>ERZ773072.1340-NODE-1340-length-12381-cov-7.318838_pt1 | contig 12381 bp, 10 predicted proteins | sample MGYA00580617_ERZ773072 | MGnify/ENA primary metagenome ERZ773072 (study PRJEB29015, sample SAMEA2737970) | human oral metagenome | biome: human oral; feature: human-associated habitat; material: dental | place: China | collected 2122 ... | reverse complement strand
CCGCTCGGCATCGAGCGGTCGGGCAGGGCGTGAGCGGCGACGGGCACGATCAGCCGTCCCCCCGCGAGCGCCGCCCACAGCCGGTCGAGGTAGTCGTGCCGGGGAAGATCGGTGGCCTCCAGCGCCGCATCGACCTCCGGGCGGATCGTCCCGTCGTCACCGGCGAAGGGCGAGGGAGCGGATAGAAGACGCTCCAGCTTGGCCCGGGCCGCTATGGCCGCGGCCACGTGGGGCTCTGCCTCGGGCCGAGGGTCCGGCGCCCGGGTATCCGAAGTCTCCGAGGACCTGCTCATAGCGCACACCGTAGCGCGTCTGGGCGCAGGGGTATTACTCCCCAGCGCGTTCCGGACCAATCGCGCAATTTCGAGGGGCCGGGCCGATAGCCTGTTGCGGTGATATCGCTCTACTCGTTGAAGTACTGGTACACCCGCCGCCTGGGAGTCATCATCCGGGCATCGGTGCGCCGCGGCATCTCACCCGACGTGTGGACTGCCGTCGGCGTCATCGCCGCAGCGCTGGGTTGCGGGGCGCTGGTCATGGGTTGGTGGCCCCTGGCCTTCATCCTGCTGGCGGCCCGGCTCGGCGGGGCGAACCTGGACGGCGCCGTTGCCAGGGCGCGCGGCGTGTCGCGGCCGTTCGGCTTCGTCCTCAATGAGATTGGGGACCGGGTGTCCGATCTCCTCATCATGGCTGGATTGGTGGGTCTCGCCCTGCGCACAGGCTCCTCCGCCGCCACGGTCCACCTGCTTCTCATCGCCCTGGCGGCGGCGATGCTGCCGACCTTCGTTTCCCTGGCCGCTGCGGGCGCAGGCGCCGCCAGGCTCAACGGCGGGCCGTTCGGCAAGACCGAGAGGTGCCTGGCGGCAGTGGTGGCCGCGGCTCTGCCCCAGTACTTGGCGATCGTCGCCTGGATCGTTATCGCGGGTTCCGTGGTGACGGCCTGCGTCCGGTTGGCACGCACCGCCGGGGCACTCGCGGGACGCAGCGGCCCGGCGATGGCCGACACCATGGCCCCGCCACCGCCGCAGGATATCGCCCGCATCGGCCGCAACGCCCCCGAGGGCGGCGACGACCGAGGAGGAGAGAGGTCGTGACAACCGCAGTCGGCGCCTGGATCGGGAACGAGGCGTCTGGAGGGGCGATCGGCTGGCTCCTGGGCGGCAGCCGTTCGTGGACCATCACCGTTCCCGGGGCCGGGTGGGTCCTCACCGGCCGAGCCGTGTTCCTCGCGGCCACGGCCGTGACGATCCTGCTTCTGGCCGGCATCGGCGTGGCCCTGTCCCGCAAGGCGGAGCTGCGCCGTCGCTGGACCACCTGGGCCATCATCATCCCGGCGGTCGGTATCCCTATCTGGGTCGGACAGGGGACGACGGCGCTGCTCGCCGCCGCCCTCGGGCTGCAGTCGGTTCGTGAGCTCTCCCGGCTCACTCGGCTGCCCAGGGTGGAGACCCTGGTGCTGGCGTCACTGGCGATGATCTATCCCTTGGCCGCCTGGTTGCGTCCGGGCCTCATGGCGCTCGCTCCGCTCACGGTGCTCGTGTGCGCCGTGCCCGCAGTCCTGTCCGGCGACGTCGAGCACGGCCTGAGGAGGGCGACGATTGCCGGTTTCGCCTCGATCTGGATCCCCTGGTCCCTGGCGCACCTCGTAGTGCTGTGGCACGACGCGTTTCTCATCGCCTTCGCGGCTGCGGCCGCCGATGTGGCCGCGTGGGCCGGCGGTACCTTCCTGCGCCCAATGGCGTGGGCGCGCCGCCCGCTGTCCCCCTTGTCGCCGAACAAGACGCTCGGTGGACTGGCGGGAGCCGTCATCGGGGCCGCCCTCATCCTCACCCTGCTGGGCCACATCACCCCCGGCCTGGTGATCGCCGTCGGCCTGGGCGGCGTCCTGGGCGACCTTCTGGAGTCGCTCGTCAAGCGCACCGCCGGGGTCAAGGACGCCGGCACCTGGCTGCCGGGTTTCGGAGGCCTCCTGGACCGTGTCGACTCCCTGCTCCTGGTCCTGCCTCTGGCCGCCGTTCTGGGATGAGTGGACCAGTCCTCCCGATGTCCGTCCCAGCCCGTCCTGTCTCTCCGGTTCCGAATCGCCTCCCATCGTCTGCACAACCTACGGAAAGGTAGCCCGATGCCCCTTCAGATACCCTCGGTGCCAGGTCCGGCCGAGATCGCCTCGGCGGGACGCCGCCTGCGATCGATTGTGCAAACGCCCCAGAAGGTCACCTGGCGCGCGGTACTGCGTCAGCGTTTCTGGTCCGCCGTCATCGCTCCGTTCGGAGGCGTGCGGGTCGAGGGCGAGTTCGATACCGACGGCCCCTACGTCGTCGTCGCCAACCATGGTTCCCATGCCGACACGATCGCCATGATGAGCGCCTCCCCCACCCTCATGCGAGTAGTCACGGTCGCTGCCCAGGACTACTGGTTCACCCGTCGCTCTCGTCGCCTCGTGGCCAGGGGACTGCTGGGCGCCTACCCGGTACGGCGCGACGGCGAGGGGGCCTACGAGGAGCTGCGAGGAACGCTGGCCAACCGGGTGGCGGAGTCGATGAGCATTCTCATCTTCCCCGAGGGCACCCGCTCCACGGACGGGAGGATGAGCCGCTTCCACTCCGGGGCCGCCCGGCTCGCCCGTGACTTCGGCATCCCCGTGCTACCGGTCGCGCTGGTGGGGACGCGAGAGATGATGCCCAAGAAGGGCGGCCTGCCCCGTTACTCCCCCGTCGAGGTCCGTGTCGGCGAGCCGATCGCCCCCAGCGACAACGTGGAGGGCGTCAGCGATCTGGCGCGCGAGCAGATCATGGAGATGCTCCAGCGCCCCCGCAGACCCGAGCCGGTCTCAGACGTCTTCACCATCCTGCACACCGCGATGGAGGGCGGCCGCGGAGACGCCGTGATGTTCGTCTGGGGCATGGCTGAGGCCATCTCCTTCCCGATCATGGCGGAGATGAGCCAGGTGTGGCTGGGGCTGACCCACCCTGAGCGGATGTGGCGGCGCGCAGCGATGGTTGTGGCGGGATCGGTCACCGGAGTGGCTGTCACGCACCTGCTGACCCGGGGCGGACACCAGCCTCCCGCGCCGTGGACCACACCGGAGATGAGGACGGCGACCTCCCGTTACCTGAGTCAAGGCCCCCGCGGATACTGGAAGCAGGCACTGACCGGGATCCCGGTGAAGCTCTTCGCCGCCGAGTCCGGGCGCCGTGACCTGCCCCTGCCTTCAGTCGTCATTCACGCGGCCGGCGAGCGTGCCGCGCGCATGGCGGCCTCCACCGCCATCGTCAAGACGCTGGGCAAGCCGCTGGGACCGATCACCCGGCAGCACTATGGCCCCTACCTGGCGACCACTGGCGTCGTGTTCGCCACCGCGCTTCGACGTGTCATCAGGCACTGGCAGCGCCCGAAGCGTCCTGGACGTCCGTAGTAACTGCACAGCATCCGCGGCGCGATCGGGCGGCGCCAGGCAGGGGTTCAGGCGCGCTCCTTCGATGGCTCGCGCAGCTCCTCGTCACCGGCCACGGCCAGCGCCTCCTGGAGCGTGAAGTTGCCGTTGTAGAGTGCCTTGCCGACGATGGCGCCCTCCAGCCCCAGCGGGGTCAGGCGCCGCAGGGCGACCAGGTCATCGAGGTGGGCGATGCCGCCCGAGGCGACCACCGGTGCAGGGCTACGCTGGCAGACCTCGGTGAGCAGCGTGGTGTTGGGACCACTCAGAGTGCCGTCACGGGTGACGTCGGTGACGACGTAGCGTGCGCATCCTGCGGCGTTGAGCCGCTCAAGGGTCTCCCACAGGTCACCGCCCTCCTTGGTCCAGCCGCGGGCGGCCAGAGTCGTTCCGCGAACATCGAGGCCGACGGCGATCTTGTCGCCGTGCTCGGCGATGACGCGTTCGGTCCACTCAGGATCCTCCAGGGCCGCCGTGCCCAGGTTGACCCGGGCGGCACCAGCGGCCAGCGCCCGAGCCAGTGAGGCGTCATCGCGGATACCCCCGGAGAGCTCCACCTTGATGCCGACCTCACCGACAATGCGCGAGAGCAGCTCGGAGTTGGAGCCCCGCCCGAAGGCCGCATCGAGGTCCACCAGGTGAATCCACTCGGCCCCAGCCCGCACCCAGTCTCGAGCGGCGTCGACGGGGCTGCCATAATCCGTCTCCGAGCCGACCTCTCCCTGGAGGAGCCGGACGGCCTTGCCATCGGCGACGTCGACGGCGGGAAGTAGGGTGAGCATGACTTTCTCCTACGGTGGTCGTGGGTTGGTTCGAGCGTGGATCGGGTGGTTCACAGAATTGTCATCCAGTTACGCAGGAGCTGCGCCCCCGCGTCGCCGGACTTCTCGGGATGGAACTGTGTGGCGCACAGGACGCCATTCTCGACGGCGGCGAGGAAGTCCTGCCCATGAGTCGCCCAGGTGGCCCGGGGCAGCCGGGTCGGGCCGGGAGCGAGCAGCTCCGCGGGGTCCTGGACGGCCGCGTAGGAGTGGACGAAGTAGAAGCGCTCGTCGGCGACGCCGTCGAACAGTACCGAGTCCTGGGGCGGGCGGACCTGGCTCCATCCCATATGAGGGACGACGTCGGCATGCAGCCTGGTCACCGTTCCGGGCCACTGCCCGAGGCCCTCCTCGATGGTGCCGTGCTCCTCGGATCGCTCGAACATGACCTGCATGCCCACACAGATTCCCAGGACCGGGCGTCCGCCGGCCAGGCGCTGCTCGATAAGGCGGGGAGCATCAACCGCCCGCAACTGGTCCATGACCGCGCCGAAGGCACCGACACCGGGAACCACCAGGCCGTCGGCCTCGGTGACCTCGTGGGGGTCGTTGGACAGGGAGACCTGCGCTCCGACGCGTTCCAGGGCACGCACCGCCGAACGGACATTGCCGGATCCGTAGGACAAGACGGTGACTCGGGGCGCTTGCATGTGACATACCCTACCGTCCCGGCAGATCGTTCTGGGGCCTCCTCCACACTCTGAAACAACCACTGACATGCGCAGACCCGGCACCTGCAGTGTCTGCGCAACAGTTTCGGCGCGCTCCGGACAGGTCATCACTGTCCTCAACCGGTCGGTTGAGGACTGCGCCGAGCACCCGATCCGACACTGGGCAGCCGGTTTCCTTTCGCTAACCTCCAACATGGGCGAAGATTTGTCCGTGAGCATGCAGTTCCCACCCGGTGAGGCGCCCCCGTCTTCGCACACGCCTTCGTCGGCACCGCCGCCAGTTCCTCCATCACCCTCGGCGAGCCTCTCCTCAGGGGCGGCTAGCACAGGTACGCGCGGATCTGGTGAGTCCCACAGCGCTGCACCATTCTCCATCCCCGGGGTACGGATCACCTCGGTGCTGGGTCGAGGAGGCTTCGCCACGGTCTATGCCGGTGTGCAGGACTCCCTGGAGCGTCCGGTCGCCGTCAAGGTCGACTCCCGCCCTCTGGACGATCCGCGCAACGAGAGGCGGTTCATGCGCGAGGTGCAGGCGGCCTCACGGATCTCGGGGCATCCGCACGTGGTCTCTCTGGTGGACACCGGTAAGCTGCCCGACCTACGCCCTTACCTGGTCATGGAGCTGTGCGCTGGCGGCAGCCTCTACGACCTCGTATCGCGCGGACCGACACCCGCATCGGACGCCGTGGCACTGGTGGAGGCCGCGGCCTCGGCGCTCGGGGCGGCTCACACGGCCGGCGTCATGCACCGGGATGTCAAGCCCGCCAATATCCTTCTGGACTCCTACGGCTCACCGCGGCTCTCGGACTTCGGCATCGCCTCGGTCCAGCGCGAGGGACAGGACCCCACCGTCACCTTGGAGTGCCTGACTCCCGACTTCGCCGCGCCGGAGGCCTTCATGCTGACCAGTCCCGGCCCCGAGGGGGATGTGTGGTCCATGGGGGCGGTCCTCTTCTCTCTGCTGACCGGGCGAGGACCCAGACGCGGACCCGACGGCGTGCAGCGAAGCCTGCCCGAGATCGTCCGATCCCTCGATGCCCCCCTCAACCTCAGTGACCCGAACGTTCCCGAGATCCTGCTTCCTGTGCTGAGCAAGGCCATGGCGCCGGATCCGGCAGACCGTTACCGCAACGGCACCGAGCTCACTGGTGCCCTGGGGCAGGTTCGCGAACAGCTCGGGACGGGAAACCTGGCCGTCGGCGGCCCCGTGACCTCCTTGCAGCTGGTCGAGGCAGGCCTGGCACCTCCACCTGGTCGCAACGTCTCGGCACAGTCCGCCCGCTCGGCGCAGTCCGCACCGTCGCCCCTGTCCGGCCAGCTGGAGTACTACGAGCAGTCGTCGATGCCGGTGTCCTCGCCGGACTCCTTGAACGCCTCTCTGAGCGGGGCAGGAGTGACGGGCGCGGGCAGGTCCATCAGGATCACCAAGCGCGAGCGCCGTCAGATCGGGCTGCGCGCCGGGATCGTGGGAGCGGTTGTCGGTCTTGTCATCGGGCTGGTCGCCGGCTGGATGGCGGGTACCTGGCTGGCTCCCGCTGTCTCAACAGCCAGGACGGGCGCGTCTGCCGGGGCCTCGGGAGCGGCATCCGGCGCTGGGGCGTCCCACTCCTCACCGTCGGGCCAGGACACCGCCTCGACCCCACCGCATCCGGTCGGTACCTGTCTGGCCGGCACCACGTCCGTCTCGGGGCAGACCACGGCCAGGAAGGTGGACTGTGACGAGCCCCATTCCTGGGAGGTCTATGAGGTGGGGACGCTGGCGGAGAGCACCACGGGCTCCAGTGACGACGATCTGGCCGCCGATCCCAACGTGCAGAACACCTGCACCTCGCAGGCCGCCAAGCAGTACGGCGCGGCCAATCCGAGCACATCGGTGCTGGGCCCCGGTGAGGCGGGTTGGAACGCCGGGAAGCGTGGTTTCTCATGCATTGCCTCGGACCTGAAGGGCGGGCAGCGGACGAGCTCGTACGCCGGCTAGGAGCCGTAGGCGGCTCTCAGGGAAGCGATGGTTCCGATCCTCACTGCGGGGGACGGCGCAGCCCGCGGCCGAACCAACGCATCGCCCGAGGCGCCTTGATCTCCGAGGACCTCACGGCGCCGGGGACGTCGTCGGCGTCGATGACGCCCAGAAGCACGTCCTCGACGACCTGGTCCATGGAGGCCAGGAGGAGCCCCGCCGATGCCTCCTCACCAGGCTGACCGTTGGTGAAGTGACGCGCGGTGATCGTTCCGGACAGGCCGGACTCGATACCGACGTCGGTGGCCAGGTCGGCGGTCATGAGCACCGCGCCGGCTCGTGACAGGCGGGAGAGCTGGGCGGCCAGCTCTGCGGCCTCTGCCGGTTCGGAGTCGGATCCGCCCAGGAGCTCGGCCACGTCCCAGTCCGAGTGGGCCGAGACGAACTGCTTGACCGCGAAGGCTCCGCTGGAGGAGGGCACCACGGTGCAGTCGAGGTCCAGGAGGGAGCACATGCCCGCCAGCCCGTCAGCCCGGTTCAGCGGCGTCATGACGACCGCGACCTTGACCGCCCTCGGGGCCTGATCGCCGGACTCACCGGATCCGTAGGAGCTCAAGGAGTCGGCCGCCGCGGCGATCTGCGCCTCCTGGGCGTCGGTGAGCCGCGAGGAGCCGTCAGGGGCCTGCAGTCCCCCGTCCGCCTCACTGAGAGGGTGGTAGGTGTTGTGAGGGACATCGTGAGGACTCACTCCCTGAGGGCCGGCCTGCCCCGGATCAGCGACTGAGGCGGGGCCATCCTCATTCGAGCCGTCCCGGTCCTGCCCGCTGCGGGTGCCCTCAGGCGCCTCAAGGTCGTCAACCGCCGAGAGGTCGTCGGGAATCTCGACATCGTCCATGAGTGCGGCGAACTCGGCGTCCAGATCGCGCTGGCCGTCCTGGTTCCCATCAGGGTCGGGGGTCTGAGCCATTACAGACTTCCCTTCGTGGACGGGATGGTCTCGACACGGGGATCGTCCTCCACGGCGGCGCGCAGAGCTCGAGCCAGGGCCTTGAACTCGGCCTCGGCGATGTGGTGGGGATCGCGCCCGGACAGCACGCGCACGTGTAGGCAGATGCCGGCGTGGTAGGCGATGGCCTCCAGGACGTGACGCACCATCGAGCCAGTGAAGTGGCCCCCGATGAGGTGGTGGACGAAAGCCTCGGACTCGCCCTCGTGCACCAGGAAGGGACGCCCGGAGATGTCGACGACCGCATGGGCCAGGGCCTCGTCCAGAGGGACAGTGGCCTCACCGAAGCGACGGATGCCGCGCTTGTCACCCAGCGCGACACGCAGGGCCTCGCCGATACAGATAGCGGTGTCCTCCACGGTGTGGTGCACGTCGATCTCGGTGTCACCGGTGGCGCGCACCGTGATGTCGATGAGGGAGTGACGCCCCAGAGCGGTGAGCATGTGGTCGTAGAAGGGGACAGTGGTGGAGATGTCGGTCTGGCCCGTGCCGTCGAGGTTGATCTCGACGACGACGCTGGACTCACTCGTGGCTCGCTCGATGCGCGCGGTACGGCTCATGTGTGCTTCCTCAGCATCGTGTGTCGTGCTTTTTCAGCGGTACTGGTTCCTAGGTGTATCAACCGGTAGCAACCCTACCGGTCCTCGGCTCCGTCCGCGTGCGGCATCGGCGCTCACCCTCCGATGACCGCGGCCAGGACACTGCGCAGCCGCTCCATCTCCTCAGGCGTGCCGATACTGGCCCGCAGGAAGCCCTCGGGGCCGACGACGCGGATGAGGACCCCGGCGTCGAGCAGGGCCTGCCAGACGGCCTCGCGGTCGGGGAACGGGCCGAACAGGACGAAGTTGGCATCCGACTCGTGGGCGGTCAGGCCCCGGCCTCGCAGCCAGGCCACCAGGGCGTCGCGCTCGTCCCGCAGGGAGGCGACCTGGGTCATGAGCTCATCACGGTGGGACAGGGCGGCCAGGGCAGCGGCCTGGGTGACGGCGGAGAGGTGATAGGGCAGGCGCACGACGCGCAGGGCGTCGACCAGGGCGCGGTCGGCGGCCAGGTAGCCCAGGCGCAGGCCGGCGGCTCCGAAGGCCTTGGACATGGTGCGGGTGACAGCCAGGTGCGGGTTGGCCGGCCCCAGCAGCTCCAGGGCGCTGGGCACGCCCGGACGGCGGAACTCGGCGTAGGCCTCATCGATGACGACGACGCAGTCGCTGGCCCGGGCCGGTGAGCCGATCTCGGCTCCGAGCATGGGGCCGTGGCCGCGGGCTGCCTCAAGGATCCGGTCAATGTCCTCCAGCGGCAGAGCCGTCCCGGTCGGATTGTTGGGACTGGCCAGGATGACGACGGCCGGTCGCAGCTCGCTGATCGCGGCCACGGCGGTCTCGACGTCGAGCGTGAAGTCCTCGCGGCGCGGGCGGGTGACGTAGTCGGTCAGGGTGTCGCGGGCGTACTCGGGGTACATCGAGTACGTGGGGGTGAAGGTCAGGCAGGTGCGCCCGGGGCCGCCGAAGGCCTGGAGCACGTGGAGCATGACCTCGTTGGAGCCGTTGGCGGCCCAGATCTGCTCAGGAGTCAGGTGCACGCCGGACTCGGCCTCGAGGTAGTCCGCGAGCGCCTCCCGCAGCCGGGGGAAGTCGCGCTCCGGGTAGCGGTTGAGGCCCTGGGCGGCCCGAGCCACGGCGGTGGCGATCGACTCGATGACTGCCGTCGAGGGCGGGTAGGGGTTCTCGTTGACGTTCAGCCGCACAAGGACGTCAATCTCGGGGGCGCCGTAGGGCGCCTCGCCCTCCAGGTCAGGTCTCAGGGGCAGGTTCGCGCTCACGGGTTGGAGTCTACGGCCCCGTCTCCGGGCATGGTCGGGATCCGTCACCGGATGGGACACCACTGGGAGGAGGATCCGCTCAGTTCGTCAGTGGGGCTCGCTGGTCAGCATGATCTCCTGGAAGTCGAGACGGTCCAGGGCGTGCTCCAGTGAGTCTGCCGAGTACAGCCCCTCGTCACCGGCGTCCAGAAGGGCCTCGCGCTGAGCGCGGATCATGTCCAGGGCACGCTCTCGCATCGGCGCGAGCTCGTCGTGCCGCCAGGTGGGGTCGGTCCATGCCCGGGCGACTGCGGCCGGTGAGAGAACGATGTCCGTGCCTTCGCGCCGCAGCAGGGCGTGCTGATCGAGCGTTGGGCTGAGGTTCTCGCCGTCTTGAGCGCAGGTCGAGGACTTGCCCAGCTCCGCCTTCGCCTCGGAGGCGGCAGGCTCTTGGAGGACAGTCGTCCCTTCGGCCTGCGGTGCGGGACGCGAGACCTCAGCAACCGGTTCGGCGCTGGTGGCGACGGCCTCGTGGACGCTGCGGCCGGTGAGATCGTGGCCATCGCCGACGACGTCACGGGCGGCGTTGACCAGCAGCGAGATGACGGCTGCCCTCTCCTTCTCGTCGGCGGAACCGGCCATCGCGGGCCTGGACACGCGCACCAGCGCTGGCAGCGTCAGCCCCTGAAGCGTCAAGGAGCCGGCCGCCACCAGCATGGCCACCAGGAGGAGGAAGGGCCGGTGCGGCGCCGTGGTCGGCAGGGTCTGGGCCGCCGCCAGGGTGATGGCGCCGCGCATACCCGCCCAGACGATGACGGCGCCCTCACGGGAGCGCAGGGGATCTGCGGCGAAGTAGTCCAGGTCGGCCCCTCGACGTCGGACCCGGCTGGAGATTCGGCGGGCGCGCCGCGCGATGCTCTCGTGGCTGGGGTCTCGCCGGAGCTTGCGCTGGACCTGGACGAAGCGGCGGCGGTCCCACGGGACCTGAGGCATCTCCGCCTCACCGCGCACAATGGCCGCGCAGCGGTTCTGGAACTGGTGGATGGCCTCCTCATTCTCCTCCCAGTGGACCACCCAGCGCGCCGTGCGGTGGCTGAGGAGCTTGAGCATCGGGGCGACGACGAGAGCCCGGACGACGACGGTCAGTGCTCCGGCGAGGACAGCGACCCCGACGGCCCGGCGAACGCCGAGATCCGAGGCGTCCACCTTCTCAACGACGCCGAAGAACTCCAGCCCCATGAACAGGAAGATGAGTCCTTCCAGCGTGAGCTCGACGGTGTGCCAGTTGGTGCGTGAGGCCACCCGGTGGGCCGGCGGAAGCATCCGCGGGCCACGGTGACCGGTGATGAGTCCGGCGACGACAGCGGCCACCAGGCCCGAGCCGTGCATGTGCTCGGCCGGGATCGCTGCCAGGAAGGGAACGGTGAAGGACACGACCGTGTCCACGGTGGGGTCGGTGATGTGGGAGCGCACCCGCAGGCTCACCTCGCCGACGAGCCAGCCCACCCCCAGGGCCACGAGGACGGCCAGGGCGAAACCGCCCAGCACGCCTCCGATGCTGATGCCTCCCGACGTGGCCGCGGAGACGGCCGAGGACAGAAGCACCAGGGCGGTGGCGTCGTTGAGGAGCCCCTCCCCCTCCAGGACGGTGATGATGCGCTGTGAGACTGCCAGCCGGCGTGCGATGGAGATGGCCACGGCGTCGGTGGGGCTGAGTATCGCTCCCATCGCGATCGCCCAGGCCAGGGAGAGTCCCGGGACCACGAGGGCCAGGGCTACACCGATCACCGCGGCGGACAGGGCCACCAGCAGGATGGCCAGCACCGCCACCGGGGCGAGCTCGCGACGGAAGTTGATCGTCGAGATGCTCACCGCCGTGGAGAACAGCAGCGGAGGAAGAACTCCTTCCAGGACCACCTGGGGGTCCAGCTCGATCGCCGGGATGAAGGGCAGGAAACCGACCGCCGTACCGCCCGCCAGAAGGATCAGCGCCGGGGCGACACCGATGCGGTCACTGAGCTGCGAGGCCGCAGCAATGGCCAGGATGCCCAGCACGGCGATAATGAGGAGGTCCATGGGCCAAGGGTATCCAAGGCCTGACCTCTGCGATCGCCGGCGTTACCGTGGGTCCATGACGATCCCAGGCACTGAGGACCCGCAGCACACCGAGCGCTCGCAGCCACTCACCTCGCCGCTGCATGAGCGCGCCGAGGCCGTCCTGCGTGAGCTCGTGGGCCGCAGCGATGCGCACCTGCGCGAGGACCAGTGGCGGGCGATCGAGGCGTTGGTCCTCGCCCACCGCCGGGTTCTGGTGGTCCAGCGCACTGGCTGGGGAAAATCGGCGGTGTACTTCGTGGCGACGGTGCTGCTGCGTGAGGGCTGGGGGGACTGGCGACCCGGCACACCGCCGCCCGTATCCGGCACTCGCAGCCGGTCCGGAGTCGTCGGGACGAGCGTCATCATCTCGCCGCTGCTCGCCCTGATGCGCGACCAGGTCGCCGCCGCTGAGCGTGCCGGGATCCGGGCCGTGACCATGAACTCGGCCAACGTCACCCAGTGGGAGCAGATCCAGGCCCAGGTGCGCGCAGGTGAGGTCGATGTCCTGCTGGTGTCCCCGGAGCGTCTTAACAACCCGGTCTTCCGCGATGAGGTACTCCCCCACCTGGCTGCAAGCGCCGCCCTGGTCGTCATTGACGAG
>ERZ773072.1337-NODE-1337-length-12404-cov-18.914568_pt1 | contig 12404 bp, 7 predicted proteins | sample MGYA00580617_ERZ773072 | MGnify/ENA primary metagenome ERZ773072 (study PRJEB29015, sample SAMEA2737970) | human oral metagenome | biome: human oral; feature: human-associated habitat; material: dental | place: China | collected 2122 ... | reverse complement strand
CACCGATGGTGCGCGGCCCCCGTTTGTGTTGCGGATGTGCTGCGGAGGGGTGTCGGTGCCGGGTGATGAACCTGGTGTTGCTGGAATTGAGGTTGCGGATGTGCTGCCGCGGGGTGTCGGTGCCGGATTAGGGTTATAGGACAAAACGTATTGGTTTTGTGGTGACTTTTCGGCTTTTTTGTGCGGAAAAAGCGGTATTGAAGTTGGTGGGAGCCAACTTGAAGGATGGACAAAACGTGTTGGTTGCGCGGCGATTTTGGCTTGTTGGCCCGGGAGAGTCGGTGTTGTCGGTGGGGTAGGCGAGTGGGTGTCACATCCGGATAGGAAACGGCGATCCGGATAGGAAACGGCGATCCGGATAGGAAACGGCGATCCGGATAGGTTACTAACCTATCCGGATGCGCATAACCTATCCGTAAGCTCACAACCTATCCGGATCGATTCTGTCTTTCCGGCCTCGCGACGGGTCCCACCCGTGTGCCCGTGCACGAGTGGGACCGCGTCTCACGTTGGCGACGTGAAGCCAGCCTTGTTGGGCGTCGTGCCCAGGCGCGCGGCGATGAGCTCCTTGTCCTCCTCCGACGCGAGGTCACGGACCAGCGAGACGTAGGTGGCCTCGTCGGCGTGGACCTCCTGCGTGAGCGGGTTACGATGCTTGGACACGATCGTGCGCACGTGTGCGGCGAACACCCACAGGTTCGCCACCAGGGCGGCGGCCGAGAGGATGAGCATCGCCCAGGGGTTGTGGGCGCTGCGGTGGGCGAACATCGAATCGTGCATGAAGTGCGGGAACGTGAGCACGACTCCCGACCACAGCGTGAGCGTGTACGCGCGATACTGGATCCACGCGCCGCGCCCGAACTTCATGAGCGCCGGGATCGTGCACGAGGCTAGCAGCGCCACGCCCGAGTACCACGCCCGGTCCGCCAGGCAGTTGTACACGTAGGCGAGGTTCCACAGGTCGTAGGCGATGATCCACCCGATCGTCAGGTCGCCCCAGATGAGGGCGCGCTCCTTGCCCTTGGACACGAAGATGCCGACCCACCCGGAGATTGCGAGCAGGTTCAAGATGCCCGCGATGCCGTTCATGATGTTCCACGGCCCGCCCCACGTGACCATCCCCTGCGAGGGGTCCACTCCGTGAATCCCGTAGCACTGGAAGTCACGCACCACGGCCTCGGCGATGTTGAGCGCGAGGATCGCGGGCGGGATGATCAGGTACCAGCGGTTGTGCCGCAGCTTAGGGAAGACCTGGAGGGCGACGAGGCACAGGGACCCCGCCAGCGCCGAGTACTGTTTCACGATCGGGAACCAGCCTGCCGAGGCCGTCCCCGCCGTCGAGTGGGGCCACCAGAAGATGGTCAGGGTGATGGGGACGAGGACGAAGAGCGCGAGGACCACCCACATGTTGCGCTGGGCCAGCCACGCTGCGCCCGCGAGGAGTGCGATGACGAGGAGGAGCATCGCGTAGTCCCACCACTGGCCGACCTCGAAGAAGAAGAGCGTCGGGTAGTCCGGGGGAGTGACGGCGCCCATCAGCGCTGCTCCTTCCCCCAATTGGGCAGGTAGCTGCGCTCCATCTTCTGGCGGACCTGCTCCTCCCAGGAGAAGGTGGGCTCACGCCAGCCGTCGAAGTAGGAGGCGTCGACCTCGCTCGCCCACGGGCTGTCCGCGCCCGTCGGCGGCCAGGAGGGGTCGTCGGTGACGGGCGGTCGGATCTCGGCGACGGCCGGGGCGGAGCGTCCGTAGCGGAACCACTGGGTGTAGGTTTCCTCGAAGAGGGGAGTGCCGTCGTAGCGCCCGGCGGGCGTGCCCGAGTTGAAGAAGCGCCCGCCCAGCATGCCGCGCATGAAGCGGCCCGTCAGGTGCTGCTTCTTCTTGAATTCGAGGACGCGCTTGACGTAGAGGTTTTGTAGGTGGGTCATGCACCCGCCGATGAACTCGATGTTGATCCAGTTCAGGGTCTTCATGGCGGGGGAGGTGGGCTCGTAGCCGATGCGCCAGTGGTTGATCAGGCGCGTGCGTCCGCCCGACAGGGGAACCATGTAGAAGCACCAGGCCGCCGCGAAGTTCGTCATCCCGGGGAAGCGGAACGCGTAGGAGCCGGGCGCCTTGGGCGGGTTCTTCGTATCGACCCACTGGACCATGTACTTGCCGGGCACGACGTCCGCCCACTCCATCGACATGCCGTGGAAGTCGAAGGCCGCGATGTCGCCGGGCACCATCGAGTCGGGCTGCTGGAATTCTTCCTGGATCTCGTAGGAGTTGAAGAAGGGCAGGCGCGCGAAGACGCGCTCGAGGAACTCCGAGGAGAAGGACCCGGACTTTTCCGCGCCGATCTGCTTGAAGAGGCGCCACACCGCGTAGGCGGGCGCGTCGATCGTGATCGCGTAGGTCGAGGAGTAGCCGTTGTCGTAGTTGGCGTCGATGAGGTCGTCGCCCGGGTAGTGCCAGGCCTGCTCCTCGGGCTTGGCCTTGCCGCTGAGCTGGCTGAAGGCGTACATGCCTCCCAGGAGGGCGCCGGTTCCGGCCAGGGCGGCTCGGCACAGGATCCGACGGGTTGAGGTGTGGCGTGTCATGGGTCCTCCTCCTTGAGGGATTGACGAGGGGCGCCCGCGCTGGCGCTGGCCCGTGGGGAGCCCCGGAACGATGGGGATTCGACGGTGAACCCCGCACACTAGGTTAGTGTTTCGGATTATGATAGCCGACAACTATTAGCCCGGCTGTGCGTTCGAAGGAGAATGCTGTGGACTCGCTTTTCCTGTGGGAGCTGGGGACTCCCAAGGTCTATCTCATCTGGCTGCTGGTGCTCGCCGCCCAGATCGCCGTCGCGGAAATCAATCGGCGGTGGAACTGGACGATCTTCGCCGTGTGGACCGTGGGCGGCATCGCCCTCATGCCCTACGCATGGATCCACGGGACGCCGATGGTGGGGTGGTTCCCGTTCGGCAAGTACGCGATCATGATCCTCACCGCCACCATGACGGGCACGGTGCTGGTGTACGCGAAACGCAACCCCGTCAAGGCGCACAAGTACGCGATCTGGCTGGGCGTGGCCCTGTGGATCGGCCTGGCCGTCAACATCATGGAGGCGAATATCCGCGACCTGACGATCTGGTTTAACGCGGATTCGTACTACGCGTGTGGCGCCGACTGGCAGTGCCTGAAGGGCGTGAACGACGCGCACACGATCGACATGATCGCAGGCCTGCCCGAGGCACGCGGTATCACCGCCGAGCTGCACTCTCAGCAGTGGTATCAGGAGGTTGCCGCCAACCTGGCCGCCCGCCACGTCGGGATCGACCCGGAGACGGGCTTCCGCACGATCGGCGGCTACTGGAACCTCCTGTCCGCCGCCGCCGGCCTGCTCAACATCATCACGATCTCGGGCCTGGGCAAGATCATCGTGACCTCACCCGGCAAGCGCTCCGTGCGTGGCCTCATCTGGGTGGACATGGTGTGGCCGTGGGTGATCGCCTACGACCTGTGGAACCACGCGTTCTTGTACAACTCGCTGGCCGACTACACGTGGTACTGCACGCTCGCCCTGCTGCTGGCCTGCACGATTCCGGCGTTCACATGGGCGAAGGGCCAGTGGATCTGGTTCCGCTGCTTCACCCTGGTCTTCTGGATCTCCATGAACACCCTCCTGCCCGAGGTCTTGGTCCCTCCCTCGGACATCTTCAACTTCGCGACCATGGACCCGCGCGCGAACATCGCGTGTGCGGCCCTGGCGCTCGCGGCCAACGTCGCGCTGTTTGCCTACTGGCTGTACAAGATCGTCGCTTTCAAGAGGAACCCGATCACGGGCGTCCTGTACTGCGAGCTGTCCGAGTTCCGCACCATCGTGCGCGAGCACTGCGACGACAGGGACAAGTACTTCCTCGTCGACCGCATCCCCGAGACGCCCGCGCAGCTTGGCTTCGAGCCCGACTCACCCACCCCGCCCGCCGACGGCTACCGAGCCTGGATGCCCTGGTGGAGGGGAGAGGATAGGCGGCATCCGTCGAAGAGGGGTGCTGGTTTGCGCTCGTAGGTGCTCTTCTGTCCAACACCGCGAGACCTCCCCGGGTGTGTCGGGGAGGCCTCGGTCTCGCGTGCGCGAGGCCTGGGTCGCGTCCGTGGGCAGTGTGTTGTGCGGGGGAGGGCCTGGGATATGTATGGACAGTAGGCGATGTCAAGCAGGTGTAGATGCCTATCTGTCACATGGTCACGGTTTGAGTGCTTACGTTTTGGCATGTGCTGATTGCGCAAGAATTATGCGTGTAATTATTTGGCTTGTAGTTCGGCATAAAAGCTTGTATTTGGGTGATTTGCCCCTGTGATTTGTGTGTATTAGCAAACCTGTGGATCATGGTTACTGCGTGGACAAAGTTGTCCGCGCACAGTGACAATCGAAAGTCGAGGAACCATGCGCCGCACTATTGCACGCATTGGCCTCGCCGCGGCCCTCGCTCTGTCGATGAGCGTGGCCACGGCGACCGCCCCGCCCACCAGCGCCGACGACAACGTCGGCTTGGTCGCGCCCGCCAGATCCAGCGCGGGCCTCATGAACTACGCCATCAACCTCGACCCCAACGCGGGTGAGAGCGAGATGGCCACTGCTATGGACCTGATTCCCACCGTCGGTGGGATCCTCATGACGGACTACCCACAGTTGGGCACCCTTTTCGCCCAAAGTGAGTCGGCCTCGTTCGCGCCCGACCTGGCCGCCGCCCTGGCGAAGGCCGGGGTGAGCGTCCATTCGATTGGTCCGACCCGAGTCGCTGCAGTGCCCGAAATCGAGCGGTTCACGAATCCGCTACCGCCCCCGGCTGCCGCGCCTGAAGCCGCCGGGCCCGCGAACGCCCCCGACGCGGATGCCGCCCCGACGATCCCCGGCCCGAACAGTCCCGTTGCCGCTTCCGGCACGAACTGGGGCGCCGAGGCCATGGGCGCCAAGGAAGCGGCCGCCGTCGCCGTGACGCGCGCCCCGGTGACCGTGGGAGTCATCGACACCCGCATCGACGACACTCAGCCCGACCTGGTCGGGCGCGTCGATACGAGTCGGTCCGTCTCCTGCGCCGTCAACGGCGTCGCGAGCCCGGTTGAGGGGCCGTTGGAGGGCGGACCCGCCCACGGCACGCACACCGCCGGCATCATCGCGGCCAACCACAATGACATCGGCATGGACGGTATCGCGCCGGAGGCGACCCTCGTGTCGATCAAGGCCGTCAACGATAGGGACAAGCTGTACCCCGAGGCCCTTGTGTGCGCCTACGAGTGGGCGACTAGCCACGGGGTGGATATTGTTCACAACTCCTTCCAGATGGACCCGTGGGTCTACTGGAGCCCGACCGATCCCGAGCAGGCTGCCGGCCTGGAGGCCGCTGAGCGCGCCATTCACCACGCCCAGTCGCGCGGGCTCGCGGTGATCGCGGCCGCCGGTGACCGAGGCGTTGACCTCGACCATCCGACGACGGACAGTGACTCGCCCACTGACGCGACCCCCATTCCGAATCGCTCTGTCGAGGGCGCCCGGATGGTTCCCGCCATGGTCAGCGGCGTCGCCACCGTCGCCTCGGTCGGCAAGGAGGACTGGGACGACCACTCGCTGCGCGGCACGCTGACGCGCTCGGAGACGTCGAACTACGGCACCTCCGTTGATTTCGCGGCGCCGGGTGAGTCGATCTACTCGACCTACCCGAGTGGGCGCGTCCCCCAGATCTACGGATCCGCCTCGGGCACGGCAAAGGCCGCCGCGCACGTCACGGGCGTCGCGGCCCTCGTGAAGTCGACTCACCCCATGCTGCCCGGTCAGCAGATCATCGACATCATGCGCAAGCAGGCGGCCAGGGGCTACGGGCGGCTCGCAGCCCCGGCCGATGGCAAGGAATACCGCGGATACGGCTTCCCGGATGCCCTGGGGGCCGTGCTGCGTGACCAGGCCCAGCCTATGATTCGGGGCGTCCAATACCGCGTCGGCGACGGCGAGTGGACGGACCTGCCGCGCGCGGTCCTGCCCGCCGAGGTCGTGCAGATGCGCGTGACGGCGCACGCGCCGGTGTCCTACCTGCACCTCGACGTCCCGGGTCTCACCTCCGTGTCCACCGACTCGGAAGCGGGATACATTGCTGAGCCCCTGGTCCTGGACGCGGACGAGGTCGATCTGCGCTCTGTGATCCCCGATGGCCAGGAGTACGTGACCCTGCGGGCCGTCGTGTACGCCGAAGGTCTGAACTACGACAACAACGCCGACGACGATGTCAGCGGCGAGATCGCCTTCACGGTCGCGCGCGACCCAAACGCCGTGCCCGCCCCGGATCCGGCTCCCGGCCCAGGGGACGACCCGGCGCCCGGCGAGCCCGTCGCCCCCGGCATCATCTCTCCGGACCTGCCGATGCATCAGCTGCCCGCCAACTACGCCGTGAACCTCGCTGCGGGAACGGATGCGGCCACCTTCGAGCGCGCGGTCGCCAAGGCCTCGTCCATGGGAGCGCTCGTGCTCGCGCAGTACCCGGCCTTCGGCACGTTCTTCGTCCAGTCGGGCTCGCCCACCTTCGCGGGCGACCTGGGTGGGGAGCTGGCCGACGCGGGAATCTCGTTCCACTCGGTGGGACCCACCCGCCAGGCGCCGGTGCTCGGTAACGAGGCCGTGCTCCCCGTTCAGACAGCCGGAGGGCCCGTGGTCGCGAGCGGGGATGCCCCTGCCCCGGCCGGGCAGTCGCCGGTGATCGTCGGTGGCGTCTACCCCGACCCGCCGGGCGATAACCAGTGGCACCTGAAGGTCGTCGGCGCTCTCGACGCGCAAGGCGTGGACGTCATGCGCGCGCCCGTCACCGTCGGCGTCATGGCGGACGGGTTCGACCACATGATCACGGACCTGGACGGGCGAGTTGACTTCGACAAGTCCGTGTCCTGCAACGTCAACGGCGTTCCGTTGCGCGCACGCCAGGTGTGGGGCAAGGCCGGCGCGACCCTCGGCACCCAGATGGCGTCCGCGATCGCCGGGCGCGGCGTGGCGAGCGGCGTTGGCGGCGTGAACCCGACGCTGAGCGTCGCCGCGATCGACGTGGAGTCTCCCATCAACGGGATGCACTATCCCGAGTACCTCGTGTGCGGCTACGTGTGGGCCGCGGATCACGGCATTTCGGTGACCGCCACCTCCTACGCGGCGGACCCGTGGAAGTACTGGATGCCCCACGAGCCCAACCAGGCCGCGGGACGCGAGGCTATGCGGCGCGCCATCGACTACGCGGCGTCCAAGGACGTCATCAACGTCGTGGATGCTGGCTCGGACGGCATTGACCTGGATAATCCGCCGATCAAGGATTCCTCGTCGCCGAGCGACGCGTGGGCGCCCTACGAGCGTGACTCGTGGAGCGGCCTGACCATCCCGAGCATGATGGACAACGTCGTGCCCGTGTCCAGTCTGCGCCTGGTGGACGGGCAGGACCCGGCGACGGGCATGCTCGAGCCCTCGTTCACCGCGAACTGGGGCAAGCAGACGGTAGCGTTCGCGGCACCCGGCGAGAACGTGTACACGTCGCTGCCGGGGGATGCGTGGGCGCCGAGCGCCGTTGCCAGGGACTCGTCGATGGCCGCTCCAGTGGCCGCCGGCGTGATCGCGACGCTGCGCCAGGTCCACCCCGAGATGGATTCTTCTCAGATTCTCGAGCTGGCGCGCAAGCAGGCTGGCGCTCCTGCGAATTGGGATCGCCTGGCCGCTCCCGAGGGTGAGCGCGAGTACCGGGGCGCGGGGCTACTCAGCGCCTTGGACGCGGTGCTCAAGGACCAGGCGAAGCCCGTGGTCGGGGACGTCGAGTACTCGGCTGACGGTTCGACGTGGGCGCGGCTGGCCGGGCAGAGCCTGTCCGGGCGCGTGTCCCTGCGCGTGACCGTGACCGGGCCCGTCACCTCGGCACGGCTGCTTGTCGGCGGCAAGGAGGTCGCGACCGGGCAGGGGAGCGGTGAGTTCTCCGGTCCCGGCGTAACCCTGCAAGCGGACGGCGTGGACCTGTCGCAGGCCGTTGTCAGTGGGTCGGGTTCTGGTGGCGCGTCGGTGAGCGTCGAGGCGTTTGGGCGTAACGCCGATTCTCGCGCCGACGACGACGTCACCGCGTCCACCGCGTTCACGGTTGTGTCGGGGTCCGGTTCTGGTTCTGATGCCTCTGGCGTGGCCGAGGCCGGGGCCGGGCGCTGGATCACCAGTTCGCGGGGCACGTGGTGGCGTTACGACGACGGCACCTACCCGAGGAACGTTCGCCTGCGCATCGACGGGAAGGTCTACCGCTTCGATGCGCGCGGCTACGTGGTGACCGGCTGGTCCCGCGTGGACGGCAGGTGGTCCTACTACGGCGCCGACGGTGCGCAAGCCTTTGGCTGGACGCGCATCCGGGGAACCTGGTACTACCTGGATCCTTCCACGGGCGTGGTGCACACCGGCTGGCTCAAGGACGGTGATCACTGGTACTACCTGACGCGTTCGGGGACCATGGTGACGGGCGTGCGCTGGATCGACGGCAAGCGCTACGTGTTCGACGCCGCGGGCCGGCTGCTGACGTAGGTGTCGGTAGCCTGACGGATTCCGGCTGAGACAAAACGGGGCCGCGCACGAAAACTCGTGCGCGGCCCCTTGCGTGTGCAGTGAGTGATGATTGTGCGTGGTGGTGGCAACGATACGAATTTCGTTTACGATATTCGTATGAGTGAACGTGTTCTTCGCGGAGTCCCAGTCAGTGATGAGCAGATCCAGGCGTGGGCTGATGAGGCCGAGCGTGGATACGACCTAGCTGATCTGCCTGCGCCGCGCCCGGGGCGTCCTCCGGTGGGGAAGGGGCCTGGTGTTGCTGTGACGGTGCGCCTGGATGCGCAGACACTGGCGGCACTGATGGAACGTGCTGCCTTGGAGGGGATTGGTAGCCGTTCTGACGCGATTCGCGCGGCAGTGCGCGAGTGGACCCATGTCGCCTAAGGTTCACGCCAGTGCACGCAAGCACTTCGGGCGTGATCGTCTTTCTGACGAAGCAATTCTGTATGCGTATGAGCATGCGCTGAATTCCCGTCCTCTCGATGATGAGGATGATCCCAGGCGATGGCTCGTGGTGGGTATCGACCAGTCTGGGCGTGTTCTCGAGCTGGTCGTATTAGTTTTCGACGGTGGCGGAGAGCTCCTTATCCATGCCATGAAGGCTCGTCCTCAGTTCCTGGACGAACTCGCGTAGCTTGCGGGTAGCTGCCTGTCCTGGCTGTGAGATGTCGTCGACGGGTGGCGAGGCTCCGCTGGACGATTGGGGCGTGACTATCTGGCTTTCCCCAGAGAAGGGGTCGGTGTCTGCTCCACGTGTAGATTGCCTCGTGGCTTATCGCACGCTGGGCTTTGAAAGAAGTGTCCATGGAGGGCAGTGAGCCACACGCCTCCGCGCGCAAGCGCCCGCTGATCTGGCGGGGATTGTGCCCCTGGGACAAATCAGCAATCACGCGGCCGAGAAGGACCTCATCACGGTCCAAAAGGCGCTCCTTGGGACGGTGCCTCGCCGTGCGCAGCCCTGGCGGCTGCCTCGGCCCGATTCGCCCCGTCGGGGCCCGTGTGAAGAGCTATCTGACAGCACACCGTTGAGGTCCTACGTCCAATCAAGTGGGAGATTTGCGTCTGGGACAAGCCTGCATCCGTCCCCGTCATGATCGCCGCGCGATCCTGAACACCAAGCATCCGACGATGGCTCACAATCAGCCCCTCCAGCAGCACTGCTACCACACAAATTGCTTACACCCTATGACACTGCCAACACTGCCGTCTGTCTAGATGTGAGTTGCGTTCAAGAAGGCTTGTGTAGTGAGACCTGAGTGAATTGCCTCAAACGAAATCGAAGCTTCGTTACAGTGTCTTTCGTTCGGAGCGACCCTCCTGGATTGCAGTGTTGATAATATCCTCTCGAAATTCTTTCGATTTTGCGACTCTTGCAAGGTCCATCTCCGATTCGTTACTCCGTTTGGTGAGGAGTGAAACTGTCTTCTCGATTGCAGAGGTCATCAGCTCCTCGCTAATTGAAGACATTGTAGGCATAAGTGGGATAAGTGATGCAGGATCCGTTAGTGGGCGTTTCGCCAAATATGCGCAGATGAATGCGGAAACATGAAAGCGAATGTCGGTATAGTAAGCCTTAAAATCTGCATTTGCGCGGATTGTTGCCTCTACCTGCTTCTGCAGTGCAGTTACTGTATAGAATAGATCGAGGTCTAGGTTGTCGTTAAAAACCAGATTATACTGCTCCTGCACTTTGAGGAAAGTGCCGGGGCGTGCGCGAGCGGTGTCGGGTTGTGAGAGTCCCATTGCAATCATGCACTGTCCGACATAGTTAATACTTACGATCTTCGATATTGGGCGCCCTTTATTCTTGTGGTAGCCTTTTCTCCGGTCGTAGTAAAGGTCCTTTCGCTTGAAGTGCTCTTCAATTAGCCTTTGAATTGGGTCGGTGGCATGTAAAGACCATTTATTCATTGGGTTTTGGCTATTTGTAGCTTTGATAATTCTGTCTGCGGCGGACGTGTCCTCGGTTTCTATGATTCGGATCAGGATGCTGCGATTTGAGTAGTTGACTTCAGTTGGGTGTGCCTTCATAGTGTTGAAGATGCAGTATGATGTCTGTAGCCCGTTGACGATTTGTATGTCCTCAAGCTGGATCCTCCCGCTTTTTATTCGGGCGTCTGTGCAGATAATAGTGATTCCGTTGTTGAGCCACCAGAATTCGCCGGAATTGTTATCTCTGAGTGTCTCGCTAATTTCTTTGTTAACGGTTACTTCGCCTTGGTAGTGACGTACATTGTCGTCAAATAAGTGGTCGGAGATAGCCGGTCCATTGCCGTTGGCGGAATCTTGCTCCGACTCTTCGGTTATGAATTTGAAATACTCCTCTAGTGTAGTTGTGATGATGTATGCAGAGTCTGTGGATATGATGTTTTTGAATACGAGTTCTTTGGCGTAGCTTGTTCTTGACTGGTGGAGTCTGTAGATGTCGAGTGAGTCGATGAGCTGAATGTTAATCTTGAATGAGTTTCGATATTTTTCTTGAAGGTCTTTCTGCTTCGTCTGTGCAAGCCGCTTTACTGAGGGGTACTTCGTTTTATTGTCTGCGTTCGTAACGTAGAATAGCGAAAGTGAAACATTTGGCATTTTTGTTAGCAGTTGACTCCATACTGTATGAAATAGGTTGACCTTTTCTTTTATGTGTTCGGCAATGCCTCCCAATTCGTCTTTCTCGTCAAGTAGTCGGTCTGTTGTGCTGTGTAGTTTAAGGATTGGTGTCTCTTCGAAATGATCGGTGAATTTGTTTTGAATTAAATAAAGTTCAATTTTTGGATGTTTTTGTATAGTTTCAGGTTCGAGGTCTTCGTCGTTCTTTATGTATCGGTCGTTAACGAAGATGTAGAATCCGTCAATTCCTCCGTCAAGACGTCCGTCCACGTTGCCGTCGTCAAGGTCGTCTGGGGCTAGATTGTAGTTCTTGAGGATTAAGTCAGTAGTCATCTTTTCGAAGGCATTAGATTCGTCCTTTATGTCGTTCTCGTTCGCATAATCCGTCGTCAGTGTTTTGATGAAATTCGGGTAGTTAGGCATGTTGTTTCTCCTGATTTTGCTGGTTGACTTTTTACTGGCGGTATTAGTTTGTGTTGTGATGCTGTTTGTTAACTAGGGATCGGTTAGGGTTAGGGTGGTCGGTGTTTTGCTGTTTGTTTCTTTGTGGTGTGTCCTCTGTGTGGTAAGGCGATTTGTGGCCGTGTTGCTTTGACTGGCACTCCCTCGGGCGCATCGAAGCGAACGTAGACGGATGCTGGCAACGGTGCCTCCCATCACTCGCGTGTGACTGTCGTCTCTGACGGTAGCACAAAATGCCTGACAGATCATGTCCAACTGTCAAATGGCTCGCCTAGCTGGTCAATGCGCACCTAAGAGACCTTTTTCGCATGATGACCCCTTAAGTATCGCTATTTATTTCAATTGGTGAACAACTGTCTAGTGAATTGTTGGACGTGAACACGGGTGTGGGGATCGGGAGCTGCTACAACTCTGCCATTCTTCGTCAAGAATGCTCGAATCCCTACCTGCCGCCACAAATTTGGTCAAGACTTCTTAAAATGTGAAACCCCTCTGGGAGGTTTGTCAGGAACCTTGAGATGATTGACACTATGGCGCGTTGTCTGGACTGACCAGGGGCCGCGTCTCCGTTAGCACAGCAGCACAGAAACGAGGAACTCTGATGCACCAACGCTCATGGAAGGCCCTCATCGCGGGAGGAGCCGCCCTCACGGTCGGCTTAACCCTCACCGCGTTCGGAGCGCCCTCCCACGCAGAAGGCGTCGCCGGAATCACCTCCGAGGCGCGCGCCCAGGACGAGGTCATGAACTACGCGGTCAACCTGCCCGCC
>ERZ773072.1331-NODE-1331-length-12419-cov-4.611291_pt1 | contig 12419 bp, 9 predicted proteins | sample MGYA00580617_ERZ773072 | MGnify/ENA primary metagenome ERZ773072 (study PRJEB29015, sample SAMEA2737970) | human oral metagenome | biome: human oral; feature: human-associated habitat; material: dental | place: China | collected 2122 ... | reverse complement strand
AAAATAGATGTATAAAGCCGGTGCCCGGTTCCTACCTACTCAGGAGGAACCGGGCACCGGCTTTTCACTTGTTATAGAGCTCTTAGCGGCCCGTATAGTCCGCGTCCGCAATATCCTTCGGCCAGCGCGCCTTCCGGAACGGCGCCCACGTAAACGCCGCCGCCACCAGCAACAAACCACTGATAATGAACGCCGGAACAAAGCCCCACGCATCCGCAATCAAACCAGCCACCAGCGGACCCAAAATCATACCGAAATCACTACACATCTGATACACCGCCAACACCTGACCACCACTGCGGCGAGTACCAATCACATCAGAGACCGCAGCCTGAATCGACGGGCCCATAAACGCCGCACCAATACCCAAGCACGCCGTCAACGACACAAACACCCACGCCACCGGCGCGAAACCCATAAACGTCACCGCAGAACCCGCCAACAGCAGACCCGAAAACGCCATCACACGGCGACCAAAACGATCCGAAAAACGACCCGAGAACGTCTGCGTCAACGCATTACCAAACGAGTTCGTCGCCATCGCCAAAGAAGCCAACAAGGTACCCGCAACCGAATTAGACATGTCGCCGCCAGTTGCCAAATACGCTGCCGCCAACGGAATAATCGACGACTGCACACCAAACACCGACCAGCCAATCGCCCAATTCGAAACCAACGCAGAACGGTAATTCGAGAACTTCAACGCATCACGAACCGTCATCGCAGGAAGATCGCTCTTACCCGAAGAAGACCCAGGCTTAGCCCCCTGACCGGATGCACCAGCAGGCGAAGGCGCCGCCGACGGCAACACCCCGGTGCCCTTACCCTCAGCCAGCGCCGCCGCCTCCATAATCGCGTCACGCTCCGCCTCCAACGCCGCCTGCGACGGCATCATGAACCACACAATCAGGCCCGCCGCCAGCAACGAAAAACCATACACAATGAACGGCGCACGCATACCAAACGGCGCGAGCGCGCTCGCAATCACCGGGCCCAGCAGGTTACCCAGCAGGAATGCCGTCGCATAATAGCCCGAAATACGGCCGCGCATATGCGCCGGGGACAGGCGCACCAGCAGACCCATCGCAGAAACCGTGAACATGACCGAGCCGATACCCGCCACCGCACGCGAAGCCAGCAGCACCCAATAATCCCAGGCGAACGCAATCATAAACGACGTCACCGACACAATCAGCATGCCAATCGTGTACACCGGACGCTCACCCCAACGGGTAATCAGCTGACCCGCCGACGGCGCAAAAATCAGGCGTGTAATCGCCAATGCGGAGACCACCATCGTCGCCATAGTGACCGTGGCATTAAAATTCTGCGCATAATTCGGCAGCACCGGCGCCACCAAACCAAAACCCACCGCAATCATGAACGACGCAACAATCAGAACCTTCAAACCGGTCGGCACACGGTTCGGGTCAATCGTGCGCGGGTCAAAAACAGGCGGTGTTGTGGCAGGGTTCCTCATGTTCATCCTCGAAATCGTGCGGTGCCGTGCGGCAGCCGCAGGCTCCACCCGCAACTGCCCAACATGTGTTCGGCTAAAAAACTTAACAGTGTCCAGTCTACTCCGCCGACAGCCGGGCATGCGCGTAATCTCGACCAGCCAAACCGCCCAAACCGGTAAGCTAGTAGTGTGAATGAAACGATGATGATAATCTGCGCAATCGTGCTGGGTGTACTGGTAATCGCCGGTGTACTTTTCGCCGTTCTGCGCCGACCCAAGAAGACCGCGAACCTGCAGTCTTTGCGTCAGGAGGCGGCAGAAGCCTCCGGCGGATCGGCGGAAAAACCCGAAAGCTCGGCACCTCGCGCTATTGAACTTGATATGCCCGACCCGTCCGCGGGTCGCCTGGTGCGCCTGCGTGCCCGCCTGGCACGCTCCAACAACATGCTCGGCAAGGGCCTGCTGGCTCTGCTCTCCCGCGACCGCATCGACCAGGACGTCTGGGACGAGGTCGAAGAAACCCTGCTGCTCGCCGACCTCGGTTCCGAACCGACCACCCGCCTGGTGGAGGCGCTGCAGCAGCGCGTGCGCGTTGAGGGTACGAGCAACCCCGCCGCCGTGAAGAAGATGCTCCGCGAAGAGCTCGTGAAGATTGTTCGCCCCGACATGGACCGCGAACTGAAGACCGCCGGTAGCGACGGCAACCCCGGCGTGGTGCTGGTCGTTGGCGTGAACGGCGTGGGTAAGACCACCACGGTCGGTAAGATTGCCCGCGTGATGGTCGCTGACGGTCAGACCCTGCTCCTGGGTGCTGCGGATACGTTCCGTGCGGCAGCATCTGAGCAGCTGACCACCTGGGGCGACCGCGTGGGCGTGAAGACCGTGCGTTCCGAGAAGGAAGGCGCCGACCCCGCATCCGTCGCGTTTGATGCCGTGAAGGCTGGCAAGGAGCAGGGCGTTGACACCGTGCTCGTGGACACCGCAGGCCGCCTGCAGAACAAGTCCGGTCTGATGGATCAGCTCGGCAAGATCAAGCGCGTTATCGAGAAGGAAGCGCCGGTCACCGAGGTTCTGCTCGTGATTGACGCGACCACCGGCCAGAACGGTATGGTTCAGGCGAAGGTCTTCGGCGATATCGTGGACGTCACCGGTATCGTGCTGACCAAGCTCGACGGCACCGCAAAGGGCGGCATCGTGGTCGCTATCCAGGAGGAGCTCGGCGTTCCCGTCAAGCTCATCGGTCTGGGTGAAGGCCCGGACGACCTGGCGCCGTTCGACCCGGAAGCATTCGTGGACGCGCTGCTGGACTAATTTCCCTTTTGCGCCGAGAAGCCACATGTGTTGTGAACACATGTGGCTTTTCGCGGTTAATGGGTGGTTAATGACGGCGGGCAGCACACGATTCCGAGCTCTGGGATATTCTGAAACTAGAAGATGCGCAAGGCGCCCCGACCCCTCAGGCGGCACCCCGCATCGCACACCATACAACCCAATTCACCCCGAACCTCAGCGAAGGAGCCACCATGACAGCCACCCTCCCCGGAACTCTTCCCGCCCCTAACTACCGACCCACCTACCGTTCCAACGGCGCGTGTGACGACCTCGCCCAGCTCGTTGCACCGTACAGCCTTTCGCGTGCCCAGCTTGCTGAGGCTACCGGCATCGCTGATGAGGCGACCGTGAACAGCTGGGTTGCGCAGTGCTGCCCCGACCTCACTGGGGATGCTCCCGCGCCCCTCGAACCCGTGCTGCGGTACCTGGACGAAACCTACCTGCCCGACCCGGCAAACTGGCCCGGCAGCAATGCCTACGACGAGTTCGTCCTCGAGAACATTGCCGCCCGCATGCTCGCACGCGTTGTTGCTGACACTTTCGGCGCTGACCGTTCGGACAACTACCGTGAACTTCTCGCGCTCATTGCAACCCTCGTGCTGATTGCCCGCTACTGGGAAGGCACCGATGAGGCTTTCCTAACCCTGCTCAACGCCGAGCCCACCGCGGAGGCGGAAGAGTACCTGCAGGAGGCTATCGCGAACGCCCCCGAGTCCCTGCACCCCCTCCTGACCGAGCTTCTGCTGCCCGCCCTGCGTGAGGCGCGTGGCACCTTCACCGCCACTGAGGCGCACCTGCTGACCGGCTACGCGCTCGCCGCCGGATACTTCGCGGGTGAGCACCCCTACGAGACTCTGAATGGCATCCACGTTGCGTTTGCCGCAGATGACCTTACCCTGCCCGACGATGAGCTGATGAGCCGTGTTGAGGACGTCCTCAAGGCTAACTTTTCCGCCGCCCGAGCGGAAGCCGGCACTGCTGATAAGAACCAGGAGCCGTACCAGTTCACCCTGCCCGACAACCAGGACGGTTACGAAACCGCCGCGCACTTGATCGCTGCCCTGCCCCAGGCGCACGACGTTATCGTTTTCAGCACCCCTGAGGGTGATGACACGGAGGCGCTCGCCGCCGACCGCCGCGCCGCCTTCACCCTGTACCTGTGCTACCTGCTTCTGGGTGATGACGATTCCTTGGAGCAGCGTGCCGCGGAGCTTTACTGCGCCAGCCGCGAAGGATAGACGCTGAAAAGCCACATGTGCATCAAACACATGTGGCTTCTTGCCGTTATTTGTGGTTAGTGTGGTGGGATTATTCTCGACGTTGACTTTACGTTGTGACTTTACGCGGCGATTTTATACCGCGACTTTACACGGCTACGGGCTGTTCCGCGCGAATCGCGTTATAGGTGGCGTCGCTGACGGTCACGCCGTACTGATTGGAGGCGAGCCGCAGGATCTCCTCAACGGTGTAGATGCGGAATACGCCGCCTCCGGTTGCCTTAGTGTATTCACGAAGTAGCTGACGGTTCGCCAGCTGGCGTACGGGTTCTCCATCCGATGCGGCGCGTACCTGCTGACCGTTGCGCAGCCAGGTGTCGCGCACACCGCCAGTGACGAACACGCAGTCGGTGCCCTTCACGCGGGTGGTTGCTTCGGTAAGGCACTGGTTCCAGAGCGCGAAGTCGGCGTCGAAGCTTGCGTTAGCGAGCAACGGGTGGCCCTGTTCGAGGGCTTCACGGCACTGCTGTTCGTGGCGTTCGGGGCTGGGAGCGGCACCCACGTGTCCGGTGAAGATGCGGTTCAGTCGCGGCAGGATCGTGTCGTCTTCGCGGCGTGCCATGTTGATGGATCCGGTGTCGGTGGTGGGTTCGAGGATCCTCATGATCTGCGCGATGGAGTGGTCCAGCTGGTGCGCGACTGAACGTAGCGCGCTCCAGGGGGAGTTGCGTTCTTCGGGCAGGGTTTCTTTGAAGGACGCGAGTGCTGATCGGACGCGGTCTGCGGCGGCGGGTACGGGGGAGGCGCCGTCGAGTGCTGCCCAGAATTCTTTGAGTGCCTGGTGGGGGAGGAAGGCGTGTCCGCGCAGCTGGGAGTAGACGCGGAGGATTTCGTCGCTGATGTGGGCTGGGTAGTTGTAGAGGCATGCAAGCGCGGTGGAGTCGAAGGCGACGAGAATTCCGGGGTGAATGGAAGTCAGCGGGGCGCGATCGAGTTCCTTGTATTCGACGAAGTCTGAGTACAGGGTGCGTGCTTGACGGGTGATTGACATGAATCCCCTCCGGGTATCGAGTATGGTCGGTCAAATGCGAGTGCCGGAGAAGTCGAGGAGAATAATCCATTCCAGTGTATCGGCCTTCTTTGGCAGGTGATGGAGTTTCGGTATAAATATTTTGTTTATTACGTTTGTGTCTAACCCGAGGGTGTGTTAGTGCATGTCAGAGTCATTTTCGGGTCTATGTTTTGACTGTGAATTTCGCCGCGTGACGTCTATGTTGTGCAGTTTTGTTTTTACAGCTATGAGCAGTATAGAACAAAATATGCATCAAGATGCAAGATTCGTTGAATGGGTCACAAAATAACGTCAGAAAACTCCTCCCACCTGCACATAGGACGCATATAACACGCGGGGGACAGGGCGAGAAAGTAGATGAACATTTATTCCCTCCTGTAGACTTTAAATGATTCAATTTGATAAGGAGAAGAGTAATGTCAGAGCTGACCACTCAAAACCAGGCGGAGGAGCAGGGCCCCGCCCGCACCGTCGTCGTGGCAGAAGACGAGGCACTGATTCGCCTCGACATCGTCGAAATTCTGAAAGACCAGGGTTTCGATGTCGTTGCAGAAACCGATAACGGCAAGACTGCCGTCGAGCTAGCGCAGAAGCACCGCCCCGACCTCGTCCTCATGGATGTGAAGATGCCGATCATGGACGGCATCACCGCAGCTGAGGAAATTGCTAAGGAGCAGATCGCTCCCGTCGTTCTGCTGACCGCATTCAGCCAGAAGGAACTCGTCGACCGTGCCGTTGAGGCAGGCGCTATGGCGTACGTCGTCAAGCCGTTCTCCCCGAACGACCTGGTCCCCGCAATCGAGGTGGCAATCAGCCGCTACGAGCAGATTCGCGCCCTCGAGAAGGAAGTTGGCACCATCCGCGACCAGTTCGAGACCCGCAAGCTGGTTGACCGCGCAAAGTCGCTGCTCATCACCAAGATGAACCTGACCGAACCGGAAGCATTCCGCTGGATTCAGAAGACCTCCATGGACCGCCGCCTGTCCATGCGCGAAGTCTCCGACACCATCATCAAGCAGCTCTCCTAAATACGTACACAGTACACATCGGTACAGGTACGAACGTACGCTACGGCGAAGACTAGGATTCGCCCGTATACGCCTTCGGTTGGTCAGTATCTGATCAGCACCTTTTCATGACACGCTAACGCCCCATTCCTCACAGTGAAGCTGAGGGACGGGGCGTTAATGTTTAACCTCTGAAGCTCGCATCCTGCCGGGTCAGGTGGAGCGTTTCTAAACCCGGAGCGTTTATGCGCCAGTGTTGCGGGGTAACCCAATGCTGCAAGAGCTGCAGCGTCAGGCGGGCTTAGCGCATGTAGCGGTTCAAATCGTCGTCGTCATTGTTCGGGCCGCTAATCGGGCGGTCCGTGGGAGAACCCGCCCAGAGCATGCCGCCAGTACCGAGCATCACGCCCAGCCACCAGAAGCTACCGGGGTTATTGATGGCGGTCACCAGGCACACCAGCATCACACCGATTGCGATGGGCAGGACAATGCGCTTGGCGCGCACAATCTTCGGGTAACGCTTGAAATAGGGGGTGCGCTCGCGGGCCATGGTGCTCCTTCTGGTCGTACCTTCTGATGGGTGTTGGTGGGGTGCCGTGTACCCCGTGCTTCTACGATTTTAGGCTACTTGCTGAGGTTGTAGGGCTTTATGCAGTGGGGCGGGGGATCAGCATGTTGGTGATGCGCGCCGTGCAGGTGGTGCGGCCGCGCTCATCCACAATGTCGATGGTGTGGATGCACAGGGTGCGTCCGAGCTTGACGGCGGTGCAGGTTGCGGTAACGACGCCGGAGACTGCCGGGCGCACGTGGGTTGCGTTGATGTCCACGCCGACTGCTACGAGGTCTTCGCCGCCGTGTACGCCCGCGGAGAGGGAGCCGAGGGTTTCGGCAAGGACCACGTTGGCGCCGCCGTGCAGCAGGCCGATGGGCTGGGTGTTACCGGCAACGGGCATGGTTGCGACGGTGCGTTCTGCGGTGAGTTCCTGGAATTTAATGCCCATGGCAGGGATGAGCTCGCCCAGACCGCGGGGGAAGTAGGGGTGCAGGTGTTCGGGGATTCCGCTGTCGGTCAGCTGCGCCTTGATTTCTTCTGCGGTGAGGGTGGTGGGTACTGCCGCGCGGACGGGTGCGTGCTGTGTGTTGTTTTCAGTCATGACTTCCAGTGTACTCCCCGGTTTTTGGTGCTTTGACCTGCGGGGGAGGTTCCGGGCACGGTTCAGCCCCGCCTCCTGAACTCAGGAGACGGGGCTGAAAAACGCTATGTGAGCGGATGAGGATTAAGCGGAAATAGCTTCTGCCTTTTCGATGTCCTCGTCGCGAATTTCCTTATCGGGGTTCGCTCCGATTGCCTTGGAAATACGCTCGGTCAGGGCTGCGATGGTCGCGTCACCGGTTACGTTGGTTGCGGTGCCGAAGGAGTCCTGAGCCAGGTACAGAGCAATCATCAGGGCGATCATGGAGGAGTCAAAGCCGAGCATGGACTCGAGCAGACCAATTGCGGTCATCACGCCACCGCCGGGAACGCCGGGAGCGGCAACCATCATCACGCCGAGCACCAGAATCATGGGAACCAGCGAACCGAAGTCGGGGCTCTTACCGGTCATGAACAGCACAGCCACCGCGCAGGAGGTAATGGTGATCATGGAGCCGGAGAGGTGAATGGTTGCGCACAGCGGAATCGCGAAGTCCACCACGCGAGCAGAGATGCCAGCTTTCTTTGCCGAACGCACGGTCACAGGGATGGTAGCAGCCGAAGACTGGGTGCCGATTGCGGTGAAGTACGCGGGCATCATGGTCTTGAGCATCTGGATGGGGCTACGGCGAGACACCGCGCCAGCCACCGAGTACTGCAGGGCCAGGGTGACCCAGTGCAGGATAATCACCATGACGAAGACCAGACCGAAAACGGAGAGGATCTTGGCAACCTGACCGGCGAGGGTCATGTTCGCGAACACACCCACAATGTGCACGGGCAGCAGGGGGATAATCACGTAGCTGAGCATCTTCTCAACGATGACCTGGAAGTCTTCGAAGAGGTTCAGCATCGCACGGGTCTTCAGCGCGGTAATGCCCAGACCCAGGATGAAGGAGAGAACCAGCGCGCTGAGCACACCCATAATCGGGGGCAACTGAATGGAAACGTAACCGGCGGAGAGTGCGTTCTCCGGGTTATCGAAGGAAGCGAGCTGCTGACCCTTCAGGATGATGGGGTAGAGCAGCAATGCGCAGGTCAGTGCCAGGAAGCCCGCAAGGATGCTGGAGAGGTACGACAGGCCCACGGTGATGCCGAGCATCTTGCCCGCACCCTGCGCGAGGGAACCAATGCCGGGCACGATGAAGCCGATAATAATCAGCGGAATCGCGAAGCTCAGGAAGGCACTGAACACGGTGGAGAAGGAGACGAAGAGCTGCACAATGAAGTCAGTGGGGATGGCTGCGCCGGTTGCGTCATTGATGCCGCTAATCATTCCGGGGGTCAGCATGCCGATGAGCACACCCGATGCGATCGCGATGATAATCCACGCGAGGAGGGGAAGTTTTTTGAGTGCCTTCATAGTTTCCTAAATGAGGGTTCGTTGTGTGTTGAGCGCGGGAGGTGCCCTCACGGTCCGGTGAATCCTGTCGGTGAATTTTGCCAGTAAATTCTGGGTAGAGTTCTGCCTATGAATACACGGGGTGTGGGGGTTTCCTACGCTGGAGGCGATAATAAGGTTATATATTATCTGGAAACTGTATTATTATCCACCTTACATAGTGACTTGGGGCACATTTTTGGGAAGAAAACTCACCAAACGCACCCCACCGGCACTTATATATGAGGTAAAACTCTTTCCACACGCCCCCTAGTTCCGCTATATGGCACAGCACCGGCACCCAATACCGCGCCGGCACTCAATACGGCACGGGCGCCTCCCCGTAGGACTGACCAGCAACAGGGCAGGCCCTCAGTGCTGACCGGCAGTCGTCACAAAACCGTCCGTCACGAAGCTTCCCGTCACGAACCCAACCACCGAGCAAACTCAGACTCGATACACTAGAAGAGTGACTACAGAGAACAAAACCCTCCTGCTCATTGACGGACACTCCCTCGCCCTACGCTCCTTCTTCGGCATCTACACCATGGCCGAAAAGACCGGACAGCACATCTTCGTGCGCAGCGACGGCCAGCACACCGAAGCCGTCCACGCCTTCCTCTCCACCCTGCTGAGCATCATCAAAGACAACCAGCCCAGCCACATCGCCGTAGCCTTCGACCTGCCCGGCGGCACCTTCCGCACCGCCGAATACGGCGAATACAAGGGCGGCCGCAACGCCATCCCCGAAGCCTTCAACGGCCAGATCGACCTCATCAAAAAGATGCTCGGCGCGCTCAACATCCCCGCGCTCACCTACGAAAACTACGAAGCCGACGACATCGTCGCAACCCTCACCCGCCGCGGCACCGAAGCCGGCTACAAGGTCCTCATCCTCTCCGGCGACCGCGACATCTTCCAGCTCGTCACCGACGACGTCACCCTGCTCTACCCGGTCACCACCGGCCCCTCCAAGGGCATTCAGCGCATGGACCCCGCCGCCGTCGAAAAGAAAACCAAGGTACCCCCGCACATGTACCCCGACCTTGCCGCCCTCACCGGCGAGCAGGCGGACAACCTGCCCGGCGTACCCGGCGTGGGCCCCGGCTTCGCCGCCAAGTGGCTCGGCGAATACGGCTCCCTCGACGCCGTCATCGAAAACAGCGACAAGATCGGCGGCAAGAAGGGCGAAGCACTACGCAAAAACATCGACAACGTAGTGCGCAACCGCCGCCTCAACCAGCTCGTCAACGACCTCGACCTGGACATCACCCTCGAAGACACCGCATTCACCCCCGACCTGGACGCGCTCAACACCTTCTTCGATGAGGTAGAGTTCCGCACCATCCGCAAGCGTGCCGCCGACACCCTCGGCCCCATCGTGCGCGCTGCCGGAACCGCAGGCTCTGCAAGTTCCGCCGCAGAAGCAGGGGAGGAGGGCGCCACCAAGAAGGCACCCACCGGTCCCGTCTACGCACCCATCACCACCAGCGCACCCACCAAAAACGCAGACGCAGCAGCATTCCGCGCCTTCTGCGCCGCCGCAGCCGAAGAAAACTACGGCACCGACGAACAGGGCGCGCCCATCCCCGTACCCGAACGCCTCGAAGGCGCCGTGACCCTCTACCCGGTCACGAACCTGCCCGTGGCGCGCCCCGCCGTGGGTGACGAACCCGCCGTCAAGGTCACCAAGACGAAGATTCGCGCCGCCGAGGAGAACCCCGAACTGCTCGGCGTGCTCCTGACCAGCAAGAGAGCCAGCCTGTGGGTCGACACCCGCACCATCGACCCGGAGCTTGATACCGCCCTCGCCGCGTGGCTCTCCGACCCCGCCGCCCGCAAAATCGTCATGGACCTGAAAATTCAGCGTAAGCTTCTTCGCTCCTACGGCTACGAACTGGCCGGCGCCGTCGAAGACCCCGCCCTGTCCTCCTACATGTGCGGCTTCATCCCCACCGCAACCCGCAAGCTCTTCTCCGAACGCATGGAAGACCTCGCCGAACGCTACCTCTGGATCCCCAAGGACTCCTACGCGCAGCTCGTCTTCCAGCCCGAAGAAGACGAGGCGGAACCCTCCCTTTTCAGCATGCCCGGCGAAGCGGAACCCGTCGAAAACCTGCGCTACTTCACCCAGATCAGCCGCATCATTCACGAACTCGCACGCCTGCTGCACTACGAAATGGAAGAGCACGGCCAGCTGAAGGTCTACGAAGAAATCGAACTGCCGCTGCTCTACGTCCTCGCAGACATGGAACAGGCGGGCATCGCCGTCTCCGACGCGCTCCTGACCGAACTACACGACACCTTCTCCGCACGCGCTAACCAGGCACAGGACGCCGCACGCACCATCATCGGCGACACCGTCGAAACCGACGACGGCGAAGAACCCCTCAACCTCGCCTCCGTCAAACAGCTGCAGACCGTGCTCTTCGACAAGCTCGCCCTGCCGCACACCCGCAAAATCAAGTCCGGCTACTCCACCGACGCCGAATCCGTCACGGAACTACTCTCCAAAATCTCCCCGGAGTCCGACGGTGCCGCATTCCTCGGTGCGCTCGCCGCCTATCGAGACAACATCAAACTCGTACAGACCGTCGAAGGCCTGCAGAAAGCAGCCGCCGACGACGGACGCGTACACACCACCTTCCAGCAGGGTGCCGCCTCCACCGGTCGACTCTCCTCAACCGCGCCGAACCTGCAGAACATCCCTATCCGCACCGAAGAAGGCCGCCGCATCCGTGGCGCCTTCATCGTCGCGCCCGCACCCGTCGACGGCGTGGAGTACGAGGGTCTGCTCACCGCCGACTACTCGCAGATCGAAATGCGCATCATGGTGCACCTTGCCGCCGACGAGAAGCTCATCGCAGCCTACGAAGCGGGGGAAGACCTGCACCGTTACGTCGGCTCCGAAGTCTTCGGCGTCGCCCCCGAAGACGTCACCCCCGAGCAGCGCTCCAAGGTCAAGGCAATGTCCTACGGCCTGGCGTACGGCCTGTCCCGCTTCGGCCTCGCCAAGCAGCTGAACATCAGCTCCGATGAAGCAGGCGAACTGCGCACCAACTACTTCAAACGCTTCGGACGCGTGGGACGCTTCCTGCGCGGCGTGCTCAAGCAGGCACACCAGGACGGCTACACCGAAACCATTTTCGGCCGCCGCCGCGTGCTACCCGACCTGGACTCGCCCAACCGTGTACGCCGAGAAGCCGCCGAACGCGCCGCCCTCAACGCCCCGATTCAGGGCACCGCCGCGGACATCATCAAGATCGCCATGATTAACATTCACCGCCGCCTGCGCGAAGAGGGCCTCAAGACCCGCATGCTGCTGCAGGTGCACGACGAAATCATCCTCGAAGTCGCCACCGGTGAGCGTGAAGCCGCCGAACGCGTACTGGTCGAGGAGATGAGCGGTGCCGCCTCCCTGCGTGTTCCTCTGGATGTGCAGGTCGGCTGGGGCAAGTCCTGGCAGGAGGCGGGCCACTAGGCTCAGCTCCTCAGTTCCCGCGTGGAAAACGGTGCTCATCATGGGTTCCGCTTGGAAAGGCGGTTATCGCCATGGGTTCCGCACGGAAAGCGGTATTCGTCCTCGTTCCTACAGGGCGGGGGTGGGTGGGTACGCTATACCCTTCCTCCGCTCCTGCAGGGGAACCCACCCTCTCGGGTGCTCCGCTCTCTCCTTGCTTCGCTGCGGAGAGCACCCGAGAGGGTACCCTGATGTCGCTTCCGGAGGGTATAGCTACCCCGCGTTCCGGCTAGGCTTGG
>ERZ773072.1328-NODE-1328-length-12429-cov-4.834896_pt1 | contig 12429 bp, 10 predicted proteins | sample MGYA00580617_ERZ773072 | MGnify/ENA primary metagenome ERZ773072 (study PRJEB29015, sample SAMEA2737970) | human oral metagenome | biome: human oral; feature: human-associated habitat; material: dental | place: China | collected 2122 ... | reverse complement strand
TCCGGCGCCCTTGGAGGCGGCCGAGGCGCCCGCTCCGGAACCGCCCCCGCCCGAAGCGCCCCCGCCGGGACCGCTGAGCTGGCTGCCCCTGATGGACCCGGTGGGGATCTGGCCGAGCTGGCCGCCCGACATGGACATCCCGGCGGCCCCGCCGGCCGTCGCGGCGACCATGGGCGTCACGAACCGCATGAGGGCGGGCATGGCGAACAGGGCCAGGACCATGAGGATGATGCCGGTGATGGCGCTGATGAGCCCGGTTCCGTCATCGCTGAAGGCGTCCGCTCCAGCGAGCCTGAAGGCGGCGGCGTAGACGATCGCAGCCGCCGGCTTGTACATGATGAAGGCGGTCAGCCAGCCGATGCACTTGGTGAACCAGGACTTGCCGGTCTGGGTGTTGGTGAACGAGGCGGTCAGCGGCAGGACGCCGCACAGGATCACGAGCATTCCACTGCGGACGATCATGAGCGCGATCTGAATGCACGAGGCGATGAGGGCGATCAGCCCCAGGACGATGATCGTCATGGCGGGCAGCGGCGTCGGCGAGGAGGAGGACAGGGACAGCAGTGCACTGATGTTCTCGGCGAATCCGCCTCCGTCCAGAGACCGATCGATGACCCATGAGGAGAAGCCGTCCGCCGCGGTGACCAGCAGACTGACAATAGTGACGCCCGCGCCTCCGACGACGATGAGGGTGAGCATGCTCTTGACCGTCTCCAACCCCGGTTCCGCGCGCTGCTCCCATGCCATGCGCACCCCGCCGATAATGACGGACACGATCGCGGCGGCCCCTGTGTACCACCACAGGCTCGACTGCAGGAAGAAGACGGTTCCCCCGCCCTGCGCGTCGGGAACCATGGCGGCCACGATGGAGGTGGCTCCGGATATCATGACGACGGCGCCCAGGACTATTCCGATCCTGCCCGCCGAGACGATTCCCTCGCCCCGTCGAAGCCCCAGGGCGATCCTGGCCCCGAGCATGAACAGCGCCAGAAGCGCGACGGCCAGGGCTATCCATGTCACGTATCCCAGGACCGTGTCGATGCCGGAGGAATCCGTTCCCGCGCCTCCCGCCGCGTCCTGGGCCTCTCCGTCGGTCAGCGAGGGGGTCTTGATATTGACCCAGAACGTGCCCAGGCTCGAGACCGCCTTGCCCAGGGCCTCGGAGATGGAGGAGGACAGCTTCTCGATGGCGCTATCGGCTACCTTCTCCACGCCGGCCCCCACGACTTCGCCGGTGGCTTCAGCCGCCTTGCCCCATGCGTTGGAGACAGCATCCCCCACCTTGTCCATACCTTTCTCGACATAGCACAGACTGATGCTGGCAAAATTACCGGTGCACTCATCCGCCATCGGTCAGGACCTCCAGACGATGTAGTTGTCCAAAGTGGGAATCATAGCGAGGTTGAGCGGGCTCTGAGTCTCGGAACTCAGCTTCCAATCGCCGTTCTGCCACACCAGGTACTCCACCGCCGACGCGACATACGGATTCCCGTTTATAAGACCGGAGAACCCGATGTCTATCGTCGCCGAGTCCCCGCTGTAGCTGAGCACCTTGAAACCGATCGAGTTAACTCTGGCGCCGGTGGTCGTATCAGCATCGGTGTTCTCCTCTAGAATCTGATCGTGATACGTACCGTCGGCAGTGACGTACGCGAACCATTCCTTGATGGATACCGGATTGTTCGCCTGCGCCGCAGCGGTCGCAGCGGCGAAGACAGCCCCCTCCGGGGAGTGCTGGAAGCAGTACCTGTATCCCTCATCGGCCGTGGCGGCCGGGCCGTACTGGTCGGAAGTCGGGTACGGGAAGACCCCGATGTAATCCCACTGCGCCTGAGGAGCCTGCGACACGGTCCCGTTCATGACCACCCCCGTCAGGCCGCACACGCTGTCCGACTCGGCCTCCTGGGGCGGCGCGCTCCCTGAGGAGTCCGCCGAGGCGGCGTCGGAGCCGCCGGAGGACGCTGTGGCGCTGGTCGCAGGCGTCCTCCCTCCCCCTTTGTGCGTCACGACCACGACGATTCCGAGGATCACCACGAGCGCCACCACCAGCGCCGACGCGATGAATCCCGGCCGTGTGAACGGCGAGGCCGCCCCCTCTTCTTCCTCACTCATCGAGAACCTTCTTCCCTGCGGGACCCGTCGTTGCGGGCAGCATCATCAATGAACGTCGACCGGCATCGGGTGAACGTCGTCGGCCGTCGGAAAGGCGCCGAGGGGGGCCGCCGCCGGAAGGCGACGAACGCCGACGCGTCGGTCGGCGGCCGCGGCGGGGCCGCCGACCGACGCGGCGCCGCCCCGCAGCCCGCCAGTCCTGCTTCAGCGCCGCTCCGATGCCGCGGGAGGCGGCCACGGCCGCCCGTCTCACGTGGCCAGGAAGCTGATCAGCGAGGCGCCGCCTGAGATAATGATCACGCCGCCCATGATCCAGCCGAGCCTGGCGACGTTCTCACCGCCTTCACCGCGACGCGACTGCACGGCCATCATCGCTCCGGCGGCGAAGATCGCTAGAATGCACACGGCTAGGCAGACCCATTTGGCCCAGCCGAGCACGGTCGTGACATTCGAGGTGCCGGGTGGCTGGACCGGATCGGGGTCCGGCAGATCCGCGGCGAACGCGGACAAATGGGATGCCCCATTGATCAGGGACGCTGCAGCACTCATTGACATACTCCTTTCGTGTCGGCGACGGTCGTCACCGGGGTGCTGTTAATGAAACAAGGTCTTTCACCAGGCGCCGGACCTGACGCGGAAGGTCATCGAGTGCGGGCGCCTGGCCCAGGCGCCACGCCTCCACCCACGGCAGCGACCATGTGCGCGGAGCGCCTCCGGCGACCAGCTTGGACAGATCCCGCAAGGGACGCGGAAGCCGTCCGGGCGCATCCGCCATCAGAACAAGCCCCAGCAACTCGATATGCGGAACCGTCCGACTCGCCCATTGCGTGAGGACCGCACGAGCACGCATGAGCCCCTGCGAACTCGTGCGCGTCACGAGTACGGTGGGCGACGCCTGCGGACAGGGGGCGGGCCACCAGTGCCCGGCCGCCCGCCACCGATCGTCGAGGTCGGCCAGAGTCGACTCACCGGATCCGCCGTGCGCTCCGAGCACCCACAACGGGACGCCGGGGACGGGCCGCGCCGCAATCGGCAGCATGGCGGTCTCATCGGGGGTGGCCACCCCGTGCTGCGGGGTGGCCGGTCCCGTCAGCGCAGGCAATGGATCGGGGGTCTGTTCCTGCGGCTCGTCACGAGGGGCACGGGTCGACCGCGTCACCCAAGGATTGGTGGTGGACACTAGGGAGGGGCTCCGTCTCGACATCTAGGGGGGCGTCGTAATACCGACGTTATCAGCCATCGGGACGAGAGGTAAAGGCTTCTGCTCGAGCAGACAGATCGATGCGTTCTCAACACGACCCCGACAAATATGGGAACGTCCTATAAGGTGATCGAGAGCTCGTATGTCGCAGGAGTGTCCTTACTGCGAGTCGGACCTCAACTCGGAGACCCGCCATTGCCCGGCGTCATCCTTGGTCAGCGTGATCCAGTAGCGGCTCGTCCGGATCTGCCCCGTCCAGCCCGCGTCATTCATCGCCTGGCAGGTGACGGCGCGCGCCCGGGCCACACGGGTGCTGGTGTCCGGCGGAGGGTCGTCGATGTCCCGATTGAGATCCAGGACGGCGTCGTAGGCGTTGTGGGCCACCAGGTCCTGCCAGTGGGAGCCGGGTCGGGCGACCTCGGACTCGGCGGTCGCGCGAGGCAGATGAGGATCGTCCCAGCGCCCGCCGCGGACGTCGACGGCCACGGAGGTCAGGTCCGTGCGGGCGTCCTGGACCGTGCGGGTCAGGGCGACGGCGTCGGCCACGGCGTCCGGATCCGTCAGGTCGACGGCGTCGGGGTCGAGATCGAGAGCGGCCGGCCACGGGCTGACCGACGGGCTCGAGCTCTGCGCGTCCGCGGCGGGCGAGCCGTCGGCGGACGCCGTGGACGCGGACTGGGGGCGGCCGTGCCCCGCGCAGGCGGTCAAACCGGCCGTCAGCACCAGGACGGCGGCGAGAATGGCAGTCGAACGCATGATATGTGTCCCCCGCGAAGTCGGAAGCCGGTCGAAGACTGCTCGGGAGCCCGCCCTGAAGGGCCGCTCAGCAGCTGTCGGACCGGTTAGTCGAGATGAACGAAGTACGGGCCGCCATCCATCGTGTAGACGGCGGTCTCCCTGACCGGCACGCCCTCGGTGGGCGCTTCGACGATCGTGTCGTTGCCGGCCCAGATGGCGACGTGACCGCTCCAGCACACCAGATCTCCGGGCTGGGCCTCCTCCTTGCTGACCTGCGTGCCCGACGAGCACTGACTGCCCGAGGAGTGCTGCAGCTCGACCCCGGCCTCCGAGTAGGCGACCATGACCAGGCCCGAGCAGTCGTAGCCCACCGAATCCGATGCGGCTCCCCACACGTAGGGCATGCCGATCCTGGCACGCGCCGAGGCAAGGACCTGCTGCCCGCGGTCACCCCCACCGCCACCGGTCGATCCCTCGTACTTGCTGGCGTTGGCCGTGATGACCTCGACGTAGTGCGTGGTCTCCCCGTACGGAGGCACTCCCCCGTACTGCTCGACCGCCCCGGCGCCCGCGTTGTAGGCCGCCAGGGTCAGGCTCACCACGTCACCGCTGGCCGCGCCCTGGTCGATGTACCCCTGCACCTGCCCGGCTAGGCCGCACATGTAGTTCCCCTGCGACCAGATCGCGTCAATGGGATTGTTGATGTCCGCCACGCCGTCACCATCACCGTCCATGCCCGACGACGCCCAGGTCGCCGGCATGAACTGAGCGATCCCCTGCGCCCCCGCACTCGACCCGACCTGCGGCTGCCACCCCGACTCCTGCTCGATCTGCGCAGCCAGCAGGGCGGGAGTGATCGCTTCGCACACCGACCCCGCCCGAGTAATGACATCAACATACTCACTCGGCACATTCGCGACCGACTTGTTGCCGCCTCCGCCCTCGCCGCCGGAATCCCCCGTATCCACGAGCAGGAGCACGGAGACCGGGAGCAGGAGGATCGACATCAGGGCGAGTCCCGCGGCGATGAGTATGCCGGTGGTCCGGTTCATAGGGTTTCTCCCGCCGTCGTGCTCAACGTGGTGGCCAGGGCCGCCGACGCCGAGATCCAGGCCTGGCGCGTGGCCGGCGCCAGGGAGTCCAGGCGCAGGGGCCGATCGGACATGGCCGCGTCGTAGGGAATGGCGACAGCGCTGCGGGAGATCCGGGAGAACGCCTCGACGAACTCCCGGGGTTCGGGCTCGGTTCTGGAACTGCGGGAGACGATCACCAGCGCCCGGCGGGCCAACCGGGCCGCACGAGCATCGGCGCGGGAGAGCTCGTCGAGCAGGAGGCGCGCCGACTCGGCGTGCTCGGGCCGGGTGATGGTGGGCACCACGAGGGCGTCGGCGCGGGCGATCGCGGCGCGCCACAGGGGCGAACTCTCATCGTTGCTGGAATCGATGACGATCAGCCGGTAGTACCTGGACAGCACATCGTGCGCCCGCTGGAAGGTCGAGGCATCCAGGACGGTGGCATCGGTCAGGACCTCGGAGCGCGAGCGCAGCACGTCATAGCAGTCCTGCTGCTGGTGGTGGACGAGACCGGCGATGTGGGCCGGCCGGGCCCGCAGGGCCAGCAGACGGTCGGCGCAGGCCAGGAGGTCGATCACGGTGGAAGCGTGGGGGCCCGGCTCGGTGCGCCAGCTCAGGGTGCCGCGCGTGGGGCTGTTGTCGAAGGCGACGACCCCCGCCCCACCGTAGCGGGCGAATACCGCGCTCAGCAGGATCGTCGTGGGCGTTTTGCCGGCACCGCCCTTGCCGTTGACCACTGCGACGGTGCGCGGCCCCCGCCAGTGGGCGGACACGGCGGCCGCCTCCGCCCGGTGCAGCAGTTCAGTCGACGAGGGCGACAGGTGCAGCCCCACGTGGTTGACCGCCCCGCGCCAGCCCGTGGACGCCGGCGACTGCCTAGCGGTTTCGGGCGGCGGGGCTGGAGCATCGGCCGATGCGGCGGGCGGTCGCATCCCCCTCGCAATTCTCCGCTCCTCCGGCGGCCCTGCGCCATCCGCGAGCGGGCGCGCGGGGCCGCCGAACGCGGTCGGAGCGGAGGCCTCCCGTCCACCCCGGTCGCGGCGCTCCCTGCGTCGCCGTCCGCGGCTGCTCGGCTCGATCTCCGCGGAGGCGGATGCGGTCCGAGCGGTCGCGGCGGGGACCGGGTCCGGCACGTACATGATCGGCCCGGTCGGCTCAGCCAGTCCCGCCGGCTCAGCCGGCCCGATCGGGGTCGAGACGGTCGGAGGCGACGCCGGAGCCGCCGGTCCCGCAGCGACTGGAACCGGCGACGATGCGGATGACGGCACGGCCGGCGGGGGAGGCGGAGGAGGAAGCCGGGAGGGAGGATCGGAGTCGGCGAAGATCCGTTCGAGCTCCGAAACCCCCGACGCGGTCGCCGCTCCCCTGCCCGCTCGAGGTCCGGCGTCGACGCCCGCACCCGACTCCGATTCCTCGTCCGGATCCGCATCGTCGCTGCTGACGGTGCCGTCCGGATGAATGTCGACCTGCCAGGTTCCGGTGGGCTCCTGGATGGAGGTGGGGATCGCCCTGCCGAGAGCGGCGGCGCGCCGGGCGATGAAGTCGACGACGACGGCGCGGGCGCCCTCCAGATTCTCGGTCTCGGGCGTGCTGGTGACGCCGCCGATGTTGATGCGCACGCGCCCCTCCTGGCTTAGGGAGACCTCAGCGCGGGGCCAGACGGTGGCAGCGCTCATCATTCGTCCTCGTGTCGGGGTATCTGGGGCTTTACGGACGGTGTCATGCGCGTCGCAGGGGACTGTGCGGTCGGGCCCGGACGCGACAGGGCGGGCACCGATCGTGCAGGCGGGGCGTGATCACCCGATCATGCGTGCGACCACGACGAACGACAGGGTCGACGACATGATGCGGCATGACGCACCATGACGCGGCCCGGACGCACCAGCGTCCGCTCCCGCCGTGAGGGGCCGTGAGGGGCACGGACCAGGAGGAACGCGAGCGCATGGCGCCCGCCGGGCCTCACCATACTCGGCGAGACCGATTCGTCACACTCACCGGCAGACGCCGGCGCTCGCCCGCGCTCCCGAGCGCCCAGTTCGGCGAGCGGGCCGCCCGAGGTGCCGCGGCCGATCCCGAGCGCCCAGTTCGGCGGGCGGACCGAGGCCCGTCGACGATCAGGCTCCCGCGCCCACGACCGCGGTGACGGCCTCGACGATGCGCGCCAGGTCCGCCCTGGACAGGGAGGGGTGGACGGGCAGGGACAGGCATTCGCGGGCCGCCTTCTCGGTGCCGGGCAGCTCCAGACCCGGCGCGTAGGGGGCCAGGGATTCCAGCCGGTGGCAGGGGATCGGGTAGTACACGCCGGTGCCGATCTGCCACTCGTCCTTCAGGGCGGTCTGGATGCGGGTGCGCTCGGCGCCCGTGGCCCCTTCGAAGCGGACGGTGTACTGGTGGTAGACGTGGGTGTAGCCCGGGGGCGCGGTGGGGGTGACGACGCCGGCCGCGCCGGCCAGACCCTCGTCCAGGAAGGCCGCGTTGCCCCGGCGCCGGGCCGTCCACTCGGCCAGTCTGCTCAGCTGGACCCGGCCGACGGCCGCGGACGAGTCGGTCATGCGGTTGTTCAGACCCACCAGTTCGTTGGCGTACTGCCGCTCCATGCCGTGATTGCGAAGCAGTCGCACCCGGCGCGCCAGTCCGGCGTCGCGAGTGGTGACCATGCCCCCCTCCAAGGAGGTCATGTTCTTGGTCGCGTAGAAGGAGAAGGATCCCCACGTCCCGAAAGTGCCCACCGGCCGGCCGTCGACGGCGGCGGCATGCGCCTGGGCGCAGTCCTCGAGCACGGCCAGGCCATGAGCTCGGGCTATCCTCAGGATCTCGGGGATATTGGCCGGCAGACCGTACAGGTGCACCACCTCGATCGCCACGGTGCGCGCCGTGATCGCGGCCTCGACGCCGGCGGGGTCCAGGGTGAAGGTCACCGGGTCGATGTCGGCGAAGACCGGCACGGCGCCGCTGATGGCCACCGAGTTGCCGGTGGCGGCGAAGGTGAAGGAGGGGACGATGACCTCCGGGGCGCCCCCGGCGCGCTCTGCTATCCGGCTGGCCAGGGTGGCCACGTGCTGGGCCGAGGTGCCGGAGTTGACGGCCACGCACTCGACGCCGTCGACGACCTGGGCGGAGAACTCCTCCTCGAAGGCCTTGACCTGGGGGCCCTGGACCACCATGCCGGAGGCCAGGACGGCGTCGACGGCGTCGCGCTCCTCCTGCCCGATGATCGGCTTGGCTGCTGGGATGAACTCGCGTGACATCAGTGGGTGACCTCTCGGATGGTGATGGAATCGGGATATGACTGCGCATCGGCTCCGGCACCGGATTCAGTGCCGAGCTCCTGGTACAGGGTCCCGGTGACGGGACAGCGCCAGCGCGCCGAGCCGTCAGGACCGGGATCGGCGGGGACGAGGGGCTCGCCGGCCCGCCCGACCCAGCCGATGCGGCGAGCGGGAACCCCGGCGACCAGGGCGTGGGCCGGCACGTCCTTGGTGACGACGGCGCCGGCGGCCACCGTGGCCCAGGCCCCCACGTGCACCGGAGCGACGCACACGGCCCGAGCCCCGATCGAGGCTCCCTCGTCGATGGTGACCCCCACGGGCTCCCAGTCGGCGGCGGACTTGAGCGAGCCATCGGGGTTGACGGCCCGGGGAAAGTGATCGTTGGTCAGCGTGACCGCCGGGCCGATGAAGACGCCGTCGGCCAGGCGGGCCGGTTCGTACACGAGGGCGTAGTTCTGCACCTTGCAGCTGTTCCCCATGACGACGCCCTCGCCGATGTAGGCGCCTCGGCCCACGATGCAGTCCCGTCCGAGGACGGCGTGCTCACGGACCTGGGCAAGGTGCCAGATGCTGGTGCCATCCCCGAGGACGGCGTCCTCGGAGACATCAGCGGACGGGGCGATTCGGTTAGCCACGGCGACTCCTGTGCGGGCGGCCTCAGGCCGCCCTGACGATCGAGTAAGACCGGTCAACCTGGCGGCTGCCGGGGCCGTGCCGCTCCAGTCACCGAGGCGGCGGGCTCTGCACGACCTGCACCATCCTAGGGGACTCATCCGCGCTAGACGACGCCTGGACACGACCCGAACGAGACCTACCCCACCAGTGACCACCGACTCGGCGCCCGCATGAGGCCGGACACTGCGTCATCGCGTGCGAGAATGCGGAGGTGACTACCTCCAACGTGACGCAAGCCGGAGCACCTAATTCGGTGCCTCAGGTCACTGACGCCTGGCTCGTCATCCCCCTGTACAACGAGGCCACCGTCGTGCGCGAGGTCATCTCCCAGGCCCGCGAGACCTTCCCCTACATCGTCGTCGTCGACGACGGCTCCAAGGACGACTCGGCCCGCCAGGCCGCTGCCGCAGGCGCCATCGTCGTGCGCCATCCGGTCAACCTCGGCCAGGGCGCGGCGCTGCAGACGGGCTTCTCCTACATCCTGGAGAAGACGAACGCCAACTATGTCGTCACCTTCGACGCCGACGGCCAGCACTCCACCACGGATGCCGCCGCCATGGTCGCCGCGGCGCGCGAGGAGGAGCTCGCCGTCATCCTCGGGTCGCGTTTTCTTCAGGGGCCCTCGCCGGTAGGCCGGCTCAAGAGGCTCGTCCTGCGCACGGCCGCGGCCGTCAGCTCACGCACCTCCGGCATGCATCTGACCGACGCCCACAACGGCCTGCGGGTGATCCGCCGCGACGTGCTGGTGCAGCTCAACCTCAAGCAGAACCGGATGGCGCACGCCAGCGAGATCATCCGCAAGATCGGCGCCACCGGCCTGCCCTGGCGCGAGTTCCCGGTGCACATCGTCTACACCGACTACTCCCGCTCCAAGGGCCAGTCGCTGTGGAACTCGGTCAATATCCTGGTCGACCTGCTCTTCTCCTGAGTGACGGAACGGAAGACGTACAGCCCATGATTCATCAGATCACCACCCAGATCGCTCCGATCACGAACCACCAGTTCTACATCCAGGCCGCCCTGATCCTGGCAGTGATAGCTGTCGGCTGGATGATGCTGCGCACCCCCGGCGGAGCCCGCCATCAGGCCGCCCGGCGGCTGGCGACCCTGGCCTTCGTGGTCTTCGCCATTGTCGCGATCGCCTTCCCCTCGGTGATGACGGCCATCGCGCACCGACTAGGGGTCGGACGAGGCACGGACCTGCTGCTGTACGCCATGGTCGTCGCCTTCCTGGCACAGATCCTGTCCTCCTTCCGCCGCAACGGCGCACGCGAGCGGCAGATCACGCAGCTGGCACGGCGCATCGCCCTGGACAACGCGCCCGAGCCGCCCGCTGCGACAAGGCTCACCAGCACGACTCACGACTGAGCGAGGGGCCCGGCGAGCACCCGGTACGCACCCGACCGACGCTGAGTCCTCATCCCTCAGCTATCCCTCAGCGTCGGGAGGCGAGGACCTCGAGTTCCTCGCGCAGGCGCAGCCCACCGGAGAGCAGCCAGCGCACCGGCGCCTGCCACGGGGCGTCGTAGACCCCGGAGAGATAGCGCCGAGCCGAGGCGTGGTGGGCGCGGATCATCTTCTCCGGACGCGCCTTCCAGCTGGCCCCCTGCTCATGGATGACGACGGAGTCGTAGACCTGCACATTGAGCCAGCCGGCCCGCCCGACCCGTTCCCCCAGATCCACGTCCTCGAAGAACATGAAGTAGTCGTCGTCGAATCCCCCCAGGCGCTTCCAGGCGGCCGCGGGCAGCAGCAGACAGGCCCCGGAGAGCCAGCCCACCGTCCGCGACCCGCCCGAGCCGCCCCGGTCAGCGGTGTGGTAGGCCGCGGAGAAGGGGTTGCTCGGCCAGACCCTGCCCAGGACGGCATGTCCGGCGCCCTTGACCAGGGAGGGCAGGGCCCGCCCAGAGGGGTAGACGGTGCCGTCGGGGTTGAGCAGCAGCGGCCCCAGGCAGCCGGCAGCCGGGTCGGCCAGGCCCGCGTCGATGAGCGCATCAAGACTGCCCGGCTCCCAGACGAGGTCGGGGTTGGCCACCACGACCCAGTCCTCCTCCAGGTCCGCGGCCGCCAGGTTGGCTCCGGCCCCGTAGCCGAGGTTGGTCCCGTCGCCGACGACACGGGCCCCGTGGCGCCGGGCGGCGGCAGTGACGACGTCGTGCTCAGAGCCGTTGTCCGCGATAACGACTGCGAGGCGGCGCGCCGTCGCCGTCTCGAGCGAGACCAGGAAGCGCTCCAGCTCCTCACCCGGGTTGAAGGCCACCGTCACCACACGCACGCTCTGCTCGTCGGGAGGGTTGAGGGGGGCCGGCACGGCACTGGTTGGCGTCGGTTCCACAACATTGGTCACGGAAAGAGCCTAGCGCCGTGACCCACGTGAGCGGGTTCACCCCCACCAGGGCGAATTTCATGCGTCAGGTGTAGGAAGACCCATATGGATCTCATCGATGATTCCCTATCATCGCTTCCGTGCCTCAGTTCAGTAAGCCGCGTGCGCGGCACTCCTCCAAAGAACTCGGACGCCGCTTGGCCCGCCGAGCGGGGTTCAGCCTGCTCGCAGTGACGGTCTTCGTCGTCTCCGCCGCGGGCTTCGCATGGCACAACATCCAGTCACGCATCACGTGGTTCGACATCGACAGCATCCTGTCCGAGAACGACCGCCCCGGCACCAAGCCGCCGGACAGCTATGACGGCCGGGCCGTCAACCTGCTCGTGCTGGGCACCGACTCCCGTGCGGGGGACAACAACGTTGACGGGTCCCAGGGTGACGACGAGGTGTCCGTGGCCCGCTCCGACACGGCGCTGGTCGTGCACATCTCCGCCGACCGCAAGCGCATTGACGCGGTATCCATCCCCCGCGACACCCTGGTGGACATCCCCTCGTGCAAGACTCTCGACGGCAACAGCACCGGTGCCGAGGAGGACGGTCAGTTCAACTCCGCCTTCGCCAACGGAGCTGGCAGCGGTAGCGACAAGAAGGCCGTTGCCTCGGGAGCCGCCTGCACCCTCAAGACCGTGGAGAAGATGACGAACATCCGTATCGATGACTTCATCGTCATCGACTTCAACGGTCTGTCCAAGGTGGTCGACTCCCTCGGAGGAGTCCACGTGCAGGTGGACGAGGCCATCGATGACCCCGACTACACGGGCTTCAAGCTCGACGAGGGCTGCCAGAAGCTGGACGGGCAGGCCGCCCTGCAGTACGCCCGCGTCCGTCACGGCGTCGGCGACGGCTCGGACATCTCCCGCATCTCCCGCCAGCAGAAGCTCATGAGTGCCATGGCCTCCAAGGCCCTGTCCAGCAACGTCCTCACCCAGTCCGGCTTCCTGACCAGCACCCTGGAGACACTCACCACCTCGGAGC
>ERZ773072.1327-NODE-1327-length-12437-cov-12.606283_pt1 | contig 12437 bp, 9 predicted proteins | sample MGYA00580617_ERZ773072 | MGnify/ENA primary metagenome ERZ773072 (study PRJEB29015, sample SAMEA2737970) | human oral metagenome | biome: human oral; feature: human-associated habitat; material: dental | place: China | collected 2122 ... | reverse complement strand
TTCATTCTCGGGTTATACCTGTGATTTATGATAATTATGGCAATAAAGCCTATCTTCAAAATGGCAGACCTCTAGATATTGGAGTACCTCGTTATGGAACATTTTCCGGTCTTGAATTAGATTTTGCGTACGGTGGTTCCGAGTTTATTCATTTGTTAAATGATGATAAAGAATATATACAAGCTGATCAGTATCAGCACCTGCCTCCAGAATTAAAGTTAAAGAAGGATGATATCATGGATGAAGTTATGACGGCCTATGTGAATGAAGGACTTCTAAAGGGAGTAGAAAAAAATAGTCAAGGCAGTCCCAAAGCTGAGATTGTCTATAATTTGGAAATTAGACGAATACAGGGAAGAGAGACTTTCGAATGGCAGTAACGCACTAATTTATTTAGGAAAAGATACATACGAAGAATTTTCCATATGATTAATTGAGTTCTTGTCATTTGTTCATCTCTTTTTGTGGTAAAATTAATATATAAAGAAAAGGAGGTTTATATGTCTAAACGAACAAAATCTATTCTTTTATCTTTGCTTTGCATTTTCGTACTTGTAATAGGAGGTAAGTTTTATATGGATCGAATGAAAGTGGATAATCTCTACCGGCACGGTTTTCAGCTTTATGAGGAACAAATCGCGACTTATCTAAAGGAGCATTATAGCGGTATCAGTAAAATCGAATTTTCTCCCATTTTTATTACTGGTGGAAAGGGAGAAAGTTTTTTACAAGGCCGTGTAGTTCCAGTAGTTTATGATAGTTATGGAAATAAAGTCTATCTCAGAAATGATGGTTTTGTTGAGAAGGTTCTTGTGGATTATAAGATGGTATTTGGGACTGATTTGGCTTTTAATGTTAATGATGGCTCGGAAATTATTAATCTAAGAGATGATAAAAGAAGACACAATAGTGTTATTTGGGGGCAACCTCTACCTGAAAATTTGAAATGGGTAGACCACGAGACAACAGATGAATCGATGGAAGCTTTTTCTCATGAGGGATATCTTAAAGGTGTAGAAAAGAATGACCAAGGTAGTCCCAAAGTTGAGATTAGTTATAATTTAGAAATTCAACGAATTGATGAAAGAGACTTGGATAAATGGAAGTAACACATAGGGATATTCAGATTCTTCAAGAAGATACTAAATATTATGCTACACACCCATCAAAGACGTTTATTGAGAATCCTGATACAGGCCAACAATTTCAAATCATTGACCGAGTGGAGGGGGTAACTCAGGCTATTGCAGTAGCTCCCTTGGATGCTAATGGGGAGCCCATTGTTTCCCAGACCATTGTGACAGTCGCAGGAACCCAGCCAGTTTTTGCCAACCTTATCAGTTCAGACCATTGGGCATCAACCAGCAATGCATTCGGGGGTGCTTATGGGGATGGAATGACAGCTCAGCATGAGGATATTGAAGCTTTTTATCAGCGTGTCCAGAAGATTACAGAAGTAGGTGACAAGAAGCTAAACCAGCCAGTCAGGATTTATGCCATGAGTGGTTTTAGTCAGTCAGCGACTCCAGTTGTCAAGGTAGCAGCGGACCATAATGTCCCTATGGTCGTCAATTATACAGACTGGGGTGCTCAGGCTGCTCTTGATAAGGGGAACTTTACTTCCAGTGATTTAGCCTATATCAATCGACATGTCACCACCTATGATGCTAATACGAAAGATACTACGATAATGGATAGCAATGGTGGACGGATTCCATATGCTAATATTATTTCACGTGAAGGAACGCAAGGACTGCATTCGCCTGCAGAAGATCACAACCCTGCGGCATTCTATATTATTGGCAATAAACTGGATACAGATAAGTATGCTAAGAGGGGTGAGTTTGTATCAGGGATGACTCCAAATCAGGTGCGTGCAGCTGCCAAAATCAAAGCTGAGCGAACACCTATCTGGGACAAACACGATGAAGCTTACTTCATTCGCGAATACTATGAAAAGTTTCCGCCCAAGATTGGCAATATGCTGGATTTAGACTGGTATGCAAAAAAAGGTGAATTCTTTGTTGGTATGACGGAGAAGCAGGTACGCAAAGCAGCTAAAATTAAAGCCGAACAGTCACCTTTCTGGGACAAACACGATGAAGAATACTATGTTAAAGAGTATAAAAAGATATACGGTGAGTTTATATCTGAGGCTAGATATAAGCGTTTATTGACTATTAATCGTGCGATTGAAACAATTTCTACGGCTCAGTCTGGTTTTTCAAGCGTTAGTGGGAGCCAGTTGATTTATCTACGAAAAGATCTTGTGACTGCAGTTGCGGATTTAGCTGAACAGCAAGGAGCAGACTTTGAAGAGTTAATCAAGCAAAAATTGAGCGAATATAAGCAAAATATTGAAAACATGGTGACATCACTCCGATTGGTAGCTTATGGTAGCAGAATCTATTTATCGGATGACGAGTTGGAATCGCTCTTGTCTCAATTTACATTGGAGACTTGTTGGGATAGTGGGGTTGAAGAAGCAACGCTAAGTGAGGCGGCTTCTTACAAACAGAAATTGGATATTTTTGGTTCTAATATACGCCAAGCAGCTGATAGACTCGAAGAAGTGGATCGTCAAGGAAGTATACAGTTTAGTAGCAAGTAGGAGGAACTATGGTAAATCTCAGAAGAATAGAATTAACAGCGAATAATAATCTTGTTGAACTAATGAAGGCTCAAGAACGGGAGATGATCGATGCTCTGATTCAATCGGAGAAATCTAAGGTTACAGCGCAGTCTAGTCTTTTAGCTGCTTGGTTGGCTGAGCAAAAGCTACAGATGTCTGATTTTGCTACTGCTACTCTCAATAACAGTCTAAAGGGTGGATTTTCTGGGAATGCTGCGACAGCTGCGACAAATTATCTAACAAATATCCCACAACCAAATCTGCAAAACCCTATTAAATGAGGTCTGCTATGGAACAGATATTCAGGCTAGAAGAGAAATATAAGCAAGAATTAAAGAAAATAGAGCAAGTTGAAGAAGTACTGGATTCTATGAGATTAGACGCTCGGAGAAAGACGGATTTATTGAGTGAACAATTGCTTTACTATTCTAGAAATCATTTAACTGATGAGATATATCGAGCAGTTAGTAAGATGAATGACAATATGGAACAATTTGATTTGTCTTTCAGAAAATTTTTTGACGCACTTAGTGAAGAGAGGGAAGAAATAACCGCTAAATATCGGAAAGACTTAGAACGATTGGAGGATGAATATTATAAAAGAAGGAAAGCTGAGAATTCTCAAGTATAGACTGTAAAAATGCCATATATCAATGCAGTATAAAAAAGTGATATTTAATGTCAGCCTTTTAAGTTTCCTTCAAGTTTTTTATAAGTCTGTCTTAAGTTTCTGGGATTATACTAATACCATCAAAATAGAAATGAGGACAGTCCAATGACATCTAAAGTTACCCTATATGATAAGCAAGTATTGACATTCTCTCAGGCGCAAAAGTAGGAAAGGAAGTAATAAGAATCAGTAACGTTTAAAAAGCAGCAGAAGCCCTTAACTAATTTTTTCATATAAATCTCCTAAAACAAGTATAAAGAAATTTTGAGGCTCTTTGTCGCTCCAAAACAAGGCAGCCTTAGACTACTCATAAAAGAAACCACCTCTGCCAGCTGGAAGGCAGAGGTGGTTTTGTGGTCTAGATGGGACTCAAGGTTATTCTTTCTGGCGCTTAGCAAAATCCACAAAGCGAAATTTGTCGAGCTTGTGCCGGCTCTCTGTATATTGAAACTGGCGGCCGTCTGCCAGATAGACCTGAGACTTGACAGAGACGACCTGCTGGTCCTTGCCTAGGTCCATGAGGATCTTGTCTCGGTCATTGGCGTGGTCGATGGTAAATTCCTTTTTGGCATAGGCGATGTTGAGCTTTAAGTCATTTTCCAAATAGGCATAAATGGACTGCTCACCGATTTCCCTTGTCAAGTCAGGGACGATGTCCTTGTCTAAATAGTCAATATCTAAGACAGAGGCGATTTGGTCTACAACGCGCTGACGGACGATTCGCCAAACCAGTCGGTAGGGAGGGAAGCCAGTGATGTCGGATAGTTTCTGATCTACGGTAATCTTTTCCAAGCTGACAACATTGGTTTTGGACTGCATATTATTCTGCTTGACTACTTCTTGATAGCTGGTCAGTTTAGACACAGGAAAGTCAAACTGTTCATGCTTGATGACTTTGGAACCCTGTCCGCGGACTTTTTCAATCAATCCTTCTTCCTGCAGCAGCGCCAGAGCCTTGCGGACTGTATCGCGGCTAACCTGGTAGTCTTCTGTCAGCTGATGTTCGCTGGGCAAGAAGTCTCCGACTGCATAACGTTCCTCTAAAATATCTTTCTCAATCTGTTTGAACAATTGTTTGTATTTCTTCATCATAAACTCCACTTGTTTTCTTTTTTGCATACAACCTAGAAAATTTTATCAAAAATGAGGGCTTTTTTCAACAAACAACTTGCCTACATCTTTGAAATCGATTACAATAATTTGTAGGAGTGTGTTGAAAAACCGACTCGTAAAAAAATATAAGGAGAGTGCTGGATTCTCATTCAGCCAGTAGTCAAATGGGAAAATTTGAGAAGGAAGCCAAAGATCTGCTAAATGCAATCGGCGGCAAAGAGAATGTCACAGCAGTTAGCCACTGCGCAACGCGGATGCGCTTTGTACTTGGCGACGATAAAAAGGCCAATGTCAAGGCTATTGAGGCAATCCCGGTGGTCAAGGGAACTTTCACAAATGCAGGGCAATTCCAAGTTATCATTGGAAATGATGTGCCAATCTTTTATAACGACTTCACTGCTGTATCAGGCATTGAGGGAGTATCAAAAGAAGCAGCCAAGTCTGCTGCTAAGAGCAACCAAAATCCCCTTCAGCGGGTTATGGCCACTCTGGCAGAAATTTTTACCCCAATCATTCCAGCTTTGATTGTTGGAGGGTTGATTCTTGGTTTTCGTAATGTCCTTGAGGGCGTGCATTGGTCTATGTTGGATGGGAAAACAATCACAGAGGTATCCAAATTCTGGTCTGGAATTAACCATTTCTTGTGGCTTCCGGGAGAAGCAATTTTCCAATTCCTGCCAGTTGGAATCACTTGGTCTGTTTCTCGTAAAATGGGAACTAGCCAAATTCTTGGGATTGTCTTGGGAATCTGTTTGGTGTCACCACAATTGCTCAATGCTTATTCAGTAGCATCGACACCAGCAGCTGAAATCGCTAAGGACTGGGTTTGGGATTTCGGTTTCTTCACTGTCAATCGTGTTGGTTACCAAGCTCAGGTTATTCCGGCACTTTTAGCAGGTTTATCTCTATCTTATCTGGAAATCTTTTGGCGTAAACATATTCCAGAAGTAGTGTCTATGATTTTTGTTCCATTCTTATCATTGATTCCAGCTCTGATTCTGGCTCATACTGTCTTGGGTCCTATCGGTTGGACAATCGGTCAGGGGCTTTCAACAGTTGTACTTGCAGGTTTAACTGGTCCAGTTAAATGGCTCTTTGGCGCAGTATTTGGTGCCCTTTATGCTCCATTTGTTATCACAGGTCTTCACCATATGACCAATGCCATTGATACTCAGTTGGTAGCTGATGCCGGTGGTACTGGTCTTTGGCCAATGATTGCTCTGTCTAATATTGCTCAAGGTTCAGCTGTATTTGCTTATTACCTTATGAAACGCCATGATGAGCGGGAAGCGCAAATTTCCCTGCCTGCTACCATTTCAGCTTACCTTGGTGTTACTGAGCCTGCTCTCTTTGGGGTCAATGTCAAGTACGTTTATCCATTTGTTGCGGGAATGATTGGTTCGTCTATTGCGGGTCTGCTTTCTGTAACCTTTAATATAACAGCAAATGCCATTGGTATTGGTGGTTTACCAGGTATCCTTTCTATCCAAGCAAAATATATGATTCCATTTGCAGGAGTTATGCTTGTAGCAATTCTTGTACCAATGTTCCTGACTTTCTTTTTCCACAAGACAGGCTTCTTAACGAAGACTGAGGAAGATCCAGAATTGCAGGCAGAGTTTGCAGCTCAGGAAGAGGCAGAATTTGCCGGGCCATCCAAAGCTGAGTCATCTCCAGAGTTGCAAGCAGCTGATTCATCAGCTCCTGTAACCATTACTAGTCCGCTGGCAGGAGAAGTCAAAGAATTGAGTCAGGCAACAGATCCTGTCTTTGCACAAGGTTTGATGGGGCGTGGAGTTGTCATTGTTCCTAGCCAAGGTGAGTTGGTTTCACCAGTTAATGGTAGAGTAACAGTCTTCTTCCCAACCAAGCATGCCATCGGCATCTTGTCAGATGAAGGTGTTGAAATCCTGATGCATATCGGAATGGACACTGTCAATCTGGAGGGCAAAGGCTTTGAAGGTTATGTATCTCAAGGAGATAAGGTCAAGGTTGGCGACAAACTCATTTCCTTTGATATAGACATGATCAAGAAAGCAGGCTATGTAACAGAAACACCAGTCATCATTACGAACTCAGACAAGTGCGAGGTGGAGGTGCTTGAACAACTTCCTCAGGCAGTTGAGCGAGGAAGTCAGTTGATGGCAGCTAATCCACTTTAAAGAAAAATGAAATGACTTATAGAAAGGGACGGTGCTTTAAAATCTGTCCCTTTTCTCAAAAAAGGAGAAAATATGACACTTGATAAAACAAAGGTTGTCTACCAAATTTATCCAAAATCTTTTAAAGACACAACTGGCAACGGTTTGGGAGATTTTCGCGGGATTATTGAAAAACTTCCTTACCTGAAAGAGCTGGGAGTGGATATGATCTGGCTCAATCCTTTCTATCCGAGTCCGCAACGGGACAATGGTTATGATATTTCTGACTATACTGCGGTTGATCCTATCTTTGGAGATATGGCGGATTTTGAAGAGATGGTCAAGGTCGGCCAGCAGCATGGTATTGACTTTATGCTGGATATGGTTCTCAATCATTGCTCGATTGAGCATGATTGGTTCCAAAAGGCACTGGCTGGGGATTCCTACTATCAGGACTTCTTTATCCTGCGAGATGAGCCAACGGACTGGCTGTCCAAGTTTGGCGGCAGTGCCTGGGCGCCATTTGGCGATACGGGCAAATATTATCTGCATCTCTATGATGTGACTCAAGCTGATCTTAACTGGCGCAACCCCAATGTTCGTCAAGAGCTCTTCAAGGTGGTGAATTTTTGGCGAGATAAAGGAGTCAAGGGCTTCCGCTTTGATGTCATCAATGTCATCGGAAAAGATGAAGTGCTGACGGACTGTCCAGAGCAGGAGGGTAAGCCAGCCTATACCGATAAGCCTATCGTCCATGACTATCTGCGTATGATGAACGAAGCAACCTTTGGTCAGGACGATTCCGTTATGACGGTTGGCGAAATGAGTGCTACGACGATTGAAAACTGTATCCTTTACACCGCACCAGACCGGCAGGAGCTATCTATGGCTTTTAATTTCCATCATCTCAAGGTGGACTATGAAGCTGGACAGAAGTGGACGCTTAAGGCTTTTGACTTTGAAGAATTAAAACGCCTTTTCCATACTTGGGGCAAGGAAATGAGTGAACACGACGGTTGGTCGGCCCTCTTTTGGAACAACCATGATCAGCCGCGAGCTCTCAACCGCTTTGTCGATGTAGAGAATTTCCGCAATGAAGGAGCGACCATGTTGGCAGCCAGTATTCATCTGTCGCGCGGGACGCCTTATATCTACATGGGTGAGGAGATTGGCATGGTGGATCCTGACTATGAATCCATGGAAGATTATGTGGATGTTGAGTCTCTCAATGCTTACCAGAGTTTGCTTGCTGAAGGTCAATCGCCAGAGGCAGCCTTCAGGATTATCAAGGCTAAATCTCGTGATAATTCTCGGACGCCTATGCAGTGGGATGATTCAGTCAATGCAGGTTTTACAACAGGAACTCCATGGCTGAAGGCGGGCAAATCCTATCCTCTTATCAATGTGGAAAATGAAATCAAGGGACCGATCTTTACCTTTTATCAGAAATTGATTGGCTTGCGTAAGGAACTGCCTATCATCTCAGAGGGTAGCTATCAGCCAGCCTATGAGGACAGTCCTCAGGTCTATGCCTTTGAGCGGGAGTGGCAAGGACAAAAGCTTTTAGTCCTTAACAACTTCTATGCTGATCCGATTACGGTGGACATCCTGCCGGATTATCAAAATGGTCAGGTTCTCCTATCCAATTACGGCAAGACTCAGATTGACCATGTGATGACCCTGCAGCCATACGAAACCTTGGCTATCTTAGTGGGAGAAAACTAAAGTCTCGAAAGAATCTGGAAATGTTTCCAGATTCTTTTTTTCTGTGTTGGGCAAGCCTAGACAAGTATTTTTCTGAAGTGAGAGAAACTAATACAGAATTTTAAGAAAGCCTTTGCAAAATTTGATTCTTTTCTTTATAATAAAAATTAGATAGGATAATATACATTTATACAGAAAAGGAGAAGTTCATGAAAAAACAAGTTTCTTACAGGCAGCTCTTTCCCACAGTGGTTTTGCTAGCTGCTTTTCTGTCCCTGCTTTTTTCTGTCCAACCAGTCGGAGCAGAAGAAGCGGTAAGTTCGTCGACTTCAGATGCGGCAGCTCTCACAGAGAATCCGGCCGTAAGCGATGAGTCGGTTGCCAGTCAAGCTGAGAGTCCATCTGCAGAATCGGGAGAGTCAAGGCCAGCTTCTACAGAAACAGTGGAAAAGGCAGACCAAGCCCCTGCTGCAGCACAAGCTGCGACTAGCGGACCAGAGGTTGTGCCCAATGTGGGAACCATTCAGGGAGAATCACAAACCTCTCCCTATGAGGACAAGGAAGTTCAAGTTTCCAATGTAGTTGTGACGAAAACAGACCGCTATGGTTTTTATGTTCAAGACGTGACTCCTGATGGAAACAGCAGGACTTCTGATGCTCTTTATGTTGTTTCTAAAGAAAAAGTCGATATTGGAGACAAACTTAGTCTTGAAGGTCGTGTTAAAGAAGGCTACATGGATGAGCTCAGCGTTCGTCAGGGGCAAACTTTCAACAAGCCCAGTGGTAGTTTGACAGTCACCATGCTTGTCGCTTCCAAGGTGACCAAGGAAGGGAAAGCTGACTTACCTGCTCCAGTAGACATCGTGGCTAATATGCCTCAGGATACGGTCGATAACGATATTAATAACTATCAGCCTCAAAGTGAAGCGTTGGACTACTGGGAAAGTTTGGAAGGAATGTTGACGACGGTGAAGAGGCCCCGAGTTCTAGGCCCGCAGTACCGTGGAGACATTTATGTCTTACCTGAAGGCTACCAAGCCTTGCCATTAAACAATATCGGAGGTCTCAATCTTCGTCCAAACGCTCAAAATACCGCAACCATTCCAGTCTATGTTGGCAATAAATTTATTGCCAAGGCCAAGGATTATTTCAATGGCGATGTGGTCGGAGTCGTGACTTATCGTGGGAAGATTTACAAGTTGGAGCCGACTCAGCTGCCTGATTTGGTGGACGGTGGCTTGCAGAGACAGGTCTCTCCTATCTATCCAAGCGAGGACAAGCTGACTATTGCTTCCTACAATATCGAGAATTTTTCTGCTAATTCTAAAAAAGGTGAAACGCCTGAGGAAAAAGTGACTAGAATCGCTAATTCCTTTATCAATGAAATCCACAGTCCAGATATCATCACGCTCATTGAGGTTCAAGATGAGAATGGCAGTGTTAATGACGGAACGACCAGTGGTGTCAAAAGCGGTGAGAAACTAGCGGCCCGCATCAAAGAACTGGGTGGAAAAACTTACAAGTACACTGAAGTTGCCCCACTTGACGGTCAAGATGGAGGCAAGCCTGGATCTAATATCCGCGTGGCCTTTCTCTACGATCCAAATCGGGTGAAGTTAGTCGAAAAAGAAGCCGGTACGAGTGACGAAGCAGCTAGCTTCTCCGGTGGCCATTTGGTTAAGAATCCTGCCCGAATTGCTCCAACAAATCCAGCCTTTACCAAGGTTCGTAAATCCTTGGCAGCTGAGTTTGAATTCAAGGGACAGCATATCGTTGTTATCGCCAATCATTTGAAATCCAAGATTGGGGATGATGCCGTTTATGGCTCCGCTCAGCCAGCGGTTCAGCATACGCAGGCAGCCCGAATTGAGCAGGCTAAAATTTTAAATAGCTTTGTTCAAGAAGGACTGAGACAAAATCCTAACCTTAAGTTTGTGCTGACTGGTGATTTCAATGATTTTGAATTTTCCGAAACGGCTAAAGCACTGGCGGGTAATGAACTGATTAATCTTATGCAGGAGCATGATGCGGCTGACCGTTATTCCTATTTCTACCGCGGCAGCAACCAAAGCTTGGATAACATTTTTATTTCTAAAAACCTGGCAGGCAAGGCAGTCTTTGCGCCTGTCCATATCAATGCCTCTTTCATGGAGGAACATGGCAGAGCTTCAGACCATGATCCAGTAGTGGTGCAGCTGGACTTTTCTAAGGATGTTGCAGCTTCGTCTTCTGACAGCTCCCAACCGTCTCAATCAACCGATAAATCCTCTGCAGCGGCAGATCAAGGAGCTCCGTCTCAGACCAATCCTCCATCGTCCAATCAAACCGGACAAGGTCAGACTGTTGGCAGCAAGAAGAAGGGACTCCCGCAGACCGGCCAAAATAACAGCGGCTGGGCAGTCTTGGGATTAACTTTGCTAATGTTTGCTTTTACTCTCAAAAAGAGAAGCAGAAATTAACTAAAATCAATTTAAAAAGTGAAATCAGGGTGGAATAAAGATTCTGCCCTGATTTTTTTTCCTACTGCTTTCGCCCTAAAGTTTCATCTGTTGTAAAACACTGAAAATGAAACTGAAAAACAGTTTGTTTTCTAAAAAATAGGCAAATAAAGTCTATTTTTGCTTTAATCATGTTATAATGTAGTTAGTTATAAAACGTTTTCAGAGTTAAGAGGTTGCGTGATGGTTGAAGAGAAAATTGAAGAAGCAGTTGATTATGGAAGGGTAACGGGCATGGTCCACTCCACCGAAAGTTTTGGAGCTGTTGATGGACCGGGTATCCGTTTTATTGTTTTTTTGCAGGGCTGCCACATGCGCTGCCAGTATTGCCATAATCCGGACACATGGGAGATGGAGACCAACAAATCTCAGCTGCGGACGGTGGACGATGTCTTGCAAGAAGCTCTCCGTTATAAGGGTTTCTGGGGTAACAAAGGCGGTATCACCGTCAGTGGTGGAGAAGCCTTGCTGCAGATTGATTTTCTGATTGCCTTGTTTACCAAGGCTAAGGAACTGGGTATCCACTGTACTTTGGATACCTGTGCCCTGCCTTTTAGAAATACGCCTCGCTATCTGAAAAAATTTGACAAACTCATGGCAGTTACCGACCTTGTCCTGCTAGACATCAAGGAAATTAACGAAGAACAGCACAAAATTGTGACCAGCCAGACCAACAAAAATATTTTGGCTTGTGCCAAGTACCTATCTGACATTGGAAAGCCTGTCTGGATACGCCATGTCTTGGTTCCGGGATTGACTGACCGTGATGATGACCTGATTGAGCTAGGTAAGTTTGTAAAGACGCTGAAGAATGTTGATAAGTTTGAAATTCTACCTTACCATACCATGGGAGAATTCAAATGGCGGGAGTTGGGTATCCCTTACAAGCTGGAAGGTGTTAAGCCTCCAACAGCTGATCGGGTCAAGAATGCCAAGGAACTCATGCAGACTGAGTCCTATACAGAGTATATGAATCGGGTGCATAATAGCTAATCTACTTTGAGTATGAATAAATGGGCTGGTGGGCTAACCAGTCCATTTTTCTTAAGAAAATGTCCTTCTGCTTTTGTGAAATGCCTGTAATTGTGGTAAAATAAATGCAATAAACATTATATAAAAGAAGAGGTTTATCATGTCTAAAATTTTAGTTTTCGGTCACCAAAATCCTGATTCAGATGCCATTGGTTCATCTTACGCTTTTGCTTACTTGGCTCGCGAAGCTTATGGCTTGGATACAGAAGTTGTTGCTCTGGGTGAGCCGAATGAAGAAACAGCCTTTGTTTTGGATTACTTTGGCGTGGCTGCACCGCGCGTGATTACATCTGCTAAGGCAGAAGGAGCTGAGCAAGTTATCCTGACAGACCACAATGAATTCCAGCAGTCTGTGGCAGATATTGCAGAAGTTGAAGTTTATGGCGTGGTGGACCACCACCGTGTTGCTAACTTTGAAACAGCTAGTCCACTTTACATGCGCTTGGAGCCAGTGGGATCTGCTTCCTCTATTGTTTACCGCATGTTCAAGGAGCACGGCGTAGAAGTTCCAAAAGAAATTGCAGGATTGATGCTGTCTGGTTTGATCTCTGATACTCTCTTGCTTAAGTCCCCAACAACTCATCCGACTGACAAGGTCATTGCACCAGAATTGGCTGAGCTGGCTGGTGTCAACTTGGAAGAGTATG
>ERZ773072.1319-NODE-1319-length-12450-cov-29.011053_pt1 | contig 12450 bp, 9 predicted proteins | sample MGYA00580617_ERZ773072 | MGnify/ENA primary metagenome ERZ773072 (study PRJEB29015, sample SAMEA2737970) | human oral metagenome | biome: human oral; feature: human-associated habitat; material: dental | place: China | collected 2122 ... | reverse complement strand
GTTTCGGTGTATTAGTTGAAATGAACTGTGAAACTGACTTCGTAGCAAAAGATGCTGGCTTCTTAGGTTTAGCAAATGAAGTAGCTGATTTCGCAGCAGCAAACAAAGGTACTACTATCGAAGCATTACAAGCACAATTTGAAGAAAAACGTGCTGCATTAGTGGCTAAAATCGGTGAGAACATGAACATCCGTCGTGTTGCTTACTTAGATGGTCAAGTTATTGCTCAATACTTACACGGTGCGAAAATCGGTGTGTTAGTTGCGGGTGAAGGTTCTGTTGATGAACTTAAAAAAGTGGCAATGCACGTTGCTGCATCTAAACCTGAATTCGTGAACCCAGAAGATGTATCTGCAGATGTTGTTGAACACGAGCGTCAAATTCAAATTGATATCGCAGTTAACTCAGGTAAACCAAAAGAAATCGCAGAGAAAATGGTTGAAGGCCGTATGAAGAAATTCACTGGTGAAGTTTCATTAACAGGTCAACCATTCGTAATGGATCCTTCAGTATCTGTAGGTGACTTCTTAAAATCAGTAAACACTTCAGTGTCTAACTTCATCCGTTTAGAAGTGGGTGAAGGTATTGAGAAAAAAGAAGAAGATTTCGCAGCTGAAGTTGCAAAAATCACTGGCGGTAACGCTTAATTTTCTCTATTGAGATATAAAAAAAGCCGATATTGAATATCGGCTTTTTTGTTGTCTGAAATTTGAGATTTTCTATTTCTTTGGACGAATATCGATGGCAGGGTCTGCATCTTTACGATATTTTTCTTCAATCAGTTTTTTCAGTCCATAGTCATCTTTGTCAGCTTGTTCAGAGAATAAATCTTCTTCTAATGTCAGCTTCGGATTTTTAATTCCAATCCAATTAGCAATACCTTCTAAGAAATTCAGACCAGATTTAAAGGCTTTGTATTCTTTACGTGCCGTATCATCAGATGAAATCTTAAAGAGCGGAATATTATGATGTAATTGGCTGTGACAGTTTTGGTTAAACAAGGTTACACCGTGTTTATCATCTTCTTGATGACATAAACCATGATCTGAAAAATAAATCATCGAGAAAGTGCGGTGTGTTTTTTGCTCGTTTTCTTTGAGCGTTTCATACACTTTCTTAATAAAATCATCGGTTTTCTTAATGGATGTAATATAGCAATTTAAGTATTCGTTCTTTTTCTCAATGTCATTGTCATTGAAAATTTTCGGGTAATCTTCAACGCGATCGCAAGCAAGCGGATGTGAACCATAAATGTGTAATACAATAAAGCGTTTACCTTGCGTTGGATCTTCTAAAACTTGAGCGAATTTAGGGATTAAATCAAAATCGCTGTAGTTTGTCGAATTAAAGCTTCCACCTTTTTTCAAGAAAATGGTTTCATCAGATTTTGAGGCAAGTGAGGCGACCGGCGTGTCGTATTCACCTAAGAAACCTTGATTAGAAAGCCAGTAGGTTTTCAGACCTGCAGACTTAATGAGATCCACTAAGCTTAAATCATAGTTTGGCTCCCACTTTTCTTTGTCTGGTAAAGTTAGCATCAAGCGTAATGAGGCGACAGTGTTGGTTCCAGCGGATGTCATGCCATCAATCAGTGTACCATTTGCAGATGACATAAATGGTGTGTCATTGACGGGGTATCCATACGCATGCAAGTAATCTTTTCGCGCACTTTCACCCAAAATAATCACATAATCTTGGTATTGAGAATTTTCTAATGTGGATTGTCCCCAGCTGCTTTCCTGTGACATTTTTTTCAATTTTTGCCATTCATTAACAATTTCTACACTCGAATCTATCGTTTCTTTTAATGGCGCAGCAATCGGTAAGTTGTAGCCAATCAACAGGGTAGCGAGGGCAATGAATGTTTTATTGCGATAAAATTTCACCCCAAATTTGACCGCACTTTTGTAATGTAAAAAGACTAAAACTGGAATAGCTAATGCCGCTAAATAGCTGCTCATAGGGATTTGCATGAGAAATTCTTTGGTCTCTAACATATCTGTCGCGAGAACCGATGCAATATATTGGTAGCTTGGCGCACCAAAATTTAAGCCTGTCGGCGTATAAATTGCGTGTAAGCAAACTAAGGGTAATAAAATAAAATAGAAAGATTTTCGGCTGCTACTTAATAGAATAATGAAAATAGCCGCGAGTAAAATCAGACTAATAGATGGCTCTGGAAACATTCCTGAGCCGCGTAAAATTAAATAACCGGCAACAATGGCGCAAGCCAAAGAAAAAAGTGCGGTTAAAATTTGTGAGGTTTTTGAAATCTTCATAAAGTTTACCTATAAAATCAAAACGACGATATTTTATCGCACTTTTCTGACCAATTTCCATTTTTAACTTTTTCGCTCTTTTGCTAGAATAAGCCAAATTTTGTAACCGACAAAGGAAAAGACAAATGAGTCAACCAATTTACAAACGTATTTTATTGAAATTAAGTGGTGAAGCATTACAAGGAGATGAGGGCTTCGGTATCGATCCTTCAATCCTTGATCGTATGGCGTTAGAGATTAAAGAATTAATTGAAATGGGCGTGGAAGTTGGTGTTGTACTCGGCGGTGGTAACTTATTCCGTGGCGCAAAATTAGCTAAAGCCGGCATGAATCGCGTGGTGGGCGACCACATGGGAATGCTTGCAACGGTGATGAATGGCTTGGCAATGCGTGATGCGCTTCACCGTGCAGATGTGAATGCAAAATTAATGTCTGCGTTCCAATTAAATGGTATTTGCGATACCTATAACTGGTCTGAAGCGATTAAAATGTTGCGTGAAAAACGTGTAGTCATTTTCTCAGCCGGTACCGGTAGCCCATTCTTTACTACAGATTCTGCCGCATGCTTACGTGGTATCGAAATTGAAGCGGATATCGTGTTAAAAGCGACCAAAGTTGATGGTGTGTATGATTGCGACCCTGCAAAAAATCCTAATGCGAAGCTATACCATAAATTATCTTATGCAGAAGTGATTGATAAAGAATTAAAAGTAATGGATTTAGCTGCATTCACACTAGCTCGTGACCACGGTATGCCAATTCGTGTGTTTAATATGTGTAAACCCGGTGCGTTACGCAAAGTGGTACTCGGTACAGAAGAAGGTACAACGATTAGTTAATTTTTTAAAGAATAAAATGGCGAGAGACAATCTCGCCTTTTTTATGAATAAATTTATTCAAAACTCCCTAAAAATCCAGTAAAATCACTGTGTTTTATCTTTATTTATTAAAAAGGACAGATGAATGATTAATGAAATCAAACAAGATGCTGAAACTCGCATGGAAAAAAGCCTCGAAGCGTTGCGTGGGCATATTGCAAAAATCCGTACAGGCCGTGCACAACCAAGCTTATTAGACGCAATCCAAGTGGAATACTATGGTGCAGCGACACCACTTCGTCAATTAGCTAACGTGGTTGCAGAAGATGCACGTACTTTAGCGGTAACAGTATTTGACCGTTCTTTAATCAGTGCAGTAGAAAAAGCAATTTTAACGTCTGATTTAGGTTTAAACCCATCTTCAGCAGGTACAACAATTCGCGTGCCTCTTCCTCCATTAACTGAAGAACGCCGTCGTGATTTAATCAAAATCGTAAAAAGCGAAGGTGAGCAAGGTAAAGTTGCGATTCGTAACGTACGTCGTGATGCAAATGATAAAATCAAAGCATTATTAAAAGACAAAGAAATCAGCGAAAATGATCAACACAAAGCAGAAGAAATCATTCAAAAAGTGACTGATAGCTATATCAAAAAAGTGGATGAGATCTTAGCAGATAAAGAAAAAGAATTAATGGATTTCTAATTGTCGAACCATGTTTTGGGGCAGACCAAGTGTCTGCCCTTGTTCTATTCTGATAAAAAATAAAAGCACAAAGTGCGGTCGAAATTTTATGCAAAAACAAAATCTTGTTATTTTAGGTTCAACTGGTTCTATTGGCCATAGTACCCTTTCTGTTATCGAACATAATCCCGACAAATACCATACCTTTGCGTTAGTAGGAGGCAAAAATGTTGAGACAATGTTTGAACAATGCGTGAAATTTCAACCGAACTTTGCTGCATTAGATGATGAAAATGCAGCAAAGGTATTGCGAGAAAAATTATCCTCACACCACATTAAAACGGAAGTCTTAGATGGACAAAAAGCCATTTGCGAGTTGGCAGCACATCCAGATGCTGATCAAGTTATGGCAGCCATTGTTGGGGCAGCAGGATTACTACCGACTCTTTCGGCAGTAAAAGCGAGTAAGAAAGTTTTGCTTGCGAATAAAGAATCCTTGGTGACGTGTGGCCAGATCTTTATTGATGCAGTGAAACAGTCAAAAGCAAAATTATTGCCAGTCGATAGCGAACATAACGCGATTTTTCAATCCTTACCGCCTGAAGCACAAGAAAAGGTCGGATTTTGTCCTTTGAAAGAATTGGGTGTCAGTAAAATTGTCTTAACAGGTTCTGGTGGGCCTTTCCGTTATACGCTATTAAACGAGTTTGAGCATATTACGCCAGAACAAGCTGTTGCTCATCCAAACTGGTCAATGGGCAAAAAAATCTCTGTAGATTCTGCCACAATGATGAATAAAGGTTTAGAGTACATTGAGGCACGTTGGCTATTTAATGCATCAGCAGATGAAATGGAAGTGATTATTCATCCTCAATCTATTATTCATTCGATGGTGCGTTACGTAGATGGCTCGGTCATTGCTCAAATGGGCAATCCGGATATGCGTACGCCAATTGCGGAAACGATGGCTTATCCAAATCGCACAGTCAGTGGTGTGGAACCATTAGACTTCTTTAAAATCAAAGAATTGACATTTATCGAACCTGATTTTAATCGTTATCCAAATTTAAAATTAGCAATCGATGCGTTTGCAGAAGGGCAGTATGCGACAACGGCAATGAATGCTGCAAACGAAATTGCAGTACAAGCCTTTTTAGATGGCTATATTAAATTTACGGATATTGCGAAAATTAACCAAGCATCGGTTGAACAAATGCCATCTTTTATCATTTCAAGCATTGATGATGTATTAGCTGTAGATAATCAAGCCCGTGAATTAGCCGATTCGCTGATTAAAAAGTTGATGTAGAATACGTAAAAGTGCGGTCATAAAATTCGAATATTTTAGAATGAAAGAACTTGATAACAATAATATTCCCGAACATGTTGCCATTATTATGGATGGCAATGGTCGTTGGGCGAAACAACAAAATAAGTTGCGTATTTTTGGTCATACAAATGGTGTGGCTGCCGTGCGCCGTGCAGTGAGTTATGCACGACAAACTGGCGTTAAGTTTTTGACGTTATATGCGTTTAGCAGTGAAAACTGGAATCGTCCGGAACAAGAAGTGAGTGCATTGATGACGCTCTTTATGCAAGCACTTGATCGAGAAGTTAAAAAATTACACAAAAATAATATTCGTTTAAAGATCATCGGTGATATTTCTCGTTTTAGTGAGAAATTGCAAGAGAAGATCGCAAAAGCAGAAAATTTAACGGAAAATAATACTGCACTGACTTTAAATATTGCGGCGAATTACGGTGGGTGTTGGGATATTGTTCAAGCGACTCAACAACTCGCTGAAAAAGTAAAAAATAATGAGATTTCGGTGAGTGATATTAATGAATCACTTTTCCAGCAACATTTAGTGACACAAGATGAACCGCCAGTCGATTTATTAATTCGGACGAGCGGTGAACAACGTATTAGTAATTTCTTACTTTGGCAAATTGCGTATGCGGAATTGTGTTTTTTAGATGTGCTTTGGCCGGATTTTAGTGAAAAAGATTTTAACCAGGCAATTGCCTGCTATCAACAACGTCATCGCCGTTTTGGCGGGACAGAATAAGCGGAGAACCTATGCTTAAAGAACGTGTATTATCAGCCATTGTGTTGATTGCTTTGGTATTATGTGCCTTGTTCTTATTTACCCCATTTTATTTTGCCCTAGCCCTAGGCTTTGTGGCGACGCTTGGTGTCTGGGAGTGGGCTCAATTTGCTCGTTTTAAAAATCCCTTAGCGCGTCTTTGTATCGCGGCATTTTTAGGCGCATTTATTTTCCTCTGGCTTTATAACGAAGGTAATTATTTAGATGCGGGTCGAGTATTTGAAAACTACTTGCCGCTTTTATTGTTAAATTCAGTCGGTTGGTGGGCACTTGCATTAGTGTTAGTGGTGACTTATCCAAGCTCAGCGAAGGTTTGGGGTAAAAATATTCCTTTACAACTTTTGTTTGCTTTTTCTACGTTGATTCCTTTTGTTGCCGCCGTCTTACGTTTACGTTTAGATAATTATACAGCCGATCCACATCATGGTTTATTCTTATTGCTCTATGTATTTGTATTAGTATGGGCAGCTGACTCTGGTGCCTATTTCGCAGGACGAGCTTTTGGTAAGCACAAACTTGCACCGAAAGTATCACCGGGAAAAACATGGCAAGGCGTATTTGGTGGCATGATCACCGCAGCGGTATTGGCGTTTGTCTTTATTCATTTCTCAGGTGAAACTTTATTAGGTAGCCGTGCGATGAGCGGTTTTGTTGTGCTTTCTGTGGCAACGGTAGCTATTTCTGTATTAGGTGATTTAGCAGAAAGTATGTTTAAACGTGAATCAGGCATCAAAGACAGTAGTCAATTAATTCCAGGCCATGGCGGTATTTTAGATCGTATTGATAGCTTAACGGCGGCAGTACCATTCTTCACATACTTCTATTTCTTTGTGTTATAAGGGTAGAACATGTCATTTTTGTGGTCGCTTGGCTCATTTATTGTTGCAATCGCCGTGCTGGTTGCCGTACACGAATACGGCCACTTTTGGGCGGCAAGAAAGTGCGGTATTAAAGTTCATCGTTTTTCGATTGGCTTTGGTAAAGTGATTTGGCGACGCACAGATAAATTAGGCACCGAATTTGCTATTTCAGCCATTCCGCTTGGTGGTTATGTCAAAATGCTTGATGGACGAAATGAAGAAGTTCCCGCAGAATTAAAATCGCAGGCGTTTGAAAGTAAATCTGTTGCTCAACGTGCTTTTGTCATTGCAGCAGGCCCCCTTGCGAATTTTATTTTTACGATTTTGGCATATTGGGTAATTTATTCTGTTGGGATTCCGAGTGTTAAACCGGTTATTGAAAACGTCACGCCAAATTCTCCCGCTGCGATGGCTCAAATTGAACCGAATACTCAGATTTTAGCAATTGATGGAAAGAGTACACCTGATTGGGAAACTATTAATTTATTGCTCACTGATAAGTTAGGTTCTGATTCTGTTGAACTCACATTAACGCCTTTTGGTGAAGATCAACCTTATCAACGAACCATTAATCTGCAAAATTGGACATTTGAGCCGGATAAAGAAACAGCATTTGAAACATTAGGGATCAATCCCATTTCAAGTAAAGTTGAGATGACATTATCTAAAGTAGTAGAGAACTCACCAGCTGAAAAAGCGGGCTTGTTGATTGGCGATAAAATTTTAACAGAAAATTCGACCGCACTTGATTGGAAGGCTTTTGTTGCGCTGGTACAAAAAGGTCAACCTTTTACAATTAAGGTTGAACGCAATCAAGAAATTTTTGACAAAACTTTGCAACCAGAAAAGAATCGAGATGGTAAATGGTTTATTGGAGTAAGTCCGACTTTCTTAAAAGTTGGCGAACAGTATCGAACTGAATTAAAATATGGTATTCTTGGTGCCCTACAAAAAGGTGTGGAAAAAACGGGCCAAATTTCTTGGTTTATTGTGAAGGCAATTGGGAAATTGTTTAGTGGCGAGCTTTCATTTTCCAGTTTGGCCGGGCCAATTTCAATAGCCCAAGGTGCAGGCGCATCTTCTAACGCGGGTATGATTTATTTCTTAAGTTTTCTCGCGTTAATCAGTGTTAATTTAGGCATAATGAATTTATTTCCGTTGCCAGTTTTAGATGGTGGACATCTCGTATTTTTGGCGGCGGAAGCTATCAAAGGAAAACCTGTTTCAGAACGGGTACAAAATTTAAGTTATCGTATAGGGCTCACTATTTTGTTAATTCAAACAATTTTTGTGCTTTTTAATGATTTCTTACGTTTATAACTATTGTTTTTTATAGGATAAAGTCGATGAAAAAACTTCTAATCGCAAGTTTATTATTCGGTACTACAACGAGTGTATTTGCGGCACCATTTGTAGCAAAAGACATTCGTGTTGACGGTGCTCAAGGAGACTTAGAACAGCAAATTCTTGCAAGCCTTCCTGTTCGTAGTGGTCAGCGTGTAACGGATAAAGATGTAGCCAATATTGTACGTTCATTATTCGTAAGTGGACAGTTTGATGATGTTAAAGCTTTCCAAGATGGCGACGCATTAGTTGTGAGCGTTATTGCGAAACCAATCATTTCTGAAGTGAATATTAAAGGTAATTCCGTTATTCCAACAGAAGCATTAAAACAAAATCTTGATGCAAATGGTTTCAAAAGTGGTGATGTGTTAAATCGTGCGAAATTAGAAGAGTTTGCGAAAACCTTAAGAGAACATTATAAGAGTGTAGGCCGTTATAATGCGAAAGTTGATCCGATCGTGACAACTTTACCAAATAACCGTGCAGAAATTACGCTTCAAATTGATGAAGATGATACCGCAAAACTTCGTTCAGTGACTTTTAATGGAAATGAAGCGATTTCTAGCAGCAAATTACAAGAACAAATGGAGCTTCAACCGGATGCTTGGTGGAAACTTTGGGGTAATAAGTTTGATGGTTCTCAGTTTGACAAAGATATTCAAGCTATCCAAGATTACTACCATAATAATGGTTATGCCAAAGCAAAAGTGACTAAAACAGATGTTCAGTTAAATGAAGAGCATACCAAAGCTGATGTCACTATTGATGTAAGTGAAGGCGAAAAATACAATTTAACTTCAGCTCGTATTGTCGGTAACTTAGGTGGTATGGCTGATGAATTGCAACCATTATTAGGTGAACTTCACTTAAACGATACGTTCAGCCGTGCGGATGTGCAAAATGTTGAAAGCTTAATTAAAGATAAATTAGGTGAACGTGGTTACGGTAGTGCAACGGTTAATGCTGTACCAACTTTTGATGATGCGAATAAAACATTAGCATTAACCTTTGTGGTTGATGCTGGACGTCGTTTATCTGTACGTCAAGTTCGCTTTGAAGGTAATACTGTTTCTGCAGATAGTACATTGCGTCAAGAAATGCGTCAGCAAGAAGGAACTTGGTATAACTCACAATTAGTTGAGTTAGGTAAAGTGCGTTTAGATAGAACAGGTTTCTTTGAGAGCGTAGAAAATCGTGTTGAACCAATTCAAGGTTCTAATGATGAAGTCGATGTCGTATATAAAGTAAGAGAACGTAATACCGGTAGCATTAACTTTGGTATTGGTTACGGTACAGAAAGTGGTATCAGCTATCAAGCAAGTGTGAAACAAGATAACTTCTTAGGAACAGGTGCGGCGGTAAGTCTAGGTGGTACACGTAATGACTATGGTACTAGCATAAACTTAGGCTATACAGAACCATACTTTACAAAAGATGGCGTAAGTTTAGGTGGAAACGTATTCTATGAAACTTACGACAACTCGAAAAGTGATACTTCATCAACCTATAAACGTACAACTTACGGTGGTAATGTCACATTGGGGTTCCCTGTTAATGAGAACAACTCATATTACGTGGGATTAGGTTATACTTATAATAAAATCAGTAACTTCGCGTATGAATACAACCGTGATTTATACATGAAGTCAATGAATTTGACTGGAAACTCAATCAAAACTAATGATTTTGATTTCTCATTTGGTTGGAATTACAACAGCCTAAACCGTGGCTATTTCCCAACTAAAGGTGTGAAAGCAAGTTTAGGTGGCCGTGTCACCATTCCAGGATCTGATAATAAATATTATAAATTAAGTGCTGATCTTCAAGGTTTCTACCCATTAGATCGTGATCATCGCTGGGTATTATCTGGAAAAGCAACTGCTTCTTATGCAAATGGCTTAGGTGGTAAACGTGTACCGTTCTATCAACTTTATACAGCGGGTGGTATTGGTTCATTACGTGGTTTTGCTTATGGTGCAGTAGGTCCTAATGCGATTTATCAAGACAAATATGGCCAATGGTATCAAAGTACTGATGTCGTTGGTGGTAACGCGATGGCTACGGCAAGCGTGGAACTTATTGTTCCAACCCCATTTGTTGGAGATAAAAGTCAAAATAGCGTAAGAACCTCACTTTTCGTTGATGCAGCGAGCGTTTGGAATACAAAATGGAAATCAGATAAAGAAGGCTTAAAATCATCTCCGATTTATGCAACATTACCTGATTACAGCAAAGCAGGTCGAATCCGTGCTTCGACTGGTGTTGCTTTCCAATGGCAATCCCCAATTGGACCATTGGTATTCTCTTATGCGAAACCAATCAAAAAATATGAAAATGATGATGTAGAACAATTCCAATTTAGTATTGGTGGTTCTTTCTAATAAATTGAACTTTTACGTTCTATTTAAGTCAAAATCTTCGTTCTGTGTCAGTGAGTTAGCTGACACAGAAATATTTACTAAACTAATTTAAGGAAATTCAAATATGAAAAACGTAGTAAAAGTTACCGCACTTTCTTTAGGTCTTGCACTTGCATCAGGTTTTGCTGCTGCAGATGAAAATATCGCATTCATCAATGCGGGTTACTTATTCCAAAACCACCCGGATCGTCAAGCTGTAGCAGATAAGTTAGATGCAGAATTCAAACCAATGGCGGATAAACTTGCTGCAAGTAAGAAAGAAATTGATGACAAAATCGTAGCATCTCGTAAAAAAGTAGAAGCAAAAGTGGCTGCTTTACAAAAAGATGCACCTCGTTTACGTCAAGCTGAAATTCAAAAACGCCAAGAAGAAATCACTAAATTTGGTTCAGATGAAGAAGCTGCATTAAATAAATTAATGGAAGAGCAAGATAAAAAAGTGGCAGAGTTTCAAGAGTTAAACGAAAAACGTCAAACTGAAGAGCGTGGTAAATTATTAGAAAGCATTCAAGTTGCGACTAATAACTTAGCAAAAGCAAAAGGTTATACTTATGTTTTAGATGCTAACTCTGTAGTATTTGCAGTAGATGGTAAAGATATTACTGAAGAAGTATTAAAATCTATTCCAGCAACTGAAAAAGCAGCGCCAGCAAAAACTGAAGAGAAAAAATAATAGGTTCTCATAATGCAAAAATCCTATTCTTTACAGGAATTAGCAACAAAAGTCGGCGGTACCCTTCGTGGTAACGCCGACGTTGTCGTTAATAATATTGCCGCACTATCAAAAGCAGAACCTAACCAACTGACCTTCATTTCTAATGCAAAATTTCGCCCTTTATTAGCTGAATCTAAAGCTGGTATTCTTGTCGTGTCAGAAGCGGATGTGGAATTTTGCTCACCTGAAAGTAATTTACTTATCGTTAAAGATCCTTATGTTGCTTATGCAGTATTAGCTCAATATATGGACACTACCCCGAAAGCGGCTCAAAATATCCACCCAAGTGCGGTTATTTCTGAAAAAGCTTCAATTGGCGAAAATGTATCAATTGGTGCGAATGCCGTCATTGAAGAAGGTGTTGTATTAGGCGATAACGTGGTTATTGGTGCAGGTTGTTTTGTAGGTAAATTCACAAAAATTGGCGCGGGTACTCAGCTTTGGGCAAACGTAAGCATTTATCATGAAGTAGAAATTGGACAAAATTGCTTAATTCAATCAGGCGCTGTCATTGGTAGTGATGGCTTTGGCTATGCAAATGATCGAGGTCGCTGGATAAAAATTCCACAAGTAGGTCAAGTGATCATTGGTAATAATGTCGAAATTGGTGCTTGTACCTGTATTGACCGTGGAGCCTTAGACGCGACAGTCATTGAAGATAACGTCATTATTGATAACCTTTGTCAAATTGCGCATAACGTTCATATCGGCACGGGTACAGCAGTAGCTGGCGGTGTCATTATGGCGGGTAGTCTAAAAGTGGGGCGTTATTGTTTAATTGGTGGAGCAAGTGTGATCAATGGCCACATGGAAATCTGCGATAAAGTAACTGTGACTGGCATGGGTATGGTGATGCGCCCAATTACTGAGCCTGGCGTATACTCATCGGGTATCCCATTACAAACCAATAAAGAGTGGCGAAAAACAGCTGCACTTACCTTGGGAATTGATGGTATGAATAAACGATTGAAAGCCCTAGAGAAAAAACTTGGCTAAGATTTTAAAACGTACCCTAGGGTGCGTTTTATTTTTATACAGAAATATCGTATAATTCCAGCGTTTTATTGTTATTTATTTTAAAGGTATTAGACGTGTCAGAGAATCAAGCAAGTAAAGTAATTGAAGCAAAAGAAATTATGACCTTATTGCCACATCGTTATCCATTTTTGTTAGTGGATCGCGTGTTAGACTACAAAGAAGGCGAATGGTTAAAAGCAATTAAAA
>ERZ773072.1317-NODE-1317-length-12452-cov-3.422844_pt1 | contig 12452 bp, 12 predicted proteins | sample MGYA00580617_ERZ773072 | MGnify/ENA primary metagenome ERZ773072 (study PRJEB29015, sample SAMEA2737970) | human oral metagenome | biome: human oral; feature: human-associated habitat; material: dental | place: China | collected 2122 ... | reverse complement strand
AGGGGAGCGACAATGCCGAAACAATGCCAAGCACCCAGTAAATACAGGGATATTCAGTGCCTCAAAGACCAGCCAAGAATTGACCAATGCCCAAACCAATCCCACATAGAAGATTTTCAGCAGAGGAATCCTCCTGATGTATATCGCAAGGAAAGAAGAGTTATAAAACAATCCCAAAATTACGATAAACACCCATTTCAGAAGAGTGAGCAAGTTGTGATTATAGATGATGAAAGCAATGCAGACAAGGGCAGAAAAGCCACAGAGCAAGAGAACAGCAAGGAAATATTTCGAGCTCTGGTACTTGGTATAGAGGTAGCCACAGAGGTAAGTAATGAAGATAAGCAAAGTAGCTGGCAAGCAGAAAACACCCTGCTGTAAAAAGAAAAATACCGCAAGGGAGGTGCCCATAAGGGAGACGAAAATCTGGCTATCTATAATAAGCCGCTTGATGAGTTTATAGAAATTCATTTGAGAATAAAAAACGGCTAACGAGAAGATTTCTGTTAGCCATTTTAGGAGTTATTTTACAATCTTCATTTCGTCTATCAGCCATTTAGAATCGGCGTATTTATCTATAATGAAGAGGATGTACTTGGTATCTACCATTATGTTTCGGCAGAGGTTGGGGTCGTAGTTTATATCGCTCATTGTGCCCTCCCATTGCCTGTCAAAATTCAGCCCAATGAGGTTTCCGTGCGCATCAAGAGCAGGGCTTCCAGAGTTGCCCCCCGTAGTGTGGTTCGTCGCTGTGAAATTCACTGGAACATCGCCCGTTTTATCCTTATAAACGCCATAATCTTTGGCATTATAAAGATTGATGAGCTTTTCAGGGACATTAAATTCATAATCGTTAGGAATGTACTTTTCCATCACCCCTTTCAAGTGGGTTTGATAGTTATACGAAACGGCATCTCGAGGGGAAGAACCCTTTATCTGACCGTAAGTAACCCTAAGGGTAGAATTAGCATCTGGGAAGAATTTCCTGTCTTTATCGGTCTCCATTTGCTGAGCCATAAAGGTCTTTTGGAGCGCATCAATCTGGGTTTGATATTGTGCGAAATTAACATCAGTCGTTCGAGAATAAACCGCTTTTAGATCTCTCACCAGCGTAATGAAAGGGTCTTTTTCTAATACTTCTAAGAGCGCCTGTTGATTGCTAAATACCTTATCAATATCCGAATAAACGGTGCTTCCGTTGAGTGCCTTTCTCCCTGTAATGATGGAATTAGCTGAAAACCGCTCCATACTCTCCAAGATAGCATCTTGATTTGATGATTTAAAATCATTCTTAAAGCTCGATGGTAGATATTCCTTCGGTGTTTTCTCTCCATAGAGAACGAGGAGTTTTGCGGTAACCTGAGCATCAAGCTGAGCATCGTAATCTTTATAGAAAGATTTAAGGTAGCTCTTTAATCTATTCAGATATTGAGCATCGGCTCTTCTATCCTTAGCATTTTGGAGATATCCCAAGTAGATATTTGCCAGAGTAAGGGTCTCAGCATTTCTTAAAAGTTCTAAGTAATACGCACGGTTGAGGGCATAAGGCGCTTGTTCATTATAAAGCCTGTTGAGCTGTTCTATGGTTGGTTTTATGGCAGGATTTTTAGCGATAAGCTGCTGCTCGTACTGCTTTTTCTTCTCTACGGCACGGGATTTTTTAAGTCCCTCTACCTCGCCAATCCACTTTTTCCAGTAGTTGGCAATCCTCGCATATTTAGATGCATATTTAATTCTGGTAGCATCATCAGTGCGCATTTTTTCATTCAGGGTTTTGAGGGCCACATCTCGCACGGAAATCATCGCCGGGTCGGTTTCATTCATTATTTTCTCTACTGCGATGGCTGGGAGGTACTCGGTAGTTCTCCCCGGAAAGCCAAACACAAAAGTAAAGTCCCCCTCCTTCTTGTCTTTTATGGAAATAGGGAGGTAGTGCTTAGGCGTAAAAGGCACATTGTCCTTAGAATATTCCGCGGGTTTATTGTCTTTACCCGCATAGATTCTAAACAGAGAAAAGTCGCCTGTATGTCTCGGGAACACCCAGTTATCGGTATCCGAGCCGAACTTCCCAATGGCAGACGGCGGAGCGCCCACCAAGCGAATATCCTTGTAAGTATCAATTACATAAGCGTAGTATTTATTACCGTAGTACATTGATTTCACTACGATTTTCTGATAGCTTTCTATCTTCTGAGAGGCTTTATAATTCTGAATATTCTGATTGATTTTATCCTCTAAATCCGCACCTGAAAGCCCTTTCGTACCTTCTAAAATCTGAGAGGTAACCTCCTTTATATCGGTAATGAAATCTACCGTTACACCAGGGTTGGGAAGCTCACCAGACATATTCTTTGCCCAAAAACCATTGGTCAGCAAATCATTTTCTACGGTGGAGTGCGACTGAATCTCTCCATACCCACAGTGGTGGTTGGTCAATATCAAGCCTTTTGGCGAGATCACTTCGGCGGTACAGCCTCCATCAAACTGCACTACGGCGTCTTTTATGCTTGGCTTCTCGGTGTTATAAATATCCTTTGCGGATATCTTCATCCCGAGCTGTTTCATTTCTTTTTCGTTGAGTTCGGTAGGCATCCACATCCCTCCATACTGCTGTGCAAAAGCGATAACCGCAGGTAATAATGCCGATGCTATAAAAATTTTTCTAATCATTAGATACTATTTTTAAATGGTTAATTCGTATAATCACTATCGTCTGTCCAAGAATTTTTCAATTGCCTTTTTTCTGTGGCTCATCTTATTTTTCTCCTCAGGAGGCATCTCCGCAAAAGTGATGCTGTGCCCTTTGGGAACGAAAATTGGGTCGTATCCAAAGCCTTTATGCCCTCTGTTTTCGGTGAGTAAATCTCCATAGACCTCGCCTTTGTAATAGGTAGCACCTGTTTCATCATAATAGCAGAGAACAGTGATGAAGTGTGCATTTCTATTCTCTTCTCCTTGCATTTCTTCGAGGACTTTAGCGATGTTTTTCTCAAAATTATGGTCTCCCGCATAGCGCGCAGAGTAGATACCAGGCTTTCCATCCAGCGCCTCTACTGCCAGACCTGAATCATCTCCAAGGCTGGGGATTCCCGTTTTCTCATAGCAGTATTTTGCTTTGATAAGGGCATTTTCTTCAAAGGTCTTCCCGTCTTCTACAATCTCATCGTGGAGGTCATAGTCGGCAAGGCTCTTTACCGTATATCGGCTACCGAGAATCTGCTGTATTTCGTCTTTCTTATGCTGATTATGTGTGGCTACTAAAAGCTCCATTCTTAAAACTTAATTTTTTAAAGAGATAATAAAATATTCCAAAGATACTCACCCCAGCGGCGAAAATAACCAATGGCGATACACCCAAGATTTTGCTAAAACTCTCCTCATCGGTCAGTTTGACAAGAAGGATAGAGCTGAGGTTATTAAAAGCGTGAAGTAAAATAGGCAATAATAAAGAGCCTGTCCTGTGATAGACTACCCCCAAGACATATCCTAGCAAGACTCCTCCCACAAACTGCCAAGGGTTGGCGTGTACAATGCCAAACAAAAGAGCCGATATCCAGATTGCAGCTTGTGGATTCATATTTCCATTGATGAGCCCTTTCTGAATGATTCCTCTGAACACCATCTCCTCAAAGAGCGGTGCCATTATCACCGCTGCAATAAACATCGCTGAGAAGCTGGACTGCATCCTGCGCATCATCTCATCAAACGACTTATACAGCGCTCCCAATATCTCTCCTTCGGTGGGGATCAGCCCTGCAATCACATCGCCGATGAGCATCATTCCGAGCATCATTGGGAAGATAATAAGGTAGGACTTAAGGCTTACAGAGGAGAAATCAAACTTCAGCCTCCTTCCCGTCTGATTTTTACAAATAAGAAAGTCAAATGCGAGGATTATCGTGAGCCACATTATCAGATTAGACACCACCATCCCGATGGGCGAGGTGAGAAAATCCTTCCCTCCTGGCACAAAAAATAAAAGGGCAAGCCCGATATTGGGAACAAGCCCCCCCATAAATAAAATCCCGATTCCTGCTAAGTCCAGTTTATACTTCGGTAGTTTGTCGTCTGTCATTTACTTTATCAATTGTTTATATACGGTTATAATCATCTTCTATACGGACAATATCATCCTCTCCGAAGTAGGTGCCGTACTGTACTTCTATAAAGACCACAGGCATTGAGGTTCTGTTTTCTATCCTGTGCTTGCTTCCCTGAGGGATCTGCACCACTTCCCCTGCGGAGTAGTCCTTCACCTTATCGTCTATTGTTACAGTGCCTGTTCCAGAGACTATCGTCCATACCTCTCCTCTCTTATGATGGTATTGTAGGGAGAGCCTCCCCCCTGGGTTCACTAAAATTCTTTTCACTTTGTGGGTTTCTGCGTCTTCCAAGACCCAATACTCTCCCCACGGTCTTACATCGTGCTCCATATATTCCTACTTGTCTTTAATGTATTTCAAAAAACTATAAAGTCTCCTTCGTTTCAGATAATCTCCATCGGTTTCGTGAGCATAGGCTTCTCTTTCAAAACTAATGTTCAGATAGGCTTTGTGTCTGTCTTTATACTGCACATAGCGGAGCATAAATTCCACTATATACCAAATATAAAAGGGGATTATCAAGAGCTCAATCTGCTGCCGTAGATGGATTTTTTCATGGCTTAAAACTTTTTCATCCTGTTTAAAAGCTATATTTCTCAAGATAATAAACGGAAAAATCGTAATACCAATAAAATTTGTATTTTTGAATAATCTTTGGCAGATAATTATCATTGCACAAATATAATATTTTATTCCAAACCTGAGGGCACAATGCAAGCGAGTTTAAAAGAAAACGAAGACTTTTACTACAACCAAGAGGGCTACAGAGTCTTCACCGAAAAACACCACCTAAAGCGCGGCTACTGCTGCAAAAGTGGATGCAAACATTGCCCCTATGGTTATGATAAAAAAACCGATACATTTAAAAAGAACAACAATAATAAATAATCGTATGAAAAAGTTTTTAATTTCAAGTTTCGCAATGGCTACACTCGCTCTTAGCACCTCTTGTAGCCCGTTTCAGGTAAGAACCGACTATGCGGTAAGCGCTGATTTTACCGCCTACAAAACCTATAAACTGAGGATTGATGACCTCAAGCTGAACGATATCGACAAAGACCGAGTGCTCAACGAAGTCTCAAAACAGCTACAGCTCAAAGGGCTCTCCGTAGGCGATTCCCCAGACCTCATCGTCAATGTAAAGGCAGAGCACAAGCACATCACCGATGTACAGCGCACCTCCCCCTACGGCGCTTGGGGCTGGGGCAGCGCAGGCTGGGGCTTTGGCTTCGGTATAGAGCGCAGCTGGGCATCTGAGCACAACACAGGCAGCCTCATCATAGACCTCATCGATGCCCAAAGCCAAAAACTCATCTGGCAAGGAATAGGAAGCGGGCTTTCAGTAGATTCCCCAAAAAGAAAACAAAAAGAAATCCCAGCACTCGTCTTTGAAATGATGAAAACCTATCCTCCACAAGCCAAGTAACTAATACATAAAATAATTTACCCACAAAGCCCTCTATGAGTTTTTTTTTCATAACCCACTCCCTATCATTTTAGGCTACCGCTTAGAAAAAATCTGCCCAAGGATAATGGAGGTAGCGATGGAGACATTGAGGCTATCGGTGCTTTGGTGCCTGCCAAAGCGAGGGATACTCAGCGTCTGGTGGAGGAGCTGCTCGGTAGCGGGGCGGATGCCATTGCCCTCGTTGCCCATAATCAGGTTGATGTTCTCAGGATAGTGGGCGGTGTAAATATTCTGCCCCTGCATATCGGTGCCGAGATTGAGATTTTGGGTATTTTGGAGGAAGTGGGTAAGGTTTTGATAAACGATATTCACTCGAGCGAAGCTGCCCATTGTAGCTTGTATTACTTTTGGATTGTAAAGGTCTGCGGTGTCTTCGCTGCAAACGATTTGCTCTATCCCGAACCAGTCTGCCAAGCGAATGATGGTACCGAAATTTCCCGGGTCTTGTATGCCATCTAGCACGATATTAAAGCGGCAGTCCCTTAGCTGCTGCTGTGGAATTTCGCAGACGGCTACGGAATCCTTAGGGTGCTGGAGGAAGGAGATTTTCTTGAGCTGGTGAGCATCGATTCTGTGTATGGGTGCATTGATTTTGTGCAAAGATTCTGGGTGGATAGAAAATATTTCTTTGATTTTAATGTTTGAATGTAGGAGTTCGCGTATGGTTTTATTACCTTCGACCAAAAACAAATTGTATTTTTGCCTGAATTTTTTTTTATCTAAAGACTGTAAAATTTTTATTGTATGGGCTGTAAGCATATCAAGAAATATTTCCAAAAGTATTATATATTTTTCTGTTCTGCAAGTACGGTATTAGCGCTCTTCGCCTGCTCTACGACGAAGAAAGTGCCCAAAGGAGAATTCCTCCTTACGAAGAATAAAATTTCGTTTAAAGACGGTAAAGTCCTTTCAAGTGAAATCCCTGATTATATCATCCAAAAGCCGAACAAGAGCGCGATACCCTTTTTGCCCTCGAGGCTTTTGTTCTACAATATGACGAATCCTAAGTATGATACCATTCTTAATGATTATATGGCTTTCCCTTCGGATATGAGGAATAGGAACCTACTGGATTCATTATTTATCAAATACAATCACCCCGAGTACAGAGGAAAATCATTGTGGGGGCAGAGATTCCTGCACAACCTCGGCTCCCAGCCCGTAATATGGAATGCCGGAAAGACAAAGGCTTCAGCAAACAACATACGGAAGATGCTCATCTACCACGGATATTGGGACGCGGAGACTACCTATAAGGAAGATTTGGACTCATCGGCCAAGAAAGCGAAGATAGATTACATCATCACCCATAAAGACCCGACAATGATTAGCGAGTATCATTACCGAATTTCAGACCCTGGGATTCGGAGCATCTACGAGGGCTCGCTGCATAAAACCATCGTTCGCGCAGGGCACAGGCTCGACCAAAGCAAACTGGAAAGCGAAGCCAAAAGAATCTCCGAGCTAATGCAAAATGAGGGGTATTATAAATTTAATGCGTCCAACGAAGAAATATTCTTCACCGCCGATACCCTCAGCAGCCGAAAGAAAGTTCCCCTCTTCTTAGAGATAAGGAAGGATTCATTAGACTCGCCTTACCACAAAACCAAGATCGGAGACATCAAAGTAGTGCTGAAAGATAATGACGACAATACCCCCCTGAAAAAGGACTCGATAAGAGGAATATCATTTGAAAAAGCAAACGACCACTACAAAAGCAGTGCGCTCTGGAGAGCCGTAATCCTGCAACCTGGCGAAGTCTATAAACAACGGAACTTTGACCTGACGAAGAGAAACTTCACCCTGATGAACAACTTCAACATAAGCCAGGAGATTAAGGAAAGAGCGGGTGCCGACAGCATTTTGGATGTGCGCTATACCCTCAAACCACTACCCCGCTATGAATTTAAAGTTTCTACGGATGCTACCTATTCTCAAATCCTCAACTTTGGTCTCTCCCCTGCGCTGGACTTCACTTCCCGTAATATCTTCAGGGGTGCAGAGAACTTTAATGCCAACTTCTCTGGGGTTTTCGGATTTGTAGAAGACACCAAAAATACCGACAAACGAACCCTCGCTTCCGAGATATCTGCTCAGGTGGGCGTTAGCTTCCCAAGGCTATTGCTCCCCTTCAAATACTATAAACTCATCCCGAAACGCTACTCTCCCACCTCATCCATCACATTAGGAACCTCCATACAGAATAATCTCGGCTTAGGAAGGCTAAACTTCAATGCAGGGCTTAATTATTACGCAGATGTAAATGAAATCGTCAGCCACAAACTCTCGCTCTTCAATACCCAACTGAGCTTTACTCGAGACAAAGACAGTTTTTATAACTTCTTCCCACGAGATAGAGAGCTGAGGAACTCTATTTTCAAGCTGTATGATGCCGCGCTGTACCAACAGTTTGAGCAGGGGCTTATCTCTTCTAATGATTTTACAGAGAGAGTCCTCAGCGACCCTAACTTCGCCCAAACGCTCTCCAAAGAGAACCAAGAGACCTATACCTCTTTCCTTCAATCTTTATATAATAAGGAGAGGCAGACTCAGGATGTGATTATCTCCTCCATACTATACAATTTTACTTACAATGAAATTGGGAAGCAGGACTACAAACACCCATTTTACTTTAATGCTCGGGTGGAAACCGCAGGAAATCTTTTAGGGCTCTTCAGCAGAAGGAATAAATCTTCTGATGCTTTTGAATCGGAGAGCAGAAACATTTTCGGCGTGCCATATTCACAATTCGTAAAGCTCGACTTTGATATAAGAAAGTACTTTAAGCTCTACCGTAACCAAACCCTTGCGATAAGACAGCTCATCGGTATTGGGATTCCTTACGGAAACTCTCGTTCTATGCCATTCGTCCGAAGCTACTTCACTGGAGGCTCCAACGATATACGAGCGTGGAGGGTATATGGCGGATTAGGACCCGCAGACTCCCAAATAGACCCTAAAATCCGTGCCTATGTAATGGAAAACCTGAAACTCACCACCAATATAGAGTACAGAATCTCATTCAACAAAATGTTTGAAGGGGCTCTATTCGCAGATGCAGGTAATATTTGGAGCTTAAACAATAATGACTTTGGAGGGCTCTTCAAGTTTAATAAATTCATCAGCCAGATGGGGATAGGTACGGGCTTTGGACTGAGGATAAACATCGCTTACATCACGCTGAGGATAGATACCGCATACAAGGTCTATGACCCCAACCTCCCTGTGGGCAATCGCTGGGTGTTTAAGGACTGGCGCCTGCTTGATGGTATTGTGAACTTTGCTTTTGGTTATCCTTTCTAAGAAAATATTTAGAATGAGGCAAAATTAGCTACCTTTGCCAGAAAAAACCTCATTATGAATTTCAAAAAACACATCATTTTCGGGCTTGTAGCCCTCTCGCTACTCGCTCAGGCACAGAAAAGAGACAAGCAGGAAATCATTTCGGATGACAACCTCAAGTCAAGCCTTGTCTATCTCGCATCAGACGAGCTACAAGGACGGCTCACGGGAAGCGAAGGTGAGAAAAAAGCCTCTGCTTTCCTCGAAAAAAAGCTCAAATCTTTTGGATTAAAAACCGAGCTTCAAGACTTTAGCTATTCGGTAAGACCCGACAGAAATCCGCACTCCACTCCCGTGAAAGTAACGGGCAGAAATGTGATCGGCTACCTAAACAACAAGGCAGAGCGCACCATCATTATCGGAGCACACTACGACCATCTCGGGCTTAATGAGCACAACAACTCTACCCTACCCAACTCCAAAGGAATGATACACAACGGTGCTGATGATAATGCCTCTGGCGTATCATCGGTATTGGAAATTGCGAGGATGTTTAGCAAAAACAAGACAAAGGAAAAAGCAAACTTCCTCTTTGTGCTCTTCTCTGGCGAGGAGGATGGGCTGATGGGCTCAAAAGCATTCGCCGAAACCGTAAAAGAAAAATATCCTAAGCCCATAGCGATGATCAACCTCGATATGGTGGGTAGATTAAATGCAGAAAAAGCCCTCACAGTGGGCGGAGTAGGCACTTCTCCCCTTTTCGGAAGCCTGATTGAGAAACATCGCCCCGAAGGAGTTAAAATCGCAATTGATAGCTCAGGAGTAGGACCAAGCGACCATACTTCTTTCTACTCGAAAGACCTCCCCGTACTCTTTTTATTCACAGGCGTACACTCAGACTATCATAAACCGAGCGATGATTCCGATAAAATCAACTACGAAGGGCTAAAAATCATTACACAATATGTTTTTGATATCGCCAAAACACTTTCGCAACGGGAAGAAATCCCCTTCACTAAAACAAAAATGAAGAAAACAGATGTACCGAGCTTTAAAGTAACCATCGGTGTAATGCCGAGCTTCATAGATGCCGATGATGGGCTACATATAGAGGGTGTTTCAGAAGGTAGACCCGCAGATAAAGCAGGAATACAGCAGGGCGATATTCTGATAAAACTCGGCGATTGCCAGATAACCAATATTTATACTTATATGGAATGTCTCTCCAAGCTGAAATCTGGCGATGAAGTCCCCGCACAGGTAAAACGAGGCGACAAAATCCTCAACCTAAGCATCAAACTCTAAACTCATTACACAATAATAAAAATCAGAAGGCAAATGCTTTCTGATTTTTTTGTGATTTATTGCAAAAGAGAGAATTGAAATTCTCCTGCTCAGTCTCATTCTTTCAGATTATCTACAAGATATTGCTTAATTGCAAGGTATTTCAATTTAAAATTCCGATTTTTGCACGCATTTAAAATACAATATGTCAGATTTAATAAAAGAAATACAGAAAAGAAAGACTTTTGGAATTATCTCCCACCCCGATGCAGGGAAAACTACCCTTACAGAGAAACTCCTCCTCTTCGGTGGAGCTATTCAGGAGGCAGGAGCAGTAAAATCCAACAAAATAAAGAAAGGTGCGACTTCCGACTTTATGGAAATCGAGAGGCAGAGAGGGATTTCGGTGGCTACTTCCGTGCTGGCGTTCAACTATCGTGGGCATAAGATTAATATCCTCGATACCCCTGGGCACAAGGACTTTGCGGAGGACACTTACCGCACCCTTACGGCGGTAGATTCAGTGATTGTGGTCATCGATGTGGCAAAAGGGGTGGAGGAGCAAACCGAAAAGCTCGTTCAAGTATGCCGAATGAGAAGCATTCCGATGATTGTCTTCATCAACAAGCTCGATAGAGAGGGTAAAGACGCCTTTGACCTCCTCGACGAAGTGGAGCAAAAGCTCGGGCTCTCCGTAGTGCCACTCTCCTTGCCGATTGGTATGGGAGCGGACTTCCAAGGGATTTACAACATCTGGGAGAATAATATCCAGCTCTTCCTCGAAGAGAAAAAACAGAAAGTAGGCGAGAGCATTACCTTTAATGATATTAATGACCCTGCCATCGCAGAAGCCATTGGCGAAAAGGCTGCACAAACCCTCCGCGAGGAGCTGGAGCTCGTGCAGTCCGTCTATCCAGAGTTTAGCCGAGAGGAATATATGTCAGGGGCTCAGCAGCCCGTGTTCTTCGGTTCGGCATTGAATAACTTCGGTGTCAGGGAGCTCCTTGATGCGTTTATAGACATTGCCCCAAACCCTCAACCTAAGGAATCTGACACCCGAATCATAAAGCCAGAAGAGAGCGACTTCACGGGATTTGTCTTTAAAATCCACGCCAATATGGATCCTAAGCACAGAGACAGGCTCGCCTTTGTGAAAATCGTTTCGGGGACTTTCAAAAGGAATGAGAATTACCTCCTCGTAAGGGAAGGCAAGAAGATGAAATTCTCCTCACCGAATGCCTTTTTCGCCGATAAAAAAGAGGTAGTAGATGAGTCCTTCCCTGGCGATATCGTAGGGCTACACGATACGGGAAACTTCCGAATTGGCGACACGCTTACCGCAGGAGAAAAGCTCAACTTTAAGGGAATACCGAGCTTCTCACCAGAGCATTTCCGATACATTAATAATGATGACCCGCTAAAAGCCAAACAACTAGCAAAAGGTATAGACCAGCTGATGGACGAGGGTGTAGCACAGCTTTTCACTCTGGAGATGAACGGAAGAAAGATTATCGGAACGGTGGGAGCGCTGCAATACGAAGTTATCCAATACAGACTAGAGCACGAGTATGGCGCAAAATGCACCTACGAACCTATCAGCATCCACAAAGCCTGCTGGGTAGAGGCAGACGAAAAATCCGAAGAGTTTAAAGAATTTGCAAGACTAAAACAACGCTTTCTTGCGAGGGACAAGTATAACCAGCTTGTATTCCTTGCAGACTCCTCCTTTACCATTACAATGACCCAAGAAAAATTCCCAAATGTAAAACTCCACTTTATTAGTGAGTGGGGGGAGTAAGGATTATGATAAATAAGTTTATAAAATAGTTGTTTTTTTTTTATCCATAAAAGAAATAAATTTATAAATTAGGACCCTTATAAATATATTGATATAAAAAATGATAGCTGAGAAGAAATTAAATAGAATATTACATATTGCAAAATCTGCAAAAAAAGATGAGTTTTATACTCAATTATCAGATATAGAGAGGGAATTGCAACATTATGAAAAACATTTTAAAAATAAAGTGGTTTTTTGTAATTGTGATGACCCAAAGAATAGTAATTTCTTTAAGTATTTTGCTTATAATTTTGAAAAATTGGGATTAAAAAAATTAATAACAACTTGCTACAAAAAACAAGAAATAGATTTATTTACTGAAGGAAGAAATGGAGGAGCGATATCTCTTGAATATTATGGAGATAAAAATGGAAATAAAATTCCTGATATAGAAGAAATAGGAATAAAGCATCTAAAAGGTAATGGTGATTTTAGAAATGACGAAAGTATTAACTTTTTAAAATGTTTTTCATAA
>ERZ773072.1316-NODE-1316-length-12462-cov-11.421053_pt1 | contig 12462 bp, 8 predicted proteins | sample MGYA00580617_ERZ773072 | MGnify/ENA primary metagenome ERZ773072 (study PRJEB29015, sample SAMEA2737970) | human oral metagenome | biome: human oral; feature: human-associated habitat; material: dental | place: China | collected 2122 ... | reverse complement strand
AGAGGAGACTCGTGAGGACAAATCCTTCTATCCAGACGCTGATACCATGAAACACCTAGAAGTTTATGAGAAATTTGACCATAAATGGACAGGCAAATATAGCGACCTCTTCCTACAGTTTAAAATGTATAGGAAGTAGGAGTTATCCATCATGAAACGAATCAGTCAAGCTGGTTCGTTTTTTGTATTAAAAAAATTTATATTTAGGCTTGACAAAAGAAATTTTAATGATAAAATAGTATCCTTTATACATTTAGGAGGAATAAAAAAGGTATGTGATTTATTTGGTATTCAGAAATGAAAACTCTTACAAAATATGGTATACTAATAGTAGTTTCCAATAGGTTATATCTAGTGCTTGTTATAGGTTTACATACAAGATATGGGGTATAGATACCTATCTACCTCGAGAGGGGACGGAAACCCTACGATGTTTATTTTGTGTGGTGTCAGGTTAATGATGTATAGATACCTATCTACCTCGCGAGAGGCAGGAAACTCATAAGCGTACTTGTACGCACCACCAATCGAACGATCTGTATAGCTCCCAATATACCTCCGCGAGGGGCCGGAAACTTTTAGGCACGTAAGTACGACAAAAAAGGCTCCCATCAGTATAGATACCTATCTACCTCGAGAGGGGCCGGAAACTTTTGGCCAAAATAATAAAATGAACACAGAGTATAGCCCCCTATCAACCTCGCGAGGGGCCGGAAACATGTCAGATTCACTACTACCGATAATGCGCTCATAGAGGTTTGTTATAGCTACCTATCTACCTCGCGAGGGGCCGGAAACGGGTAGCGCATTGGTGCAAGAGTTCCTTCAGGTAAAGCGTATAAGAACCTATCTACCTCGAGAGGGGCCGGAAACTCTACCTCAATGGTTCCTTTTCCTTTGCACCCAAGGCAGGTATAGCTACCTATCTACCTCGAGAGGGGCTGGAAACTATTCTTTTCGTCGAGAATATCCTTATTAATTGTATAGCTACCTATCTACCTCGGGAGGGGCCGGAAACAGTTTTTCCATTGTCTTTGTCTGAACTGACGTTGACAATGTATATCCCCCTATCTACCTCGAGAGGGGCCGGAAACGAAATAGCTCCTGGATAGTCCATAAGCGCTTGAGTCGGTATAGCTCCCTATCTACCTCGCGAGGGGCCGGAGACCACGCTCTAAATTTTGGAATCATCCCAAATCCTCGTATAGACACCTATCTACCTTTAGAGGGGCCGGAAACTTTTTCGTGAGTTTATAGCACTTTTCTGAGAAATTAGGTATAGATACCTACCTACCTCGAGAGGGGCCGGAAACTCATCTTTTACTTGAATTATATGTTCATTGCAATATTCGGGTATAGCTCCCTATCTACCTCGCAAGGGGTCGGAAACATTCCTAGAAATTCGCAGGTAGTGCTCACATCCATCGTATAGATACCTATCTACCTCGAGAGGGGCCGGAAACGATGTCACCCTTCGTTTGAATTCTTTTGTTTGTGGTAATTGTATAGCTAGCTATCAACCTTGAGAGGGGCCGGAAACAAACCAGGTGTTTTACCTTTAAACTATGGGAGTTAATGTCTAGATACCGATCTACCTCGAGAGAGGACGGAAACTGACTTCCTGAAACTGTCAGAGGCGCTATCTTGGGTATAGCCACCTATCTACCTTGAGAGGGGCCGGAAACTAATACCATCCATCACCTGACTTGACGAACTGTTTAGTATGGCCTTCTATCTACCTCGCGAGGGGCCGGAAACAAGTAGCTAGCGCATCCTTGGTTTTGATATTCTTCAGTATAGATACCTATCTACCTCTAGAGGGGCCGGAAACCAGATTGCTATGAATCGTTTCATTCTGTGACCTCTTCGAAAGTATAGATACCTATCTACCTCGCGAGGGGCCGGAAACCGGATTTTAGTTCGTGCTTGCTCTAGCTTCTCTTGTATAGATACCTATCTACCTTGAGAGGGGACGGGAACCCCAAAAGTTCTGGATTTTCGTAGATGTTCCCGATAGTATATCTACCTATCTACCTCGCGAGGGGCCGGAAACACATCATAAGGAAAAACTAAGTCTTTTTCAGCAAGGTATTTATAGCTACCTATCTACCTCGAGAGGGGACATTTTCATAAGGGCAAATGATTTTAAAAGTAAAAGAAAAAAGCGCTCATGAGAAAGCAAAAGCGCTGTTGTATCAATAAAGGAGGCATATGAAACGCATCGTTCTATCATTTAAGCGGATTGACCAATCACCGAGCGACCTATCGACAAAATTCCAAGGTTTTCTCATGGAGAACCTGGAACCAGACTATGTGACTTGGCTACATGAGCAGGAGACCAACCCCTACTCACTAAAAATCATCCATCAAAAGGACAAGACCCTATGGTCACTTTATCTCCTGACGGATGAGGCTGTCAAGCAGATTTTGCCTGTTCTATTGGAGCTCAAGAAAGTAGAACTTCATGATTTGCCGACTCTCATAGTTGAGTCTTTGTCCATGCAAGATCTCAGTTCGGAGCAACTCTTTGAGTTCTTTAATGAAAACCAAGATCGGTCACTCTACACTATCCATTTTCAAACTCCGACAGGATTTCGCTCCCAAGGAGAGTACGTACTCTTTCCGACCATGCGTCTCATCTTTCAGAGTTTGATGATGAAGTATGCACGTCTGGTCGAGAATCGTCAGGACATCGAAGAGGAAACCCTGGACTACTTGGTCAAGCATAGTAGGGTTACCAGTTATCGATTGGAGTCCAGCTATTTTAAAGTCCATGGCAAAAAAATCCCTGGTTTCAGGGGGAAATTTACCTTTAAAATTACAGGTCCAAATACCTTGAAAGCATATGCCAATATGCTTCTAAAATTTGGGGAGTACTCAGGTCTCGGTATGAAAACTAGCTTAGGGATGGGAGGTTTAGAACTTGAAGAAAGAAAAGATTGATTTAGTTTATGGGTCGCTTTTGCACGCTATCAGCAAGGTGATTCAAGGTTCCAGGTATGAAGAGAAAGACCTGGGGACCATTGGGTCCGAATGGTTTAGACGCTTTTCGGACAATGAAAAAATAGCCCAGCAGATAGCCAAGGCGACTTCTAGTGATTTGCCGACGGACTTAGCTCCTGATAGTTTGGTCTATATCACCTCAGCTGCCGCAAAGATTGCTTCAGGCCTAAAAGGAGCAGCAGATACTCATGGAGGTAAAGAAGATTTCCTAAGTAAACAATCGGATATCTTCAATGTATTTTCAGATAGCCCTAGTCAGCGTTATCTTGATGCACGACCATTAGAGCTTGACGGGGAACCAAACTATGCTAATGGAACGAGTGAGCCGTCTGACCAGTCAGATTATGACTTGATAGTAGAGACCTTAGAAAAAGAGTTTGAGAGATTGGACTTTAGCCAATCTGAGATAGATGCCCTTTTGAATCTCCTTGAGTCTACTCTTTCCTATGTACCTGTTTCGACAAGAACCAAGGGATTATCAGATATTTCTCTAGCAACCTACAGTCGTCTGACAGCTGGGTTTGCCCTAGCCATAGAGGAGTATTTAGAAGACAAGAATTGCCGTGATTATAAGAAGGTATTAGAGCAAGATTTAGAAGCTTTTTATAGCGAGAAGGCCTTTTTATTAGCAAGTTTTGACCTGTCAGGGATTCAGGATTTTATCTACAATATCGCAACAGCTGGTGCTGCCAAGCAACTAAAAGCACGTTCCTTGTATTTAGATTTTATGGGGGAACATATCGCTGACAGCTTACTGGAGAAGTTAGAGTTGACAAGGGCTAATCTCCTCTACGTCGGTGGAGGACACGCCTACTTTATCCTTCCAAATACCGAAAAAACTAGAGAGACCTTGGCTAGCTTTGAAGCAGAATTTAATCAGTTTCTGGTCAAGCATTTCCAGACAGGCTTATACGTAGCATTTGGTTGGAGTCCATTTTCTGCTAATGATATGACAACGACACTGGCCGACTATCGAAAAGTCTATCAAACAACTAGTCGGATGATTTCCCAAAAGAAAATTTCTCGCTATGACGCCAAAACGCTCCTTGAACTCAACCAAGGAGGAAGAAGTTCTCAGAGAGAATGTGCTATTTGCCACTCAGTCGAAAAGCTTACCAAGTATAAAGATCAAGAAGTCTGCCATATCTGTGCAGGAATGTATCACTTTGCCAAGGAAATACAAGAAGACTACTATATTGTGACAAAAGAAAAAGGCCTGCCGATAGGTTCGGGAGCCTATATTAGTGGTATTTCTAAAGCCGACCTTGCCAATGAAGAGTGGGACCGTGTTTATGTAAAGAATAGCTATAGTACAGATATCCTAAAAGCAACTCATGTCTTTGTCGGAGATTACAAGTATGATGAGATTTACAATTATGCTCAACTATCTCAGGATAGTGAAACTGGACAAGGGATTAAGCGATTAGCAGTTGTTCGACTAGATGTGGATGATCTAGGAGCAGCCTTTATGGCTGGGTTCTCCTATCAAGATGGTGGCAAGTATAATACTCTGGCACGCTCGGCAACCTTCTCTAGAAGTATGAGTCTCTTCTTTAAGGTCTATATCAACCAGTTTGCCAAAGAGAAAAAACTATCAATCATCTATGCCGGTGGAGATGATGTATTTGCTATTGGTTCCTGGCAGGATATTATTGAGTTTACTATTTGTCTCCGACAAAACTTTATCAAGTGGACAAATGGCAAATTAACCCTATCAGCAGGGATCGGACTCTTTCCAGATAAGACTCCAGTTAGCCTCATGGCTGAAGAAACTGGTAAGTTAGAAGGAGCAGCAAAGGATAACGACAAGGATAGTATTTCCCTTTTTAAAGCAGGTAATACCTTGAAGTTGGACCAATCTTTTGGCAATGTTGATTCTGAAAGAAATTATACCTTGAAGTTCGACCAATTTATTGACAATGTCTATAATGGGAAACTGAAGAGCATTCGTTACTACTTTAATATTCAAGATGAGCGAGGAAAGAGTTTTGTATATAGACTTATTGAGCTCCTTCGCAACTACGATCGTATGAATATTGCTCGATTAGCCTATTATTTGACGCGCTTAGAAGATCAAACTTCTAAGGATAAAAAAGAAGAGTTTAAAGAGTTTAAAGATTTATTCTTTTCTTGGTATACAGGTAGCGATAATGAACGTAAGGAAGCAGAGATAGCTTTACTTCTATATATTTATGAGATTAGAAAGGATTCATAGATGGCAATTTTAACAGATGATAATTACGTAGATAAGGCAGAGAATGTTATTAAATCACTGAATCGAAACACTAGAGATTCTAGGAACCCTGAAGCATTCCTTTTAACAACCAGCAAAATTAGAAACCTGCTAAGTTTGACGAGTACTCTCTTTGATGAAAGTAAGGTTAGAGAGTATAAGGATTTAGCTGACAAAATTGCTTATTTGAGAGTGCAGTTTGTTTATCAATCAGGCCGAGAAACTGCGGTTAAAGACTTAGTGAAAAAGGCTGAAATTCTAGACATTCTAAAAGAAATAAACAATAAGGAAAGTCTCCAACGTTTTTGTCGCTATATGGAAGCACTAGTAGCTTATTTTAAATTTTATGGAGGAAAAGATTAATGGCATTTGCAAAAATTCAAGTAACAGCACAAATTCGTCTAGAAACAGGACTTCATATTGGGACAAGCAATGCTTTTGCGGCAATTGGGGCTACTGATTCTCCTGTAATCAAGGATCCTATTACTAACTTACCCATTATTCCTGGTTCAAGTATAAAAGGGAAGATGCGCAGTCTCCTTTCAAAAGTTCATAATGAACGACTAGCTAAGAAACCAGGAGAAGATGGAGAACTTCTAAGTCGACTCTTTGGGAACAGTTCTGATAATCGCTATAAAATGGGGCGACTCATTTTTAGAGATGCTTTCTTAATCAATAAGGACAAGTTAGATTCATTAGGGGTCAAGAGTTATACTGAAGTTAAGTTTGAAAATACTATTGACCGTATCACTGCTGAAGCAAATCCAAGACAAATTGAACGTGCCATCCGTGAGAGTGCTTTTGCATTTGAATTAATCTATGAAATCACAGATGACAGTGAAGATCAAGTGGAAGAAGATTTCAAAGTAATACTTGATGGATTAAAACTCCTGGAACTTGATTATTTAGGTGGATCTGGCTCTCGTGGATATGGTAAAGTTGTTTTTGAGAATCTTAAAGCAAATACAGTTTTCGGAAACTATGATGTTAGTAAATTGAATGAACTTTTAACTACGGAGGTCTAATATGACCTATAAGATGTATATTATGAACTTCCAGTCTGCTCACTTTGGAGCAGGTACTCTGGATAGTTCTAAAATGACTTTTGCAGCTAATCGCTTATTTTCTGCCTTAGCTATTGAAGCGAAAAAAATGGGGAAAATGGAGAAATTTGTATCATTAGCAGGTCAAGATGAATTTGTTTTGACAGATGCATTTCCCTATCGGTCAGGTCCATTTTTACCTAAGCCGATAGGATTCCCAAAGTTTGATCAGCCTGGCTTAACAACGGATGTCAAAGAAGTAAGACGTCAAGCGAAAATGGCAAAGAAACTTCAGTTTATTCCTTTAGAGAAATTTGATTCTTATGTAAATGGGACTCTTTTTGAAGATGCAGAACATGCAGTAACAAACATTGTCACTAAAAACCAACCTCATGTGGATGGAGCTCTTTATCAAGTTTCCACTGTTAGATTTACAGACGACTCTTCTCTTTATGTGATTGCAAACGAATCTGACCTCTTGAATGAACTCATAACAAGCTTGCAATATACAGGAATTGGGGGCAAACGATCCAGTGGCTATGGACGATTTGATTTGACAATTACCGATATACCTGATTCTCTTAAAAATCGTCTTACCAAGGTTCATCAAGGTCCTGTCATGACCTTGACAACTTCTCTACCAGTTGAAAAGGAACTCGAATATGCTATGGAAACTGGTTCCTATTTATTAAGTAAATCAAGTGGTTTTGCTTTTAGTACAGAAACTAAGGAAAATTACCGTAAGCAGGATTTATATAAGTTTGCTTCTGGATCTACTTTCTCTGAAACCTTTACAGGACAGATTGTAGATGTAAGACCTCTTGATTTCCCACATGAAGTATTAAACTATGCTAAACCACTATTTTTCAAGATGGAGGGAGAAAGATGAAAACAGAATATAGAATTTTTCAATTCAGCCTCCTAGCCATGGCTCCTATTCATATTGGGAATGGCGAAAAATATACTTCTCGAGAATTTATCTATGAAAATGGGTACTTTTATTTCCCTGATATGGGTAAGTTTTATAATCGCATGGTGGAGAAAGGATACGATCAAAAGTTTGAACGTTTTTTACAGGAGATAAAGCCAAACGCCAGAAATAATCGCTTGATTTCCTTCTTGGATGATAACCGGATATCTAATCGTGATTTCGGTGGTTACCGGATTGTTGAGACTGGTTTAGAAATTGAAAAAAATAATCGCGATTCCAAATTAGGCACGATAAATGAAGTAGCAAAATTTATTAGAGACCCTTTTGGGAGTCCGTATATTCCAGGTAGTTCTTTAAAGGGAGCTATTCGGACCATTTTAATGAATACAAATCCTGATTGGAACAATAAGAATGCAGTCGATTTTCGTGGTAGAAGTCCTAAAGAAAACAAAAAGATGATTCCTTGGGGTGCCAAAAAGGGTCAAGAATTTAATGACTTGTTTAACGCCATTCGTGTTAGTGATAGTGAGCCATTTAACAATGAGCAGATTATTCTAGTTCAAAAATGGGATTATTCAGCCAAGTCCTTAACTGCTAAGCCTCTTCCTTTATACAGGGAAGCAATCGCGCCCTTAACTAAAATCAATTTCACCATTACTACAACTACTAAGGAAGCTGGAATCCTAATGGAGGAATTAGGGCAGAGGGCGCAAGCCTTTTATAAAGAATATAAAGACTTTTTCTTATCAGATTTTCCTGAAAATAAAATTCAGCAAAATCTTCAATATCCTATCTATTTAGGAGCTGGAAGTGGAGCCTGGACAAAGACCTTGTTTCAACAAGCGGATGGAATCTTACAAAAACGGTATAGTCGAATGAAGACAAAGATGGTTGGTAAGGGAGTGTTGAAACTAACAAAAGCTCCAAGGAAATCTGTTAAAACAACACAAGGGCCTCGAAAACTGATAATAAATGATGAATCCTTCTATGAGATGGGCAAGGCAAACTTTATGATTAAGGAGATTACTAAATGAAGGTTTTGATTTCGGCAGTAGGTAATACGGATCCTATCAGTAAGAACAGAGACTCAGCGTTAATGCACATAGTTCGAAAATATAAACCAGAAAGAATCGTCTTACTCTACAGTGAGGAAATGTTAGTTAAAAAAACTCTTATTGAGAGAGCCCTTTTTTCATTTAAAGACTATAAACCTGATGTGAAAATTCATGAGCAAATATTAAGGAATGATGAGGTTTATTTGTATGATAAAATGTATGAGGTCATAGGAAAAATTATAAAAGAGTATTCTAAATTAGGAGAGGAATTAATTCTAAATCTATCTTCCGGCACTCCTCAGATAAAATCAGCTCTATTCGCTATAAACCGAATTGATGACTATAATACGCAGGCAATTCAAGTTACCACTCCTAGTAATTCATCTAACAATCCCCAAAAAATACTCTCCAAGGAAGAGGAAGATAATCTGTTTAAAAATAATGAAGATAATCAGGATAATTATGACAATAGATGTATCATGGATGTAGCGGAGAAGTTCAATCATTCTTTAATTAAACGTCATTTAAGAAGTTTGATAGAGTCATATGATTATTTAGCAGTTGAAAAGATTGTTATCCGGAGAGATTCGAAGGGGCTACTTTCAAATAAGCAATTAGCTCGTTTAAGAATCATTCTAACTGACTTAGTAAATGTTTTTAAAAAACAAGAAGTTCTTTCAGAAATTCAGAAATATTCACTTTCAGATGTTGAAAAAAAAGCTCTTAATTATTTTTTGATGATTGAGATTCTAAACAAACGAGATCAAGTAGCGGATGTTTTGATAAAGTCAAAATCATTAGTCGAATTTATATTAGAAGATAGAATAAAAAGGAATCATCCGAATCTAATAACATATAAAAATAAGTTACCTAAGCTAAACAAAGAACATCAAGATTTTGAAAAAGTTATCGGTTATTTAGATAGTGATTATAAAAAATCACAGAATGAAAATGAGGGCAAAAAAGAAGACTTTTCTCCTACAACAACTCTAAATCTAATTATATACACTAAAATTTTAGAGTATTACAAATATAGTCCTGAATTAATTAAGTCACTTAGAGTTATCATTTCTTTAAACAATGAGAGAAATAAGGTGGCACATGGCTTATCAGAAATTGATAGTAAACTAGTCAATTCTAAGAAATTGCAACAGACAATAGATACCTTGCGTTTTATTTTACAAGATACATTCGAGATTGATGATAGCTATTTCTCTTGTTATCAAGCACTTAATAATGAAATGCTTGACTTACTTCGTCAATAATGTCTACCTTTATTGATAAGTCTACCTTTCTGGTGAAATATTTCATGAGATTATGACTCCTTGCTTTCCCAGTTGACGAATTCCTCCAAAAACGATATAATAAGAAAGTTGAGAATTGATTTTCAGTTGCCTTAGTCCAGAGAAATGGCGGTGCTGCGAGCCATCTAAGCTAGGAAGTCATGCTACTCAATCAGACAATTGCATAAGATTTTGAGAATGACAAGTTCATTGAATGAAGGTGGTACCGCGGTTTTTCGCCCTTCGTGATATGGACTTGTCTTTTGATTTTTGGAGGTGTTTATGAAGACATTTCTTGTCAAACAAAAGTTTCGTCTTGGAGGCGAACGCTTCGATATCAAGGATGATAGAGGAGTAGTGAACTATCAGGTGGAGGGATCATTTTTCCAAATTCCTAAGACCTTTACCATCTATGACGCCTATGGTGAGCAAGTCAGTGAGATTAGTAAAGAATTTTTCACTTTGCTTCCTCGCTTTACTATCCAGTTACGAAACGGTTCCAATTTCGTCATTCGCAAGAAGTTGACCTTCTGGCGAGATAAGTATGAGTTTGACAATCTAGGGCTTCGTATCGAGGGCAATATCTGGGATTTGAATTTCAAATTGCTGGATGACCGCGACCAAGTGATTGCCGAGATTCGGAAAGAAATTTTCCATTTGACCTCAACCTACACCGTAACCGTCTATGAAGACTCGTATGCAGATTTGGTCATTTCCCTTTGTGTCGCGATTGACTATGTGGAGATGCTGGAAAGCCAATCAAATTAAACAAGTAAATAAGGAGATATTATGAAACAACTATCTAGTGCTCAAGTTCGCCAAATGTGGCTTGATTTCTGGGCAAGCAAAGGTCACTCTGTAGAACCATCAGTCAGTTTGGTTCCAGTAAATGATCCAACTCTTTTGTGGATCAACTCTGGGGTAGCAACTCTTAAGAAATACTTTGACGGAACCATCATTCCTGAAAATCCACGTATTACCAATGCGCAGAAAGCCATCCGTACTAATGACATCGAAAACGTAGGGAAAACTGCGCGTCACCATACTATGTTTGAAATGTTGGGGAACTTCTCTATCGGAGATTACTTCCGTGATGAAGCCATCACTTGGGCTTACGAGCTTTTGACAAGTCCAGAATGGTTTGATTTCCCAGCTGAAAAACTCTATATGACCTACTATCCTGAAGATAAGGATTCATACAACCGCTGGATTGAAGTAGGAGTGGACCCAAGTCACTTGATTCCAATTGAGGACAACTTCTGGGAAATCGGTGCGGGACCTTCTGGACCGGATACAGAGATCTTCTTTGACCGTGGAGAAGCATTTGACCCAGAAAATATCGGTATTCGCCTTCTTGCAGAAGATATCGAAAACGACCGTTACATCGAAATCTGGAATATCGTTTTGTCACAATTTAACGCTGATCCTGCTGTTCCTCGTAGCGAGTACAAGGAATTGCCACACAAGAACATTGATACGGGCGCTGGTTTGGAGCGTTTGGTGGCAGTTATCCAAGGGGCTAAGACAAACTTTGAAACGGACCTCTTCATGCCGATCATCCGTGAAGTTGAGAAATTGTCTGGTAAGATCTACGACCAAGATGGCGACAACATGAGCTTCAAAGTTATTGCGGACCACATCCGTTCTCTTTCATTTGCCATTGGTGATGGTGCTCTTCCAGGAAATGAAGGTCGTGGTTATGTCCTTCGTCGTTTGCTCCGTCGTGCTTCTATGCATGGTCAAAAATTGGGTATCAATGAGCCTTTCCTTTACAAACTCGTTCCAACTGTTGGAAAAATCATGGAAAGCTACTACCCAGAAGTGCTTGAAAAACGTGACTTTATCGAAAAAATCGTCAAGAGCGAAGAAGAGTCATTTGCCCGTACCCTTCATTCAGGTCAACACTTTGCAGAAACCATTGTAGCTGATTTGAAAGCGAAAGGCCAAACGGTTATCGCTGGTCAAGATGTCTTCAAACTCTATGATACATACGGATTCCCAGTAGAGTTGACAGAAGAAATCGCTGAAGAAGCAGGAATGACTGTAGACCGTGAAGGCTTTGAAGCAGCCATGAAGGAACAACAAGAACGTGCGCGTGCCTCTGCTGTTAAAGGCGGATCTATGGGGATGCAAAATGAAACCCTTCAAAACATTACTGTAGAAAGTGTCTTCAACTACAATGCTAGCCAATTGCCTTCTAAGTTGGTGGCTATCGTGGCGGACAATGCAGAAGTAGAAGCTGTATCTGAAGGAACTGCATCACTGATCTTTGCAGAAACACCATTCTATGCTGAAATGGGTGGACAGGTAGCTGACCACGGTCAAATTTTGGATGCTGCAGGAAACCTAGTAGCGACTGTAACTGACGTACAAAAGGCGCCAAACGGCCAAGCTCTTCATACTGTTGAAGTCCTTGCACCGCTTGCTTTGAACCAAGAATACACTTTGGCCATCGATAGCAATCGTCGTCACCGTGTCATGAAGAACCACACTGCGACTCACTTGCTCCATGCGGCTCTTCACAATATTCTTGGCCACCACGCAACTCAAGCAGGATCTCTCAACGAAGTAGAATTCCTTCGCTTTGACTTCACCCACTTCCAAGCCGTAACTCCAGAAGAATTGCGTGCTATTGAACAGCAAGTCAATGAAAAAATCTGGGAAGCCATTGCAGTTAAGACTGTTGAGACAGACATTGACACAGCCAAAGAAATGGGAGCTATGGCCCTCTTTGGTGAGAAATACGGTAAGGAAGTCCGTGTTGTAACGATTGGTGACTACTCAGTTGAACTTTGTGGTGGTACTCACGTAGGTAACACTTCTGAAATCGGTCTCTTCAAGATTGTTAAAGAAGAAGGGATCGGATCAGGAACTCGTCGTATCTTGGCAGTGACTGGTAAGGAAGCCTTTGAAG
>ERZ773072.1312-NODE-1312-length-12488-cov-6.241856_pt1 | contig 12488 bp, 10 predicted proteins | sample MGYA00580617_ERZ773072 | MGnify/ENA primary metagenome ERZ773072 (study PRJEB29015, sample SAMEA2737970) | human oral metagenome | biome: human oral; feature: human-associated habitat; material: dental | place: China | collected 2122 ... | reverse complement strand
CTCATATAGCAATAAATGACAGAAGTTGTGAAGGAGTAAGACATAAAAAATATCCTGTGTTCACTGTACAATTCCACCCAGAAGCAGCAGCTGGACCACATGATACAAGTTATTTATTTGATGAATTTATAAAAAATATTGATAAGAATATGAAATAAATAATAAAAATGAGAAAAGTTAATTTTAAACTGTAATGTAGATAAAAAATAAGTGAAATTGCATTCTAAATTTTAGATGAAAAATTGAAGGAAATGAGCCGAACAAATTTCGGCATGTTTGAAGCCAACTTGTTGGCAAGTTTGCCGAATTTGTAGCGAATGTCAATTTTTTATCGTTAAGAAATTTAGTTAGCAATGAACTGTTTTTATGCAATAATAGGAGGATAAATGGCATTTTTAATTGCAGTAGTAATGCTAGGCTTAATAATATTTGTACATGAATTAGGGCATTTTTTAACTGCTAAACTTTTCAAAATGCCTGTGAGTGAATTTTCAATAGGAATGGGCCCACAGGTTTTCTCAGTTGATACAAATAAAACAGCATATTCTTTTAGAGCAATTCCAATAGGAGGATATGTTAATATAGAAGGAATGGAAATAGGAAGTGAAGTGGAAAATGGTTTTAGTTCTAAACCAGCTTATCAAAGATTTATAGTCCTATTTGCAGGAGTTTTTATGAACTTTTTAATGGCTTTTATATTACTTTTTATAACAGCAAAAGTAAGTGGTAGAATAGAATATGATACCAATGCTATTATTGGAGGTTTAGTAAAAGGTGGAGCCAATGAACAAATATTAAAAGTAGATGATAAAGTTTTAGAACTAGATGGAAAAAAAATAAATGTATGGACAGATATTTCAGAAACTACAAAGCTATTAAAAGATAAACAGGAAGTATCTGCTTTGATAGAAAGAAATGGTAAACAAGAAAACATAACTTTAAAACTAACAAAAGATGAAGAGAATGATAGAGTTGTATTAGGTATTTCGCCTAAATATAAAAAGGTAGATTTATCCACAACAGAGAGTTTAGATTTTGCAAAGAATTCATTTAATTCAATATTATCAGATACTGTAAAAGGTTTTTTTACACTTTTTTCAGGGAAAGCTAGTTTAAAAGAAATTAGTGGACCAGTTGGAATTTTTAAAGTTGTGGGAGAAGTATCAAAATTTGGATGGGTATCTATTATAAGTTTATGTGTGGTACTTTCAATAAATATTGGTGTATTGAATTTATTACCCATACCTGCACTTGATGGTGGAAGAATTATTTTTGTACTTTTAGAGCTTTTTGGAATAAAAGTTAATAAAAAATGGGAAGAAAAATTACATAAAGGTGGTATGATACTTCTGTTGTTTTTTATTCTGATGATTAGTGTCAATGATGTTTGGAAACTTTTTAATTAAAAATTCTTGAAAAAATACAAATTATCGGTTATAATACAATATGATGATAATTAAAAAAAATGGTTTGTTTTGGAAAAGGAGGAAAAAGATGAAAAGTGCAATATTGGCAATTTCAGAAAAGAAGGAAATACTAAAACAAATAAGAAAAGAATTAGCAGAAAAATATGAAGTAATTACCTTCAATAATTTATTAGATGCAATAGATATGGTAAGAGAAAGTGACTTTGATTTAGTCTTACTAGACAATGCTTTAGAAGGAGTTACAGTAGGAGAAGCTAAGAAAAAATTAGCTAGTATAGGGAAAGAGTTTGTAACTATAGCCCTAGTAGATGAAGTTAATGCTGAAACAACAAAAGAATTAGAAAATTTTGGAATCTTTGCTTATTTATTAAAACCAATAAAAGTTGAAGATTTAGATGCAATAATCCTACCTTCTTTAAATGGTTTAGAACTAATAAAAGAAAATAAAAGATTAGAAGAAAAATTAGCTGTGTTAGAAGAAGATACAGATATAATAGGACAATCAACTAAAATTAAAGATGTTAGAAACCTTATAGAAAAAATAGCTGATAATGACTTACCAGTTTTAATAGTTGGAGAAACTGGAACAGGTAAAGACATAATAGCTAAAGAAATTCATAAGAAAAGTGAAAGAAATAAAGGAAGATATGCTCAAATAAGCTGTGCTTTATATCCAGGTGAACTTATTGAAAGAGAATTATTTGGATATGAAAGAGGAGCTTTTTTAGGAGCTAATGCAAGTAAAAAAGGTCTTTTAGAAGAAATTGATGGAGGAACAATATACATTGAAGACATTTCTAAAATGGATATAAAAATTCAATCAAGATTCCTAAAAGCTATTGAATATGGTGAATTCAAAAGAGTTGGAGGAACAAAAGTAAGAAAAACTAATGTTAGATTCCTAGTTGGAACTGACATAGATTTAAAACAAGAAACTGAAAAAGGTAAGTTTAGAAAAGATTTATATCACAGACTAACAGCTTTAACTATAGAAGTTCCACCTTTAAGAGAAAGAAAAGAAGATATTCCTGTGCTAGCTAACTATTTCTTAAATAAAATAGTTAGAATATTACATAAAGAAACTCCAGTTATTTCAGGAGAAGCTATGAAATTCTTAATGGAATACTACTATCCAGGAAACATTATGGAACTTAAAAACTTAATTGAAAGAATGGCATTATTATCTAAAGATAAAATTTTAGATGTAGATCAATTACCATTAGAAATTAAGACTAAATCTGACATCGTTGAAAATAAAACAGTTGTTGGAGTAGGACCATTAAAAGAAATATTAGAACAAGAAATTTATAGTTTAGAAGAAGTAGAAAGAGTTGTAATTGCTATTGCATTACAAAAAACTAGATGGAATAAACAAGAAACATCTAAGATCCTAGGTATAGGAAGAACAACTTTGTATGAAAAAATTAGAAAATATGGTTTAGATACAAAGTAAATTAACTAAAGTGAGGGAAAATAAATGTCAATAAGAAAATTTCGTAAACAGATGAAACCTTTTATCATTGTACTAACAGTTGTTTTTATACTATCTCTAGCATATGGAGGATATGAAAGTTTTAGAACAAGTAGAGCTAATAAAAAAGCTCAAGAAGCTATGCTTTTAAATAAAGATTATATACAAAAAATTGATATAGAAAGAGCAAAGCAAGAAGTTTCAAGAGCGTATGCAGAAACAGTTGACAAGGATATAGTAGATATAATTGCATTTAATGATGTTATAGATAAAAAATTAACATTAGATCTTGCAAAAAGTCTAAAAGTAAAGGTTCCTAGTTCTGAAGTTAATGCACAATACGAAGAGCTTGAATCTTCTATGGGAGATAAAGAACAATTTAGAAGAATGTTACAAGTTCAAGGGCTTACTAAAGATTCTTTAAAGAATAGAATAGAAGAAAATTTATTAATGCAAAAAACTAGAGAAGAATTTTCAAAAAATATAAATCCTACAGATGAAGAAATAAATGCTTACATGTCATTATATTCTATCCCAAGTGATAAGAAAGAAGATGCAATAAGCCTATATAAAATGGAAAAAGGTGAAGAAGCATTTAAGTTAGCTTTAATCAAAGCTAGAAAAGAAATGCAAATAAAGGATTTAGCTCCTGAATATGAAAATTTAGTTGAAAAAGTTTCTTATGAAGAAGATGGATTTAAAGTAACAAATCTTGATTTAGCTAAAATAATGGCTACTTTCATGGTAAATCAAAAAGCAACTAAAGAACAAGCAGAAGAATTAGCAAAAAATATGATAGCTAAACAAATAAAAGTTGCTAAAATGGCAAAAGAAAAAGGTGTTAAGGTAAATGAAGAATTAGACCTTATGTCTCAATTACAAGAATATACTATAGGTCTTTCTGAAAAAGTAAGAGAAGAAATAAAACCTACTGATGCAGAATTGGAAAGTTTCTTTAATGCAAATAAATCTAGATATAATATACCTGAAACAGCTGATGCAAAATTAATTTTCATAACTGTTAAATCAACTAAAGAAGATGATGCAGTAGCAAAAGCTGAAGCTGAAAAATTATTAGCTGAGTTGACACCTGAAAACTTTAGTGAAAAAGGAAAAAGTATAGGAAATAACCAAGATATTATCTATCAAGATTTAGGAACTTTTGGTAAACAAGCAATGGTTAAAGAATTTGAAGAAGCATTGAAAGATGTTCCTTCAAACTCAATAGTAAATAAGGTTATAAAAACAAAATTTGGTTATCATGTTGCTTATGTAAAGAAAAATGATAACAATCAACAATGGTCAGTTGAACATATTTTAATAGTACCATACCCATCTGATAAAACTGTAGCAGAAAAGCTTGAAAAGTTAAATAAACTTAAAGCTGATATAGAAGCTGGAACTGTAGCTTTAAATGATAAAATTGATGAAGATGTAATTCAAAGTTTTGATGCAAAAGGGATAACTCCAGATGGAATAATTCCAGATTTTGTTTATAGTCCTGAAATAGCAAAAGCAGTCTATGAAACTCCTTTAAATAAAGTTGGAATAATAAATCCTAATAAAGCTACTATAGTAGTTTTCCAAAAAACTAAGGAAGTTAAAGCAGAAGAAGCTAATTTTAATAAATTAAAAGAAGAAGTTAAAAAAGATTATATAAATAGACAAGTTGGAGAATATATGTCAAAGTTATTCTAAGACTAAAGGGGTTGTTGTGATACAATAGCCCCTTTTGTATCTTATTTTTGGAGGGATTATGTATTTTAGAAATGAGGATATAGAAAAATTACTAGATAGTTTGAGAATAGAAGAAGTTGTTGGAGAATTTGTTGATTTAAAAAAATCAGGTTCAAGCTATAAAGGCCTATGTCCTTTTCATGCTGATACCAATCCATCATTTTCAGTAAAACCTGAAAAAAAGATATGTAAATGCTTTGTTTGTGGTTCTGGTGGAAATGCAATAAATTTTTATTCAAAAATAAAAAATATTCCCTATATGGAAGCAGTGAAGGAACTAGCACAAAAATATAGAGTTAATATAAAAGAGTACAATGCTAGAAATACAGATATAGATAATGAGAAATTCTATCAAATTATGGAAGATAGCCATAATTTTTTTATGAGTAAGATATTTGAGCAAGAATCAAGAACAGCATTGAATTATCTGTCAAATAGAGGTTTAGATACAGATTTAATAAAAGAACATAGACTTGGTTATGCCCCTGCAAAGTGGTCAGAACTATATGATTTTTTGAAGGAAAAAAATTACAGTGATGAAGATTTATTAACTTTAGGTCTTATAAAACAGAATGAAGAAGGAAGAATTTATGATACTTTTAGAAATAGAATAATCTTCCCTATATTCTCTATTAGCAATAGAATAATAGCTTTTGGAGGAAGAAGTTTAGAAAAAGATGATACTATACCAAAGTATATAAACTCACCAGATACTCCTATTTTTAAAAAAGGTAAAAATATTTATGGTATTGAAAGAGCTAGCAATATAAGAAATAAAAATTATTCCATTTTAATGGAAGGATATATGGACGTATTGTCTGCTAATATTTTTGACTTTGATACTAGTATTGCTCCTTTAGGAACAGCTTTAACAGTAGAGCAAGCTCAGTTAATTAAAAGATACTCATCTAATATTTTGCTATCTTTTGATATGGATAAGGCAGGAAAGTCAGCAACAGAAAGAGCCTCATTTATACTAAAGTCTCAAGGATTTAATATAAGAGTTTTACAATTTGATGGGGCTAAAGATCCAGACGAATACTTAAAAAAGAATGGAAGAGAAGCTTTTTTAGAAGTTGTACAAAAATCATTAGAAATTTTTGATTTTTTATATGAATTATATTCAAGTGAATATGATTTAACTAATATCATAGCAAAACAAAATTTTATAGAAAGATTTAAAGAATTTTTTGCATATTTAACTACAGATTTAGAAAAAGAAATGTATTTAAAAAATTTATCTGAAAAGATAGATATCAGTATAGATATTTTAAGAAAAACTCTAGTTGAAGAAAATAAAAAGAAATTTATTGTTAAAGATTATATAGATGAAATTGAAGAAAAACCAATAGAAAAAAAAGAATTTAAAAAGGCTAATAATCTTGAACTTTCAATAGTTGAAATGCTATTAAAAAAGCCTAAATACTATGAGTTTTTTAAAGATGAGAAATTTGAAAGTGATATAGCAAATAAAACTTTAAAATTTTTTGAAGAAAAAATAAAGGAAAATTTTAATTTTGAGAGTAATAACCTAATGAGAGAATTTGAAAATTATATAAGAAATGATAATGAAAGTCATTCAGAGTATATAAATAGTAATATTGCAAGAATAATATTAAATTATGTTATAGACACAGAAAATACAATAGAAGAAAAAGAATTTCTAAAATTATTTAAAGATTATTTTAGAGTTAAAGTAAAATTAAGAGATAAAACTGAAGATGACTTTCAAAAGATAGTATATTTTTCAAAGTTTAAAGATAAAATAGAAAAAAGTAAAAGCGTTGAAGAATTTATAGAAATCTATAATTCATTTAAGTATCTTTTTTAACATTAAGTTTTAGCTAAGGGAGGATTAATAGTGAAAGAGATAATAAGAACAAAAAAAGGAAGAGAGTTCGTAAACGAAGTAAGAGAAAAGAAAAAGACAACTTATGAAGAAATAAATAAATGTTTCAGTAAAGATTACACTGAAGAACAAATAAATGAATTTGTTAAAATTTTCTTAGAAGAAGGAATTGAAGTATTAAACGAAACTGAAACTAAAGCTAAAAGTAAAACAAAAGCAAAAACTAAAGCTAAAACTAAAACTAAGTCAAAAGCAAAGGCTAAAGAAGAAACTGAAGCTGAATTAGATAAAGAAAAAGACTTAAATGAAAAAGAAAAAGTTAAAATTGAAGAAATTGAAGAAAAAGAATTAGATGAAGATAGAGAATTAGACGAAGAAAAAGATCTAGATGATGAAGAAAAAGAACTAGATGATGAAGAAATTGAAGAAAAAGAATTAGATGAAGAATTCATTGAAGAAGAAAGTGAAGATTCATTAGAAGATGAAGATGAAGAAAAAGAAGAAGATGATATTGATACAGAAACTTTTATAGGTTTTGAAGATGAATTTAATCCTGATTATATTGAGGATATAAGTGAAGAAGAACTTAGCAACGAAAAGTTACTAAATTTAGGAAATAGTGCAAAGGTTGATGAGCCTATAAAAATGTATTTGAGAGAAATAGGACAAGTTCCACTATTAACACATGATGAAGAAATTGAATATGCTAAAAGAGCTTATGAAGGTGACGAAGAAGCCAGTCAAAAACTTATAGAATCAAACTTAAGACTTGTTGTAAGTATTGCTAAAAAGCATACAAACAGAGGTTTAAAACTTCTTGATTTAATACAAGAAGGTAATATAGGACTTATGAAAGCGGTTGAAAAATTTGAATATACAAAAGGATATAAATTTTCAACTTATGCAACTTGGTGGATAAGACAAGCAATAACAAGAGCAATAGCTGACCAAGGAAGAACAATAAGAATACCTGTTCATATGATAGAAACTATAAATAAGATTAAAAAAGAATCAAGAATATATTTACAAGAAACTGGAAAAGATGCTTCTCCTGAAATTTTAGCTGAAAGATTGGGAATGGAAGTTGAAAAGATAAAAGCTATTCAAGAAATGAACCAAGAGCCTATATCTCTTGAAACTCCAGTTGGAAGTGAAGAAGATAGTGAATTAGGAGATTTCGTTGAAGACCAAAAGACAACAAGTCCTTATGAAGCTACAAATAGAGCAATTTTAAGAGAAGAGTTAGATGGAGTCTTAAAAACATTGAGTCCAAGAGAAGAAAAAGTTTTAAGATATAGATATGGACTTGATGATAGTTCACCTAAAACATTGGAAGAAGTTGGAAAAATCTTTAATGTTACTAGAGAAAGAATCAGACAGATAGAAGTCAAAGCTCTTAGAAAATTAAGACATCCAAGCAGAAAGAAAAAGCTTGAAGATTTTAAGGTTGACTAGTTAGGAGGGAATATTTTGAAACTTTTTAGCCTAGAAAAATATTTGTTAAAGAATCTTGATATGACAGAAGAAGATTTTAAAAAGCTTGTACTTGAAATATCAGAGCCTTTAGAATTAGAACTTCCAGAAGATAGAAAACTTACTGATGAAGAAATTGATTATGAATACATTGATTTACTTGTAACAGAAACTCTTGAAAACTTAAAAGATGATGTCTGCACTTGTGAAAAAGATTGTGGAGTAGCAGATTGCTGTGGAACAAGAGTGGAGAAAAACTTAAAGAAAGTTTATCAAATAGCACTATATATGTTAAGAGATGGTATTCTTTATCAAGACTTAACTCAAGAAGGAGTTATTGGTCTGATGAAGGCTCATGAACTTTTTGAAGATGATAAAGATTTCAAGCTATATAAAGACTACTATATAGCAAGAGCTATGTTTAACTATATAGAAAGCTATGCTAACTATAGAAAAACAGCCTTTAAAGAATATGCAGAATATGAAATTCATAAAGAAAGTCATCCAAAGATTTCTTTAAAAGATAAAAGTAAATCTGAGGAATTAAAGAAATTAGAAAAAGAGAACAAAGAAAAACATATAGAGGAAATGAAACAATTAGAAAAGAGAGCAGAATATCAATTTGACTATTTAAATTTAAAATATAGGTTAGGTGAAAGAGAAATAGAAGCTATAAGTCTGTATTTTGGTTTAGATGGACATAAGAGAAAGAACTTTTCTGAAATACAAAGTATTATGAAAATTGATAATGATACTTTAGATAAAATTGTAAAAGATGCCTTATTTAAATTATCAGTTGTAGATGAAAAGGTTGAGTTATGATAACTAGAGATATTATAAACATATTAGAGAAAAAATTTCCAAAAATAAATGCAGAAGAATGGGATAATGTAGGACTTCTTGTAGGAGACTATGATAAAGAAGTAAAAAAAATACAATTTTCTATAGATGCAAGTTTGGAAGTTATAGAAAATGCTATAAAAGAAAAGGTTGATATGATAATAACTCATCACCCATTTATCTTTAAAGCGATAAAAAGTATTAATGAGCAAGATATTTTATCTAAAAAAATTAGAGCATTAATAAGAAATGATATAAATATTTATTCTATTCATACAAATTTAGATTCATCTGTGTCTGGATTAAATGACTATGTACTTGAAAAATTAGGTTATACAGATTATAAATTTTTAGACTATGATGAGGAGAAAAATTGTGGTATAGGTAGAATTTTTAAATTAGATGAAGAGAAAGATTTAAAAAAATTTATAGAAGAACTTAAACTAAAATTACAAATTTCTAATCTAAGAGTTATAAGCAATGATTTAAATAAAAAAATAAAAAAGGTAGCTCTTATAAATGGTTCAGCCATGAGTTATTGGAGAAAAGCTAAAAAAGAAAAAATTGACTTATTTATTACTGGAGATGTGGGCTATCATGATGCTCTTGATGCAAGAGAAAGTGGACTAGCTGTAATTGATTTTGGGCATTATGAAAGTGAACACTTCTTCCATGAAGTTCTAATAAAGGAATTAAAGGATACAAATTTAGAATTTTTAGTTTATAACCCTGAACCAGTATTTAAGTTCTACTAAAGATATGGAGAAAATATGAAAAAAATAATATTTACATTTTTATTTCTAATATCTTCAATATTTAGTTTTGCAACTATAAACGATAATCTTAATATTTTAAAAGATGAAGAAAAAGTTGAAATTAATGAGAAGGTTGAAGAAATAAAAAAAGAAAAAGATTTAACGGTATTTGTAAATACCTTATCTATGGATGTTGGGTTTGCAGTTTCAGATCCTGAAAGAGCATTGATATTAAATATAAAAAAAGGAGATAAAGAAACTTATAAAGTTGAAGTATCTTTCAGTAAAGATATAGATGTTGAAGATTTCCAAGATGACATCAATACTACTTTGACTGATGCAGCACCATTATTGGAAAGAAAAGAATATGGAAAATATATTCTAACTGTTCTTGATGGAGCTAGCTCAGTTCTACAAGAAGTTAATATCGAGGCTTTAAATCAAATGACTATGACAAAAGAGCAAGAAAATGGAAGTAGTACTCCTATTATGATAGCAGCCTTTGTTATAATAATCTTGTTTATTGTCTATAAGATGTATGCAGCATACAAGGATAAGAGTAATCAAGAAGAAGATGATGACTAATAATTATTAGGTATTCGAGTTAATCGCTGCTTTATGCAGAGGAAAGTCCGAGCTCCACAGAGCAAAAGGGTAGCTAACGGCTACTAAAAGTAATTTTAAGGAAAGTGCCACAGAAAATAGACCGCCATTTAGGTAAGGGTGAAAAGGTGGTGTAAGAGACCACCAGTTTTTTAGGAAACTAAAAAAGCTTGGTAAACCCCCTTTGGAGCAAGACTAAATAGGAAAGATTAAGGAGTTGCTCGCTCTCTTTCAGGGTAAGTCGCTAGAGATTATAAGTGATTATAATTCGAGAAAAATGATTAACAAATACAAAACTCGGCTTATTGAATGCCTAAATTTAAATAATATAAAAGCTGTTACTAAAAAATTATGTAACAGCCCTTTTTTTATTATTGCATATTTATATATTTTAAATAGATATCTCCACTTGGGCTTACATTAATTCCTCTTACATTTGAATGAGATAAGACAGTATCATATTCTTGTAAAAGTGGTATAACAGGTAAGTTATTTAAGAATTCTTCATCAGACTTTATATTACTACCATATTTATAATCGATATAATGGTACAAATCATTCATATTGTTTGTTCCCACTAAATATTTTTCTATTCTAAAAGTTATTCCTGAATCAGAATTTGAAGTAACTCTTATAGGAATTTTAAATTGTCCTATCCATTCTTTAACAGTTGATAAAAGCAATTTCTTCTCCAATAAATTATTATTTTCAAAATAAGCAACATAAGGAGTTTCTGAAAAATTAAAATTAGAGTTTTCTTTTATTTTTTCAAAATCTTCCTTAGCTTTATTTAACACATCAGAGCTAGGGTGAGGATGTGAGAAAATAGCTGGAGAGTTATTTTCTAAAATAACTTTTCCCATAAATTCTGGATCACTTACAACATACATGAGTTTTCTAATTTCTGTCTTATCAAAAAACTTTTCTTTATTTTCATTTGGTATAGAAATATACCAATATCTACTTGTAAGAAATACTAGCTTTTCAGGTAAAGTATTTACTTGGTTTAATCTATCAAAAGGCATAGAATAAAAAGGTTCACCAAAATAGTCTATCTCATTACGAGGAAACATTTCATAAGCCATTATTCCATCTTCTACAAGTGAAATTTTAATTTCTTTTAACTTGGTATTAACATTGTCCCAATAGTTCTCATTTCTCTCTAAAATAATTTCATCATCTGTAAAACTAGAAACTTTAAAAGCTCCATTAACAATTTTTTTATCAAGATTTAGATCTCTATTCTCTTTTCTAATTGGGTAAAAAATTGGATTACTTACCCATTCATCAAAATTTTTAATAGGATTATTTAAACTAACTATAAGTTTATTATCTTGAACTTTAAGTCCAACAGAAGCTCTATCAGACTTTTTATTATAATAATCTTCAGCACCTTTTATTACAAATAGTCTGTAAATTTCATCAGATTTTGAATTTTCTAAGCTATCTAACCAGCTATCTAAATAAGTATTAGCAGTTATTTTTTCTCCATCAGACCATTTTAAATCATCTCTTAAAGTAAAAGTCCATTCTTTAAAATCATTAGAATGTTCTATATCTACTACACTTACAAGTCTAACTCCCTCTGTTTTAAGTTCAGTTAATCCTTCAAAAAGTTGAGTTAATAATGCTCTCTCATTTCCAGAATAAGATTGAGGATTTAATTTATATTCTTGCTTGGGCATGACTGTATAGAAGATTTGCTCAACTTTTTCACTTTCTTCTGTTTTGTCTTTTTCACAAGCAAGTAATAGACAAGTTAATATAAAAATTGATAAGAATTTTAAAAATTTCATTGCTTTCTCTCCCTTAATTTTATAGAATTGGTGTAATATATTTTAACATATTTTGTTATTTAAAAAAATAAGCTCCTCTAAAGGAGCTCATTATTATACTGGATAAATAGAAACTTGTTTTTTATCTCTACCTTTTCTCTCAAATCTTACAACACCAGAAACTTTAGCAAAAAGTGTATCATCTCCACCCTTACCAACATTTACTCCTGGGTGTATTTTTGTTCCACGTTGTCTAACTAAAATATTTCCTGCAAGAACGAATTGTCCATCCCCTCTTTTAGTGCCTAATCTTTTAGCTCTACTATCACGACCGTTCTTAGTACTACCTAAACCTTTTTTACTAGAAAAAAGTTGTAAATTCATTTTTAACATACTCTACACCTCCTTATAATAAATCTCAATATATTTATTATATTCTTTTTTCAATGATATAATGCCAACTTCAAAAGTTTTAATTATAGTCTGAACATCTCTAATCTTATAATCTTCTAAATTATCAATATCTAAAATATCTGATTTTAAAAGTGGTTTTTCAAA
>ERZ773072.1306-NODE-1306-length-12521-cov-10.224852_pt1 | contig 12521 bp, 12 predicted proteins | sample MGYA00580617_ERZ773072 | MGnify/ENA primary metagenome ERZ773072 (study PRJEB29015, sample SAMEA2737970) | human oral metagenome | biome: human oral; feature: human-associated habitat; material: dental | place: China | collected 2122 ... | reverse complement strand
TGCAACGTGTCCAAGCAGCATTAAATCAGAACCCTGGCTTTAGGGTAGTGTATGAGTTTCCTGATGAAGCTAGCAAATTAGAAGCTATAGATTTTATTAATAAAGCAGGATTCTCAAAAGATATTCAAATTAGAGTAAGAGAGAAAAAATGATTAATTTACTATGTTTAAGAATGTTTAATCCAGTTATCCCTTCAGAATCAATAGAAGATAGGCATAACTATCTTTTACGCGAATTAAGTAAGATTGATCCGCCTCTTGGATTGGATGGTATTGATACAAAAGACCTAAAAATGCCATCTACTGAGAAGGATATTGTGCATGTCATATATAAACATCCTGAGACTAAAGGTGTTTCTCAAATTTATTGGTATGACCACCGGACTCCAACTATCCGCTGGGAAGAAGATACTTATTCTTTCGGTATTGATAGAATATTGTATGAGTTTAAGCCAAATTATAAAAAGATAAGCTTCCAAGACATTATTTATTCTAATTTTCCACAAGTTATTGAAATCATTAAACCCAGGGTGGCTGAGAATTATTATTCACGATACAGTATTTGCTATGAATATGGTCATACCCCAAATGAGCCTACTCCTGTGGATAAGCATGGCCTTCCTATTTCTCCTGTTCCCGCGTACAACAACTTAGAAGCCCACGGCATCACCCCTAACGGCCGCAACAACATCTACACCCTCAGCCCCGCCTGCTATTGGGATGGTGATTTGTGCCAAACCGCCTTAGGCTACGGCAACGAGGAAGTTATCCGCCGCCTAGCCGGCAAAGTACCCGATGTACGCCCGCTGGCCGGCGGGGTGTACATCATCTTCAACGACAACCCCTTGCTCTCCTTTGATGACTTCCTCGCCATCCAGCACACCTTCAAGCCGATCCTTGGCTTGCAGTAGTCAAGCAGCATCAACCGGATAGAGGCTACCTGAAATTTTTTCAGGTAGCCTCTATCTGATTTGCCTAGTATGCGAACCATCCAAGGCGGTAGCAAATGTAGGTAGACAGAACACCCGTAGGGTGGTTGCTGCCCACGTGGGTAGTCTTTCCGCATTGCAATACACTTTTCAGGCGGCCTCTATTCTCAGCATCAGGCTGCCTGAAATTCTTCCAAACAAGAGCTACACTTCAATCAAGCACCCATCCCGATAACCGTTGCGCCCAATTTCGTCGGGATAGCTCAAGGGGTTGATGACCACGCGGCAGCCTTGAATATTGGCATCCATCGCCGTGTGCGTGTGTCCGGCAAACCAGTAGGCAAAGCCAATCAGATCCGCATCGTTGATGAAATAGGGATTGAGCGGCGATTCGGCAAACTGCGGGGCGGTGCAGGCTGCATTCGGTGGCAGGCGGACATAGTCTTCGGGCGTGATGCGCCGCTCGTTTTGGCTGTCGGGCAGGTAATCAAAAATATAGGCAAAATCGGCCACGGAAACCTGCGCCAGATTGCAGTTTTGCTCAAACTGTCCGGCGCTGACCTGGTGCTGCCTGAAATTGCTGAACAACGTGCCGCCGACAAAGGTCCGGCCGTTGATTTGCACGGTTTTGCCCGTGCGCAGACAAGGCGCATCGTGCAACTGCAGGCGCACATCGCTCATGTTTTCATGATAATAATCGTGATTGCCCAGCACAAAGACATAGGGCTTGCCCGCCTCGTTGCAGGCTGCCTGAAACTGCCGCATGGCGGCCAAGCCGTTACCGAAATCGCCGGCGTGGGCAATCACATCGGCTTCGGGATGAAGGGTATAGGGGCTGCCGTGGGTGTCGGAAAGGAGCTGGATTTTCATGGGGATGTGGTTTCATGTAGCCTGCAACGGGAGATGGGAAACGATTCGCCGGTATTGTATCATTCCATCTGAAACCGTTTGACACGATTGGCGCCGAGTATCGGCGTTGATGGTTCACGCTCATCCATCATTCATTAGGAAGCCCTCTTATGCCGACAGACCGCACCGTCCAACTCAACTACATCTCCGATATCCACTTGGAATGGTTGTTCGACAAACGCGGGCTGCTGCAAACCGATGTGTTAGACGAAATCTACCGTCCCCTGTTCCGATGCAACCGGCAGCCTGCAACGCAACACAACCTGCTGATGATTGCCGGCGATTTGGTCGAGGCCGGGCAGTTCCACTATTTCGTGCCGTTTCTGGAAAGCGTGATAGCCGACAACGGCTTTGACCGAGTGTTTTATGTGATGGGCAACCACGAATATTACGGCGACGCCCTGCACAAAGTGGTCGGACGGATTCAGGCGGCGCTGGACGGCAGCCCGATGCTGGAAGCGCACATGAGCATCCTGCACAACCAGTGCGCCACGCTAGACAACGGGCGTGTGCAGATTATCGGCGCACCGTTTTGGTATCAGGTGGCGCATGGGGACGAATATGCGGTGGCACAAAGGTTGAGCGATTACCGCTACATCAAGGTCAAACGCGGCAACCGTTACGCCAAACTGCTGTATCGCGATGTGCTGGCGGCACATCATCAAAGCGTGTGTTTCATCGAAGACACGCTGCGTGCCAGCCCCTCCGGCGTGCAAAACATCCTGTTCACCCACCACCCGACCAGCCGTCTGTTCGGCAATGCCGACCTAGGCTACGGCACGGTACTGCCTGCACGGTGGGCAGAGGATGCGGCAATCGGGCTACCTGAAAAGCTTGCAGCCTGCATCCACGGCCACGCTCACCAACACCTACCCGTGCATTATGCCAACGAATACGGCATTCCGACGGTGAGCAACACCATCGGCTATTATCAGGAAGAGTTTAAGCCCGACAGCCCGGCGGGACAGCAGCAAATCAAAGACGGGCTGCCGTTTTTGATGGTGTGAATTTCCGCCTTATCCAAGCATAAGCCCCTTGGCCACAGATGATTGCACTTTCCGTATCAACCGAAAATTCAAGCAAATAACGCATTGGTTCGCTGGGAGTGCGCCGGATAAAGTGCAGGCTGCATTCGTTGCTCAGTAAAAGAGCGCCAATCCTCATCACTTCGAAAACAGAAAACCCTTGCTTTATTCAAGCAAGGGTTTCAATAATCTGGCACGCCCACGGGGAATCGAACCCCGGTTACCGCCGTGAAAGGGCGATGTCCTAACCGCTAGACGATGGGCGCGGATAAATAAATTTTTTGGCGCACCCGGAGCGATTCGAACGCCCGACCCTCTGGTTCGTAGCCAGATACTCTATCCAACTGAGCTACGGGTGCAGCAAAGACGCGGATTCTATGCCGATTAAACGGCCGTGTCAAGTGATTTTTACAGAAAAACGCCAAAAATGTATAATGCGCGCGGTAAAAACGGCATTCAGTAAACCAGCATGACAGCGAATTTGGACAATTTGGCGCAATTTTTCCGACAATGGGACAAGCCGGTGGTGATTTTGGATTTGGAAACCACGGGCGGAAATTTCCAGCGCGACCGCATCACGGAAATTGCATTTCTGCATTTTTGGCAGGGCGAAATCACGCCGGTGTCGCATTTGGTCAATCCGACCATTCCGATTCAGGCATTTGTGAGCCAACTGACGGGCATTGACGATGCGATGGTGCAGGATGCGCCGCTGTGGGCGGAGCTGCTGCCCGACGTGCTGCCGTATTTGCGCGGCAGCCTGCTGATTGCACACAACAGCCGTTTCGATTATACGTTTTTGCGGCAGGAATGCCGGCGCGCGGGCGTGCCGTTTGCCGCTTTGGCATTGTGCAGCGTGCAGTTGTCGCGCAAGCTGTATCCGCAGTTTCACAAACACAGTTTGGACAGCATTATCGAACGGCATGGCTTGCCGATAGATTCGCGCCACCGCGCCATGTCGGACGTGGTGGCGCTGGCGCGGTTTTTGCAGTTGGCGCTGCATGAAAAAGGCGCGGGGGCTTGGATGCAGTTTGCCGGACAATTATATTCGCCGCGCCTGCCGCCACCGCATCTGCCGCCGAAAGTGCAGGCTGCTTTGCCACTGTTTTCCGATGATTTCGGCATTTCGATTTGGCGCAACGCTGCGGGCGAAGTATTGAATATTTTGCCCCACGAGCATGCGTACCGCGAAGTGGTGGCATTGTTGTGCAGGCTGCCCGCATGGGCGGCCGGCGTGGCGGAGATTGCGTTTGAAGCAGCCGTCGGCAGCCTGCACGCCGCGGTTTTGTGCGCAGAACGGCGGCTGGCGTTTGGCGGCGTGCACAATGAAGCCACCGGCTACCACACCGTGCGATGGGCGCAGGCGGACAATGGCGCGTTGCAAGCACAGATTCGCCCTTTAAGTGCAGGCTGCTTTTCCGCGCCGCCGTGTGGTTTGTTCGCCTATCCCAAACAGGCCAAACGCCTATTGTCCGCATGGGCCGCCGCGCACGGTTTGTGTCCGCGGCTGCTGAATATCCTGCCAACCAGTATTCCCGCAGACGCACCGTGTCCCGTGGTGGCGAGCGGGCAAACGTGTTCAGATGCGTGCATGCACAACGATATTGCCGCCCACAACCGCGCCGTGCAGGCTGCTTTGACCGATTTCCCGTTGGGCGACTGGGGCAAAAATGCACGCTTGCAGATAACCGAGACGGACGAACTATCCCATCAGCAACACACATGGCTGTTCCACAGCGGCGCCCTTCAGCGGCACGACGGATGCTGGTATGTGGACAAAAACATCATTCAAATCATCAAACACAAAATCAAACAAAAAGACGAAGGGGTGCAGGCTGCTTTTTAATGCCCGATTCGGCACAAAAAAAGACATTCCCAAAATCATGGGAATGTCTTTTTAGCGGATGACGCGGAATCAGCCGTTGATGGCCGCATTCACAAACGCTTCCAACTGCGGTTTTGCCAACGCACCGGAACGGTTTGCCAACACTTTGCCGTCTTTCAGCACCACCAGCGTGGGAATGCTGCGGATACCGAATTGCGCAGGCACCACTTGGTTTTCATCAACGTTCATTTTCACGACTTTGACTTTGCCCGCCCATTCTTGCGCCAGCTGGTCCAAAATCGGCGCAATCATTTTGCAGGGGCCGCACCAAGGCGCCCAAAAGTCCAACAAAACAGGCTCGGCAGCCTTCAATACTTCCGCTTCAAACGTTGCATCGGTTACATGGATGATATGTTCACTCATTTGTGTCCCTTTTCTATCAATGGATTGGATAACGCACATAAGATAAAGCTTTTGCCGCAATAATTCAAGACACCCGCACCTCTGATAGCTTTTGCATATTTGCCGCATAGCGAATTTGCTTGACTTTTGCCGCGATGAATTTATAATCCTGCGCCTTACGCGCCCATCGTCTAGAGGCCTAGGACACTGCCCTTTCACGGCGGCAACCGGGGTTCGAATCCCCGTGGGCGTGCCAGATTTTCAAAAACCCTTGCCCATCTTCGGCAAGGGTTTTGTTCTTTTATTCCATCCATCACGCCGCGCTCAAAAAGAGCTTGTACGCCGCATTATCCGTCTGCACTTCATAGGCATAGCCCAAATTTTCCAAGAACGCGTTAAAGGCGGCCTCATCGCTGTCCGGCACGTCAATGCCCACCAGAATGCGCCCGTAATCCGCGCCGTGGTTGCGGTAATGGAACAGCGTGATGTTCCAGTCGGTCTGCATGGCGTTCAGGAATTTTGCCAATGCTTTCGGGCGTTCCGGAAACTCGAAACTGATGACGCGCTCGTTCTGCACTTTGTGCGTGCGCCCGCCCACCATATAACGCAAATGCACTTTGGCCATTTCATCGTTGCTCAAATCGATATTGGGCAGCTGTGCGGCATTGAGTTCGCTGCGGATATGCTCGCGGTCGGCGGCACCGGCGGTCTGTATGCCGACAAAAATGTGCGCCACGTCGTCATCGCCGTAACGGTAATTGAACTCGGTGATATTGCGTGCGCCCAGCGTGTTCACAAACGCGCGGAAGCTGCCTGCATGTTCGGGAATGCTGACGGCGAAAATCGCCTCGTTGCCCTCGCTCAATTCGCTGCGTTCGGATACATGGCGCAGGCGGTGGAAATTCATGTTCGCGCCCGAAGTGATAGCCACCAGCACGGCGTTTTCGCAATGGTTTCGGGCAATATAGGCCTTCAGGCCGGCCAATGCCAGCGCGCCCGAAGGTTCGCAAATGCTGCGCGTGTCGTCAAACACATCTTTCAGCGCGCCGCACACGGCATCGGTGTCCACCGTGATAATGTCGTCCAGCAAATCGCGGCACATGCGGAAAGTTTCTTCGCCCACCAGCTTCACCGCCGTGCCGTCGGCAAACAGCCCGACATCTTTCAACTCCACACGTTTGCCCGCGGCAATCGACACTTTCATGGCGCAGCTGTCGTTGGTTTGCACGCCGATGACTTTGATTTCGGGGCGCACTTGCTTGATAAACGCCGCCACGCCCGCCGCCATGCCGCCGCCGCCAATCGCCACAAATACCGCGTCTATCGGTTTGGCGTGTTGGCGCACGATTTCCATGCCGATCGTCCCCTGCCCTGCAATCACGTCGGGGTCGTCAAACGGCGGGATGTAGGTTAAGCCGCTTTCGGCCACCAGCTTCATGGCATGGTCGTAGGCATCGTTATACGAAACGCCGGCCAATACCACATTGCCGCCGCGCGCTTTCACGGCATCGATTTTGATGTTCGGCGTGGTTTCGGGCATGACGATGGTGGCGGAACAGCCGAGCTTCTGTGCGGACAACGCCACGCCTTGCGCATGGTTGCCCGCGCTGGCGGTAATCACGCCTTTTTTCAGCAATTCGGGCGGCAGCTTGGCCATTTTGTTGTATGCGCCGCGGATTTTGAACGAAAACACGGGCTGCAAATCTTCACGTTTCAAATAGATTTTGTTGTTGAGGCGGCGGGAAAGATTGACGGCAAAATCCAGCGGGGTTTCGATGGCGACATCGTAAACGGAGGATGTCAGAATGCGGGTGAGGTAATCGTAATATTCGGGAAATTGGTTGATGCTCATGATAATGGCGCGGCGGTTGTGTAAAGGAAAAGGCATAACCTTAACGCTTCGTGTGGGCAAAATCAAGTTGCGGCGTGCAGTTTGGGCGAGCGCAGGCTGCTTTTGTTGCGTTGCTTCGGGTCAAATCGATAGGACGGCACAACGCCCCTATCCTGTACGTCCCGTTTTCGCAGAAGCGCCCATGCTGCGCGCCATCTCGGCTATAATACGCCGCTTATCATTTTATCCGACCAAACCGTTCACAATGAAAAAAAGCTTTTCTTTCGGCGTGCTGCTGGGTTTGTGGCTGCCGGCCGCCATTGCCGCCAAACCTGCGCCCGCACCCGCCAAAGTGCAGGCTGCTTCCGAAGTGCAGGCTGCTTCTGCACCGCAAGCGCCCCTGTCCTTGTCTGCCACGCAATCCGCACCGCACATTCAAGCCGCGGCCTATGCCGTTTATGACGCACAAAGCCGCCAAGTGCTGGCGGAGAAAAATTTCGCCCTGCCCATCGAACCCGCTTCCTTAACGCATTTGATGGTGGCCTATCTGGCCTTCAAAGCGCTGGACGCGCAAACCATCACGCCCAAACAAGAATGGACGGTTTCCGAAAACGCGTGGAAAAGCGCGGGCAACCGCATGTTTTTGGAGCGCGGCGGCAAGGCCAATACCATCGACCTGCTGCACGGCATGCTGATTTTGTCGGGCAACGATGCGGCGCTGACGTTGGCCGAAGGCATGGCGGGCAGCGAATCGGCCTTTGTGGCACAGATGAACGCCGAAGCCGAACGTTTGGGCATGCGGCAAACCCATTTTGAAAACGTGACCGGCCTGCATTCGCCCAAACATGTCAGCAGCGTGCAGGATTTGCTGATTCTGTCGCAGGCACTGCTGCGCGACTTTCCCGACTATTACCAAATATTTGCCAAAAAAACATTCACTTACAACAAAATCACCCAACCGAACCACAACCTGCTGCTGTTCCGCAACGACGATGTGGACGGCCTGAAAGCCGGTTATTCCGACATTGCGGGCTACCACCTGATTACCGGCAGCCACCGCAACGGGCGGCGCATTTTCAGCATCGTGATTGGCGCAAGCAGCAACGAAGCCCGCGCCATCGAAAGCCGCAAGCTGCTCAATTACGCATTGGAAGCCTTCGACACGCAGAAAATTTACGCCGCCAACACTAAAATCACCGACCTGCCCGTGCTGGACGGCAGCCACACCCGCATTGAAGCAGGCACGGCGCAAGACGTTTATTTAACATTTCCGCGCCATTCGCCGCAGCCGCCGGAAATCAAAATCTCCGCGCCGAACGTGGCGCACGCGCCCGTGAAAAAAGGCCAAACGCTGGGTATGCTGCAAGTGTATGCCGGCGGCAAACTGCTGACGGAACAGCCGCTGATTGCGCTGGACGATATGCCGTCCGCAGGATTTTTCGAGCGGCTGTGGAGTTACGTTTGGTATTGGTGGAAATCGTAACCCTTTGATTTAATAATGTGCAGGCTGCTTTTTCCGTTCAATCAAAGCAGCCTGCACACAACCCGAAGCCCAACCCCATGCAAAAACTGATTGACGAAACCTATGCCCTGTTTGCCCATTATCCCGCCCGCTTCCCGCTCAACGTCTGCACCTGCGATTGCTGCATGAGCGAAGACGAACAGCGCGAACTGCTGCGTTTTCCGCTGGCGGAAATCCCCGAAGGCTGGGTTTGTTCTTATTTGGGCTGCGTGCCGCTGGACGACGTGCCTGCCGTGGTGGCGGACATGAAGCACTTTCTGCCGCGCATCGCCCAAGGCATCGTGCGGCGCGAAGAAGTCCGCATCCTGACCGAAGCCACGCTGGACAAACTCCACGCCAACCGCACCGATTTGTGGCGGCCCGAAGAGCTGGACTGGCTCAACCGTTTCGCCGCCGCGTGGCTGGAACACGTTTTGTGCCATGGCGAATACGATGATGAAATAAAGGAAACGCTGGAAATGTTCGCCAGAGCGGGATTGCCCATGCCGCCGCTGCTGGATTTGTGGACGCGGCACGCCCACAGCCTGCCCGCCCTGCGCGCCTTCGTGGATTTGTATCTGTCCATCCCCTATGGGTACCAGCGCCCCGACCCGGGCTGCGACATCGAAGCATCCCGCGAAGCCCTGTCGGCATGGTTTACCCACCCGAACACCGCCGCCCGCTTTCATGCCGCCTTGGAGCAGGCACTGCTTGCAGGGCGCGAAGACCCAAGCGAAACCCTGCTTTGGGAACAATGCTACGACTGGCTGGCACAGAAACGCTGAATCCGCCGAAAAAGCAGCCTGCACCCCGTTTGGCTTTTCCCGCAAACACCGCTACAATAGAACCTCATCGACACACACAGGAACCGCGCATGATTTCACGCTACACCGTGTTCGGCAATCCCGTCGCACACAGCAAATCGCCGCAAATCCACCAATATTTCGCCCGACAAGAAGGCGTGCAAATTGAATACACGCGCACTTTGGTTGACAACACGCGCGCCGATTTCGACAACGCAGTCCGCACCTTCCTGCAACAAGGCGGCGCAGGTGCAAACATCACCCTGCCGTTCAAACATTTTGCCTACGATTTTGCCGACACCCACAGCGAGCGCGCCCAAGCCGCAGGCGCGGTCAATACCTTCGTGCCGCAGCAAGACGGCCGCATTTTGGGCGACAACACCGACGGCGAAGGCTTGGTGCGTGATTTGCGCGAACACTTGGGCATTGAATTGCGCGGCAAACGCATCCTGCTTCTGGGTGCAGGCGGCGCGGCAAGAGGCGTGGTGCTGCCGCTGCTTGCCCACCGCCCAGCCAATTTGACCATTGCCAACCGCACTTACAGCAAAGCCGTGGAACTGGCCGGCATTTTCCGCATCGAAGCCGCGCCGCTGACGCAGTTGCAGCCCTGCTACGACATCATCATCAACGCCACGTCCAGCAGCCTGCACCACGCCGCGCCCGATGTGCCGCCCGATATTTTTGCAGGCTGCTTTTTGGCATACGATATGTTTTATGCCGACACGGCCACCGCCTTCATGCAATTTGCCGCGCAACACGGCGCCCAGCAAACGGCGGACGGCTTGGGCATGCTGGTCGGCCAAGCGGCCGCGGCCTACGAACAATGGCGCGGCTTTGCACCCGATATCGCGCCCGTTATCCGCCACCTCCGCGCACAGGCAGCCGAATAAATGAACTGGATCAAATACCTTGTCGCCGCGCCGTTGGCATGCATCGTGCTGTTTAACGTGTGGGCATACGGCAATATCCTGTCCTACCGCGCCATCGCGCCCTACCGCACCTCGTTCATGTCGATGCGGATGGACGAATTGGCCGCCGAAAAACCCGATGTGGCCTTGGATTACCGCTGGGTGCCGTATACGCAAATTTCCGTGAACCTGAAAAAAGCCCTGATTGCCTCGGAAGACGCGGGCTTTGCCGAACACAGCGGCTTTGACTGGAACGGCATCAAAAACGCCATGCAGCGCAACGAACGCAGCGGCAAAATCCGCGCGGGCGGCTCCACCATCAGCCAGCAGCTGGCGAAAAACCTGTTTTTGAACGAAAGCCGCAGCTATTTCCGCAAAGCCGAAGAAGCCGTGCTCACCTCCATGCTGGAAGCTACCACCGACAAAGACCGCCTGTACGAACTGTATCTGAACGTTATCGAATGGGGCTACGGCATTTACGGTGCGGAAGCCGCCGCGCAACACTGGCACCGCAAATCCGCCGCAGAGCTCACCAAAGCGCAGGCTGCCGAACTGGCCGCACGCGTACCGCGTCCGCTGTATTATGCCGACCATCCGCGCGATGCCGCCCTGAAACGCAAAACCAACATTATTTTGCGCCGCATGGGCTCAGCCGAATTGCCCGAATAATTTTTCCCACCTCCCCTACAAAGGAACCGTTATGAACAGCAAACTCTTACCGATTGCCGCCGCCTTGTTATTGGCAGCCTGCAACCAGCAAAATGCGCAACCAGTGCCGTCTTCCGCACCGTCTAATGCACCTGCCGCATCGACCGCCGCCCCAGCCGCTTCCGATGTGCAGGCTGCTTCCGGCGCTGCCGCTTCCACCCCTGCCGCCGCCAACAGCAAATTCAAAAGCGTTGACGTGCGCAAAGACAATATCGGCGGCGATTTCACGCTCACCGACGGTTCCGGCAAGCCGTTCTCTTTAAGCAGCCTGAAAGGCAAAGTCGTCCTGCTGACCTTCGGCTTCACCAACTGCCCGGACGTGTGCCCCACCGAACTGCTCACCTTTAACGATGCCTTCAAACAACTGGGCGAGCAATCCAAAGACGTGGCCGCCGTCTTCGTCAGCGTCGATCCCGACCGCGACACGCCGGAACTTATCGGCCGCTATGCCGCGCAGTTCAACCCCGCATTCATCGGCCTGACCGACACCAACGGCGGACGTGATATCGCCGTGGTCAAACAGCAATACCGCATCGTGTCCGCGCGCACCGACATTAAATCCGACCGGATTTACAATGTGGACCACTCTTCCGGCACTTACATCATCGATAAAAAAGGCGAAGCGGCCGTGTTTGTTCCGTTCGGCGCAGACGCAACGCAAATCGCCGGTGACATCCGCAAACTGTTGGCCGAATAATCCTGAAGCAGCCTGCACTTTCCAGCAAACGAACAGTGCAGGCTGCTTTGGACATCCGGCAGGCAAAACGGAACGCATCACCGCCGCCCAACGCATTTTTTCGAGCCACCTTCTTTGGAGAACACCATGAACCATCTTTTGCTTGACCTTGCCAAAGTCAACATCAAACCGCGCGATATTCCGTTCCACCGCGCCAAAATCGGCTTGTTCGCCCCGTTCAAAACGGCAAAACGCATGATCACGCCCGAAGAACCGCACAGCATTTATGTATTGCCCGAAAAACGCGCCGCGCACAGCATCATCGCCGCCGTGAACGAAATTCTGGCGCACCATCCGGACGCGCGCATCGCCATCGTGTCACCGCGCAAAAAAGTGCAGGCTGCTTTGGAAGGCTGCCAAGCGCATTACCCGAATGCCGTCCTGCTCGTCAAAAACCGCTTGGGCAAAAGCATCAAGCGTTTCCTGAAAGGCAAAAGCAGCCTGCACCCCGCCGCCGCACACCGGCCGGACGACAGCACTGCCGTCCCTGCCGAACAGGACGACGACCCGATGGTGCGGCAGGCTGCACGCATTGCCCGCCAAGCCGTGAAACAGATTATGTCGGAAGACGCCGGCACGCCGCCGCACAAAGAACCCGTGTTCACCCTGCTGCAAACGCAGTTGTGCGCCAACGACCGCGACATGGCCGCCGCGCTGCTGCTGCTGAAAAAAAACCGTCCCAAAAAGAAACAGGATTTGCTGCGGCTGCTGACGCAAAAAACCCCCACGCTGAAAGCCGAAGAAATCGTGCATAGTTTGCAGCAAAGCAAACAAATCTATATCGACGCGGCGGAAAACGTCCGTTACCGATAACCCAACAGGCGGATGACCCATCCGCCTTTTTCATGGAGCCGCATTGCAATGAAAAATTTCTACCGCCTGCTGAACCTGGATTCGCCCGACGCAACGCTGCCCGAAATCCAACAAGCCCTGAGAACTGCCGCA
>ERZ773072.1304-NODE-1304-length-12537-cov-12.270149_pt1 | contig 12537 bp, 10 predicted proteins | sample MGYA00580617_ERZ773072 | MGnify/ENA primary metagenome ERZ773072 (study PRJEB29015, sample SAMEA2737970) | human oral metagenome | biome: human oral; feature: human-associated habitat; material: dental | place: China | collected 2122 ... | reverse complement strand
GAACTCCCCAAGCACGTTGACGAGAGATAACCCAGTCGCCACGGTCACGAATCATATTGTAAAGACGCACTTTACCCCATTCTGAGTGGAACTTCACTTTTTCAATTTCATCCAAGATTTCTTGGCGGAATTTAGATACAGAGGCAAACCACTGTGGAACTGCACGCCAGATGATTGGTTTCTTGGTACGCCAGTCAAATGGGTATGAGTGAGAGATTTCTTCTTGAGCAAGGAGAAGATTACCAAGTTTCTCGATAACCGTTGGTACCACCTTGTCGTAGAATTGACCTTCAAAGTCAGAGCCAGCATTGGCCATCATAATACCGCGTTCGTTAACTGTTACAGCAACTTCAAGACCATTGGCAACACCGACATTGTAGTCGTCCTCACCAAAACCAGGGGCTGTATGGACAATACCAGTACCAGAGTCAGTCGTAACGTGGTCACCCAGGATTACCAACTCATCTACAGCCGTATCCCATGGGTGGACTGTCACAATGTGGTTCAATTCTTGACCACGGTGAGTCGCCAAGACTTGAACATCCGCCCAACCAAATTTCTCAGAAAGACTATTCAATAATTCTGAAGCAACTACAAACTTACGAGATTCACCAGCTGGTTGTACCAATACATAATCAATATCTGCTCCAACTGTCAAACCACGAGAGGCTGTAATGGTAAATGGTGTAGTGGTCCATACGACAATATAAGTATCCGTATCTAGAACACCTTTTCCGTCTTTGACGCGGTTAGCATAGTAAAGGGAAGTTGAAAGCAAGTCATGGTACTCAATTTCCGCTTCAGCAAGAGCTGACTCAGAAGACCATGACCAGTAGACAGGCTTGGCACCACGGTAGATATAGCCTTTTTTAGCCATTTCACCAAAGACACGGATCTGAGCCGCTTCATAGTCCGGAGTCAAGGTCACATAAGGATTTTCCCAGTCACCAGAAACACCCAATCGTTTAAAGTCTTCACGTTGTTTATCAACTTGAGAAAGAGCATACTCACGGCAAAGTTTCAAGTACTCAACCAAGTCCATTTCTTTGCGTTTAACGCCTTGTTTTGCCAAGACTTGCTCGATTGGCAGACCATGTGTATCCCAACCTGGGATGTAAGGTGCATAGAATCCTGACATAGACTTAGAACGAACAATAATATCTTTGGAAATCTTGTTCATGGCATGTCCAACGTGGATATTTCCGTTTGCATATGGAGGGCCATCATGCAAGGTGAAATGCGGTTTTCCTTTGTTCAATTCTTGACGGCGTTGGTAAAGTTTTGCTTCTTCCCATTCTTTTTGCCAAACTGGTTCTTTAGTTGGAAGACCAGCACGCATTGGAAAGTCTGTTTTCCCAAGATTAAGGGTTTCTTTAAGTTTCATTGTTTCTCCTTTAATTTAAAATGACAAAATAAAAACCACGACTCGCAAAAAGGACGAAAATCGTGGTACCACCTTTGTTTAGATAGAAAATAGCCACTAACTATTTCTATCCCTCTTTTTCCGTAACGTGGAAGAAACGTCGCATTTTACTAATTTCAAATACGATATTGTAAAATGATAAATCAACTAACAGAGATTGCAAGTCTTACACCATCACTTGCTCGCTAGGAATATATTAGTTAATTTGTGTTTTTACAGTTTTTCTTATAGGATATCAACAGGTTCAGAAGTTTTTCCTTCTGTTGGTTCAGGAACAGCTTCCATAACTCTTGTCTCAGACAAGTCACCATCTGACTCAGCAATTCGTTGCTGTAAATCAGCCATCTCTTCTGGTGAAAATTGACGAGTTACTTCAGATTCGTCATCTACATAAGGCGTCATTGTTTGACCAAGTGCCTCTTGAATGACTTCTTTGAATGCATCATCACTTGTTTGGAGATAAGTTGCTGTCGGACGAAGGATTTCTTCCCATTCAGATGAATCAACAATGCTCAATTGACTTTCAATGGTTGACTTAAGACGTTGATGGAAGACACGAGCCTTATTTTTCAGCTCTTCTGTTTCTATCGCAACTTTTTTAGCGTTATCCGTTGCTTGGCGTAAAATTTCGTTTGCCTTGAACTTAGCATGGTCTAAAAGATGTTGCGCTTCTTGATCTGCCTGACGCATGATGTTATCAGATCTTTCTTGAGAAGCCTGTTTAAGCTTTTCAGCAGTGTCTTGTGCTATTAAAACAGACTGACTAAGAGAATCTTTCATCTCATCAAAATAAGTTAAACGCTCTTCTAAGTTCTTAATGCGTGCATCCTTATTATGATTTTCACGAACCAAGTCCTCGTAATCGCGAACTACAATATCAAGAAATTCGTCTACTTCCTCAACATTGTAACCTCTAAATTTCGTACTAAAGGATTTATCTTTAATTTCTAATGATGTAAGAGCCATATTTTTTCCTCATTTACTAGATTGTATTTGAATCGTTAATTTATGCTTCCCATTCTTAGAGAAGCCATTTTCTTTTACTAATTTAAATCTTCCAAATCTACGGACACTAATCAAATCATTTAATCCAACTAAATAACTGGAATTATCAATAATAGAATAGTTTACTTTCACGTGTTTCCCAAAAATCAACTGGGAGGCATCATTCCGAGATAGTTTAAAGCTACTAGCAATCAATTTGTCCAATCTCATACTCGAAGCAAGAATCTCTTTAGAAACCTGAGCCTCTTGCACTCGTAAAAGCCTCTCAAAGCCAACTTCTTTTAGTTTAACAGGAGTTTTAGCAATTTTAGAGATATGATCTATAAAAAATTGAGTAAACCTTTTATCTACTAGAACCTGAGCCCTATCCTTTTCCACCAGAATATCACCAAAAGTTCGACGATCCAATCCTAATCGGTTCATCAAAGTCCCAAAGATTTGAGAATGAGTTAGTTGCTGAAATTTACTAGGATAGACAATTTCAAGCAAGGTCAAATCAAAATCTTCTTTATCTAATTGGTAATAGGAAGGTGCAATTATTACCCTGACCCATTCACTAGGAAAATAGTCACTACTGACAAAAGTTTGTAATTGATATTTGTTCGCAAGACTTTCAAGAATTTTAGCCTGATGAGGATTAATAAAAGAAGTAACCTCTAAGCTGTATGTATCCTCAACCCGCTGAATCAATTCCAAACTTTTATCTAGGAAAGCATGATCTTCCGCAGAATAGTGTTGAAAGATTTCTTTATGTTCCCTTGTCATGCAAGTACCGAGAGCAAAATCTGAACAAGCCATTGGCTACCGAAATGGATACAAAGTACAGCAACATAAACTGTCAAATCCAAACCAGCAAACTGAAGTGGTAGACGACGGAAAGGTTTCAAGATAGATTCTGAAATTCTTAGAACGAGTTGTCCTAGAGACGTCTGATAAGCACCAGGAAACCATGACATAAGAGCATATGCAACAAGAATCAGCGAAAGAATTCTCGCTGATAATAAGATAAAATTTATAATAAATAACATCTTATCTGCGCTTCATGTCAAAATCAAATTCACTATGCACGCCATCAGGCAATTTAATATCCTCGATATTCACGACGACATTTACTGGAGTCAAGAGGTACATAGTGCCAGAAACTCTTCTGAGATTCCCCATCAGGACTTGCTTAGCGCCATCCAAATAATCAATACAGCGACGCGCTTGCACTTCTGTCATATATTGGAAATCAATCAAAACACTTTCATTTGCGAGAAGCAAATCTACAATTGCAGGTGCATCTTCATATTTTTTAGGATAACGAACATCAATCGTTACTTTTTCTGAAGTCGCAACTGAATGATTTTGAGCCAACTCTTGTTGACGAGCATGCAAACGTGTAATATTTTCATTAGATGACGACGCATTAGTCACATGTTGAGCTGTGTTAGACACTAAACGAGGCTGTTTAATATCTCTAACCGGTTCCTGCTGAGCAGGACGTGAATTAGATGGCTTTACTGCTTGTTGCTGGACTCTAGATTCTGCAACCTGTACGTCATCTCCGTCTTCTGTAAAATATTCTATAAATTTATCGAATCTATCTTTTAATGACATGGTTCTTCCCTATTTAAAAAATGATGTCCCTATTCTCACAAATGTTGACCCGTTAGCAATTGCAGTTGCAAAATCTCGACTCATTCCCATACTGATCTCAGAAAAGGGCATATTAGTTATTTGTTTATTTTGAAATTTTTTCTGAAGTTCGTGGGTCGCTTGGAATATTTTTTCTAAGTCTTCTTCTCCAGCGTCTATGGGAGCCATAGTCATAATCCCCACTATTTCGATATGTTCAAGTTTTTCTAAAGCAGGTAAAACAGCTTCTATCTCATTCACCGCAAAACCATGCTTGCTTTCTTCACCAGACACATTGACTTGCAAAAAGCATTTAATAGTATGTTCTGCTCGCTTTTCAATTTCCTCGGCTAGTTTTAGGGAATCCAAAGCATGGAAATAATCAACATAGTTAATAACTTCCTTAACTTTTCTACGCTGAAGCGTCCCTATTAAATGCCAAGTCAACTCCTCATCCTTTAAATACTGGTACTTTTCTAAGAATTTATCCGCTCGGTTTTCACCGATATGTTTTACTCCTGTTTTTACCAGCTCTTTAGCAGTAGAGCTGTCAACATACTTGGTGACAGCTACAATACTTACTGAATTTTCAGGACGATTTGCCTTTCGAGTAGCTTCAGCTACTGCTGCAAAAACTTGATCCTTATTTTTTTGTAAATCCATTTTTAGCGATTTCTAAAAAACGGAGGTGTTTCTAATTCATCGTCATCAGATGAACTATCTGTATATCTTTCTACAGTTGGCTTAGAACCACCTTGTGTTTCACGGACAATATTGTCACGGCGCAAATCCCACTCACCGAAAGCTGAGGTTTGTTTTTTCTCTGGCTGTTGACGAGTAGTTTTTGGAATTTCAACTGTTTCAGTCAAATCGAAATTTCTATCATAAGAATGATGACTACGAGTTTCGCGAACAGGCTCGTTATGTGAACGTTTTGGCGAACGAATACCGCTAACTTTTTCAACACGATCCTGACGAACACCTGTAGCAACCACAGTCACGCGAATTTCATCACGCATACTTTCATCAATTGAAGTACCCAACCAGATGTTTACTCCGTGTCCAGCAGCTTGATTTACAATTTCAGAAGCCTCTTCAGCCTCAATCAATGTCATATCCAGACCACCAGTAACGTTGACAATCACGTCTTCAGCACCATCAATAGTTGTTTCAAGAAGTGGTGAGTAAATTGCTTTACGAGCAGCTTCAATCACACGCTCCTCGCCACTACCAATACCGATACCCATCAAGGCATTACCCTTATCAGCCATAACAGTCTTAACATCTGCGAAGTCAAGATTAATCAGACCAGGACTAGTAATCAAATCAGTGATACCTTGGACACCTTGGCGAAGAACATTGTCAGCTTCACTCAAAGCCTCAAGAAGAGGTGTTTTCTTATCAACAATCTCAAGTAAGTTATTATTTGAAATAATCAAAAGAGTATCAACATGCTCGCGAAGCTCATTGATTCCTTCAATTGCAAAATTACCGCGTTTGCTTCCTTCAAAGCCAAATGGGCGAGTTACAACTGCAACAGTCAAAGCTCCCAAACCTTTTGCAATGCGAGCAATAACCGGAGCGGCTCCAGTACCGGAACCTCCGCCCATACCAGCCGTAATGAAGACCATATCTGCTCCTGAAAGAGCTTCTGTCAATACTTCTTCACTCTCTTCAGCAGCTTTACGACCTACTTCAGGCTGTCCTCCAGCACCAAGTCCACGTGTTAATTTTGGACCAAGCTGGATAACTGTTTCTGCTTTTGTACTACTCAACGCTTGAACATCCGTATTGGCAGCGATAAACTCAACGCCAGCAACACCTTCGTCAATCATGCGGTTAATAGCGTTACCACCGCCACCGCCGACACCAATTACTTTAATGATTGCGCCTTGAGCCGCAGCTGTGTCAAATGAAAATGTCATATTTAAACCCTTTCCTTTAATCAAACAGATTGCCTAACCAGTTACGGGCACGATCTGTTAATTTTTCTGTCTTTGTTTCTTGTTCTTGGCTTTGCGCCACTTCAATCGCAGGTTCAACTCTAGTTTCAGCTTCTACCTGAGGTAGTGGATCTCTTTGAGTAGTAATACGAGAAGGATTGATAGACTGCGTTTGGAGCGGACGTACAAAATTGCTTGGTTGCTGACGCAACATCTCATTACCTTGAACGGCTGCCTGAGCCAAAGCATCAACATCCGTCAAGTTTCCAGCATATTCAGACAAGCTAATCACATGAGCAAAGGCTGGATTTCGAATTCCAATTTGATTTGGAACATAAAGTTTAACTGGAACTCCAAAAATTTCTTGAGCCAATTCCACAACACCCGGTAAGATAGCACCACCACCGATGATCACGATCCCACCTGGCAAATCCAACAAGTGTCTTCTTTCTAGATCCTGCTTAATTTGCTCAAAGACATGCTTCAAACGTGCTGAAATAATCTCAGCCAAGTAACTTTCTGTCACTTCAACTGGATTAACTTCACCGATAACTTCAACTTGGAATGTCTCTTGACTTGCTGCTGGTACGTATGCTTCACCATAGTTGAATTTCAAACTTTCAGCTAGTTTTTGAGAAGTCTTAAGAACTTTAGAAATATCTTTTGTGACATAATCGCCACCTTCTTGGTAGATATTGGTGTATTGAAGTTCTTGATTTCTAACAGAAGCTACTGTTGTTTGGCCTCCACCCATATCGATGACTGTAGCGCCAAATTCACGTTCACCTTCGTTTAAAACTGATTTTGTCATTGCAAGTGGTGAAATAATAATATTTTCAATTTGAACCCCTGCACGTTCCACAGTTTTACGTAAATTGTGAAGAATAGTACGCGGACCAGTATAGAGTAAACCACGCATTTCTAAACGAATCCCCATCATACCACGAGGATCACGAATTCCTTGGAAACCATCGACGATGAATTCCTCAGGAATAAATGTGATTACTTCACGATCAGGAGTCATACTCTTTGTCAAAGCAGACCGAACAACATTTTCTACATCAATATCTGTGATTTCTTTGGCATCATTTGTAACAGGAATCATTCCTTGTGAAGGCTCAATTTGTAGTAAGTTCGCAGGCAAGCCCACATTAACCACTTTGATTGAAATCCCCGCTTTTTCTTCTGCTTGAGCAATTGCTGTTTTAATAGCAGCAGCTGCTGCCTCAATATCTACAATAATTCCGTCTTTTACACCAGCACTTTTGGCATTGCTAACACCAATTACATTTATTTCATCATTGATGTGCTCAGCCACTAATACTTTAATGGAGCTAGTTCCTATATCTAATCCTGTAAAGAAGCCGTCTCTAGCCATTACATCATTCCTCTCTATCATTCGAGTTTCCTACTTTATCGACAACTCTAAAAAATACAGTTATCCATTGCCTATTATAACACAAAAATAGCAAAAGTGGAGAGTTTTTCTTCGTTTTCTTTAGTTATTTGTTTCGTCAGTAACATCTGACGGAGCCGCCTCTGTTTCACTCTGCTCAGTTTCTTCTGAACTTTCGTTTTTCTCTTGTTCTTCTTTTTGTACTAGACTGGCAGAATAGCTAAAGATTCCTGCTTCCATATCCACAATACTAGGTTCTGTCAACAATGGATGCACACGACTGTAGTATGGCAATTTCTTATGAATATCTGAGAGAGGGACAATAATCTTATGCTCATCTCTCATTGTTAAAGTTAATAAATCTTTTGTAGCCTTACTTGGAGTCAAGTCAACAGTTTGAATTTCATTCTTGATACTATCCGGTACATCTGATAATTCTTGCACAAGTTTCTTAACCTTAGCTTTATCAGATAGATTAAGGCGCATGTAATTTTCAGGCAAAGCTTCTTTCTTCACCGGCTGATTAATCACTGTTCCATTGCTAATGACTGGATAGATATTCCCAGTAGAAGCTTCATAGGCTAGAATCTTATATTCTGTAACTTGAATTTTGAATGTAATTGGGAACTGATATGAAATTTCAGCCTTTTCGATCCAAGCATTCGCTTTTTTCAAGTTGTTAGCATACTGATTACGATTCAAAAATGTTGTTAAAGTGTAATCTCGACTATCAATTTGGGTAGCTTTGATAATTTCATCTTGAGTTACACGCTCATTTCCTGTAACTACTAAATTTTTAAGGCTACCTAAAGGAGTGATAAAGTAGAGTGACAAAAGAATCAAGAGAGAGCTGATAACCAGAACTGGTATAGCCCTGTATAGATGGATTTTCTCGATTCTAGGTTTGTCTGGCTTAGCTTCTTTTTCAATTTCTATATCAGCTTGATCTACAAAATTTTCAGTTCGATCTTCTGAATCATCACTTGATTCTTCGGTGTTTTCTTTATCAAACTCTTCATCGTCTTCTGAGGGCTCTTCAACATTTTCTGTCTCTTCAGACTCATTTGTCTTATCGTCATCCAAAGCTTGATCTTGAGTTTGGTCTTCTTTTTCATCTTCGCTATTATCTGTTTCTTTTGTCCCAGCAGATTCTGAAGTTTCCAAAGTCTCATCGTTATGCTCTTCTTCATCAGTTTCAGAGGCTTTTTCTTGAGATTTTTTTTCTAAGTACTCCTGATGACGCTTTTGCCATGCAGATAAATATTTTTGGAGTTCTTTTTGGTCACCTTTATCTTTTGTCGTCATTTTTTCCCTTTGTTTATATCATTTTTCAATACAGCATAAAAATCTTCTACTGACTTGATTTCATGAGAATTTTTCATAGCTTGATAATATGTATCTTTATCCCTTAGAACCTGTTCCACAGAAGCTTCAAGCCCTTCTAAAGTTAGCTGCTCTTCTTCCAGCTTCACAGCATATCCCTTTTTCACAAAATAATCCGCATTTTCGATTTGATCACCACGACTGGCTTCGCGTCCTAAAGGAACGATAATGTGCAACTTAGCCATAGCAAGGAGCTCAAAGATTGTATTAGAACCACCACGGGTCACAACTACATCTGCCAGGTCCATCAAAGGCTGATAGAGGTCCGTCACATAGGCTCTGCGAAAGAGTCGGTCAGACAAAGTATCCAAACTCTCATCGCCTGTCAGATTGATGATATTATAACACTCGGTCAGTGTAGCTTGATTCTGACTGACAAAATCATTAAAAACCTTGGCACCAGCAGAACCACCCACAAAAAGAAGAGTTGGCAACTCTTTATCAAAATACTGACGGATTTCTTCTAGTTCCTGCGGTAGGACTGGCTCTTGACTACCGACCTTGGTCACAGCTCCGACATGCTCAATCTTGGTCAGACTGGAACTTTGCTCAAAGGTCGCATACATCTTGGTCGCACACTTATAGGCGATTTTATTGGCCAAGCCAATGGATAGATCCGATTCATGAACATAGACGGGCACTCCTGACAGCCGAGCTGCAATCACGGGCGGAACAGATACAAAGCCTCCCTTAGAAAAGAGGGCCTGCGGCCGTACCTTGAGCATGATGCCCAAAGACTGAAAAATGCCCCAGACGACCTTAAAGCCATCCAGCAGATTCTGCCACGAAAAGTAGCGACGAAGTTTACCAGTAGCTACCGAATGGAAGGTCACGTCCAGTCCCGACTTTTGGATTTCTTGATACTCAATACCATGCTTATCGCCAATATAATGGACCTGCCAGCCTTCTTTGATAAATTTCGGAATCAGGAGAAGGTTGAGGGTTACATGCCCGACCGTTCCTCCGCCTGTAAATACAATCTTTTTCATCTTAACCTTTTAATTCTTCAAATGCAGCGAGGAATTCATCGCCACGGACTTCAAAATTACTATACATATCCCAGCTAGCATTGGCAGGACTGAGCAAGACAATATCTCCTGGCTCTGCTTGAGCAAAAGCCTTATGAGCTGCATCCCGGACATTAGTCGCATCCAGATAAGAAACACCAGCCTGATCAGCGGCTCTCTTTACACGCGGAGCTGATTGCCCTAAGATTACCATCTTCTTGAGCCCTTTGAGGTCAGGCACCAACTCGTCAAATTCATTGCCTCGGTCCAAGCCACCTGCAATCAGAATCACCTTGCTATTGTCAAAACCGGACAAGGCTTTCTGGGTTGCCAAGATATTGGTAGACTTACTGTCATTGTAAAAGGAAACCTCATTTACCTGCCCCACATACTGGAGACGATGCTTAACGCCTCCAAAAGCTGACAAGACTTCTTTGATCGTCTGATTATCAATACCACGAAGTTTAGCTACTGCAATCGTAGCCAGAGCATTTTCGACATTGTGACTGCCAGGAACACCGATTTCAGCCACCTTTATAATCGCTTCTCCACGGAAGGTCAAGACATCACCATCAAGATAGGCACCATCCACCTTTTCAGTTGTTGAAAAAGGAACAACAGTAGCCTGAGTTTGGCTAGCCATTCCCTTGGCCCAATCTTGATTGAAATTCAAAACAAGATAATCATCAGCTGTCATGTTTTTCTGGATATTCCACTTGGCAGCTGCATATTCCTCAACAGAGCCGTGATAATCCAAATGAGTCGGCATGAGATTAGTAATAACAGCGATTTGCGGATGAAAAGCTTCAATTCCCATCAACTGGAAGGAAGACAGTTCCATGACCAGTGTATCTTTGCCACTAGCTGATTGGGCTACTTGACTGGCAGGAAAACCGATATTACCAGACAAAAGACCATTTTGACCACCAGCCGTCAAGACTTGCGCAATCATGGTTGTGGTCGTCGTTTTGCCATTTGATCCCGTAATACCAATAATTGGAGCTTCAGAAATCAGATAAGCCAACTCAACTTCAGTGATAACAGGAATCTCCTTCTCCAGAGCCCGAATAACCATAGCATTATTATAAGGAATACCTGGATTTTTAACCATCAATTCAAAGTTTTCATCCAGCAACTCCAGAGGATGGCCTCCTGTCACCACTTTAATGCCTTCTTCTAGCAAGGATTGAGCAGCAGGATTTTCCTCGAAAGGTTTACCGTCGTTAACTGTCACGATGGCTCCTAATTTATCTAAAAGGCGAGCAGCAGATTCACCTGACTTAGCCAAACCTAAAACCAAGACTTTCTTGTTAGCAAAACTTGCTATATTCTTCATAAAAAACCTCTTTAATTGTACTTCATTCTATTTTACCCTTTTTTAAAGAAATAAAAAAGTCATAGATGCGCTTTATTTACGTCTGTTGTTAACTTGTGAAAAAAATGTGATATTTTTTCTGATTTGCAATGATTTGTAATAGAATTCTAAAAGTTATCAGAGTTTAACTCTTATCCTCCTTTCATTTCACAATCTATAAAAAAAGGCCCAGAACTAAAGCGAATTTTAGTTCTCAAGCCAATTTTTAATCTTTTCTTTTATCGCCTAAAAAATCAAATAAACCAGGTTTCTTATCTAATCGAGCAATGTCGCGTAAGGCAAAATAAGCCAAAATAAGCATAGCAACCCCGACAAATAACTCTCCTGGCATTTGAAAAATCCTAAACGCTGCTAATACCAAGAGAATGATAAACAAAACCAAGACTAATACAACTGATAAGACATTAAAGGTGCCTTTAATGCTCTGAGGAGCAGCAAAAAGGTAATATAAGAGTATCAAAATTCCAATTATTAAATAAACCATCTTGCTACTCCTTTCCCTTTTACTTATTCAGCTGCAGCTGATTTTTTCTTTTTGTTGGCTTTCTCGCGCTCTGCCTTGTTTAGAATTTGCTTACGCAAACGGATAGACTCAGGTGTTACTTCCATGTACTCATCGTCGTTCAAGAACTCAAGAGACTCTTCAAGGGTCAAGATACGAGGTGTCTTGATAACCGCTGTTTGGTCCTTAGTAGCTGAACGAACGTTGGTCATTTGTTTGGCCTTAGTGATGTTAACTGTCAAGTCGTTTTCACGAGAGTTTTCACCGATGATCATTCCTTCATAAACCTCAGTACCTGGGTTGACAAAGATAGTACCACGTTCTTCAATAGACATGATAGAGTATGTTGTAGCCTTACCAGCATCAATGGAAACAAGGGCACCACGATGACGACCACCGATTTCACCAGGAATCACTGGCAGGTATTGATCAAAGGTATGGTTCATAATTCCATAACCGCGAGTCATAGATAAGAACTCAGTAGAGTAGCCAATCAAACCACGCGCAGGAACCAAGAAGACCAAACGAGTCTGTCCATTACCAGTAGCCACCATATCTAGCATTTCACCCTTGCGTTCTGAAAGGCTTTGGATAACAGAACCTTGGTATTCTTCTGGTGTGTCGATTTGGACGCGCTCAAATGGTTCGCACTTAACGCCATCAATCTCTTTTACGATAACTTCTGGACGAGATACTTGTAGCTCATAACCCTCACGGCGCATTGTTTCGATCAGGATGGACAAGTGCAACTCTCCACGACCTGAAACAGTCCATTTATCTGGTGAGTCTGTTGGGTCAACACGAAGCGAAACGTCTGTTTGCAATTCTGCTTGCAAGCGTTCTTCCACCTTACGAGAAGTCACCCATTTTCCTTCACGACCTGCAA
>ERZ773072.1300-NODE-1300-length-12551-cov-28.057218_pt1 | contig 12551 bp, 15 predicted proteins | sample MGYA00580617_ERZ773072 | MGnify/ENA primary metagenome ERZ773072 (study PRJEB29015, sample SAMEA2737970) | human oral metagenome | biome: human oral; feature: human-associated habitat; material: dental | place: China | collected 2122 ... | reverse complement strand
GAGTTCAATTTGATAAATGGCGATTTAATGATAAACGATGGAATCATATACCATACGACAAGAGCGATCCTTGGAATTCGTTTTCTGATGAAAATATTCAATTGGAATTTGAAAATGATTTTATTACTGATGGGAGAGAACGTGGAGAAAATCTTAGGATTGCTACGACACATACGGACATTTTAAAGGTTGATAAACGTGCTATGTATATCATGGCAGTCGAGGTGGCTTCTGCTATTGATGGGCAGATCAGCGAGGATGACAAGCTGACTTGGATAGATGTAGAGACTTTTAAGGAGTTGCACAAGGATGTCTTATCACTAACCTACGATCAAGCAACTGACATCAGTGTGGAAGAACTGAAAAATATGAAACCTGTAGAGGATTCCTTGTGGGATGAAGAAGAACGTCTTCGTGAAGAATATATCAAAATCCATGGTGAACGTGTTTATGACGACGAGGAAGACGAGTGAGAATTTACATCAAAGGTGATTACATCAAAGAAATTCCATTTGATTACATGGAACTAGCGAAAAGGATGTGGTTTGATACTAAAGATGGGAAGACAGTAGATATTTCTTATTTTGGGAATACTCGCCCATTTAAAACAGACCCAACTATTCACTTGAAATTGAATAAGTGGATGCATGATAATAGATGGAATAATGTTCGGTTGAAAGAAGGGATTACCAACGAATTTGGAAGTCATATATATGAAAACCTTGAATTAGATTTTGAAGATAATCCAGCAACAGACTATCGAGAAAAAGGAGACTGTCTACGTTTAGCTTCTACCCACCTTGACCTTCTCACTGTTGATAAACGAGCTATGTATATTATGGCTATTGAAATTGCGACTGCTATTGATGGTCAGATTAGCGAAGATGATAAAGAGAGCTGGTTAAGTGTGGAGGAATTTAAAAAACGGCATGAGGATATCCTTTCGATGAGTTATGAAGAGGCTAATGAGCTGAGTTTGGAAGAAATTCCATTTATGGACGATGTGAGAGACCCAGTCTGGGAAGAAGATGACCGCAGGAATGAAGAATACATCCAAATCCATGGCGAACGAGTTTATGACGATGAGGAAGACGAGTGAGAGTTTATAATAAAACTTATTTGAAAGAGAGTGTTATATGGAGGGAAGAAACTAATGTCAGATAAATTAAAACAGTTTAAATGGTTGATCGTATTGTTTTTGTTTCTGTTAGCAATTCCTTCATATTTTGCTTACAATCATTTCCGACAATCTAGTACTTTAAAAGAAGCCTTTGAGAAAAATGAAAGAATTGAAGTTCTTCATCATTTAATGGCATCAGGAAAATATGCGTCTGACATCCGCAAGGCAGGATATACTATTCCTTCTGACGGAGCTATTCGATTGGATGGAGTTATTTATCCATTAGAAATTGAAGGAGAGTTACATTTGAAAATTAGCCCTCCCAAAAAGGATGCTAAGGATTTTCAGTTGTTTTTCATTACACAGATTAATGAAAAACAAACGCATGTAGCTTTTATTTTAGATAAAAATCTGAATTTAATTGATTCCAGCTATTCTCAGCAAAATGATAACGGGAAAAGAGAGATTGTTTCTATCCCCCAAGCCGAAGAAGATTACTTGTTGAGAAGTGTTCAAAGCGAGATTGATGACTTCATGAAAAAGATGTATCAAACCTTGTATGGTTAGATTTTTAGAGAAAGTAACTTCTTACTCAACGCAATGCTGTATGAACAAGACTTCTATGATTACTTAGATAGAGGAGGTGAGAAAAATGTCGGGACTTAAAAAAATACTGATCGTTATTGGTTCTGTAATTGCCTTAGCTACTGGTTTGAATCTTTACTTTCAGTATCAAAACCATCAAGAACATATGCAATTAAAAACCTCCTTTGAAGAGAGGGACAATATAGCCGTCTTACAACGTTTGATGGCATCAGGGAAATATGCGCCTGACATCCGTAAAGCGGGCTATGTCATTCCTCCCGATGGAGCTATTCGCTTGGATGGAGGAATTGCTTCCATCGAGATAAAAGGAGACATCGATTTGAAAATATCGTATCGTGGACGGGGGGTTACTGCTTATTTTGAAATAGAGATAGATGGTAAAATAACTAGTGTACTATATGAATTGGATAAGAACTTGGATATAGTTTCTAGCGCCTATTTTCAAACAAATGAAAAAAATAAAAATGAGAGAGTGACTATCCCCAAAGCTGAAGAAAAGCGCCTATTAAAGATTATTCAAAAAGAGCTTGAGGATTTCATGGAAACGATGTATCAGACTTTGTATGGATAGTTTACCAGAGAAAGAAGCTTCTTGCTCAACACAATGCTGTATGAACAACGGGGTGTGTTGAGGGATTTTACTAGAAAAGATACCGTAGATAAGCTACAAAAAAATTACCCAAGTACTTATAATTTCATTCGAAATATTGAAACAGGGAATCAAGAGTTGACAGAGATGAGGTGATTAGATGAAGAAGAGGAAATTTGTAATTTTTTCGTTGCTAATAGTTCTATTATTATCTTTCTCTGGTTTTCAGTACTATAAATATCAGAGAGTTCATAATATTTTTGATGAAATATACTACGAAGAAAGTGATTATCACAATTATACATTTCTCTGGAAAGGACGAGCTTTTTATAAGTTAAAAAGTTTAAAATTTGTGGACAACGATTCTCAAGAAATTTCTATTCATTCTATTGATTATAAAAGTGTAGACTTACCAAATACTATTCAATCTCTAGGTTATTATTTTTATTTTGGATTTCAGGAGATGACGAAAGTTGGGATAGAGATGCGTTTGAGACTGCCAGATACAGAGACAACCATAAATGTAGATTACCTGTACGATGTAAACAATCAGCAATTAGAACGATTTATGTGGTATCACGATGAGAAAAGCGTGAGATATTATCATCAGTCTCAAGTAGAAGCCTTTCTAACGGAGCATGGAAAGACTGCCGATGAGATTCGCAGGGAAGCAGATGAAATACTCCGTCACAAAGTCTTGGCAGACTGGACTTCCATATATGCCAGTCGTTTTAGCCTAGATAATTGGGGAGAAGTGACAGTTAAGGATATATGGAGAACCGAATAACAAACGGAACGACGAGGTAATAGTTTTATAAAGGCAGGTTGCCATGACAGAGTTCTCAAGAATATTTTGTAAAAAAAGTTACTTTGGAGCAGTAAATGAGAAATAAAAGTAAGTCTATCCTTTTTTTCCTATTTTTCCTTTTTTATATGGTATTGTTCATCATTAAGCCAATCTATCAATATTATTCATTTTCTAAGATGGATGTGAATAGTAGTATGGTTCAATTGATTCAAGATAAAAATGATCAGGATTGGCATGCTCTTGATAAGCATATTCATCTAGTGCCCTCAAAAGAAAATGGAAAGAACATCGGCCTTATCTATGTGGTGGATGACTATAATCAAATTGAAAGTAAGATTTCTTATGAGAATCAAGCGGTATCCATCAGTTACAATAATCGATTACAAGGAGACAAGAGTGTTGAAATTAGTTGGTTAAATGGGGAAAAGCGGTTGTATCATGCTGGGAGATATTTGAAATTAGCAAGTGAAAATCAAGCTGTGATTGAAAGTAACACAGGTTCTTCAGTGACCGTTTGGGAACAACGCTCGGACAATGCGATGAATCAGTTATATACAGTTGTGAATCAGATGAGAAAGATAGTTTTAAATCATTTGCTTCAGAAAATTTTCTACTATTCGATAGCTTTGGTCTGCTTTCTTTTGGGTTGGAAAATATACTCTCTTTTAAGGAGGGATTGAGGGCCACAGTTCTTCTGGATTTTAATAGTGATGAGAGAGGAAAACTAAAATGCTAACACCCGTGTTATTTATTGTGTCTTTATTTCTACTTTTACGGCACTTTAAAAGCAGTCTCTCAAGAATGATCATCGGATTGTTGTATGGTTCGTTTGCGGCAGTTTTTATTTGTGTGGTTTTAAATGCTGGTAAGTACACTCTGCAACCAGGTCAAAGTGTTGAATTGAAAGTTTTTTCTAAAACAGAGCAGCTGGAGTATAATTCGGAACTACATTTTAAAAAATTAGATGATGCGAAGTTAAAATTGTCCGGTCGAAAAGGTTGGGGAATGAAAGACAGTAATATAGTCTATAATGTTGAAAAGCAAACAATAACGGAGCTAATTTTTTTAAAAGACAAAACCGAGCGCAAAGACTTACCAAATGATAAGAGTAAAAGTATCTATTTAGAAAGTGATGGTATAGTGGTTCAAGGGGAGATAAAGGAAGTATTTGGGGTGACGGAAGAAACTCCCTACACAATAACCATCACCAATGTAGACGACAAGCCAGCACACTTTGAAGCTCAAGTGGTGGATCGGTAGATTTAGGAACCATAAACTAGGCCTCAGTAGTTGCAATTGTTTGGTAAAGAAGACTTATTTGCTTTGAAAGTAACAATCAGCTTGTTTCTTTCGAATATGCAAGAGAGGATCTAGTGGTGAATACTAGTCAAAATGTCAAAAAAAGATTTAGATAAACCTAATCTCGCAGTTGGAGAGTAAAATGTTAAATAAAATGAAAAACTATTATAAAAACAAACCAACTCAAGCTGTCTTAATGCTCATAGTTCTTATTTGGTCAGTATATGAGATTGGTGCGACCAGTTTGGCAAGTAACTCTGCATTAACTAAGGAATTCATGCATAGTCGGTATGTTATAGTTTGGCCAATAGTAGATAAGAAAATGAAATTATATCACTATGCGGAAGAATGGACTAATGACGTTTTAGTTGGAATGATGCATTTAGACTATGGAAATATTAGAATAACTAGTTTTCCTAAAAAATGGGAGAGTGAAGCTGAAGTTTACTATATGTTGTCTCAGGATGAGTATGCTGATAGAGTATATTTTTTCTTAGACGAGCCAATTTCCAAAGCCTATGTCAGCAGATTAGAACAAAATTATTATTTGATTTCAAAGAATGCAGTTGCTATTAAAGAGGAAACAGGTAAGACGGTTGAACAGTTAGTTCAAGAAGTGGGGAATGCAAGGAAAACCTTCTTATCAGCTCTTGGAAAGATGAAAATCCTTCGTTTGGTCTATTTGATTCTTCGTATGATAGTATTGTTGCAGTGTATCAGGTGGTCGGGTCAGCGTAGAAAAAGGAAAGAGAACGAAATTTTGCAGAATAGATAGAGCTCCAAAAAGGTATGATGATAAAGAGCTTCCAAACAATCAAAAAGATATTCATTTGGTAAAGAATGGGATTGTTGTCAGCTACCAAGGGGAGAAAGTTTTTTATGTAACCAATAACAAGTCCTACACGATCACCATGACCAATGTAGACGACAAACCAGCGCATTTTGAAGCTCAAGTGGTGGATAGGTAAAATTTCAGCTCTCAAATGAGGGCTTTTTTAGATACAAGTTTCAAAAAAGAAGCAAATATGATATACTAAAGAACGAGCATTCTATTAGAATTAGGACAAGCAATATGAAACAAACGATTATTCTTTTATACGGTGGGCGTAGTGCAGAGCGTGAAGTCTCTGTCCTTTCAGCTGAAAGTGTAATGCGTGCGGTAAACTACGACCGTTTCACAGTCAAGACTTTCTTTATCAGTCAGTCAGGTGACTTTATCAAAACACAGGAATTTAGCCAGACTCCAGGTCAAGAGGATCGTCTCATGACCAATGCGACTATTGACTGGGACAAGAAAATAGCGCCAAGTGCCATCTACGAAGAAGGTGCAGTAGTCTTTCCAGTTCTTCATGGTCCGATGGGCGAAGATGGCTCTGTTCAAGGATTTCTTGAAGTTTTGAAAATGCCTTATGTCGGCTGCAATATCTTGTCATCAAGTCTTGCTATGGATAAAATCACGACCAAGCGTGTCTTAGAATCTGTCGGGATTGCTCAAGTTCCTTATGTGGCTATCGTCGAAGGGGATGATGTGACTGCTAAAATCACTGAAGTTGAAGAAAAATTGACTTATCCAGTCTTCACGAAGCCATCAAACATGGGTTCAAGTGTCGGTATTTCTAAGTCTGAAAATCAAGATGAGCTCCGTCAAGCCTTGGAACTCGCCTTCCAATATGACAGCCGTGTCTTGGTAGAGCAAGGGGTAAATGCGCGTGAAATCGAGGTTGGTCTCTTGGGCAACTACGATGTGAAGAGCACTTTGCCAGGTGAAGTGGTCAAGGATGTTGCCTTTTATGACTATGATGCCAAGTATATTGACAACAAGATTACCATGGACATCCCAGCCAAAATCAGTGATGATGTGGTAGCTGTCATGCGTCAAAATGCAGAAACGGCCTTCCGTGCCATTGGAGGCCTCGGTCTCTCTCGTTGCGATTTCTTCTATACAGATAAGGGAGAGATTTTCCTAAACGAGCTTAATACCATGCCAGGTTTCACCCAGTGGTCTATGTATCCACTACTTTGGGATAATATGGGAATTAGCTACCCAGACTTAATCGAACGTTTGGTTGACCTTGCCAAGGAAAGTTTTGACAAGCGCGAAGCGCATTTGCTATAAAATGAAAGAGGGGGTAGAAGCCAGAACCATCACTGCAAGGTGACCAGAGTTCTCGAGTTTCGACCCTTTTTAAAGGAGTAGAAATGAAATTAACAATTCATGAAGTGGCTCAAGTTGTAGGAGCTAAAAATGATATCAGCCTCTTTGAGGACACCCAGTTAGAAAAAGCTGAGTTTGATAGTCGTTTGATTGCTGCAGGGGATTTGTTTGTACCCCTCAAGGGAGCGCGTGACGGTCATGACTTTATCGAAACAGCATTTGAAAATGGTGCCGCAGTAACCTTGTCTGAGAAAGAAATCGCAAATCATCCCTACATTTTAGTAGCTGATGTTTTGACGGCCTTTCAAACCCTAGCTGCCTACTATCTTGAAAAAACAGGAGTTGATGTCTTTGCTGTTACAGGTTCAAATGGCAAGACAACGACCAAAGATATGTTAGCGCACTTGCTATCAACAACCTACAAAACTTACAAAACACAAGGTAACTACAATAATGAGATTGGCCTTCCCTACACAGTTCTCCACATGCCTGAAGGAACAGAAAAGTTGGTCTTGGAGATGGGGCAGGATCACTTGGGAGATATTCATCTCTTGTCTGAATTGGCTCATCCTAAGACAGCCATCGTGACCTTGGTTGGGGAAGCTCATTTGGCCTTTTTCAAAGACCGTTCCGAGATTGCTAAGGGAAAAATGCAAATTGCAGACGGAATGGCTTCAGGTTCCTTGCTTTTAGCGCCGGCTGACCCTATCGTAGAGGACTACTTGCCTACTGATAAAAAGGTGGTTCGTTTTGGTCAAGGAGCAGAGCTGGAAATTACAGACTTGGTTGAGCGCAAGGACAGTCTGACCTTCAAGGCCAATTTCTTGGAACAGTCCCTTGACTTGCCAGTGACTGGTAAGTACAATGCCACCAATGCTATGATAGCTGCTTATGTTGCTCTCCAGGAAGGAGTCTCAGAGGAGCAGATTCGTCAGGCTTTCCAAGATCTTGAATTGACTCGTAACCGTACCGAGTGGAAGAAAGCTTCTAATGGAGCAGACATCCTGTCAGATGTCTACAATGCCAATCCAACAGCGATGAAGTTGATTTTGGAGACTTTTTCGGCTATTCCAGCCAACGAAGGTGGTAAGAAAATTGCTGTACTAGCAGATATGAAAGAACTCGGTGACCAATCTGTTCAGCTCCATAACCAGATGATTTTGAGCCTTTCCCCAGACGTACTGGATACCGTTATCTTCTATGGAGAAGACATCGCTGAATTAGCCCAATTGGCTAGTCAAATGTTCCCAATCGGTCATGTTTACTACTTTAAGAAAACAGCTGACGAGGATCAATTTGAAGACTTAGTCAAGCAGGTTAAGGAAAGTCTCGGTGCCAATGACCAAATCTTGCTCAAAGGTTCAAACTCAATGAATCTAGCCAAGTTGGTAGAAAGTTTAGAAAACGAATGCAAGTGATTTTACCCAGTATCTGCAAAGAATGCTAGACATTACGGATACTGGATTAACCTTTACAAAAGATCCTTTTGACCGTGAGCGCTACGAGGACTTGCGAAGTCTGTTTAGCGAAATGTTGAATCAGGTATCAGACCTCGATGCAGAAGAAGTGGCAGAAGTCTTGAAACCAACTTCCGCTTACGCGACTCCTCTGATGGACATCCGTGCTTGGATTGTTGAGGATGAAAAAGTCTGTTTAGTTAGAGGAAAAGGAGAGGATAGTTGGGCTTTGCCAGGTGGATTTGGTGAAGTCGGCTATTCTCCAACTGAAAATATTCTCAAGGAAATTGAAGAAGAAACCGGTTTTACAGCAAAAACTGAAAGATTACTTGCAGTTTTTGATACCAATCGTTTCCAACTACAGAGCAAACAATATGCAAAGTTTGTGTTTGAATGCCAACTTTTTGACGGACAATTTCAAGAAAATCAAGAGATTGCTGACCTTCAATTTTTTGCCATTGACCAACTGCCAGCCTTGTCTGAAAAGCGCATAACCAAGGAGCAGATGGAGATTCTTTGGCAGGTTTATCAGGGACAAAGAGAGCAATATATTGATTAGGTTATGCTAGAGAAGTTTTCAAATCAAAAAAGGTGTCTGTAAGGTGCATTTCTGCGACACAAATGATATAATAGGTTGCGAATTTAAGTCGCAAGTATTCTATGCTTAGTATAGAATCAAGCTTTTTCAAAAAAATTAAAAAGGTCGAGCAGTGACTTTTCTACTGCTCTGGCTAGATGAACGAGGAATAGAATATGAATTTGTGGGAACAATTATTTACCACACAGATATCAGAACCGCCCCAGTTCGAACTCCACTGGTATATTGGTTTGTTATGTTTACTGGCTCTTACTTTCTATGTTTCATATCGTTACCGTGACAAGGTGGCTTACCAGCGTTTTATTCAGATCCTTCAGTCTCTTCAACTGATTGTTCTGTATAGCTGGTATTGGGGGAACCAAATGCCCCTGTCAGAAAGTTTGCCCTTCTATCATTGCCGTATCGCCATGTTTGTTATGCTCTTGATTCCAGGAACTTCCAAGTACAAGCAATACTTTGCCCTTCTAGGAACCTTTGGAGCAACTGCAGCTCTGGCTTACCCACTCTTTGACCCTTATCCGTTTCCACACGTGACCATCTTATCCTTCATCATTGGGCACGTGGCACTTTTGGGGAATGCGCTCCTATACTTGTTTAAGAATTATGAAGCTTCCCTACTCAATTTGAAAAATGTGACAGTGATTACATTTTCTCTAAATGCCTTGATAGGAGTTGTCAACTTGGTTGTAGGTGGAGATTATGGATTTTTAACGAAACCACCACTAGTGGGGAATCACGGACTATTAGCGAATTACATCATCGTGTCCAGTGTGTTGGTAGCAGCTATCAGCTTGACTGCAAAAGTAGTGGAGATCTTTTTGCAACAAAGAGCAGAAAAAATGATTCAAGAGAAAGCCTAAGAAGGCCTTCTCTTTTTTTGATTAAATATGTAAAATATAGCTGTAAGGATATAAAAATAATGATTGCTCCTGAGAAAAATTGTTCAAAAGACTTTTACAAAAAACCTAGAGGAAATTTATGAAAAACTAAGCACGATTGGATTTTTTGTGTTATAATATTTTGTGAATAGCTGTGTCTTGTCACAGTTATTGAAAATAGAAGTGAGAAACTTGGAAGACAGAGAGGACGCAATGTAATGACTAGAGATGGTTTTTTTACAGGCTTAGATATCGGAACTAGCTCCATCAAAGTGCTGGTTGCCGAACATAGAGATGGTGAAGTAAATGTAATTGGCGTTAGTAACGCCAAGAGTAAAGGTGTCAAAGACGGGATTATCGTTGATATTGAGGCTGCTGCTTCAGCAATTAAATCCGCAATTTCCCAGGCAGAAGAGAAGGCAGGAATTTCAATCAAGTCTGTCAATGTTGGTTTACCAGCAAACCTCTTGCAGGTTGAACCAACTCAAGGAATGATTCCTGTAACATCAGATACAAAAGAGATTACAGATCAAGACGTAGAGAATGTTGTCAAATCAGCTTTGACAAAGAGCATGACTCCTGACCGTGAAGTGATTACGTTCATTCCTGAAGAGTTTATCGTGGATGGTTTCCAAGGTATTCGTGACCCTCGTGGCATGATGGGAGTGCGTTTGGAAATGCGTGGCTTACTTTACACAGGACCTCGTACCATTCTTCATAACCTTCGTAAAACTGTGGAGCGTGTGGGAATCCATGTTGACAACGTCATCATCTCACCATTAGCGATTGTAAATTCAGTTCTCAACGAGGGAGAACGTGAGTTTGGCGCGACAGTGATTGATATGGGTGGTGGGCAGACTACAGTTGCAACCATTCGCAATCAAGAATTGCAATTTACAAACATTTACCAAGAGGGTGGAGAATATGTCACTAAAGATATTTCCAAGGTCTTAAAAACCTCCCAAAAAATCGCGGAAAGTTTGAAACTAAACTATGGTGAAGCTTATGTTCCACTAGCAAGTAACGAGACTTTCCAAGTAGAAGTTATTGGTGAAGTAGAGCCTGTTGAAGTGACAGAAAGTTACTTGGCAGAAATTATCTCAGCACGTATCAAACATATTTTTGATCAAATTAAACAGGAGTTAGACAGAAGACACTTGTTGGATCTACCAGGTGGTATCGTTCTGATTGGCGGAAATGCGATTTTACCAGGAGTTGTCGAATTGGCGCAAGAAGTGTTTGGTGTTCGAGTGAAACTCTATGTGCCAAATCAAGTGGGAATTCGCAACCCTGCTTTTGCACATGTAATCAGTTTGTCTGAGTTTGCAGGTAAATTGACAGAAGTGAATCTTCTGGCTCAAAAGGCAGTCAGAGGAGATGAATTCCTTCGTCAAAAACCAATTAATTTTGGTGTTTCAAATCAAAGTGTGACACCGATTATACAATCAACTCCAGTGCAACCAGCTACTGCAGCAACTGAAATCGCACCTGACAGTGGCCTTGCTCCAAGAGACGAATTCCAAGCAAGTTCTCAAGATAAACCAAAATTAACAGACCGTTTCCGTAGCTTGATCGGAAGTATGTTTGACGAATAAAAGAGGAAAAGAAATTATGACATTTTCATTTGATACAGCAGCTGCTCAAGGTGCAGTTATTAAAGTAATTGGTGTCGGTGGAGGTGGTGGTAACGCCATTAACCGCATGATCGACGAAGGTGTTTCAGGCGTAGAATTCATCGCAGCGAACACAGACGTGCAAGCCCTAAGCAGTACAAAAGCTGAAACAGTTATCCAACTCGGACCCAAATTGACTCGTGGTTTGGGTGCTGGAGGTCGTCCAGAAGTTGGACGTAAAGCTGCTGAGGAAAGCGAAGAAGCATTGACAGCAGCAATTAGCGGGGCAGACATGGTCTTTATCACTGCTGGCATGGGTGGAGGATCTGGTACAGGTGCTGCCCCAGTGATAGCGCGTATTGCTAAAGATCTTGGTGCTCTTACAGTCGGTGTTGTGACACGTCCTTTCGGATTTGAAGGAAGCAAACGTGGTCAGTACGCTGTAGAAGGAATCAACGAACTTCGCGAGCATGTTGATACTTTGTTGATTATCTCTAACAACAACTTGCTTGAAATTGTTGATAAGAAAACGCCACTTCTTGAAGCTCTTAGCGAAGCAGATAATGTCCTTCGCCAAGGTGTTCAAGGGATCACTGACTTGATCACGAACCCAGGATTGATTAACCTTGACTTTGCTGATGTGAAAACTGTAATGGCAAATAAGGGAAATGCTCTTATGGGTATCGGTATCGGTAGTGGTGAAGAACGCGTTGTTGAAGCGGCTCGTAAAGCAATTTACTCTCCGCTTCTTGAAACAACTATTGATGGAGCAGAGGATGTCATCGTCAACGTTACTGGTGGTCTTGACTTGACCTTGATTGAAGCAGAAGAAGCTTCAGAAATCGTCAACCAAGCAGCTGGCCAAGGTGTAAACATCTGGCTTGGAACATCAATTGACGAAAGCATGAAGGATGAAATCCGTGTTACTGTTGTAGCGACAGGTGTTCGTCAAGAACGAGTGGAAAAAGTAGTTGGAGCTCGTAACAACCAACCAGTTGGACGTCCATCAACTAAAGCTCCACAAGCACACACATTTGACCGTCAATTCGACTTGGAAGAGACAGCAGAATTGCCTAAATCAAGTTCTCGTCGCTTTGAAACTAACCAAGCATCTGCTTTTGGAGACTGGGACTTGCGTCGTGAGTCTATTGTTCGCCAAACAGATCCTGTTGTTTCACCAGTAGAACGCTTCGAAACACCAGTTTCACAAGATGAAGATGAATTGGATACACCTCCATTCTTCAAAAATCGTTAATCAATGAATTTGAAAAAAAATACTGAATTAGTTTTTCAGCAAATAGCTGATGCTAGTCAAGAAGCCAACCGTGCTCTAGATGCTGTTTCAGTAATCGCAGTGACAAAGTATGTAGATGTACAAACAGCGGAAGCCTTGCTTCCGCTTGGTGTCCGTCATATAGGTGAAAATCG
>ERZ773072.1284-NODE-1284-length-12601-cov-7.748286_pt1 | contig 12601 bp, 7 predicted proteins | sample MGYA00580617_ERZ773072 | MGnify/ENA primary metagenome ERZ773072 (study PRJEB29015, sample SAMEA2737970) | human oral metagenome | biome: human oral; feature: human-associated habitat; material: dental | place: China | collected 2122 ... | reverse complement strand
CCTAAGGTTCCCGGCGCCCACTCCCCAGCTGCTCATACCTCAGCGGGGTTCAATTTAGAGGCGGAAGAAGCCTTCCACCGCGCGAGTCATGTACGCCATATCGTCCACATGACACATCTCGCGCATCGAATGCATCGACAACAAACCAATGCCCACATCCACGGTGCGCATACCCAGGCGAGTCGCCGTAATCGGGCCAATCGTCGAACCACACGGCATATTGTTATTCGACACGAACTCCTGATACGGCACACCAGCCTTCGCGCACGCCGCCGCAAACACGCCAGCACCCACCGAATCCGTTGCATAACGCTGGTTCGCGTTAATCTTCAGCAGCGGGCCGCCACCGGGCAGCGGCTGAACGGTCGGGTCGTGGTGACCCTGATAGTTCGGGTGCACCAGGTGACCGGCATCAGCCGACAGGCAGAACGACGACGCCACCGAACGGCGGTACTCCTCCGTGCTCTCACCGCGCGCAGCGGACAGGCGCACCAGAATATCCTCCAGGAACGGGCCAGCCGCGCCACTACGCGACTCAGAGCCAAGCTCCTCATGGTCGAACGCCGCAAGCATCACGGTTTCGGTGGCGTGCTCGTCCGCGTTATCTGCGACGTAACGCTCCAGGGCGGTCAAACCCGCATGCACCGAAGACAGGTTATCCAGGCGGCCCGATGCGAACAGCTCCTGATCGGCACCGAAGCGGCGCGGCGGCTGCGAATCAGCGAACAGCAGGTCGTAACCCACAATGCTTTCCGGGTCGACCGGCTCGCCGTCAATCACGTGCTTCGCCATGTAGCCGAGCACGTCGTTCTCTGCCGGGTCTACGCCCCACACGGGGTACATGTTGAACTGCTTGTCCAGCACCAGTTCGTTGCGCTTGTGGTCCAGGTGCGGTGCCAGCTGCGGGATGCGCGCAATCGGGCCGGTACGCACCAGGCGGTCCTTCAACTCCCCGCCCTCAAGAACGGTGAGGCGGCCCGCCACGCACAGTTCGCGGTCCAGGAAGGAGTTCAGCAGTGCGCCGCCGTAGTTCTCAACAGCGATCTGGTGCCAGCCCTTCGTGGTGATGGAGGAGGAAGGCTTGACTTTCAGGGAGGGCGAGTCGGTGTGTGCGCCCAGCACGCGGTAGCCGCTTGCCTTCTGTGCCTTTGCACCACCAGCCCAGGCGATAATCGCACCATCGCGAACGACGAAGTGGCGGCCGGTTGCCACCTGCGGGCCCCATGCTTCGGTCTCTACGAGCTCGGTGAAGCCTGCTGCTTGCAGGCGGCGCGCTACCGTGCGCGCGGCGAGGTAAGAGACCGGAGAATCCGCCACGAATGCGGCGAGGTCTTCAATATTCTTTACAGCATCAACAGTCATGGTTTAACCCTACCTTTTCTTGGGTGTTGACGGGGTGACCCGGGCCGATAATCCACGCGGTGTGGAGTATGAGCCCTGGTGAGGCTCGCATGGAGCGGGACAGGCGGGTTGGGGTAGCCGAGCTAGCCCAGCCCACCGCACCCTTTAGTTATCAACCTTGATCGGTTGTGTTTCACGTGAAACCACGCCACGGCGAGCGCGTGCGTTGAAGATCAGGCAGGCGAGCACCACGTACAGGCCTTCCAGTGCGATACCCTGTAGCGCATCCACGGGGGTCACGCCCTCGGAGGCGAAGGGATCCATGCCAGCCACCATGGACAGCAGCATCAGGATTACGTTATTTGCCACGTGCAGGCTGATGGAGGCTTCCAGGCCGCCGGTGTACCAGCAGAGGAAGCCCGCATAAATACCCATCGCAAGAATCGTGCTCTGACCCCAGGGGTCGTAGGCGTGGGAGAGCATGAACAGCACTGCGGGTAGCACAATCGGCAGCCAGGGGGTGCGGACCCAGCGGCCAAGCATCTGCATCATGAAGCCGCGGTAGGCGAGCTCTTCGGCGTAGCACTGCACGGGCACGAGGAGCAGCATCATCGCCACATAAACCCAAAATTCAACCTGTGGAGGTTGAAAATAGCGGTATTCGGGTAGGCTCGCACCGCTCACCGCCAACGCCACGGCGTAGTAGATGCCGTAAACAGCAAAGCTCAAACCCAGGTACGGAAGCAGCAGTGAGCGGCGCAGGCGGCCCGCCACCGAATGGATCAGACCCCAGGGCTTAGGGCCCACGACCAGGCGCGCCACGAAGAGCGAAGGCACGATGGCGATGAGGGAGAGGAAGGTCAGCGCGAACAGCGCCGGGTGTTCCATGATGACGGCGCGGTTCGTCGCTACATCCCGGAGGGAAAGTCCCGAACCCATAATCGCCGCAGCCAGGGCGACTGAAATCATCAGGTTGAGGCCAATAAATACGGCGACGCCGAGCAGACCTTCCAGCAGGGGTGAGAACCAGCGGGATTTCGGGTCGGCGTGGGAGAGACGGTGGTAGGCAAGGCCGGCAGGCGCAGTAGCAGTCGCGGGGGTTCCGGCGGCTAGGCGCGGAGGAGCGGGGGGCGGTGTCGTGTTCATTCTTTAATCCTAGCCCCAGCCTTTAATCCTAGTCTCAGCGGATTCGGTGGTGACCGGGCATGCGGAAACCTTCAAGTACTGATTGATACGGAATGTTTCAAAACCATTGAAAAACCCGTGAATAAGGTCAAAAACCCACCATTCGCGGGGTTCATTTTCTGAACCTATGCCATAATTTGTAGCGATAATACGCTCATATACATAGTCGCTGATGACCGCTCTTCCGGGGTGTTTTTTCAGCACCAGAAAGGCTGCTTTCTTATGGCACTCGTCTTCAATCCGCCGCCCAACTGGCCCGCTCCTCCTGCCGGATGGGCCCCCACTCCTACGTGGCGTCCTGACCCTGCGTGGGGTCCCGTTCCTGAAGGTTGGCAGCTGTGGGTCGAAGAGCCCGAGCCCGAACCCATTCAGGTTGAAGAGGCCACTATTGAGCCGCTGATTCCCGAGGAGCCCGCTGCTGAGGCGGCTCCCGCTGAACAGGTTGTTGAGGCGCCCGCAGCTGAGTCTGTTGAGCCCGCTGTTGAGTCTGAGCAGCCCGCCGAGGTTGCGGCACCGCTGACCGTTGAGGACGTTGACCTGGAGCAGCTCGCCGCTGAGCTCGAAGGTGAGCAGATCGTCGAGGTCCCGGAGGTGGCAGCACCCCAGGCTGAGGCATCCCACGCTGAGGCACAGCAGGTAGAGGCACCCGCGGCTGAGTCCGCTGAGGAATCCTCCGAGCCCAAGCCGATGCGTCACCTGACTCAGGTTCCGCTGACCGGCACCACTCTGCCCGAGCAGGTTCTCGCGTCCCAGTCTTCCGCAGAAGAGCCTGTAGTTGCTGAGCCCGCCGCTGAGGCTGTTGAAGCTCCCGTAGCGCCGGTTGTCGAGCCTGTTGTTGCTGAGCCTGTTGTTGCTGAGCAGGCTGCTTCCGAGCAGCACGTTGTTGAGGCTCCCGTTGCTGAGCCGGTAGTTTCCGAGCCCGCAGTTGCAGAGCCCGCTGTCGTTGAGCCCGCAGTTGAGCCCGTCGCCGAGGTTGCTCCCGAGGCACCGGCGGCTGCTGAACCGGTCGCTGAGGCTCCCGTTGCTGAAGCCCCCGTTGCTGAGGTTCCCGCCTCCACCGAAGGGGCTCCGCACACCATCGAGAGCTCCCCGTTCGTTGAGTTCCACACCTCGGAAACCGAGCGCACCGTCAACCTGTCCGAGCGTACCGTGAACCTCTCTGAACAGCCCGGTCAGAACGTGCAGGGCGGCCAGAACGCACAGTTCATTCCGGCGGGTCAGGCACCGAACGGCTTCCAGCCGAACCAGGCTGATGGTTTCCAGGGTCAGGGCTTCCAGGGTGGCCAGTACCAGGGTCAGAATTTCCAGGGTCAGGGCTTCCAGGGCGATCAGAACGCGCAGGGCGGCCAGAACGTCCAGGGCGGTCAGTACCAGAACAACCCCTACCAGGGTCAGCCGTACAACGCTCAGCAGCCCTACGCGGGCCAGGTGTCCGATCAGGACCAGGCAACCGTGGCGCTGAGCAACCCCTACGTCACCGAGCCCGCAGATCAGGGCGAGGACGGCTCCGAGAAGAAGGGGCTGTTCTCCGGCACCAAGATTTGGGGTGTTATCGGTGGTGCGCTGGCTCTGCTGATTGTTCTCATCCTGGCGATTGTCATGCTGATTCCGCGTGGCGGCTCGACCCCCACCTCCGGTTCTTCCGAGTCTGCGAGCGCGGCGGCTACTTCCGCTGAGGCGTCCTCCGCGGCGGCAGCATCCTCTGAGGCTTCTTCCGCAGCACCCGCATCTGAGAGCGCGGCAGCGGCTTCGGCTTCTTCGGCTGCACCGGTCGCTGCTGCTGAAGCGAAGATGCCCGAGGGTGAGTTCAAGGAGTACAAGAAGACCGTCACCGACAACAAGGACACCATTGAGATTGAGAAGATCAAGGGCGATGTGTCCGCAGGCCTGCTCTACTACGAGTTCAAGCCCGCAGACGGTGTGGTTAACGCCTTCATCTCCAGCCGTGATGAGAAGGGCAACAGCAGCGCAGGTGTGAGCGTTATCGACTCGACCCGCGACGGCAAGGAGCTCAAGGGCACCGCATGGATCGACGCGAGCGGCCACTCCACCCCCACCCGCAAGCTGGACCTGACCGGTAAGGGCGAATGGACCATCCGCGTCTACGATGCAGACTCCGCACCCAACTACAAGAAGGGTGAGAAGTTCCAGAGCACCATGAACCACTACGCTTTCACCTACGAAGGCACCGAGGCGACCATGGAGTTCCAGACCAGCGGCCCGACCACCCGCGGCTTCAGCGTTCTGAACGCGACTAAGAACGACCCGTTCTTCTCCTCGACCCTGTCGCCGGTGAAGAGCAGCATTCAGTGGGTTCAGAGCAACAAGAGCTACCTGCAGGTTCGTACCGACTCCAACGTTACCTGGAGCATCGGCACTAACTAGCGGCTTGGCTGACTAGGTCAGCAGGCTGGGCATAGAAGTATCCCCCGCATCCGAAGAGGTGCGGGGGATACTTTTATGCCGGAATATTTTTATGCCCGGAGACTATGCTCTGAGGCTGTCCGGCGGGCTTACGCCCCTGCTGGAGGCGCCCGCCGCCATGAATGAGCAACCACCATGAGCGGGCGACCTCTTTAGCGGGAATACTTCGCCTCCGCCAGTTCAACGCCCGCGGCACGTGCCGCACGCCCCACCAGCTGACGATTCGCCAGGTACACGAAGAACGTCACCAAAATAAACAGGTACATCAACTGGTACGGCATGGTACCCGCCATCAGGCCCAGGGAGCCTTCGGGCACCATCAGAATCTGATCCGAGCTGAAGTGCGGGGAGAACGCCAGCACGATCCAGAACGGCGAAATGTACATGCCCACCAGCGCCGCGGTCGCCAAGACAACAGCCAGTGTGAAAACAAAGGAGCTGACCCGCTGGTACATGAGCGGGAAGATCTCCATAACCACGGCGGCGAGCATCAGCGGGTACCAGGTGTTGTGGTGCGACCAGCTAATCGGCGAAATCTGCAGCATCATGAACGCGGTCAGCGCCAGCTGCGCCATGAGCGCGCGGGCACGAATCAGCGGAACCAGCAGAACCGCGGTGACCAGCACAATCAGCAGGGTCAACGCCACCTGCACCACGGACAGGGCGGTCGCCGTCAGGTGATGCTGCAGGCCCGCGTGGGTCAGCGCACCCATAATCGACACGTTATCGAAATAGCTGAACCAACCCACACGCGAAGTGTCACGCACCGCGTGGAACCAGAACGTCAGCGACTCCTCACGAATCACCAGAAAGCCGATACCCACGGTCGCGGCGAAGCTCGCGCCCAGGGTCGCAATGCCCTTCCAGTCCTTACGCATGAGCAGCAGCAGACCGAACGCGAGCGGGGTCAGCTTAATACCCGCCGCAATACCCAGCAGCACACCGCGCGGAACGCGGGTTGCCGGGCGCATAAAATCGGCAAGAATCAGCGCCAAAATGATGGCATTAATCTGCCCAAAATGCGTGGTCAAACGCCACGGGCCGCACATCCAAATCAGCGCCGCAATCAGCGACACCATACCCCAATGACCCAGGTGCTTCTGCAACGGCAAACGCCACGAACGGCTCCGCGCGTAGGAGTACAGCAGGTACGCGCACCAGTAGCTGAGCGCGCAAATAATGGCGGTAATCAGCAGCATGCTCTGCGGTTCGGTGAGGAACGCGAGCGGGTAGAAGAGCAGCGCCGCAAACGGCGGGTACGTGAACGGCAGGCCGCGCGTGCTGAAGGTGTACAGCTGGTAGCCGTCCGGGCCATCCGCGAGGGAGACAGCGCCCAGGCGGTACACGTAAATATCGTCAGCCGCCGCGTGCGTCACGTAGTCGAAGGCGTAGAGGGCAACCAGGATGAACAGCAGGTGCGCCCAGAGAGCGCCGCTACGCATGCCGGGGATGCGGTCAAAGAAGCCGCGACGCGCAGGTTGTGCGGGCTCTGCGGCGGTTTCCTTGGCGGGTTCTACAGTTTCCGCCGCGGGTTCAGTAGCGGGCTCAGCGGCAGGCTCCGCGCGTTCAGCAGCGCTTTTAGCAGCCGGTTCCGCAACCGGTGCAGTAGTAGAGCCAGGCGAAGCCCACGGGATTATAGGCGCGGCCGCCTCGGTCTTCACCGCGTTCGTAGCGGAGTTCTTGTCAGTATTCTTCACAGGGGTCTTTTCTAGCTCCTTTTCGCGGCTCACGCGGTTGCCTCACGAGAAGCAGCGGCACGCACAGACGCGGCGCTCTCGGTCACCAGGGCGCGAGCACCCCACCAGCCCAGGGGCGCATCGCTACGCACGGAACCGTACTGCACGGGCTCAACCTTCGCGCCACGCACCGGCGCGCTCAGCGAGGCTACCGCCCAGAACATGACCGTAGCCCACAGGGCAAAGGAGGGAAAGCCACCAATAGCTACGCCGGGCGCCCATAGGAATTCCAAGCCATTCATATCTAGCTGGGTGATACCGCCAATAATACGCGGCGAAATATACAGGCCTACCCCGGCTACCCACGCCAGCAGGCAGGCAATTTTTCTCGCCGCGGAGGGAAGATGCACCATAAAGGTGGGGAATGCATCCAGGATAAGGGCTGCCAGCAGTAGCGGCAGAAGAACATTGTGGTGCGACCAGCTAATCGGCGAAAGTGCCACCATAAGAGTGCCGGTCACGGCCACCTGTGCAAGGGTTTTGCCGCGGCGTTCAAGCTGGTAGAGCAACACGGCAACCAGGGCAATGCTGAGCGCGGCTAGGGCGTAGAAGCCGAGCTTGAGGGCTGTGCCCTTCAGACCGAAGTGCATGAGCCAACCCTGAATGGAAATATTATCCACAAAGTTAATGTCGCCCACGCGGGAGGAGTCAGAGATTGCTGAGAACCAGAATTGGGGAGCCTCATTCGGCAAAAGGATAAAACCGACCGCAATTGTGGCCAGGAAGGTGGCGCCCAGAGCCGCGATGCCCTTCCAGTCGCGGCGCACCAGCAGGATAAGGCCGAAGACCAGCGGAGTAAGCTTTAAGCCACCCGCAATACCGACGAGCACACCGCGCGGCACGCGGGTTGCCGGACGCACAAAATCGGCAAGAATCAGCGCCATAATGAGCGGATTAATCTGCATGAGGTGAAAAGTACGTCGCCACGGGCCGCACAGCATCACCACGATGGTCAAGGCAGCGACAGTTCCGGTACGGCCGAGGCGACTCTGCAGGGGCAACGCACGACCGGAAGTCTGGGCATAGTTATAGATAGTGGCCGAAAGCCACCAAGCGGCGGCCGTGGTTCCCAGCACCATAATGGCTTTGCCTACCTCAAGCGGCAGGAACGCAAAGGGCAGGAAGACGAGAGCCGCAAACGGCGGATAGGTAAAGGGTAGCTTCAACACCCCAATTTCGATAAATACTGGCGCGTATAGATTCTTGGTGAACCCTTCATTGTCGAAGATGGTCATGGCTCCCATGCGGTAGATGGAAAAATCCAGACCGCCGAAGGGGGTAATAAGGATTTCAAAGAGGTAACCACACACCACCATGAGGATGAGTGCCACAATAGCGATTTTTCCCCAGATGGAGGTGGTGGAGTCAGTCCTTGTCACGAGGTGCTTGTCCTTACCTTGGTGCCGGCGGATGCGCGCGTAGGGTGGGCGGGCATCTGATTTTGGAATCCTAGTAGTTTATCGCGCGCACCTGTGAAGGGTGCATCGGGGAGAAGAATCAGGAGAGAAGATTTACAGGGGCAAATTCGCTCCAGTGCACAAGCACAACTGTCACGGTATGAGCCGCCTTCATATGCACGTAATGTCTTCAAAATTGGTACTACCGGGGCAATATAATGGGCTTGTTGGCACTCCGCCTATCCTAGCGCAGGGCCCACCCCAACGCAGGGGCAAGCGATGCCACCCCGCACACCGACGTCCACGAACAACCAGCAGTGAAAGCAGTGATCACGTGAGTGAACATCTCGGCACCCCACCCGAAGGCGAGAACACGAACGGCAAGCCCGCAAGCGTCTCCGGAGGCGGCTCCTCCGGACTGAGCATTGGCGCGCGTCCGGCTGATGCACCCGGCGCGAACCTCACCCCCGAAGAGGTTGCACGCCGCGCATCCGGTCGCGGTACGTGGCATCGTCGCGCCTCCAAGCCAGTCTCGCACTGGATGTTTGTGCTTATCGGCGTGCTTCTGCTGCATAAGTTCATTCCCAATAGCGGCTGGCTGCTGGTGCACATTGTCACCCTCGGCCTGATTACGAACTCGATTCTGATTTGGTCGCAGCACTTCACCGAAGCGCTCATGAAGATCAAAATCCCTGACGAACACCGCGGAACTCAGGTGCGCCGTATCTTCATCCTGAACGCCGGTATTCTCGTGCTCATGGTCGGCATGATCGGTCAGCTGAGCGTGCCCGGCCTCTACGCCGCCACGGTGGTTGGTGCGCTCATTGTGGGCACCATGGTCGCTTGGCATGCCCTGTACCTGCTCAAGCAGGTGCGTCAGGCTCTGCCGTCGCGGTTCGGTGTGACGATTCGCTTCTACATTATGGCGGCGCTCATGCTGCCCCTCGGTGCGGCGTTTGGCGCGATGATTGCCTACCCGAACCTGAAGGGCACCCTACATTCGCAGTTCCTGCTCGCGCACGAGGTCGTGAACGTGCTCGGCTTCGTCGGTATTACCGTGGTGGGTACGCTGGTGACCTTCTGGCCGACCATGCTGCGCACGAAGATGGTTGATAAGGCGCTCACCCACAGTCTGCGCGCCCTGTACCTGATGTGTGGCGGCTTGGTGTTAACCCTTGTCGGCGCAATATTTGGGATGCGTCCGCTCGCTGCCGCCGGCCTGGTCGTCTACCTGCTCGCTCTGCTCATTGTCGCCTGGGTGATGGTGCGTACCCTGCGCACCAAGCGCCCGACCGAGTACCCGCCGATGAGCGTCGGTATGGGCTTCCTCTGGCTGATTGTTGGCGTGGCGACCACCGCCTACATGGTGGCAACCACCCCGTTCGCCGTCATGGATATTCGTGCGGTCACCCCCATCTTCGTGGTGGGCTTCCTGCTACAGGTGCTGCTCGGTGCGATGAGCTACCTGCTGCCTCAGCTGATGGGTGGCGGCCCGGCGGTGGTGCGCGCCTCCAATAAGGAGTTCAGCCGTTTTGCTGCCGGTCGCGTGACCGCCGTGAACCTGGCGCTCATTATTTTCATGCTGCCCAGCTCCATGGTGGGTCAGTCCATTAAGATGGCGGTCACCATTGTGGGTGCGCTGGCGTTGGTGGCATTCATTCCGCTGATGGTGCGCGGCGTGAAGGTTTCGGTAAGCACCCGCAAGGCAATCTTCGAGGCGCGCGCCCGCGGCGAGAAGCCCGTCTTCGACCAGGAGGCGCTGACCCCCGCACCCATCCCGCACGCCAAGCAGAGCTTCCAGGCGGCACTCGCGGTTGCTATGGCGTTCCTGCTGGGCTTCGCCGTGAACCCGTCCGCGTTGAACCTGCCGTCGGTTTCTTCGTCGGGTTCCGTGGCTGCGACCGGTCAGACCACCACCGTGCAGGTGAAGGCGACCAGCAACTACCGTTTCACCCCCGCCGAGGTGGAGGTACCCGCCGGTAACCGCCTGGTCGTTGAAGTCACCAACGACGATCAGGGCATGACCCACGACCTGACCTTCGACAACGGCGCGACCACCGGCGTTATCAACCCCGGCGAAACGAAAACCGTTGATGCCGGCGTCATTACCGCCGACCAGGAAGGCTACTGCTCCGTGGCGGGTCACCGCTCCCTGGGCATGGTGTTCAAGGTGAAGGCGACCGGCGCCTCCGCAAACCAGGTGGCGCAGGGTGGCCACAACCACGGTTCTGCGGGCGGCCACAACCATGCTGCATCGGGTAGCACGCCGACCCTTATGACCGTTGCGAACAGCAGGATTGACATGTCCGCAGCGCCCGGCAGCGGCTACAAGTACCGCGACCCGAACATCCCGGCACCGAACACCGCCGAGCGGGTGAACGGCAAGACCGTCCGCAAGGTCACCCTGGAAGTTGAGGAAGTTGACCGCGAGGTGGCGCCCGGCGTGACCGTTCACATGTGGACGTTCAACGGGCAGAACATGGCACCGATTCTGCGTGGCAAGGTCGGCGACATTTTTGAAATTACACTCGTCAATAACGGCACGATGGGCCACTCGCTGGACTTCCACGCGGGCATGGTGTCCCCCGATAACACGATGAAGACCATCGCCCCCGGTGAGCGTCTCGTCTACCGTTTTGAGGCGAAGGCCGCCGGTATCTGGCTGTACCACTGCGGTACCGCCCCGCTGAGCCTGCACATGACCCAGGGCATGTACGGTTCGGTTATTATTGACCCGGCAGACCTTGACCCGGTCGATCACGAGTACGTGATGGTCCAGGGCGAGGCGTACCTGCACGACACCGGAAAGACCGCCTCCGACGGCAACAAGCTGGCGGAGAACTCGCCGGAGCTGATCGCGGCAGGCACCCCCACGCTGACCATGTTCAACGGCCACGCAACCCAGTACAAGGCGAAGCCGCTGCAGGTGAAGAAGGGCGAGCGTATCCGTGTTTGGGTGATGGCTGCTGGCCCGAACCACGGCACGAGCTTCCACGTGGTCGGTTCGCAGTTCGATACGGTCTACAAGGAGGGCGGCTACCTGATGCGCCGCGGTGTGGATGCGTTCGGTAGCCGTGACGGCCACAGCCAGGCGCTGAATCTGGCGCCCGCTCAGGGTGGCTTCGTGGAGATGCAGTTCCTGGAGTCTGGCACCTACATGTTCGTGAATCACTCCTTCTCGGAGATGGAGCGCGGTGCCGCCGGCAAGATCGTGGTGACTGATCGCTAAACACTCACGCTAGGTGCTTCTAGCACCCAGCAAGGACCCCGCCCGGTGCATCCTGTGAATGGATGCGCCGGGCGGGGTCTCTTTCTACACCGTCTTTCTGCGCCCACACAAGCCCCCTACAGAGCCCGCCCGGAGCCCCGCACACACCCCGGTAAGCACCCCGGCAGGAGCCTGCACGCGCATCGGCAAACTATGCTTATAGCCTCATGGGCGAACTTTTCTTAGCCAGGAGCGGGCATGGTGCGCTAGTCTATAGGAATGGCAGATAGCACTTCGAGCGCCTCTTCCGAGCGCAGCGCTACGGGCGCCACCAACCACACCTCCGCTTCGGCGGACGAACAGACTTCTCCTCGGCAGCGTAAAGCTTTCCCGCTTCGCTTTCTCGCCGGGGCACTTGCACATTGGCAGATTATTGCCTCCGCGGTTCTTTTGGGTGGCGGTGTTGCCGGCCTGGCAGCCACCTATGACGACTATTGCGGCATGACGGAGCTTTCGTATGTTCCGGCGGCTCTCCGACCCGATTTTGAGGAGGGCTCTAAGGTCGCGGGTTTCCGTCCCGGCGTGCTGGCGGCGCAGATTGAGACTGAGAGCCACTGGCGTGTGGGCGTTGTGTCCAGCCAGGGCGCTAAGGGTATTGCACAGTTCACCGATGATGCGTGGAGCGGCGGGCATTACAGCTTCGGTAATGGCGGTAATGTTCTGAACCCGCACGATGCGATTGCGGCGCAGGCACGCTACCTGGGTGAGTTGCGTACTCGCTTGGCGAAGTACGCCTCCAATGAGGATGAGCTGCAGGATGTGGTTCTCGCCGGTTATAACGCGGGTCCGGGTTCTGTGGAGAAGTACGGCGGTGTTCCCCCGTACGAGGAGACTCAGAATTATGTGAAGACAATTCGCGAGCTGGCGAATTCGAAGTACAAGCTGACCTGCTCCCCCGAGTACCAGTTCAAGCAGGCGAAGTTGAGCTTCGTGAATGGTGTGACTCCGGCGATGGCTGGTGTTCATGCGGATGGTACGGCACTGTCCCCGGAGGAGTCGGCATCGGCTGCCGCTGAGGTATCTGCTTCGGCTTCTGCGAGTGCTTCGGCTCGTGCGTCTGCGAGCGGTTCTGCGGGTTCTTCGGTGAAGCCTTCGGCGACGAGTTCCGGCCGCTAGATTCAGCTTTTTGGATAACCCACTAGGCTATATAGTCGCTAGGGAATATAGTCTCTAGGGAATATTCCGTTTTATCTATAGTGGGCGGCTGATACCGGCCACCACTACCCTACTATTCACTCTTATATTTACTC
>ERZ773072.1283-NODE-1283-length-12612-cov-10.085291_pt1 | contig 12612 bp, 10 predicted proteins | sample MGYA00580617_ERZ773072 | MGnify/ENA primary metagenome ERZ773072 (study PRJEB29015, sample SAMEA2737970) | human oral metagenome | biome: human oral; feature: human-associated habitat; material: dental | place: China | collected 2122 ... | reverse complement strand
TCATGATTATCGTTAATCTTGATGTCCAGCTGGCCAAGAAAAAGATGAAACTGGGAGAACTGGCCGATATCATCGGTATCACCAACGCCAACCTTTCCATTCTCAAAACGGGCAAGGCTAAGGCTATCCGTTTTAGCACCCTCAATGCTATCTGTCAGGCTCTTGATTGCCAGCCCGGAGACATTCTAGAATTTACAGATGATGAAGAATAAAAAAACTCCCGTCCTAGCCAATTTCATTTAGCTAAGGATGGGAGTTTTGCTTTTCTATTCAATCATTTGTGTTTCGGCTAGTTTCTTATACCAGTGAGCGGATTTCTTCGGATAGCGTTCCTGCGTTTCGAAGTCTACGTAGAATAAACCGTAGCGTTTTTCATAACCGTTAGACCAAGAAAAGACATCCATCAGAGACCAGATAAAGTATCCCTTGACATTAGCCCCATCCGCAATCGCATCGGATAAAACTTCCAGATGCTGCTTGACGTAGTCAATGCGAGCATCGTCGTAAACTGTATTGTCCACAAATTCATCTTTATAACCCAGACCATTTTCTGTGATATAAATCTTCTTGTAGTTTGGATAATCCTTCTTAATCCTCATGATCTGATCATAAAGACCTTGCGGATAGATAATCCAATCCCAATCAGTTTTTGGTATATGGGTTGGAGATTCTCTGCGCCCTACTCCCTTAATCTGGTACTTGGAGCTTCCCTTTTCGCCTTTTCCGTTATGGATAATTTCTGTTTCACCGTCAAAGTCGCGCATCCAGTCACTCATATAGTAGTTGATGCCAAGGAAGTCATTAAGATCTTTAGCTGCTTCTAAAGCCGCAAAGTCTTCATCTCGCAGATCCAGCTGGCCACCATTGACCTTAAGGATGTGATTTACACCTGCCAGAGTCACATCTGAATAGTGTCCCAGATAAGTTGCATCTAGGATAAATTTGTTATGAATAATATCTTCCAATTCTGCCGCTCTGACATCTGCTGGATTTTCTGGATCATAAGGATATTTTGTCGGAAGTGCATGAACGACACCGATTTCACCCTTGTAGCCCTTATCCTTATATAGCTTAACGGCACGGGCATGAGAGACCATCATATTGTGATGGGATTGGAAAACCTTGGCCAAGTCATACTGGATACCCGGCGGGAATTTTCCGACTAAGTACTGACCATCACCAATGGGACCAATTTCATTGAAAGTTGTCCAATAGCGAACTTCTGGAAATTCTTCAAAACAGAAAGCCGCATAGTCCACAAAGTGCTCAATATTTTCCCGATTGAGGAAATCTCCATTTGAATGAAGAGCCTCTGGTGTATCAAAGTGGTGAAGGGTCACAAAGGGTTCTACATGACGCTTGTGGCATTCTGCGAAAAGATTATGGTAAAATTCCACACCTTTTGGATTGACCTCGCCATAGCCTGTCGGAAAAATCCGTGACCAAGCAATGGAAATCCGAATCCCATTGACGCCATACTCTTCAGCCAATTTCAGATCCACAGGGTATTTGTGGTAAAAGTCGCTGGCAGGTTCTGCCGTGTACCAGTAGTTGTCCTCTAGGTATTTATCCCAGGCAACAGGACCTTTTCCATCTGTGTGGGTTGCTCCCTCAGCTTGATAGGCCGCTGTTGCACCACCGAAAATAAAATCTTTAGGTAAGCTTTTTGTCATCTTATTTTCCTTTCAATAGCCTTTGAGGTGAAACAAGTAAGTAAATAGGTAAATAACAGGGGAATTGAACTTTGCTTCACCTCAAATGAACTAACAAATTAGTTGTTAAATTGCTCCTGAACGAAGGCAAGCGCCCCTTTGCCATCACGGGTTAGTTTGATGTATTGGCCGCCTTCAGTCTTAGCCAGCTTGATACCCAATTTATCAGTTTCCGCCTTCATGTCTTCAAAGTTGGAGGCAACTTGAGGAGCCAGGATAACTAGGTCAAACTCAGGCAGCATTTCACGGTGAGCACCGTAGCCGCCCGCTGCTGCTTTGACAGGAACATTGTATTCAGCTGCTGCTTTATTCAAAGCGTTGGCCAGCAATCCGCTAGTACCACCGCCTGCACAGAGCACCAGAACATTGGTTTCTTCGCTAATATTGTTTTGAGCTAGAGCTTCTTCATCCACTCCTGCTTTTTCAAGGATAGCATCTGCTTTAGCAGTGTTAAAGTTAGCTGCTACTTTTTCTTTAAGAGCATCGTTAGCTTTGCCAGAACGTTCTTCTTCTAGGATTTGTTCGTCGTAAACCTTGACAAATGGATAGTAAATAACCACATCCACCACTACCAGAAGGGCTGCAAGAACAAAGGACAGAAGCTGGAAGTTCGTACCCAGCACAATTCCCAGAGGTCCAGGTGTCACCCAAGGAAGGTTGGCTGAGAAGGAGTTCATGTTTAAGGTATCAACAAAGAATTTGAAAATCCATACGTTTGCGATAGGTGCAAAGATAAAAGGAATAAAGAAAATCGGATTCAGAACGATTGGTGCTCCAAAGAGAATAGGCTCATTGACACCAAAGAAAGTTGGGACAACAGATGCCCGTCCAATTGCACGGTTACGCTCGGACTTACAGATCCACATGAAGAGGAATGGAACAATCAAGGTCGCACCAGTACCACCCATGGTAACGATGAACATTTGAGTACCAGAAGTGATGACCTTATCCGCATGCTGACCAGCTTGTACCAGAGCCAAGTTGGCATCGATATTGGCATAAGTAATGGCAGCAATGGCAGGCTCAACGATAGACGGACCGTGAATTCCCACAAACCAGAAGAAAGCATAAGCACCAAAGATAAGTGTGATTCCCAGATAGCCATCTGCCGCTGAGAAAAGCGGAGCGAGAAGTGTTCCGATGGATTCAGCAACCGTCACTCCCAGACTTGCTTTAACAAGCAGTTCCAAACCGTAGAGCAGAACGACTGAGACAGTAAATGGAATCAAGTCTTTAAATACTTGAGAAATATTTGGTGGAACTTCTTCTGGCATACGAATGGTGACATTATTTTTCACACAAACCTTGTAGACATTAACGGTCACAAAGGCAGCGATAAAGGCTGTCAAAAGACCTTTGGTTCCCATGAAGGCAGTTAGGAAGCCACCTTCCTTGGCAGGTTCAGCCGCCATGAGGAGGAAGCCGACCATAGAAGCCAGCATAGTAGACAAGAAGTTAATCTGGTTTGTCGCAGGCAGGTCGCGATTGACAGAGTCTGTCAAAGCCTTTGCAGTGGTCCCACCCACAAAGAAAGCCAGAATCCCCATCGAATAGCTATAAGGGGTCATTAGGAAAGTTTCAATATCCTTAGACCAGTGGAAGCCCCAAGCATTTGGCACATAGGCAATCAAGATAAAGATAGATGAGAAGAGGATGACTGGCATACCAGCGATAAAGCCATCCCGAATAGCACGGAGATAGATATTCCGAGAAATCTTCTCAAAGAAAGGCTTCCCTTTCTCAATAAGTCCGATGAGTTTGTTCATTATTTTACTCCTCTTTTGTATAGTTCAATCAAATGGTGCATCATGTCTTTTAGCAAAATAGTAGTCATTAAGTGATCTTGACCGTGCATCATGGTCACGCTGTAAGCCAAGTCCTCACCAGCAGCTTCTTTTGTCAAGAGACTGGTCTGAGCGTGGTGAGCTTCAGCGATGCAGCTATTGGCTTCTTCTACCAAGGCATCTGCCTTAGCAAAATCCCCAGCCTCTGCGGCTTTCAAAGCTTCCAGAAGCTTGGAGCGAGCGTCACCAGCGTAGGCTACAATTTCAAAACCGAGCAATGTTACTTCTTCTCTATTCATGAGAGATCCTCCTTGTATTCTTATGTAAAATTTTATTATTATTTTCTATTATAAAAGGCGTTGAATATGCAGCACTAGGTAGACCCGTTCGCTGCGGTAGAGATCAATTCCCGTCTTCTGGGCAATGATGTGGTAAATATCACTTCCGACCTGATAGGCTTGAGGGTAGGTCATCTGAATCTGACTTTCCATTTCCAGCAGGGAAACATTGTCATCACGGCTTCTGTCCAGATAGTCCAAAAAGTAGTTCAGGTGAATCATAAAACGGTCATAAAAGTTGCTGTTTTCTGCACTTCTTTTAATGCCATTTTTCTTCAGCTCTGCCTCAACTGCAGCCAGAATATCTTTTCGCCTGCCCAAGTGACTTTGCCCCTCGGGATTGGTCTCCCCTTCAGCATTGATAAAGTGATAGGCAATACGATTGACCTCGTCGCTCGGGAAATGATCTAACAACCGCTCGCGGTATATCGCTACTGCTTCCTGGGCAATCTGATAAGGGACAGGGTATTTGTCCGAAGCATCCGGCAGATCACTCTCCTTGTACCGCCCCTGCTGCACAGCCTGATAAGAACAGTAGATGTGATCCGTCAGCGTGACATAGATATACTCCTGGACAGGGTAATCATACTTCTTAGAAAGGGTATCAATCACATCATAAGTCACTGTGATAAAGTCCAGCGGAACATCTTTGAGCAAGGCCACAAAGTTTTCCTTGGACTCTTCCGTTCTCATACGAAAGACTTTCTCAATCTTACTTTCCAGAACAGGATCACCCTTTTTCTTATTGAATGCTATCCCACTACCAATCAGAACAACCTCTTCACCATTTTCATGTTTGGCTAGAGCAACATTGTTGTTCATAGGATGTATGATTCGATACATATCTCCTCCTCTTCATTTTCTAGGGTTCTGGCAAAACAAAAAGACCACAAACAAACCGAGGCTATATCTTCCCTCAATTTATTTGCGGTCACGCCTAATCCAACTTAGTAACGCTCACCCTATTCAATTCCTGACTTCATTATAGCATATCAGTCTCAGAATGTAAACCCTTACTTTATTTATTTTTTAACAAATTTTAGGCTCTTTCTTTCCAAGAGGTAGCTGTTTTTTGAAGAACCTTGTTGAGCTCATCAATATTTTCAAATCCTGTTGTACGGAGCCACTTGCGAGCTGCTTCTTCACCTTGCTCAATGTAGTCTTTGACGCTGCCAGCCCAAGTCGCCCGTCCGCAAAGAACGCCGTTGAAGTTAGCACCTGACTCATGAGCAAACACAAGTGTTTCTTGGAAAAGTTTCGCAGATACACCCGCACTCAAGTAGATGTATGGCAGGTTAGTCGCCTCATCCTGTTCCTTGAAGAAAGCTGCAGCTTGTTCTTTAGTATGCACCACTTCACCGTCACCAAAACCTTCAACATATTTAACATTGACTGGAACTTCCACTTTCAAGACATCAATATTGAAACGTGGATCTGAGAAGACCTTCATGGCACCGATAACCTTATGAGGTTTCACTTTTGCGTATTCAGCGCTGGAAGCATCCGCAATCTTTTCATCGTAAGCCAAGATTTCAAGGAAGAAAGGAATATCTTCTGCCACACACTCAGAACCCACACGCTCGATATAAGCCTGCTTTTGCTGGTTGAGTTCTTCAGAGCTGTCTACATCATAGTAAAGGAGGAATTTCACTGCATCCGCGCCTTGTTCTTTGATGCGTTTTGCTGACCAAACATCCAGACAGTCTGGCAGGCGCTTGGTGCTAGAAGTATCGTAGCCTGTCTTTTCATAGGCCAATAGCAAGCCAGCATTCTTGTCCAAAGCTTTAGTAGCAGGCAGTCCATACTCAGGATCCAGCAACATGGATGAAGCGTAAGGGGTCAGCTCTTCTGCGACCAAAACTTTCAGTTCTTCCATTTGAGCTACTGTTGGTTCTGCTTCCTGGTGTTGAGCCATGAGGCGTTTCAAAGCACCGCGTTGGTCAAATGCCAAAGCAGAAATGATGCCATTCTCATCAGAAAGTTTTTCCATGTACTTGCGTTTTTGTTCTGTTAATACCATTCTTTATACCTCTTTTACTGTGATTTGATTGTATAGGCCGTCGTAGTTTTCAACGTTGACATGACCTGTCATTTTTTCTTGGGCATTGAGCATGCCGAGAACATTTGCTTTTTTGAGTAGAGAGACATCATCCGCTTGATGACCCAAGGCTGAAGAAATCCCTGCAACAGTTGAGTCGCCAGAGCCAACTGGATTGACCACTTGGATTTTAGGAATATCTACTTTATAGAAAGTGTCCCAGTGTTTGGCAAAAGCGCCATCTGCACCGAGTGATACGATGATCCACTCGATTCCTTCAAATAGCGGTTCTGAAAGGACAGCTTTTAACTCATCCAAATCTTTTGAAACCTCGCGACCCAATAACTGAGAAAGTTCCTCATTATTAGGTTTGATGGCAGTTGGCTTCACATCTGATTTGAGTACAGCTTCCAGAGCTGCTCCAGAGCAATCCAACACCACCTTATTGCCAGCTTGATTAGCAATTTCAACCAATTGAATATAATATTCAACAGGTAAACCAGTTGGTAGACTTCCCGAGATACTAACTACCTCAGCTGATTCCATTAATGATTTAAAATGATGTAAAAAACCATTTGCCTCATCCGCTGTAATAGTCGGACCGGCTTCTAGGATTTCTGTTTGCTTACCTTCGTGTAAGATAGCAATACAGTTTCTCGTATCTCCCGAAATGTTATAAAAGCATTGTCTAACATTAGGATGAAGGTTTTGTAATAAGAACTCTCCATTAGTCCCACCAATCAGGCCCGTCGCAGCAACATTATCTCCAATTTCTGCCAAGACCCTGGTTACGTTGAGACCCTTTCCGCCTGCTGTTTTACTGACTTCCGAAACACGATTAACAGTATCTATTTTCAATTCTTCTAAGGGATAGGAAATATCGATAGAAGGATTCATGGTCACTGTAAGAATCATCTAGCTACCTCACTAATCGTGGTACTCTCCACGATCCCATTTTTCAAGAAATTCTGTAAAGAAGTTGGCATCTGTTTGATGATCATTGTGAGTCTCAACGTGCTCAATCTTTGCAATCAGCTTCTTGTTTTCTTCGGTTGGTTTATATTCCGCATGAATGAAAGCTTCAATGATATCACACATGAGGAGCTCACCAGTGATTTTTCCGCCAAAACCGATAACATTGGCATTGAGTTCTTCTTTAGCATAGAGAGCTGAAGTCATATCACGAACCAAGGCAGAACGAACACCAGGCACCTTATTTACAGCGTTGTTGATACCGACACCTGTACCACAGATACAAACACCAAGATCAGCTTGTCCACTAACGACTGCCTCCCCTACTTTTTTACCAAAGATTGGGTAGTGAGTACGTGTATGGTCATAAGTACCAAAATCAAGAACTTCATAGCCTTTTGATTTTAGAAAATCTGAGACTGCCATTTTTTCATTGGTAACGATATGGTCACATCCAATTGCAATTTTCATTTGATTTCTCCTTTTCTTAGCACATCTTGTTGAGCATGTCGACCCGGATTTGGTGACGGCCGCCGTCGTATTTACCATTGACAAAGCCTTTGGCAATGTTCTTAGCCAGCCCTTCACCAACGATTTCAGCTCCCATCGTAATCATGCGAGAGTTGTTATGGCCGCGAGTCATGTAGGCAGAGCGTTCATCTGAGACTTCCGCCGCTACCATACCTTTGATTTTGGTCGCTACCATAAATGGACCAGCACCATAAGCGTCAATGACAATACCAAGATTTTCCTCTTGTTTATTCACCTCAGCCGCAACTGCAAGGGTCACATCAACAAAATCCTGACCTTCTTTCGTCATATCGACCACTTCAAAGTTTTCTCCGACGAGAAAATCCTTGACCACATCTTTCAGCTTGCTTCCAGCAGCATCTGCTCCAATAATAATTGCCATGAGCATTCTCCTTTGTTTGATTTCTTGCACAGATCCATGTTTATAAAAAACACTATCTGTTTTCTATAAACATATTATACTCCTTTAAAAGTCATTTGTCAACATATTTCTGTTTATTTTAATCAATATTTTTTTAAAGATGATTAAAATAAACAAAAAAAGCCCTAAAAAGAGCTTTCTGATAATTTTTTCATCCATTTAAAATAATCTAGGAAATAATCTTGGTATAAACTTCCAGTTCTTCCTGAGCATTTTCAGACATCCTGTCTGTGATAACAGCTGTAATATTAGCCAAAGGACAGATAGAGGTGAAATCTTCCTTTCCAATCTTAGAAGAATCAATCAATAGGTAGGTCTCTGTCGAGCGCTCCAAAGCCAACTTCTGAGTATAGGCTTCTTCAAAAGAAGAAGTCATAATCTGCCCGTTTTTGATACCATTACCACTGAAAAACATCTTAGTAAAGTACATCTTATCCATGATAGCATTGGTCATCTCGCCAACAAAGGCTTGAGTCGCTTCCCGCATCTCCCCACCAAGTAGAAAGACTTTGAAGGTATCCGACTTCTTCTTCAAAAGATCGTGAAAAATAGGCAGACAATTTGTAATCACGCGCAGATGCTGATTGCTGATTTCCTCAGCCAGCACCTCCACAGAAGTCCCCGGCCCAAGAAAAATAGTATCGCCATCTTCAATCAGCTCCACAGCCTTCTTGGCCACAGTCCGCTTGGCCTCGATATTCTGATAAAGCTTCTCTTCATGAGGGATTTCTCTGTACTTGAGGTGCTGATTACTTTTAGCCCCACCGTGAACACGAGTCAGAAGCCCTTTACTTTCCAGCTCAATCAAGTCCCGCCGAACCGTCATGTCTGAAACCTTCATACTCTCTACAATCTCAGCAACCGTAACTGTCCCAGCTCGATCAACCAATTTAACTATTTCATCCTGTCTCTGATTTTTACCCATACTATTCCCTCTCTACACTCTAGTTTTGTTTATTATAACTCATTTTTCTGTTTTTTTCCATATTATTTGTTTGTTTTAAACAAAAACGAGGGTTTGCGATATGGTATAGGATGTTAGAAAAACCTCAAGATGAACATCATGAGGCTTATTTCTATTCTGAATAATCACTATGCAGTTTACTAAGGCTGATTTTGGAAAGAAAGTTTATATTGCCTAAGCAGCCAATTAAAATTGAAAGCAAGAGAGAAAACTTGATTAAATCTTACTTATCCTTATCATTCGTCTTTAGTATCCAATTAAACAATCCAATCATTTTTGGGAAGGTAAATGAATAGAACAGAGCCTTTCCAACAGACATTTCCTTAGGTTTATTCAAATCTTTAGATATTTTGTTCATACCTTTAGCCCATACTTGTAGAGCAAAGACTTTCATAATAAATTTTGACAATTGAATTATTCCTCATCTTCAATTACTTCAGCTTCTTTACGGATTGATTTAACATCTTTTTCATATTGTTCTTCATTGTAATCAATCATTTTAGAAAGTTCTTTTTGCAAGTTTTCCCCCATTGGTTTCATAGTAGCAAAAGTGATACCTCCTGAAATAACCCCTGAAACAACTGGAAGAACTTTGGAAACTCCTTTAGCAAATGTTCCCTTTGTAAGACTGATACCGAAAACCTTTAATACTTTTTTCAAAATTGGATAATACAAGGTTTTTGTTAAAGCTTTTTGTGGAATTGACTTGAGTGCCTGTTTTCCAATCGCCACGCCTCCAGCTCTCAGTAACGCACCTGTTCCAGAGACACCTAACATAACACCCAGATACAATAGCAACGTATTTTGGGCTTCTTCTGTTAATTTATCCTTTTCAGACCACAAATATTGGAAGCCGTAGATATAACCTAGTTCTTGAGCTAATTTTAAAGCCATGGCATAATATTGAGCAACATCTGCTGGTATGGTCACAGCCATAGCAATTCCTCCTGGTAAACCAGCAAGAACAGAAGCTCCACTTGATAATAGGACATTATCCATAATACAAGCCTTTGCAGCTTTGTCCAATTTATCCTTGGAAACAATATTTACAGGACCATCAGCTAATAATTTCCCTACTTCTTCTTGACTTAAACCTTTGCCAAATTTATCCATTAAAAATTGATTTCTATCAACTTTAACTACTGGAAGCTTGGAGACTTGCTCTAAGACTTGCATGGCCACTTCTTCTGGCTTCGCATCAAATTTACCCTTAGCTCCATTAACCACCTTATCAATCTCTTTACCAGCGCTCCCTGCAACATCTCCGACAGCTTTAGTAGTAGCATTAAAACCATTTCCTACTGCTTTAACAGTCCCATTGGCTAAGTCACCAGCTCCTTTAACAACATCATCCCAAAAAGCCATAAATAATTCTCCTAAAATAATTTAATAGATAAAAGTAAATCTACAAGCCAATTATCCTACAACTTGTCAACTTTGTCAATGTACTGACAGTTATTTAAATGTTTTTGACTAACAAATTTTTTCTGAATCACAAACCATACCTTTTTAATTCCCAAATTCAAAAATCCCCCAGCAGCCTCCTGCTAGGGGAACATTATAGAACAAAGTCTAAAATTCTTTTTGTGAACCTCATCCATCAATCAAAGATTGCTATCCAATCAAACTTCCATTTGGGACTTTTTCGTCAACGGTAAGGAGAGTCAGTTGGTCGCCGTGCTCGGCTGATAGAACCATACCTTGGCTGATGCGGCCCATCATTTTGCGCGGTTTGAGGTTGGCTACGATTTGGACTTTCTTACCGACCAGTTCTTGCTCGTTTGGATAGTATTTAGCAATACCAGAGAGGATTTGGCGATCCTCACCGTCTCCTGCATCCAAGCGGAACTGAAGAAGCTTGTCAGAACCTTCAACCTTAGACACCTCTTTGACTTCTGCGACACGGATTTCTACCTTATCAAAGTCGTCAAATTTGATAGCACCACGGTTGAGTTTGAGCTCGACTTCTTCTGGATTCCATTCTTTTTCAACCGCAGGTTTGTTGCCTTCCATTTGTTCTTTGATATAGGCAATTTCTTCTTCCATATCGAGACGCGGGAAGATTGGCGTCCCTTTTTCTACAACTTTCAGACCTGATGGGAGCTGATCAATTGCTAGGTTTTCCAGCGAAGTTGCTTGAGGTAAGCCAAGTTGACTGAGGACAGCCTTGCTCGTTTCCATCATGAAAGGCTTAATCATGTGTGCCACAACACGAAGGCTCGCTGCCAAGTGACTCATAACTGCTGCCAGTTCTTTGACCTTGGCTTCATCCTTGGCCAGAACCCAAGGAGCGGTTTCATCAATGTATTTATTGGTGCGGGAGATGAGTGACCAGACAGCTTCCAGCGCACGTGGGTAGTCAACTGCATCCATGTGTTTGTAGTAGTCAGCGATGGATTCAGATGCCACCTGAGCCAGAGCTCCGTCAAAATCCGTCACATTTTCTTCATAGGCTGGCACTTGACCGTCAAAGTACTTGTTAATCATGGAAACCGTACGGTTGAGGAGGTTTCCAAGGTCGTTGGCTAGCTCATAGTTGATACGGCCAACATAGTCCTCAGGTGTGAAAGTTCCGTCTGAGCCGACCGGAAGACTGCGCATGAGGTAATAACGCAGGGCATCCAAGCCATAGCGTTCAACCAGCATTTCAGGATAGACCACATTGCCCTTAGACTTAGACATCTTGCCATCCTTCATAACAAACCAACCATGGCCAATCAAACGTTCTGGTAATTTCACATCCAACATCATAAGGAGGACTGGCCAGTAGATGGAGTGGAAACGAAGGATGTCTTTCCCAACCATGTGGAAGACTGTTCCGTTCCAGAACTTATCAAAGTTCCCGTGCTCATCTTGACCGTAACCAAGAGCAGTCACATAGTTGAGCAGGGCATCGAACCAAACATAGACAACGTGTTTAGGATTTGACGGCACCGGCACACCCCAAGTAAAGGTTGTCCGAGAAACAGCCAAGTCTTCCAAGCCTGGCTCAATGAAGTTTTTCAGCATTTCATTGAGTCGACCATCAGGTGTGATAAAGTCTGGCTGAGATTTGAAAAATTCTACCAAGCGGTCTTGGTACTTGCTGAGACGGAGGAAGTAAGACTCTTCAGATACCCACTCCACTTCATGTCCAGATGGCGCAATTCCGCCCGTTACATTCCCAGCTTCGTCACGGAAAACTTCCGTCAACTGGCTTTCAGTGAAGAATTCCTCATCAGATACAGAATACCAGCCTGAATATTCTCCTAAATAGATATCATCTTGGGCCAAAAGCTTTTCAAAGACATCGGCTACAACCTTTTCATGGTAGTCATCGGTCGTACGGATAAATTTATCATAGGAAATATCCAAGAGCTGCCAGAGTTCCTTGACACCAACCGCCATGCCATCGACATAGGCTTGTGGGCTGATCCCAGCTTCTTCAGCTTTTTGCTGGATTTTTTGACCGTGCTCATCAAGACCAGTCAGATAGAAAACATCATGGCCCATGAGGCGCTTGTAGCGAGCCAAGACATCACAGGCAATGGTCGTATAGGCAGACCCAATGTGGAGCTTGCCAGATGGGTAATAAATAGGTGTCGTAATATAAAACGGTTGTTTTGTAGTCATTTTTTAATCCTTTCAAGGCTAATGAAACCTTTTTTGATAACACTTCATTATATCATATTTCCTAGCGATTGAAAAAGGGGACTCCTCCATCCTCTAACCTTTTTTATAGCCTTACAATCACTTTGCTATAAATCAACTCTATCTTTTGGTATAATAAACTCAGGAAATTTCTACTAGAAAAGGACATTTTATGAAACTCATCTCTTGGAACATTGACTCTCTCAACGCTGCATTGACCAG
>ERZ773072.1280-NODE-1280-length-12633-cov-7.773255_pt1 | contig 12633 bp, 11 predicted proteins | sample MGYA00580617_ERZ773072 | MGnify/ENA primary metagenome ERZ773072 (study PRJEB29015, sample SAMEA2737970) | human oral metagenome | biome: human oral; feature: human-associated habitat; material: dental | place: China | collected 2122 ... | reverse complement strand
GGTGGGCAACGAACGGCGCATTCGCCGGGAGTCCCTCCTGGACGCCTCGGACCAGGATGAGCTCGCGGGGCTGGTCCTGCTCGGCGGCGGTCTGACTGTGGCCGTCCTGCGGCGACACGGCACCCGTCACGCACCACGGAAGCAGCGCAAGGGCGACGCCGAGTAGCCACCGAGTCGTCACAGCACCGTTCTAGACTCGACGCATGACTCATTCCTCCCGCACTGTCAGGCGACCCGTGGTCGTGGCGATACTGTCCGGCCTCGCACTGCTCCTGGCCGGCTGCGGGGCTCGCTACGACTTCGTCATCCGAGACAACGAGACAGCCGACCTGACCTACACCATGTGGGACTCGTCGGAGCTGTCGCTCATCAGCAGGGAGAGCTGTACCGAGAAGAATCTCGAGAAGTCCACTCCTCTGCCCAAGGGCGTCAAGGCGGTCTACACCTACACGTCCCACAACGGGCATCCGGCGTGTCAGGTCACTGCCAAGTCGGTTCCACTCAACGACCTGCAGACCGACGTCTGGACGATCAAGCACCAGGGCGGGAAGTACGTCTTCGACCTGTCCCCCGAGGCGCTGAGCAAGCTCGGCAAGGACGACTCCCTCCCCTCCTCCCCGAGCACCTCGGCAGGAATGAAGATCTCGATAGCCGTGACCTTTCCCGAAGAGGTGACGAAGTCCAACGGGAGGAATGACGACAACAAGGTCACCTGGGACAACGTGCTGGAGAGCTCTGAGGATCTCCATGCCGAGGGCGGGGACGGCCAGTTCCATCTGCAGTGGTGGATGATCGCGACGGCCGTCGCCGTCGTCCTCCTCATCGTTCTCGCCTTCTCCTCCCAGCCCGGCCAATCCACGGCCCAGCAGGCGATTGCGGCCGGGGGCGAGGCCCTCGGCACTCCGGCCGCGGATGCGGCCTCCGACCCGGCATCGGGCGCCTCCGATGCCGCCTCCTCTGAGAGCGCGAGCCCATTCACCGGCGCGGAGGTCACCGTCATCGGCGACTCCGTGACGGTCGCCGCGGCACCGAGCCTGGAGGCGAGCCTGCCGGGGATCTCCATCAACGCCGAGGTCTCGCGGTCCGTGTACGCCGCCGTCCCCACGCTCCAGGATCTCGACGCCGCCGGCGCCAGGCCCTGCGTCGTCGTCGCCCTGGCCACCAACGGCCCGATCGAGACGGACCAGCTCGACTCGATCCTGGATTACCTCGGGCCCGACCGCAGGCTCGTTCTCGTCACCGGCTACGGCCCCGCGCGCACGACCTGGATCCCACCGGCCAACGAGGCGCTGCACGCCTTCGCGCAGGACCATCCCGATCAGGTCGCGGTGGCGGACTGGCAGGCCGCCGTCTCCGGACACCCCGACCTCCTGGTGGACGATCAGGTCCACCCCCAGCCGGCGGGCGCCGAGCTCTACGCGCAGACGGTCACGGACGCGATCGCGAGCCTCGAGCGCTAGCCGCCCTGAGGCCGCGTCGAGTGCGAGTGCGTCGCGTACGACGACCGCGACGAGTACGGGTGCGACGAGTGCGACTCCGGCTCGTCGGTCTCCTCGGAGAGCTCCTCCACGATCTCGCCGACGATCTCCTCGCGCGAGCGGCGCTCCTCGGTCAGCAGCTCCTCCAGCATGTCGCGCAGCTCGGAGCGCACGAAGTCGCGGGTGGCGACGTCGTTCATGGCCAGGCGCAGGGAGGCGATCTCCCGGGTGAGGAACTCGGTGTCCTCCAGGTTGCGCTGGGCGCGCTGGCGGTCCTGCTCGGCGGTGACGCGGTCGCGGTCGTCCTGCCGGTTCTGAGCCAGCATGATGAGGGGGGCCGAGTAGGAGGCCTGGGTGGAGAAGGCCAGGTTGAGCAGGATGAAGGGGTAGGGGTCCCATGCCCGCTGCACCTTGACCAGAACGAGGTTCGCCACGATCCAGGCGATGACGAAGATCGACATGTAGAGCACGAACTGGGGCGAGCCCATGAAGCGGGCGGTCGCCTCGGCGAAGCGGCCGAATCCGTCGGAGCGGGAGGCCCGGGCGGGGTGGGTCCTGCGCAGCCACCGCAGGCGGCTGTCGGGCAGCGGCTGGTCGAGCTGGTCAGGCATTGGCTCCCCTCTCGATCGTCTCGTCGGTGACGGCCTCGTCGGCCACGCGCCAGTCGTCGGGCATGAGGTGGTCCAGGACGTCGTCGACGCTGACGGCGCCCAGCAGGCGCCCGGCGTCGTCGAGGACCGGCAGGGCCGTCAGGTTGTAGGTGGCCAGCAGGCGCGTGACGGTACCGATGGAGTCCTCGGCTCGCACGGAGTCGACGTCGGTGTCCACGATCGACCCGACCAGCCGCTGGGGGCGCTCGCGCAGTGTCCGCTGGAAGTGGACCACGCCCAGGAACTTGCCGGTGGGCGACTCCAGGGGAGGGCGGCACACGAAGCCGATGGCGGCCAGGGCCGGGGGGATCTCGGCCTTGCGGGACTGGGCCAGGAAGGTCGCCACCGTCGCCTCGGGGGGCAGGATGATCGGCTCGGTGGTCATGAGGCCACCGGCGGTGTAGTCGTCGTAGGCCATGAGGCGGCGTACGTCCTCGGCCTCCTCGGGCTCCATGAGGCCCAGGAGCTCGGCGGCCTTGAGCTGGGGGAGGTCGGCGACCAGGTCGGCGGCGTCGTCGGGCTGCATGGCGTCCAGGACGTCGGCGGCGCGCCCGGCCTCCAGACGGGACAGGAGGGCGACGGCGTCCTCGTTGCCGAGCTCCTCGAGGACGTCGGCCAGGCGCTCGTCGGTCAGCTCGGCGGCCACGCGCATCTGGCTGTCCTGGGGCAGGTCGCGCATGACGTCGGCCAGGTCGGCCGCCTTGAGATCCTCCAGAGTGGCCAGCAGCGCCGTGGCGCCCTGCTGGTCGGCGCTGGCCGCCAGGCCCGTGACCTCCTCGGGGAGCACCGTGAAGGTCTCCCCACGGCGCAGGCCCAACGGCCCCGTGGAGGCGCGCTGGACGAACAGACGGGTCACCTTCCAGTCCATGCCGCGGTCGCGCTCGATGGCCACGTCCCGCACGGTGACGGTTCCCGATCCGTCGCGCATGGTGACCACCCGGTCCAGCAGCTCGCCGACGACGAGGGTCTCCACGTGGCGCTGGGTGAAGCGGCGGATGTTCATCAGACCGGTGGTGATGACGGCGCCGGGCTCGATCGCGGTGACCCGGGACAAGGGCAGGAAGACGCGGCGCCGGCTGGAGACCTCGATGACGAACCCGACTGCTCGCGGCTCCCCACGCATCTGCAGCAGGACGACGACGTCATGAACCTTGCCCACCGCGTCGCCCAGGGGGTCGAAGACGGAGGTACCGATGAGGCGGGCCACAAATACCCTGCTGGTCGTGCGCGTCCTGGTGTTCTCCACAAGCCAAGCCTATGCGCCTGAGGCATGAATGGCTGCTGGCGGGGCGCTGCCGCGTGCCTGCGCGTGCGACGATAGGTCCCATGAGTGCCAATCCGAGTCCACTGTCCTCCCTGACCTCGTCCAGTGGTGGTGTGATGCCCCAGGGGGAGGAGGTGGCCTCCTTCGCGACCTACCCCGAGGCGCAGAGGGCCGTCGACGCCCTGTCGGATCAGGGCTTCCCGGTCCAGCACCTGGCGATCATCGGCACCGACCTGCGTCAGGTCGAGCGCATCACCGGGCGCATGAGCTGGGGGCGCGCGGCGATGTCGGGTGCGATGAGCGGCCTGTGGATCGGGGTGTTCTTCGGCCTCATCATGTCGGTGGCCGGCAGCAACGGGCCTCGGCTCAATTTCTGGGCCTGCGTCCTGCTGGGGGTGCTGTGGGGCATCGTCTTCCAGCTCTTCAGCTATGCCCTGACGCGCGGGCGCCGTGACTTCACCTCGATCAGCCAGGTCGTGGCCTCGCGCTACTCGATCATTGCCGCTCGTGAGGTTCGCGAGGCCTCCCAGGCCCTGGCTGATGTGCCGGGCAACCTCTCGCGCGGAGGAGAGGCCCAGCGCCGGTCCCAGGAGCGTCGTCGGGCCCGGGAGGAGACTTCCGGGCCGACGGCCTTTGGCTCGCGTCCTGATGAGCAGCCTCGATTCGGGGTGCGACTGCCCCAGCCCGGCAGCACGCCCCCTGACGTGAGCCCTGCTTCGACCTCGGTGCCGTCGCCCGGCTCTCCGGCCGTCCCTGAGGATTACGACCCCTTCCGGCGTCCCTCGCGCCGAGAGCGCCAGGAGGAGTCAGGAGGCTCGACGAGGTCTCAGGGCTCCGGCGGTGAGCCCGGTTCCGGTGACGATGAGTAACGAGCACTGAGGGACAGGGGATTTCAGCGATGAGCATTCCGGTGGGACTGTCGACCGCCTGCGTGGTTCCTGGCAGCGTTCCCGACACCTTCGCCATCGCCCAGGATCTGGGCTACGACGGCGTCGAGATCATGGTCTGGAGTGAGAAGGCCTCCCAGGACGCCACCCGGCTGGCGGCCCTGGTGGAGAAGTTCGACCAGCCGGTGCTGGCGGTCCACGCCCCCACGCTGCTGGTGACCCGCGGGGTCTTCGGCGTGGACCCCTGGGACAAGGTGGATCGTTCCATCGAGCTGGCCCACTACCTCGAGGCTCCCACCGTGGTGCTGCACCCGCCCTTCTTCTGGCAGACCCGCTACGCGCGCTCCTTCATCGCCGGGGTCGCGCAGCGAGAGGCCACCACGGGCATCCACCTGGCGGTGGAGAACATGTTCACCTGGAGGCCCCGCCACGCCCACTCCACGCGCGACTTCCAGGCCTACTCGCCCACCTGGGACCCGGTGGGGCAGGGCTACAAGTCGGTGACGCTGGACATCTCCCACGCGGCCACCTCCGGCTCCGACGCCCTGGCCATGGCCCGTTCGCTGGGACCCACCCTGCGCCACCTGCACCTGACCGACGGCGTGCCCGGGCCTCTGGACGACCACCTGCTTCCCGGGCAGGGCAACCAGGACTGCGCCGGGGTCCTCAGGCACCTGGCGGCCACCGGCTTCGAGGCCGGCGGGGGACAGGTGGTCGTCGAGGTGACCACCCGGTCCATGACAGCCGCTCAGCGCCTGGAGGGGCTCGCCAGTGCGCTGGCCTTCGCCCGCGAGCACCTCGAGGGCGGGGAGCCGGCCCACATCCCCGAGCCGACCCGCAAGCGCTACCGCCGCGGCTGAGGCCTGCTGCTAGCAGTAGGCGGCTTCGTGCTCGAGGTGCGAGACGGGCTCGAGCTGGAGGGTCGCGTGCTGGATCTTGACCGGGAAGTGCTCGGCCACGCAGCTCTGGAGCCGGTCGAGGATCTCCTCGGTGTGACCGTCGCGCAGGCACTCGTCGCGGACGACGACGTGCGCGGTCAGTACCGGCATCCCTGAGGCAACGGTCCATGCGTGCAGGTCGTGGACGTCCTCGACGTGATCGACCCCGAGCATGTGGGTGCGCACCTGCGCCAGGTCCAGCTCCTTGGGCGTGAAGTCCATGAGGACCGCCAGGGCTGAACGCAGCAGTGTCACTGCCCGGGGCAGGATGAGGACGGCGATCACGAGGGAGGCCACGGCGTCGGCCCGTGTCCACCCGGTCCGGGCCACCACGGCGGCCGCGATGATGACGCCCACCGATCCCAGGGCGTCGTTGAGGACCTCAAGGAAGGCGGCTTTCATATTGAGGTTATCGCCGTGTCCGTCATGCCCCCGGCCGCCGGAGAGGACCAGCAGCGCGATGACGTTGGCCGCCAGTCCGATAACACCCATGATGAGCATGCCGGAGGCCTCGACCTGCGGGGCCACCAGCAGGTTGTGGACCGCCTTGAAGGCCACGAACACGCCGACGACGGCGAGCATGCCCGCCTGGAGCGCGGCCCCGATGACCTCGGCCCGACGCATGCCCCAGGTGGAGCGGTCCGTGGCCGGCCGCATGGACAGGTGCGCGGCCGTCAGGGCCATGATCAGCCCCACGACGTCGGTGAGCATGTGCCCGGCGTCGGCCAGGAGCGCCAGCGAGCCGGTCAGCAGCGCCGTGATGATCTCGGCCACCAGGACGGTGACCGACAGGCACAGGGCGACCAGGAGCCGGCCGCGTGAGGCCCCGGCGCCGTGGTTGTGCGAGTGGCCGTGGGAGTGGTTGTGCTGCGCGTGGCTGTCCGGGGTGCTCACAGAGGGTCCTTGCCCTTGCTCGAGGCGTCTGCGGAGATGGTGGCGGACAGGGACTCTGCTGCGGTTAGGACCTGCTCGATGGCCTCGGGGTTCTCGATCCGGCTGACATTGGCCCGCCCGTGGGAGTGGCTGGAGATGAGGCCTGCGCTGCGCAGGATCGCCAGGTGCTGGGAGACAGTGGACTGGGCCAGGCCCAGGTGCTCGGTCAGCTCCACGACCCGGTGCTCACCGCCATGGAGGTGACGCAGGATCGCCAGACGGGTGGCGTCCCCCAGGACGTCGAGCAGGGAGGCCACGGTGGAGGCCTCGTGCACGGCGCCGTGGTCCTGCGAGCGATCCTCGGGGAGCAGTCCATGTTTCATCGTCATACGACGATGCTATTCGTGGCTGCCGATGATGTGCAAGGGGTGCCGGCCTGGCCCGGCCGTGTCAATGAGCACCAAATGAGCACCAGGCGAGGCGCTTAGGCGATGAGGCCGCTCACCCAGGCCTCGACCTCCTCCACGGTGCGTGGCACGTCCTGGGTGAGTCGCTCCACGCTGCCGTCCTCGCGCACAACGACGTCGTCCTCGATGCGCACGCCGGTGCCTCGCATCTCCTCGGGCACCAGCAGGTCGTCCTCGCGGAAGTACAGACCCGGCTCGATGGTGAAGCACATGCCCGGCCTGAGCTCGGCATCCATGTACATCTCGCGGCGCGCCTGCGCGCAGTCGTGGACGTCCAGGCCCAGGTGGTGGCTGGTGCCGTGCACCATCCAGCGGCGGTGGTACTGGCCCTCGGGAGCCAGTGAGTCTGCGGCGCTCACGCCCTCGGGCAACATGCCCCACTCCTCCAGGCGGGCGGCGATCACCTCCATGGCCGCGGCGTGCACGTCCTTGAAGCGGCAGCCCGGGGTGCCCGCCCGGGCGAAGGCGGCGTCGGCAGCATCGAGGACCGCCTGGTAGATCCGGCGCTGGGCCTCGGTGAAGCGGCCGTCCACCGGGATCGTGCGGGTGACGTCGGCGGTGTAGAGGGAGTCGACCTCGACGCCGGCGTCGACCAGGACCAGCTGGCCGGGCTCGACGGCGCCGTCGTTGTTGATCCAGTGCAGCGTGTTGGCGTGGTTGCCGGCCGCGGCGATCGTGTCATAGCCCAGGCCGTTGCCCTCCTCACGGGCCTTGGCTCCGAAGGCCCCCTCCAGGACCCGCTCTCCGCGCCAGTGACCGCGGGCCCGCGGGATGGAACGGATGAGGTCGTCGAAGCCCGCCTTGGTGGCGGCGACGGCGGCGCGCAGCTGGTCGATCTCCCAGGGGTCCTTGACCAGGCGGAGCTCGCTGGCGGCCTCGGCCAGGCCGGCGTCGACCTCGGTGGCGGCCTGGCCGGTCTCCAACCCGACCTGCTGACGGGTGGTGGTCACCAGAGCGGTGACGGCCTCATCGGCCTCGGCGACGACGCGCAGCTGGACCGCGCCGGGGCCCGCGTCCTTGGCCAGGGCGTCAGGCAGAGAGTCGATGTGGGCGCAGCGCATGCCGGTGGCCGACTCGACCTCCTCCAGAGAAGGACGTACTCCCACCCACAGCTCGCCGTAGCGGGGATCGCCGTAGAACTCCTGGCTGGAGCGCGAGGCCCGAGGACGGAAGTAGAGGACTGCCTCGTGCGTCGGGGTGTCCGGGGCCTGCGCAGCAGCCGCCTTGGTGCCCGCCTCCCGGCCGGGCGCGGTGAGGGGCTCCAGGACCAGGACGGCGTCGGGCTCGAAGTCCGTGCCGGTCCCGGCCAGGTGGGCGAAGGCGCTGTGCGGGCGGAACCGGTAGTCGCAGTCGTTGTTGCGCACCTTGAGCGTCCCCGCCGGCAGCACCAGCCGCTCGCCGGGGAAGAGTGATCCCAGGGCCTCGCGCCGCGCTGCCGCCCACGGGGCCGCCTCGCTGCGGGAGGGCAGCCCCTCAGGACGAGGACCCCAGCCCGAGCCGATGAAGTCCCTGAAGGCCTGGTTATCGGGCTGGCGGGACCGGTTGGACCCACGCGCCGCCAGGGACTGGGGGGCCTCCTGGGAGGAGCTGGGCGTGGAGGCGTCGTCGGAGGTGCGGTCGTCCGCAGGAGAAGTCGATGTCATAGGGGCATCATCGCACCGTCGAGCCGTCGCCGGGGCGGGGAGCGGTACAAGCGGCTGAGGGGACGGTTGAGGCGGTGCTCGAGGAGAACCAGGCCTACGAGTCGGCCGGGAAGCGCACCCCCACCTGTCGGCGAGCCTCCTCCAGCGCGACTATCGCCGCCACCGAGCTGCTGAGCGGGTGCAGCTCGGACTCGTGCGCTCCGGTGCGCACTAGGCGGCAGACCTCGGCCACCTCGTAGGCGAGCTGATGCCCGGGCTCCGGCTCCTTGCGCTCGACCGACAGGTCCTCGCGCGCCTGCGCCCCCTGAGCCGCGTCACCGTTCGCCGTCGGCCCGCGCAGCTCGATCCGCTTGGGCCACTGGCAGTCATCAATAGCCACGACGTCCCGGTCCGAGGCGAAGGTCGACTCCGTCCCCGGTGAGGTCTTGGAGTGCAGGCAGACGACCTCCATCCCCGCGTGCTCGCCGGAGTCATAGGACAGGATGACGGTGCCCCGCACGTCGACGCCGGAGCTCAGCAGCTCTCCCGTGGCCGTCACTCGGTCCGGTTCCCCGAAGAGGTGGATGGCCAGACTGACCGGGTAGATGCCCAGGTCCATGAGGGATCCGCCGCCCAGGGCCGGATCGAAGGCCGGCGGCAGATGTCCGGCCCGGTAGGCCTCCATCCGCGAGGAGAACTGCTCCTTGGACAGCACCACTCGATGCAGCCGGCCCAGCCGAGGAAGGACCTCGCGCAGCCGAGCCACGCCCGGCTCGAAGGCGGAGAGCCATCCCTCCATGAGGAAGCGGCCGGCCCGCCTGGCCGCCTCCACCATCGCGCGGGCCTGGGCAACCGTCAGCGCGAAGGGCTTCTCCACCAGGACGTGGAAACCGGCCTCCAGCGCCGCGATCGTGTGCTCCGCGTGCAGAGAGTTGGGCGAACCCACGTAGACGACGTCGATCGGGGCCTCGGAGTCCGGGCCATGGGCGGCGAGCATCTCCTCAAGCGATGCGTGGGCGTGGGAAATCCCGTGCTCCTGGGCGAAAGCGGCGGCGCGCTCGCGGTGGGCGGAGGTGACAGCCACGATCTGGGCGGCCGGCTCCCGCGAGACGGCCTCGGCGAACCAGCGGGCGATGAATCCGGCCCCGATCACTCCGAAGCGGACCGGGGTGTCGTCGGTGTGCTGTGCAGCGGGTGCGGTGTTCGTCGTGCGGCTCAGATCACTCATGCCGTCCAGTCTCCCACGCCTCCCTACACTGTCCTGGTGCGCATCGACCCCCACACTCACTCGGCCTGCTCCGACGGCACTGACTCACCCGCCGAGCTCATGGTCCAGGCGGCCGGGGCGGGTCTCGACGTCGTCGGACTGACGGACCACGACACGATGGCCGGCTGGGACGAGGCGGCCTGCGCCGTGCCGGCCACCGGCGTCGCCCTCCTGCGCGGCACCGAGATCTCCTGCGCCGCACAGGGCGTCACTCTCCACCTGCTGTCCTACCTGCACCGGGCCGACGACCCCGGTCTCGGTGAGGCCTTCGCCCGCGCGCGCACCTCACGGGGCACCCGCGCCCAGCGGATGGTTGAGCGCCTCGGTGAGGACTACCCGATCACCTGGGAGGACGTCGTGACCCAGTCAGCCGGCACCCACACGATCGGCCGGCCCCACATCGCCGACGCCCTCGTGGCCGCCGGGTCCTTCCCCGATCGCAACGCCGCCTTCGCCGGGCCGCTCGCCACCTCCTCCCCCTACTACGTCCATCACTGGGCACTGGACCCGGTCGAGGCCTGCCGCCTGGTGCGCGCCGCCGGCGGGGTCCCGGTGGCCGCCCACCCGCGCGCCTCCTCGCGCCAGCGCCGCCTCGTGCCCGATGAGGTCTTCGCCGAGATGGCCGATGCCGGACTGGCCGCCCTGGAGATGCATCATAGGGACCAGACTCCCGAGCAGCGCGAGCAGGTCCGTGTCCTGGCCCAGCGCCTGGGCCTGGGGCTGTCGGGGGCCTCGGACTACCACGGCACCGGTAAGCCCAACCGCCTGGGGGAGAACCTCATGCCGCCCGAGCTCCTGGAACAGATCGTCGACGAGGGCGCCCTCGACCTCGTCAAGCCCTGAGTCGTGCCCTGACTCCTGCCGGTCGCCGGTGATAGAAAGCCACTATGCAGTCCGTCTTCGAGCCCACGGTCTTCGCCACGACCTTCATGACGCTCCTGGTCATCCAGGACCCCCTGGGAGCCATCCCGATCTTCCTGTCCCTGACCTCGCGGCAGACCCCCACCGAGCGGGCCGCCTCCGCGCGCCAGGCCACGGTCGTCTCCTTCGGCGTCATCCTGCTCTTCGCGGTCTTCGGCCGCTACATCCTGAAGTTCCTGGGCATCTCGGTGCCCTCCCTCCAGGTGGCCGGCGGGTTGCTCCTCCTCCTGGTGGCCCTCGAGCTGCTGACCGACAAGGCAGATGAGAGCCCCGACCCCGACGCCGTCACCTCCAACGCCGCCCTCGTCCCCCTGGGCACGCCCCTGCTGGCCGGCCCGGGAGCGATCGTCGCCGCCATGGTCGCGGTGGACGCCACCGGCGGCGGCGCGGCCGGATGGGTCTCGGTGACGGCCGCGATCATCGGCACGCATATCGTCGTCTGGATCTCGCTGCGCTTCTCCCTGGGACTCAACCGGGTACTGGGCACCTCCGGTATCCGTATCCTCACCCGGGTCATGGGACTGCTTCTGGCGGCCATCGCCGTCCAGATCATGGCCGACGGCGTCTTCGCCTTCCTGGAGACCCGCCTCTGATCCGGGTTCGACGTCGGGGCCGCCGTCGCCGGCGGCCCCGGGCTGCTCAGGCCTACTCAGGCCTGCTCGCCGGCCGACCCGTCGACAGGGCGACCACCGCGAGTGCGCTTGCGGGTGCGCTTGCGCCGGGGCTTCGCCTCGTCATCGGCCGAGCGTCGGGAGCGCGAGCGCTCACCGCGCTTGGTGTCCCTGCTGCCGCGGCTCCGCTGGCTGTTGCCGTCGCGCCCACCGCGCCCACCCTGCCGACCGGACTGCTTGCGTCCGCGCCTGCCGGTCTCGCCCAGGTCCTCGATCTCCTCGGCGTCCAGGCCCTCCAGGGTGCGCTTGTGACGGGGGAGACGACCGGTGACCTTCTCGGGGATCGACAGATCGGAGAAGAGGTGCTCACTGGTGTGGTAGGTCTCCACGGGCTCTTCGATGGGCAGGCCGAGGGCCTTGGCGATGATCCGCCATCGCGGCACGTCGTCCCAGTCCACGAAGGTGACGGCCGTCCCGGAGTTGCCGGCGCGGCCGGTGCGTCCGATGCGGTGGACGTAGATCTTCTCGTCCTCGGGGCACTGGTAGTTGATGACGTGGGTGACGTCGTCGACGTCGATGCCGCGGGCGGCCACGTCGGTGGCCACGAGCACGTCGACCTTGCCGTTGCGGAAGGCCCGCAGCGCCTGTTCGCGCGCGCCCTGGCCGAGGTCCCCGTGCAGGGCGGCCGTGGCGAAGCCGCGGGAGGCCAGGTCGTCGGCGACGCGAGCGCAGGTGCGTTTGGTGCGCGCGAAGATGATGGTCCGCCCGCGGTCGGCGGCCTGGAGGATGCGGGCGACGACCTCGACCTTGTTCAGGGCGTGGGTGCGGTAGACGACCTGCTGGGTCGTCTTGACCGTCATGCCCTCGTCGCCGGGGTCCTGGGCGCGGATATGCGTCGGCTTGGTCATGTACCGCCGGGCCAGGGCCACGACGGCGCCGGGCATGGTGGCGCTGAACAGCATCGTCTGGCGGTCCGAGCGCGTGCGCGCCAGGATCTTCTCCACGTCTGGTAGGAAGCCCAGGTCGAGCATCTCGTCGGCCTCGTCGAGGACGACCGTCGTCACGTGGGTCAGGTCCAGCACGCCGCGGTCCATGAGGTCGATGAGGCGCCCGGGCGTGCCGACGACGATCTCCGCCCCCTCGGCCAGGGCCTCGATCTGCGGCTCGTAGGCGCGTCCGCCGTAGACCTGCACGATGCGCACCGTGCGCCCGGCCGCGGCCACGGCCAGCTCTTCGGCCACCTGCTTGGCCAGCTCGCGCGTGGGCAGGACGATGAGCGCCTGCGGGGAGCCCGAGGCGGGGTCGGCGTCCCACCCGTCCTCGCCCGGGCCGAGGGTGTCCATGAGCAGGGGGATGGCGAAGCCGAGGGTCTTGCCGGTGCCGGTCTTGGCCTGGCCGATGATGTCCTGGCCGTCCAGGGCCACGGGGAGCGTGAGAGCCTGTATGGGGAAGGGGTGGATGATGCCCTTGGCGGTCAGGGCGTCGCAGATCTCCGGCTCGACGCCGAAGTCGGCGAATCTCTTGTGCGTCAGGTCGGTCTCATCCCCCTCGTCGGTAATGTCGGGGGTGGCCTCGTCCAGGGCGGGGGCGTGGGCGCCGGCGGTGCGGAGGATGCCGGAGGCGCGGTCGGCCTCGACGGCGGGCGCGGCGGGTGC
>ERZ773072.1278-NODE-1278-length-12635-cov-36.459539_pt1 | contig 12635 bp, 11 predicted proteins | sample MGYA00580617_ERZ773072 | MGnify/ENA primary metagenome ERZ773072 (study PRJEB29015, sample SAMEA2737970) | human oral metagenome | biome: human oral; feature: human-associated habitat; material: dental | place: China | collected 2122 ... | reverse complement strand
TCCACGTGATCATCCCCGCCGGCGGTGCTGGCACCCGCCTGTGGCCGCTGTCGCGCCGCCGCCGCCCCAAGTTCCTCCTCGACCTGGCGGGCACGGGCCGTACCCTCCTGCAGGGCACGGTGGACCGCCTGGAGGAGTCGGCCTCGTCGGTGACCATCGTGACCGGCCAGGCGCACCGCGACGGCGTGCTCGCCCAGCTGCCTGAGTTCGCCTCGTCGGATAATCGCACGCTTCTCATCGAGCCGTCGGGCCGTGATTCAATGGCCGCGATCGGCCTGGCCGCATACGTCGTGCGCGAGCGCTTCGGGGATGACGCGATCGTCGGGTCCTTCGCGGCCGACCACCTGATCGCCCGCCCCGAGCTGCTGCGCAGCGCCGTCGAGACGGCGATCGGCGCCGCCCGCGAGGGCTACGTCGTGACGATCGGCCTGACACCCACAGAGGCGTCGACCGCCTACGGGTACATCGCACCTGGTCCGGCCCTCTCTGACGAGGCTGGGGAAGCCGACGCTGAGCGCGGCGCTCGCCGGGTCGCCGAGTTCGTGGAGAAGCCGGATGCCGGCACGGCTGCCCGCTACGTGGCGGCGGGCTACCTGTGGAACGCGGGTATGTTCATCGTGTCGGCGGGCGTGCTTGCCGCCCATCTGGCCCGCCTGCTGCCCGACATGCACGCACGCCTGGAGACTATCGCGCGCGCGTGGGGCACCCCCGAGTTCGATGAGGTGCTGGCGGATAACTGGCCGCACCTGACGAAGATCGCCATCGACCACGCGATCGCCGAGCCGGTGGCCGCCGACGGGGGAGTGGCGGTCGTGCCCGCAGACGCCGAGCTGGGTTGGACGGATCTCGGCGACTTCGAGGCCCTCACCGGCATTGTCGCGGAGGCGGGCAACCTGGGCGAGGCGCTGCGCGTCGAATCCGAAGGGGCGGCGGTCTTCTGTTCCCTCGCGCAGGATGGCGAGGGGCCCCTCGTCGCGCTCGTCGGCGTGCCCGATGTGGCCGTCGCTCTGACCCCCGACGCGATCCTCGTGACGCGCCGCGACCGCGCGCAGTCCGTGAAGGCCGTCGTCGACCAGCTTGCTGACCGGGGCCGCTCCGACCTGCTCTGACGCCTCGCCGACGCGCGGCCTGGTGTATCCCCTCGTGACGTTCCCGCGAGGGGGTCTGGCCTCGCCGCGCCCTGTTTGCTCTCGGGTGAGGTGCGCCGCCCCGCCCGCCGCGCAGGGGTGCGGGGCTGGTAGCGTGTTGGGCAGCAAGAAGCCCCTACGAAAGGCATCACACGTGAACAAGCGGACCATCGCCGCCCTCGCAACCACCGCGACCGCGGCCGCCTTGGCCCTTGGAGCTTGCTCGACCACGCCCGCCGCCACCCCCGCAGCCTCCGCGAAGGTCTGCGCCGCCATCTCCGGAGCCCACGGCGACGCCGCCACGGACCCCGTCGCGACCGCTCTCGCGAGCGCCGCGAACGACGCGTCTGTCGCTTTCGAGTCGGCCAGCGGGCAGGAGGCACCGGCCTCGCTCGTGACCTCCGGCTGCACGCTGATCGTGGGCGCGGACTCGACCATGGCCGCCTCGATCTCCGAGGCCGCACGTTCCAACCCGAAGGTTCGCTTCGCCCTCGTGGGAGCCTCCTTCGTTGACTCCAAGGGGGCCGTGACCTCTCTGAAGAACGGCTCGGTCGTCGACGTGGACGCCTCGCAGGCCGCCTACCTGGCGGGCTACGCCTCCGCGGGCATGACGACCACGGGCACGCTCGCCGTCGTCGGCGGAGAGCGTGACAACGTCACCAGCTCGCAGATGTCCGCGTTCTCCCAGGGCGTGGACGCCTACAACCTGGCCAACGGCACGTCGATCACGGTGCTCGGCTGGAACCCCGTGACGAGCGACGGCACGTACGCGGGCAGCGCCAACGAGGTGCGCACGGCGACCGCCGACGCGATCTCTCAAGGCGCCGACATCATCGCCCCCTTCGGCGGTGAGGCGAACGAGGGCGCCGCGCACGCCGTCACCGAGGCCGCCAACCCGACCGTGCGCCTTGTGTGGTCGGGCCTGACGAAGAACGACCTGAAGGGCCTGACTCGCGACGAGGCCCAGTCGGCCGAGACCGCGCCGATGTCCGGCCAGTCCGGCGCGTCGGTGACGCAGCAGGTGGACACGCAGTCATTCGCGGACGCGTTCAGCTACATCCAGATCGCCGACGAGGTCCGCTCCGCCATCGGCGCTCCCGTGCTGACGGGCGTCGTCGTGGATTACAAGGCTGCGATGGATACCCTCATCGCCCAGGCCTCCGCGGGTGAGAAGGCATCCGTCGTCCCGGTGTCCCTGGCCTCGGGCGGCGTGATCCTCACGGGCTTCGGCGCCTACACGCCGATGCTGTCCTCCGAGCTCAAGCTGGGCCTGTCCGACATGGTCGGTCAGATCGAGACGGGCGGCATGGTCATCTCCACACCCTTCGACGTGTGAGCTGACGGTATAGACGGCAGTGCCCCGGGGACGTGTCCCCGGGGCACAACTGTTCGGTCTCAGACTCCTAGCACTGCCAGCGCCGCGCCCGCGCACAGCGCGTCCGCGTCGAGTACGAAGGCCGGGTCCACGCAGTACAGGCCCGGGTCGGTGGGCGCGGCGGGAGAGGTGCTCAGCGCATCCTCCAGCGCGCTGCGGACCCGCTCCTCGGGCACCGAGGTGCTCAGGGTACGCCCATCCGAGGAAACGCTGAGGGAGAGATCAGCGCCCTCCTTGAAGACCGGCACGCCCAGGTGGTCCAGGAGAGTCGCCAGGAGCCCCGAGGCCTCGTCGATCGACACGGAGGTCCCGCGTGCGCCGGAGGGCTCCAGGGAGGCGATGCGCGAGGTGCAGCGGTCCACGTACGCGCCGACCATTCCGTCGCCCACCGACTCCCAGCCTCCCAGCGAACGGGGGAGGGACGAGCCGTCCCCGCACGCGGCCACGGCCTCGTCGATGAGGGCCAGCTCAGCATCGGGGGCCAGAGCGCCCTCGTGCGAGCGATCGATTGCGCGCCCACCCAGGTAGATGAGGGCCTCACCCGACGCGCGCACGTACACGGCGCCGTCCGCCATCACCATGCGCACCGAAAACGCCGTCAGGGGAGCGGGGAGCGCACGCGGCATGAGCAGGGCGTGCCCGCCGGACGCTTCGATGACCGCAGCGCCGTCGCGCGCAGCGTCCTGATTCTCAGGGGTTTCGTAGCCGATGATCAGGCGAAAACGACCCCCGGTTCGCGCGGACAGGAAAGAAGCGATACCCGCAAACAGCAACGGGTTAGCACAGCGTGTCATGTGCTGAGGGTAACACCTTGGGTGGTTCGCGCAAAAACGGGTATCAGGAAGGAGGCCGGGGCTCGCTCCCGGGGAGCGGCGGAGGGACGCAGGTGGGGGAGTGCGCGGCTATCCTGGAGGCATCGGTGAAGGAGGAACCATGCAGCTGACGAACCTGACGGACCCGGTCGAGCTCACGCGCCAAATGATCGACATTCCCTCGGTGTCGGGAGACGAAGGGCCCCTGGCTGACGCCGTCGAGGCGGCCCTGCTCGATGCCGGATTCGGATCGGTCCCATCCCTGGAGATCCTGCGCGACGGTGATGCCGTGTGCGCGCGGACTTGTCTCGGCCTCGACCAGCGCGTGGTTCTCGCCGGGCATCTCGACACCGTCCCCATCGCCGACAATGTCCCCGGTCGCTTCGAGGAGCGCGACGGGGCCACGGTCCTGTGGGGTCGTGGGTCGGTCGACATGCTTGGAGGCTGCGCGGCGGCGCTCGCGCTCGCGTGCGAGGCTGGCGCTGTCCTCCGTTCCAGCGACGAGGCTGCGCTGAACGCCGACGTCACCTGGGTCTTCTACGATCACGAGGAGGTCGCCTCCCACCTGAACGGCCTGGGGCGCGTCCAGCGCAACCACCCCGAGTGGCTGGTCGGCGACCTGGCGCTGTTGGGCGAGCCCACCGCCGCCCACGTGGAAGGCGGCTGCAACGGCACGCTGCGCGTCATTGCACACTTCCCGGGGCGCGCCTCGCACTCGGCCCGCGCGTGGATGGGCGTCAACGCGATCCACGCGATGGCTCCCGTCATCGAGCGTATCGCCGCCTACGGAAACCCTGTCGTTACCGTCGATGGCCTTGAATTCCGCGAATCCCTCTCGGTCGTACGCGTCGAGGGCGGTATCGCCAACAACGTAATTCCCGAGGCTGCGTCGATGACCGTCAACTACCGCTTCGCTCCCTCCACGCGCGCGGACGATGCCCTGGAGTGGGTGCGCGGGCTCTTCGAGGGCACGGGTGCCACGGTCGAGGTCGATGACCTGTGCGAAGGGGCCAGGCCGGGAGCGGACTCTGACGTCGCCCAGCGCTTCCTGTCGGTCGCCCGCCAGGTCGCGGCCTCGCGGGGTGAGGAGCTGCAGCTGAGTGCAAAGGTCGGCTGGACCGACGTCGCGCGCTTCACCCAGGTCGGCGTGCCCGCCATGAACTTCGGCCCCGGTGACCCGCTACTGGCGCACACGCGCGACGAACATACGCCCGTATCCGATATCGTGAAGGTGCACGACACGCTGCGAGCGTTCGTGCTCGCGCAGCCGGCACCGACGCCTGCACCACACAGGGAGGCATGACCATGACCAAGCCGACGCACACCTACCGCCGCGGATCGATCGTCCTGCGAGGCGACCAGATCCCGCGCATGACCTCGGACGCATCGCTGCTCCAGTCCGACCAGAGCGCGGACTGGAAGCACGAGGACCCGTGGCGGGTCCTACGCATCCAGTCCGAGTTCGTCGAGGGCTTCGAGGCCCTCGCGGAGGTCGGCCCCGCCATCTCGGTGTTTGGTTCCGCTCGCACCCGCCCCGACGAGCCCCTCTACGAGTGCGCCCAGCGCATCGGCGAGCTCCTCGTGGATCGCGGCTACGCCGTCATCACGGGCGGCGGCCCCGGCATGATGGAAGCGGCGAACCGCGGCGCATGGGAGGCCGGCGGAACGTCGATCGGCCTGGGTATCGAGCTGCCCCACGAGCAGGGCTTGAACCAGTGGGTGAACCTGGGCGTTAACTTCCGCTACTTCTTCGCTCGTAAGACCATGTTCGTCAAGTACTCGCGGGGTTTCATCGTGATGCCCGGGGGTTTTGGGACCATGGATGAGCTCTTCGAGTCCGCGACCCTCGTGCAGACGGGGAAGATCCGTTCCTTCCCGGTGGTCCTCGTGGGGACCGACTACTGGTCGGGCCTGGTCGATTGGATCCGCTCCTCGATGGTCGATGCCGGGATGATCTCGCCCGGCGACGTGGACCTCCTCCGCGTCGTGGATGACCCGGAGGAGGCCGTGCGTCTAGCGACGGGTGCCTAGTAGTTTTGCAGCCTTTATGCGGGTGCTATGTTCTATCAAGCTCCACTTGTTACAGGACTAATTAATCGATTGGATTATTTTTATTGATTACTCTTTGCGATGTGTTAAGGAAAAATGGCGCTTATTCGATAAAATAGGTATGTTACCCCGCCTGAGGAGGCGCGGGCATAACTCTGAGAAGGAGTACTCTCATGGCAGCAATGAAGCCTCGCACGGGGGATGGACCCCTCGAAGTCAGCGCCGAAGGGCGCGGTATCGTCATGCGAATTCCCAGCGAAGGGGGCGGTCGGCTCGTCATTGAGCTGAACGAGCAGGAGGCGGCGGAACTCGCCGAAGCTCTCGGAGCGGCCATCTGACAGATAGAGATGAAGCGGCGGAACAGGATCTCCTGTTCCGCCGCTTGTCTATGAATGGGGCAGCTCAGCGCTTCACGGCGACCGCCAGGCCGTCACCGACGGGCAGTAGCGTGGGCACGAACTCATCGGAGTCGCGCAGGTAGTTGACCACCTCGCGGGCGACCACGGTGTGCGCGTCGCGACGCGCGGGGTCGGCCACCTGGTCGCGCCACAGGGCGTGCACGAAAGCGATCGTTCCGCCGGGGCGCAGGATACGCACCGCGTGATCGAGGTACTGAGGGGTTTCCTCCAGGTCGCCGTCCAGGACGACCATGTCGTAGCCGCGAGCAGCCATGCGCGGCAGCACGTCGAGAGCGCGCCCGGCGATGAGGCGCGTGCGATGCGAGGACAGGCCTGCAGCAGCGAAGTTGCGGCGCGCGTGGCCCAGGAGTTCAGACTCGGAGTCGATCGTCGTGAGGACGCCGTCGGCAGCCATGCCGTCCAGCAGCCACAGGCCGGACACACCCGCGCCCGTGCCCACTTCCAGGACCGCGCGGGCGCCGGAGACGGCCGCCAGCATGCGCAGGGCTGCGCCGGTGCCAGCGGATACGGGGGAAGCGCCCATTTCGGTAGCGACGGCGCGTGCGGCGGTCAGCGCGTCGCTTTCCGCCACGTAGTCCTCGGTGTACACCCACGTCTGGGCCTTGTCCGCCATCGCCGTATCCTCACTCGTGTTTGATCGCCTGGGTGAGGTACGCCTGCGCGTTGATGCCTCCCCAGGCATCAGGGTACAGGCGAGGATGCGCAAGGGCGCGCTGGCGCTCCGAAAGTACGCGAAAACTTCACCTGGCAAGCATACGAAACCCCGGCCTCGTCGATGGGGACGAGGCCGGGGCGAAGCCGCGTGGCTCAGTGCTGGATGGGGGAGACCCCGAGGGGGCGGCCCGCCAGGCCGCGGTTCACCGACGAGAGCTGCTTGGCGAGGGCCGTGAGCTCCTCGGCGGCAGGGCCCGAGGCGACGGCGACGGGCTCACCACGGTCGCCGCCCTCACGCAGCGCGATGTCGAGGGGCACCTGGGCTAGCAGCGGCACGGAGTAGCCCAGCTGCGCGGTCAGGCGCTGCGAGACGGACTCGCCGCCTCCCGCGCCGAAGATCTCCAGGCGCGAGCCGTCCGGCTGGGGCAGGAAGGACATGTTTTCGACGACACCGATGACCTTCTGGTTCGTCTGCGAGGCGATGGAACCGGCGCGCTCGGCGACCTCGGCGGCCGCGACCTGTGGGGTCGTCACGACGAGGATCTCCGAGTTGGGCAGCAGCTGCGCGATCGAGATCGCGACGTCGCCCGTGCCCGGAGGCATGTCGATGAGCAGGACGTCCAGGTCGCCCCAGAACACGTCCGCGAGGAACTGCTGGAGGGCGCGGTGGAGCATGGGGCCGCGCCAGATGACGGCCTGGCCGTCGGGAACGAACATACCGATCGAGATGACCTTGACGCCGCCGGCGCCCACGGGCGGGATCATCATGCCGTCGATGACCTGAGGGTCGTGGTCCACGCCGAGCATGCGCGGGATCGAGAAGCCGTAGATGTCCGCGTCCATGACGCCGACCTTGAGGCCCTGCGCGGCCAGCGCGGCGGCCAGGTTCGCGGTCATGGAGGACTTGCCGACGCCGCCCTTACCCGAGGTGACGGCGATGACGCGCGTGAGGGAGTCGGGGCGAGAGAAGGGGATCTCGCGCTCGGGGCGACCGCCGTTGAGCTTCTCGCGCAGCGCCTTCTTCTGGGCCTCGTCCATGACGCCCATCTCGACCGAGACGTTGTCGACGCCTTCGACGGCGCTCACGCGCTCGGTGACGTCCTTGGTGATCTGGGTGCGCAGGGGGCATCCGGCGGTGGTGAGCAGGACCTTGACAGCGACGGAGGAACCGTCGATTGTGACCAGGTCGGGGGTCACCATGTTGAGGTCGGTAATGGGGCGGCGGATCTCGGGGTCGATGACCTGGCCGAGAGCCTCCATGACGGAATCAAGCGTGACTGGCATAGACTCCACTCTACTGGCCGGCGTGTCCATCTTCTAGGGGACGAAAGGCACCGTCGGCCTCGGGCTCAGGCTCCGCCTCGTTCGACGACGCGTTGGTCGCGTCCGCGGCGATCTCCGCACGCAGGTCCTCCAGCATGTCGCGCAGCTCGGAGCGCACGAAGTCGCGCGTGGCGACGTCCTGGAGCGCCAGGCGCAGGCCTGCGATCTCGCGGGTGAGATACTCGGTGTCGGCGAGGTTACGTTCCGCGCGAAGACGGTCCTGCTCGGCCACGACGCGGTCGCGGGCATCCTGGCGGTTCTGCGCGAGCATAATCAGCGGGGCCGAGTACGAGGCCTGGGTCGAGAACGCGAGGTTTAAGAGGATGAAGGGGTAGGGGTCCCAGGCGGCCTTATCGCTGATGCCCGCGAGCATCAGGTTCGCGCCGATCCACGCGATGACGAAGATCGTCATGTAGAGGACGAACTTGGGCGAGCCCATGAAGCGTGCGGTGGCCTCGGCGAAGCGGCCGAAGCCGTCGCCGCTGCCCGATGAGCGGCGGAAGAACCAGCGGCGCTTTTCGAGCGGATTATCCAGACGATCAGCCATCGATGCTCCTTGCCATCATGCGGTCGGTGACGTCGTCGTCGAAGTCGCGCCAGTCTTCGGGCAGCAGTTCGTCGAGGACGTCGTCGACTGAGACGGCGCCGTGCAGGTGTCCGTCCTCGTCGACGACGGGCAGGACCGTCAGGTTGTAGGTGGCCAGCAGACGGGTCACGGTCGCGATGTGGGCGTTGGGGTCCACGGACTCGATGTCGCGGTCCAGGATCGTGCCCAGCAGGGTCTGCGGGGGTTCGCGCAGGGCGCGCTGGATGTGCACCATTCCCAGGTATTGGCCGGTCGGCGTCTCCTGGGGCGGGCGGGCGATGAAGGCGACGGCCGCGATCGAGGCCGGGATGTCCTCGCGGCGAACGGCCGCGAGCATCTGCGCGACGGTCGCGTTGGGGCCGAAAATGACCGGCTCGGTGGTCATGAGTGAACCCGCCGTCGACTCGTCGTAGGTCATGAGTCGGCGCACGTCCTCGGCCTCTTCGGGCTCCATGAGGGCGAGCAGGGACTGGGCTTGCGCGTCGGGCAGCTCACCGACGAGGTCGGCCGCGTCGTCGGGCTGCATGACGTCCAGGACGTCGGCGGCTCGGGCGGCTTCCAGCGCCGAGACGATCGCGATACGGTCGTCCTTACCCAGCTCCTCGAGCACGTCGGCGAGGCGCGCGTCCGTCAGCTGCATGGCGACCGCCATCTTGCGGTCCTGGGGGAGCGTGTGCATGAAGTCCGCCAGGTCGGCGGGGCGCATGTCCTCCGTGTACTGCAGCAGCGCGGTCGCCGCCTGGTTCGAGTCGGTCTTGAGCAGACCCGACACCTCGGACACGTCGACCGTGAGGGTCTCGCCGCTGCGCGTGAAACCGAGGGCGGACGTGCGCACGCGCTGGACGTGCAGCGTGGAGATCACCCAGTCCTTCGGACGGCGCTGACGCATCGCGACGTCGAGGATACGCACCTGGCCCGAGCCGTCGTTCATGGTGACGACGCGGTCGAAGAGCTCGGAGAGCACGAGCGTCTCGATGGGACGCTGCGTGAACGAACGAATGTTGAGCAGGCCCGTCGTGATGACCGAGCCGGCCTCGATCGAGGTCACTCGGGTGAGCGGCAGGAAGACACGCTTACGCGGGCCGACCTCGACGACGAAGCCGATGACGTTGGCTTCGGATTTCAGCCGAAAGATGACAACGACATCGTGAATCTTGCCGACCTGGTCGCCCAAAGGGTCGAAAACACCGGTGCCCGCAAGCTTTCCGATGTAGACGCGGCGACCCTTGGTGCCTAGTTCAATAGATGCAATGCTCACCTAATCATCTTAGGCTGATGACGTTCGATGCGTCGTAACGGCGAGCCGGTGCCCGCGGGACAATGAGTCCCACGCCACCTGGCCCGGATGATTGGAGAGAGAATGGCCGTCGTGATGGAACCGCAGATGCCCACGGGTACTGAGGTCGCCTCCTACCAGACCTATGCGCAGGCGCGCGCGGCGGTCGACTTCCTGTCCGATAGCGGCTTTGACGTTTCGTCGATCACCATTGTTGGGACGGACCTGCACATGGTGGAGCGCGTGACGGGCCGCCTGACGATTGCCCGCGCCTCGTTGTCGGGCGCCTCCAGCGGTGCGCTGTGGGGTGCGCTCATGGGCATGTTCATGTCGGCGGGCCAGAACGCCGGCGGGACGGGTCTGTGGGTCGGCAGCGGCATCGTCATCGGCGCGCTGGTGGGAATGGCCCTGTCGGCCCTGATGTTCATCGTGCGCGGGCGTAACCGTGACCTGGTGTCCTCCCAGCAGGTCGTGGCCCTGCGCTACGCGATCCTGGCGTCGGTGGATATTGACCGCGCCTTCACGCTCCTGCAACGCACCCCCGGCAACACGGCGCGCCCCAAGCGTGCGCGCGTGGAGGTGGAGCGCCCCCGCAAGGATTCCGTGGGATTCTTCCCCGATGGCCGGCCGCGTTTTGGCGCGGCGACTAAGGACGGGGCGGTCCCCGGAGGGGACGCGCAGCCGGAGGCCGCAGTTTCCGAGGCGAACGCCCCCGATGGTACGGCGTCCGCGCATGAGGACGCCCCGGCCTCGTCCGAAGAGGACCAGGCCGAGGCGTAACCTCAGCGTGTGCGCGCGTCTCAGCTGGACTGAACGCGCGCGATCCACTCCTCGACGTCGGCGATCGTGCGCGGGATGTCCTCGGAGATACGCGTGACCGTGCCGTCGGCGTTCACCACGACGTCGTCCTCGATGCGCACGCCGATCCCACGGTATTCCTCGGGGATCAGCAGGTCGTCGGCGCGGAAGTACAGGCCCGGCTCGATCGTGAAGACCATGCCCGGCTCGAGCAGCGCACCCTTGTAGAGCTCCGCGCGGGCCTTGGCGCAGTCGTGGACGTCCAGGCCCAGGTGGTGGCTGGTGCCGTGCGGCATCCAGCGGCGGTGCTGCTGGCCCTCGGGTGCCAGGGATTCTTCTGGGGTGACGGGCAGGATGCCCCACTCGTGCAGGCGCGCCGCGATGACTTCCATGGCGGCGTCGTGCACGTCCTTGAAGCGGCAGCCTGGCTCGTTTGCGCGGGCCAGGGCGGCCTCGCAGGCGTCCAGGACGGCCTGGTAAACGCGAGCCTGGACCTCGGTGAAGCGCCCATTGACGGGCAGCGTGCGCGTGATGTCGGCCGTGTAGAGGGAGTCGACCTCGACGCCCGCGTCGACGAGCACCAGGTCGCCCTCACGCACCTCGCCGTCGTTGTCGATCCAGTGCAGGGTGTTCGCGTGGTTGCCCGACGCGGCGATCGTCTCGTAGCCCTCGCCGTTTCCCTCCTCGCGGGCGACCGCTCGGAATGCGCCCTCAATGACGCGCTCGCCGCGACGGTGTCCCACGGCGCGCGGCAGGACGCGGATGATGTCCTCGAAGCCGGCCTTGGTGACCTCGACGGCTCGCACCATCTCCTCGAGCTCGAACGCATCCTTGGTCAGGCGGATCTCGGAGAGGCGCTCCTCGAGACGCTCGTCGTCTTCGCGGGCCTCCTCGCCTGCCGGCAGGCCAGCCTGGGTGCGCACCTCGTTGACCATCGCCTCGACGTGTCCATCCACGCCGCGCACGATGCGCAGCTGCACGGTCCCGGCGTCCTTTGCCAGCACGTCGCGCAGGGTGTCGATGTGGCGGGTCTCCAGGCCGGTTTGCGCGCTCAGCTCCTCGAGCGAGGGGCGCGCGCCCACCCAGAATTCGCCGTAGCGCGCGTCCGCGTAGAACTCCTTGGAGGAACGCGAGGCGCGGGGCTTGAAGAAGAGCAGGGGAGTGTGGGTGCCGTCCTCGTTCGGCTCCAGCACCAGGACGGTGTCCGGCTCCTTCTCGCCGCCCAGGCCCGACAGGTGCGCGAAGGCGGAGTGCGCTCGGAAACGGTAGTCGCAGTCGTTGGAGCGGACCTTGTAGGGGCCCGCGGGCACGACGAGGCGCTCACCCGGGAAGGGGGCGCCGGCCTTGAGGGTGCGCGCCTTCAGGAAGTCGGCGACGCGCTCGCGCTCGGGCAGTTGCGAGGGACGTGGGCCCCAACCGGAGCCGATGAAGTCGCGGAAGGCGGAGGACTGGGGCTGATGGGAGCGGTTTTCGCCGCGATCGGCCATGGATTGGGAAGTTTCTTCACTCATGGCCACTATTCTACGGCCCCTCGGCCCCTCGGGCGTGTTCGATGGTCATGACAAACCCCGGCCTCGTGTCCCTGTGGCGCGCTGCGCCGGGAACGAGGCCGGGGCCGTGTCGGGTGGAAGAGGCTCAGTCCTGGAGAGTGAGCTCTCCGGCGATGGAGCGGTCCATCCACCGCTTGAAGTCCGGGCCGCGCTTGCCCTGCGAGAGCAGGAAGACGGTCTTGGCGTAGAGGGCTTCGAGCGTCATGTCGTGCGCGCCGATCGCGCCGAGGCGCGCCAGGGCGTTGCCGGCCTCGTAGTGGCCGAGCATGACCTCCGCCTGGTAGCACTGGGAGGCGACGATGATCGGCACCTCGGCCTGCGCGAGCTCGGCCAGGACGTCCACGAAACCGGGCTCGGAGGCCGGGATGTTACCCACGCCGAAGGTGCGCAGGATGAGGGCGTCCGGGTGGGGCGTCGTCATGGCGTGCAGTCGCGCGGCGCTCATGCCGGGCACCACGTCGATGACGGCGACGTCCTGGCGCGTGTACGGGCTGGGGTCCCGCCAGCCGGTGCCCGCGCTCGGAGCGCCGTACCAGCGCCACGGAGCGCCCGTGCGCGCCATGGGGGACACGGAGGGCGACTCGAAGCCACGGAACGCCCACGACGAAGTCTTGGTGGCGCGGTTGCCGGCCAGGAGCTTGTGCCCGAAGAACAGCATGACGCCTC
>ERZ773072.1262-NODE-1262-length-12756-cov-34.401937_pt1 | contig 12756 bp, 10 predicted proteins | sample MGYA00580617_ERZ773072 | MGnify/ENA primary metagenome ERZ773072 (study PRJEB29015, sample SAMEA2737970) | human oral metagenome | biome: human oral; feature: human-associated habitat; material: dental | place: China | collected 2122 ... | reverse complement strand
AATGGACTTGTGCGGGTTCTATCGCTGCTAAACGTTTGCCTTCTAGCTGCCGTTCATAATAGCTGTTGGGTCGCTTACTTACTATTGGTTAGGCCAAGTGACGAAACAAAGCCCCTGGGTGGGGCTTTGTTTGTATTTCTAATCTTTGTTAGAATGCTTCAGTTATGATTTTGGAGAGAATATATGAATAACGCATATTTTTTGATGAAAAAAGGTTTTACTTTAATTGAATTGATGATTGTAATTGCAATTATCGGTATTTTGGCAGCGATTGCTTTGCCCGCATATCAGGAGTATGTAGGGCGAGCCCAAGCGATGGAGGCGTTTACATTAAGCGATAGATTGCGTAATGAAATTGCTATATGGGCGGCAGAATATCATAGTTTCCCTGATGCAGCAGCCATTGCAAATAATGGCTACATTGGTTCACAAGCTGTTGTTCTTAAGGGAAAATATGTTTCATCAGGTGGTGTAAGTGTTGGTAGCAATGGACGGATTTTGGTTACTTTTGCAAATGGTAATTTATCTGGACAAACCATGGTTTTGACGCCAACATTAAATACTGTGAATAATGAGCAGATTATTAAATGGAAATGTGGTTCGGATCCAGCAAATACCGTTCATGAACGTTATTTGCCTGTGTCATGTCGTTGAGGTTGATTTAGCAATTGTGACTCTTAATGTGCAACAATAAATAAATTCTACAGTAATGATTTTTTGTTGAGATTTGATAATGCAAAAATTTAATTGTTCAAAAAAAATAACATATATATTTTATATTGTCAGTTTGGCTATATTTCTATATTTGTATTATCAGGTAATAAGTTTTAATTATGTATGGGACGATACGATAGTTATTTTACGAAATCCATTACTGATGAGTCCAGAATTGACGTGGTCACTATTGGCACAGCCAGTGTTGCCAGGAACAAGCTATTTCCGCCCTTTGGTATTTTTAAGTTGGTACATGGAGAGGCAATGGTTTGGTCTAAATCCAGCTATTAGTCATATTATAAATGTAGTATTTCTATATGGAAGTACATTGCTGTTATTCCATTTGCTGCGACAACTATTAAGCCGACAACCCAATGCGGAAGTATTAGCTGCATTGGGTGCGTTGGTTTTTTTATGTCATCCTAGAAATGTTGAAGCTGCCGCATGGATTTCTGGTCGGTTTGATGTTTTTGCAACTTTTTTCTTGCTTGCGGGCTTGTATGCGTTTGTTCGTATTCAGAAGAAATGTTTTAGAAACCTGACAGTTGTATTGTGTCATTTAGCAGCATTGGCTTCTAAAGAGATTGGTATTCTGATGCCTATAGTTTTATTTTGCGTATGGATGCTTGATAAACACCAATCTAAACAGCCATGGAAGCCAGTAATATATGAATTTTTCCAGAGAAATATAATACTTCTTTGTTTGCTGGTAGTTAATTCAATTGTTTATTTGTATTTGCGATCACAGTATGCAAGTGGTATGACACACGTAGGGGTAACGTGGAATTTTATTTATCAGAGCTATTTTGTTGTACAACTGCCTATAATCGCATTAAAAGAATATATTGTTAGGACGATTTTACCCTTTTATAATATGGGAGTTATACTTCCTATCGAACCATTCATAACAACCTCCAATCAAATTATCTCGGCTTTGGTGGTTATTGCTGTTTTAGGAGGTGTCGTATATGGGCTTGTTAAACGGTATACGATTGTTTTCGCGGTGATATCATATCTTGTTATGATTTCTTTAGTGCTGTATTTAATTCCGCTCACTACAACAGGTATTACGCAAGATAGATTTTTGATGTCTGCTTTGCCATTTTATTCTTTATTGGTTGCGTATACAGTACAGCAAGGTATTATCCATGCTAACCGAATAAAGGCGTGGCTTATAGGTTTATGTACTTATATTTTTATTCTGTCGTTAATTACTGCACAAATGGTTCCTGTATGGTCTAACTCATTAATGTTCTGGTTGACAATGAGCAATTACCAAGAAAAATATACGAATGAGTTTCATCCTATGCTTTTATTTGCGTATGCCAATTCTAATTTACCAGAAGAACTGGTTCGGCAACGCGTTGATGAATTAATTGCTAGAGAAAGGGCAGAAACGAAAAAAACAGGTACATTCCGCCCAATCGTTTATATTATGTATGCGCAGTATTTGATTATGAAAAAGAATCCTGAGGGGTTGGATATCATGGAGGAATATATGGATGTATTGCATGAAATGAGATCTACAGTTTCTCATGGACAGCTCATTCAAAACCAGACTATACCAGATGCGCAAATAGAAGACCTTTATACTTCATATGCATATGGGGCGTTGGTTATGAGAAATGATATTGAGAAAGCGGATGCCGCCTTACAGGAGGCAAAAAAATTTAGAACCGGTCCGGTGACGTTTAATGTATTGGTTTACGATATAATATTTGATATTTTGAAAAATAGGCAGTCTGCTGCTCAGATTGAATATCAAACCATTGGGACAATGACGAAAACCGATGAAGCGTCGCGAAAGTCGGCAGTGACTACTATTAACCGACTGGTCAATCAAGTTTGCGAAGCTAAAAAATTATCGGTTCCGGCCTGTCAGAATCTGCCGTTTGATGTAGAGAAATTTTTTGCTGGGCAATAAAAATGGATGCGCAAGTCTTAAAAATTTGGCTGAAACTACTGCGTCCGCATCAATACATTAAAAATACTTTTGTATTGATTGGCATATTGTTTTCGCATCATTGGGATATGCTTTCTATTGTGCAGGCTGCTTGGGCGTTTTGTGCATTTTCGGCTACGGCCAGCGCGGTTTATGTGCTGAACGATATTGTCGATCGGAATGCAGATAGGGCGCATCCAACCAAATGTACACGCCCCTTGGCCAGCGGTGCGGTGAGTGTGCAGGCTGCTTTCAAATGTTTATTCGGCCTGCTGGGATTTGCGTTCCTACCATCTATGTTGGCAGGTCAGGGCTGGTTGGTGTTGATTTTATTGATCTATCTGGTCATGAATATTATTTATTCATTCAGTTGGAAACATGTTGTTCTGGTGGATGTGTTCGTGATTTCGGCAGGTTTTATGCTGCGTATTTTGGCCGGAACGGTCGGTTTGGGCATTGAGCCGTCCGAATGGCTGTTGTTGTGCAGCATGATGCTGACTTTGTTTTTGGGCTTTTCCAAGCGCACGTCCGAACTGTTGCAATCCGAAGCGGCAGGCAATTTCCAGCAGCAGACACGCAAAGTGTTGAACGAATACAGTTCCGTCTTACTGGCACAGCTCACGTCCATCACGGCAGCCTGTACAATCATCAGCTATGGTTTGTACACCGTTGCCGGCACCACCGTGCAAATCCACGGCACGAACCGCTTGATTTACACGCTGCCCTTCGTTATTTACGGTATTTTCCGTTATCTTTATCTCACCCAGCGCCATGCCAAAGGCACGGACACTGCACGCGATTTATTGAGTGACCGCCATTTGCTGGTAACAGCCGTGATGTGGGTGGCCTGCACGTTTGGAATACTGGTATGAAGGCTGCGCAGTCCCAAAAAAGCAGCCTGCACTGGCAACTCAATTTGGTTTTGCTTTCCGTTTTGCTGACTGTGGTGGTTTATGCAGGTGCTTCCATTTATGCAGGCTGGCATGATGTCGCCACCGTGATGCGCCAAGTCGGCTGGACGGGTTTGGCGGTTGCATTACTATTGTCGCTGGGTAACTATGTGATACGCTTTGCCCGCTGGCAATATTATCTGCACCATTTGGGCTACAGCTTGGCGGCATGGCGCAGTTGGAATATCTATTTAAGCGGTTTCGCCTTAACCACCACGCCGGGCAAGGCGGGCGAGGCAGTGCGCAGTATGTTCTTGAGCAAGCACCAGATTCCAGCCTCCGCTTCATTGGCGGCATTGATTAGCGAACGTTTGTCGGATTTGATTGCCATTGTGCTACTCTCGTGCATTGGCTTGCTGGAATACCCGGCCATGCGCGCGCCCATTGTTGCTGCCATGATATTGCTGGTCGGCGTGTGGGGCATGGTGATGTACCGCCCTTTTCTAGACAAAATGACGGCCATCACCCAAGGCAAACCGCAAAAATGGGCGCAAATCGTTGATAAATCCGTCCATATCTTATTGCAGGCGCAACGCTGCAACCAATGGCAGAAAGTCATTCTCACCACTGCCATCAGCACTTTGGCTTGGGCGATGGAAGGCTGGGCATTTTATCTGCTGCTGCAATGGTGCGGTTTTGATGTCAGCGTTCATTTTGCCTTTTTTGTGTACGCTGTTTCTATGTTGGCTGGCGCATTGAGTTTTTTGCCCGGCGGCTTGGGCGGCGCGGAGGCTACCATGGTGTCTTTGCTGTTCCTTAAAGGCATCGACCAACATTCCGCTTTGGCCATTACCATCTTTATCCGGCTGACCACACTCTGGTTCGCCGTATTGCTGGGCGTACTGGCGCTGTGGCGTGAAAAACGCCGTCCGTAATCAGCCCAACCGACGCATCAAAAAAGGAACATCAATGAGCTATCCCTCGCTTTCTTGGAACCGCATTCCACGTATCCGGCAATCCCATATCGAACCATTGGCTACCGCCCGCTTCCCATCCAAAGCGCCACAGCCGTTTCTGGCGCAAGGCAACGGGCGCAGCTACGGCGATGTGTGCCTGAATGCCGAAGGCACGCTATTGCTGACCCGTGGCTTGGACAAACTAGTGGCATTTGACCCGGAACACGGTGTTTTCCGCGCTCAATCCGGTATTTTATTGCGCGATATTTTGGCTTTGGTGGTGCCGCAGGGTTGGTTTTTGGGCACGGTACCGGGCACTTCGCTCGCCACGTTGGGTGGAGCGGTGGCCAATGATGTACACGGGAAAAACCATCATGTTGCAGGCTGCTTTGGTAATCATGTCCGCCGTTTCTGGCTGTTGCGTTCCAGCGGGCAACTTTTGGAATGCAGCCGCGAGCAAAACGCCGCCTTGTTTCACGCCACCATCGGCGGCTTGGGGCTGACGGGTCTGATTACCGAAGTGGAAGTGCAGCTGACGCGCATTCAAAATCCGTTGATGTGGTGTGAAAACAGGGGCTTCAACCATTTGGACGAATATTGGCGTTTGAACGAACAAACACAGGCGCATTGGCCGTGTTCCGCATCGTGGATTGACTGTTTGTCGGGCAAACAGAAACTGGGGCGCGGCGTGATGTTTTTAGGGCAGCCTGCACCCGCGTTGGAACAGCCGTTTATGCGCCCGAAAAAATCTGTCAGCTTCCCGCTCGATATGCCGTTTTCGCTGGTCAATCCCGTCAGTCTGGCCATGTTCAACGAATTGTATTTCCGTAAAAACCGCCGCGACAAAGCCTTTTTTTCGGATTACCAAAGTTTCCATTTCCCGCTCGACAGCATTTTGCATTGGAACAGGATGTACGGCCGCAAAGGGTTTTACCAATACCAATGCGTGCTGCCGAAACACAGTGAAAAAGACGGTATCCGTGCCCTGCTGCAGGAAATCCAGCAAAGTGGGCAGGGGTCTTTTTTGGCGGTGCTGAAAAGTTTTGGCGATATTGCCCCCGAAGGCCTGCTCAGTTTCCCGCGCCCGGGCACGACGCTTGCTTTGGATTTTCCCGACGGCGGAGAAAAAACCCTGAAATTATTCGAGCGATTAGATGCGGTGGTGCGCGAAGGGCAGGGCGCGCTGTATCCCGCCAAAGACGCACGGATGCCGCGTGATTTGTTTGAGCTGAGCTATCCGAAATTGAATGAATTTATGCCGCACATCGACCCGGCATTCCAGTCGCATTTTTGGCGGCGCATGGGCTTTTAAAAGCAGCCTGCACTTTCCCCAATCAGCCACAGAAGAATTAATTATATGAACTCACTGAATAAAGTCGTTATTTTTGGCGCAACGTCCGGTATTGCCGAACAGGCGGCGCGGCAGTTGGTACGCGAAGGGGCATCTGTGTTCTGCGTGGCCAGAAATGCCGAAAAACTGGATGCGCTGCTGACCGATTTGCGAGTCCGCGCTCCAAACGGACAACACATTGCAGGCTGCATTGCCGATTTGGACGATGTGGCACAGCACGAAACACTGTGGCAGGAGGCCAAAAGCAGCCTGCAAGGATGCGACGGCGTGCTGTTGGCACAGGGCGTGCTGCCGAATCAGGCAGAATGCCAGCAATCGGGCAGCCAAACCTTGTCCGCCATCCACACCAACGCACTGGCGCCCATTCATCTGCTCACATTGATTGCCAACGATTTTGAAGCGCAAAAACAAGGCGCAATCGCCGTTATCAGCAGCGTGGCGGGCGACAGGGGGCGGCAGAGCAATTATGTTTACGGCGCGGCCAAAGGCTTGCTGACCACCTTCCTGCAAGGTTTGCGTAACCGTCTGTTCAAAAGTGGCGTGAGCGTCATCACCGTCAAACCCGGCTTCACGCGCACGCAGATGACGGCCGGTATGAATCGCGAAGGATTTTTGTGGGCAGATGCGGACGAAGTGGCACGCGGCATTGTGAACGCCATGCGAAAAGGAAAAGACGAAGTTTATTTGAAACCCGTCTGGCGCGTGGTCATGACCGTTATCAAGCTGATTCCAGAAACGATTTTCAAACGGTTGTCATTATGATTTTATCGGAACGGCTGCAACGCGGCAGACAGGCGGAAATCCCGTTTGCTTTTTTTGATTTTGACGGCACATTGACACGCTCGGACACGTTTATGCCGTTTTTGCACCATTGTGCAGGCTGGCGTTATTATCTGAAACTGCTGCTGGTCGCCCCTGTGTTGGCAGGCTATTTGACCAAACTGGTGGCCAACGATGTGGCAAAAGAAGCTGTATTGACCGCCTTTTTGCGCGGTTGCACGGAAACGCAGTTAGAAAAAGCAGCCTGCACTTTTGTGCAACAAGAATTGCCGCACCGTCTGTTGCCCGAAGGAATGCAAAAACTGCATGAACACCGACAGGAAGGGCATTATTGCATTCTGGTCAGCGCATCTCCCGAGCTGTATTTGACCGAATGGGCAAAGCAGCAGGGCTTTGACGGTATTTTGGGGACGCGGCTGGCGGTTTCGGACGGACGGCTGACGGGGAAATTGTCGGGACGCAACTGTTTTGGCGAAGAGAAAGTGGTGCGTATCGAAACGGAATACGGGCAAGATTGCTGGCACGACAGTTTTGCATACAGTGATTCCGCCACTGATATGCCGTTATTGAAACGCGCAGCCAACGGCTTTTTATGGAACAAGCACACATTTCAACAGATATAGGATAGTTTGATGGACACCCAACAACAAAAGGCAAAATTATCGCCGAAATATATATTCCCCCTCATATTGTTTGCCCTAAGCATTTCCTTCATCAACACCGCCTGGGTGGCGGAAGACGCCTTCATCACCTTCCGCGCCGTCGATAACCTGCTGGCCGGACACGGCCCCGTATGGAATATCGGCGAACGCGTACAAGTCTATACCCACCCATTATGGTATTTACTGTTAAGCATTGGCACCGCCCTTACCGGCAGTTCGTTCTACGTTTCCCTGCTGCTCAGCTGGCTGTGCCTGGCGGGCATAGCCTGGATAGTCAGCCGGCTCATCCGCACCCAAATGCAAAACCAATGGGGCTGGCTGGCCATTGCCATACTTGCCGTTTCACGCGCCTTCACAGACTACTCATCATCAGGTCTGGAAAACCCATTGGTCCACTTACTCATATGCCTATACGTCTGGTTCTGGCTGAGTGACCGCCCATTACAGCAAAGATTTTTCGCCACCAGCCTGATATACGGACTGGTGTACATCACCCGTCCCGACGGCATCTTCCTCCTGACCCCGGCATCCGCCTATTTGCTGTACCAAATGTTCAAGCAAAAACAAGCATGGTTCAAAAGCAGCCTGCTGGCCTTACTGCCCGTTATCGCATGGGAAACCTTCTCCATTATTTACTACGGTACCCCCGTACCCAACACCGCACTGGCCAAAGTCAATATCGACTACGAACGATCCGTATTATTGACCCAAGCCTACCATTACTTCAAATTTAATCTGCAAAACGACCCGCTGACCAGCGCCGGCATTATCTTGGCCATCGTATCCGCCCTATTTAACCGCCGTCTGCTGACCAAGCTGCTGGCTGCCGGTTTGGTCATCCAACTGCTGTATATCTGCTATGTAGGCGCAGACTACATGATGGGCCGGTTCCTCAGCCCCTCTATCCTGATGTCGGTACTGATATTGATATTGAACCAATACCGCATGGTTCGACACGAGCAAGTGCAGGCTGCTTTGGTTTCCGCGCTGTTGTTGCTGACGGCGATGGTGCAGCTGCCTTATACGCTGATACCGAATCGGGGGTTTAAAAATACTCAGATAGATGATGCCGGTATTGCAGATGAGCGCGGGTTCTATTATCAAGAATTAGGGTTGCTTCCCGTATTGACCAAGCATCAGGGTATTTACCCGCCTTTGAAACTTCGAAATGGGCCGAAACCTTTCATTCCCGAAGATACAGTTGTATTTAGCTGTGTTATTGGACAAAGTATATGGGGGCTGCCGCATACATTATACGCAGTTGACCCATTGGCATTATCAGAGCCGTTCTTATCGCGCCTGCCGGCAAGGAATGGAGCCAGGGTTGGTCATTACGAGCGTGCCTTCCCGGAAGGTTTTGTGGATAGCAAACGCACCGGACAGAACCGTTTGGCCAATCCCACATTGAAAGCTTTATATGCAGATGTAGAATTGGTCACGCGAGGCGAATTGTGGGCGGCGGAACGCTGGGCGGCGATATGGCGGCTGAACAGCGGGCATTATAAAAATCTGGCACAATATTTTGACCGTAATGATGTTGGCGCGGATTTTTATCCGGCGGATCAAATCCGTACTTCCACATTTACTTGCATGGGCAGCTATAATATTTTTATCTTGATGGATAAAATCAAGCCGTAAGCAGTAATTTTGCTTATACAAAAGCAGCCTGCACCGTGAAAAACCAAGTGCAGGCTGCTTTCGTTTTTTGTTTATTCACAAAAACTTGACCTACATTAACCCCAGACGAATTACATTTGAGAACAACCAAAAAGAGGCGTACATTGGAACAATATTCTAATTTTTCCAACCCAAATAGGAGGTACGCATCATGGCAAAAATGAAAGCCGCCGTTGTCAATCCCAAAGTAAACGGTTTTGTGGAAGTGGTCGAAAAAGACATCCGCCCGATGGCCTATAACGAAGCCTTGGTGGAAGTGGAATATTGCGGCGTATGCCACACCGATTTGCACGTTGCATCGGGCGATTACGGCGTGAAAGAAGGCGTGGTGCTGGGGCATGAAGGCATCGGCATCGTGAAACAGCTTGGCGAAGGCGTTACCGCGCTGAAAGTGGGTGACCGCGTCAGCATTGCGTGGATGTACAAAGCCTGCGGTGCATGCGAATACTGCAACACAGGGCGCGAAACCCTGTGCCGCAGCGTGCTCAATTCGGGCTATACGGCAGACGGCGGCATGGCAACGCACTGCATCGTCAATGCCGATTACGCCGTGAAAGTCCCGGCAGGACTCGACCCTGCGCAGGCATCCAGCATTACCTGCGCCGGCGTTACCTGCTACAAAGCCATCAAAGTCTCCGGCGTGCGGCCAGGCCAATGGATTGCCATTTACGGCGCGGGCGGTTTGGGCAACTTGGGCGTCCAATACGCGAAAAAAGTGTTCGGTGCACACGTTGTGGCCATCGACATTAACGATGAAAAACTGGCGTTTGCCCAAGAAACGGGCGCGGATTTGGTCATCAACGCGGCCAAAGAAGACGCGGCCAAAATCATGCAGGAAAAATGCGGCGGTGTTCATGCGGCCGTGGTAACCGCCGTATCCAAAGCCGCGTTCAATTCGGCAGTGGATGCCGTGCGTGCAGGCGGACGGGTCGTGGCTATCGGCCTGCCGCCCGAAAGCATGGACTTGTCGATTCCGCGCATCGTGTTGGACGGCATCGAAGTGGTCGGCTCGCTGGTCGGCACGCGCAAAGATTTGGAAGAGGCGTTCCAATTCGGCGCGGAAGGCTTGGTGGTGCCGAAAGTGCAACTGCGTACGCTGGACGAAGCCCCTGCCATTTTTGACGAAATGCGCGCAGGCAAAATCACCGGCCGCATGGTGATTGACATGCACAAAGGCGCAAGCGGCTGCTGCGGCGCATGCGGCGGTGCAGGGCATTAACGCTTAACGCGCGACAAAACGAAAGCAGCCTGCACATGGGAAACGGTGTGCAGGCTGCTTTTTGATTGCCCATTGGTTTACTCAGATTTTTGGTTTACTCAGATTTTTTGATTTAGCGCAATCATTGTGCCGAATCAAACAGAATAGGCGGCGTTCAGTTTGAAATTTATCGCGCAAGGTTTTATGATGGCGCTTATTAAAGTAATTGATAATCCATTCTATTTGTTTTTATAAAGAATGTGCCGTTGGAAACCGAAGCCGTTTCCCGTGCGGCGCGTATTTCGCGAATATCGTTAGAAAGCCCCGCCATGCCCACCATCCCACTTTCCCAGCTGCGCAAAGGCGCGGTTGCGCATATTGATTCCATTGTCCCCAATCCCGTGTTCGGCGAGCTCGATGCCTTGGTGTCGCGCCGTTTGGCGGATTTGGGCTTTTCCGGCGGCATGCCTTTGCAGGTGATTGCCGTGGGCGGCTTCGGGCGCGGGCCGTTTGCGGTGCGCTTGGGCAACCAGTCGCAGTTTTCGCTGCGGCAGGAAGAGGCGGGGAAGATTATGTGCCACTTGGTTGATGCGGAACAAAAGCAGCCTGCACCTTAAAGGCTACCTGAAAGCATCAGCTTCAACGAAGTTAAAATGAAAAAGCAGCCTGCAACCCTGCCAACCAAAGTGCAGGCTGCCTGAAACCCGTGTCGCGCCCCCAAAAGCAGCCTGCACGCGGAAAACGGAAAAAACCTAGAAAAATCAAAAAGGAAATATGATGGAACTGAGCTATTTCGCCCTCATCGGCGCGCCAAACTGCGGCAAAACCGTTTTGTTCAACGGTTTGACCGGCTCACATGCCAAGGTTGCCAATTATCCGGGCGTAACTGTCGATAAGCGCGAGGGCGCCTTCCTCGACGACGAGGCCGTCCGCATTATCGACCTGCCGGGCACATACAGCCTACGCACGACCAGCCCCGACGAAGCGGTGGCGAAAGATGTAATGGTAGGCAAGATGGGCATTCCGCCCGATGCCATTATTGCCGTTGCCGACGCGACCAACCTGCGTATGACCCTGCGCATGATTTTGGAACTGAAAACGCTGGGACTGCCTATGGTGGTGTCGCTGAACATGAGCGACGTTGCCCGCAGAAGGGGTTTGAATATTGATGCCGCCAAACTGAGCGAGTTGTTGGATGCACCTGTTTTGGAAACAGTCGCAGTGAGCGCGTCGGGCGTACAGGCGGTACGCGAAGCCGTGGCGAAGCTGCCGCGCAAACGCTCTTTCCCCGCCAACCCCGCTTCTGCCGAACGCACGCTCGAGGCGCTGGAGAGCGACAAACTTTATCAAGAAGTCGAATCGATTTTGGCACAAGTGGTACGCACCCAGATGACGCTGCCCGCATGGCACAAAAAACTCGACGACATCGTGCTGCACCCCGTCTGGGGCATAATTATGCTGCTGGTCATCCTGTTTATGGTGTTCCAAGCGGTTTACACATGGGCGGCGCCGATTATGGACGCCATCGAAGGCGGCTTTACCGCGCTGGGCGAATGGATAGGCGCCAACATGGAGCCGGGCATCCTCAGCGACTTGCTCGTCAACGGCGTCATTGCCGGTATGGGCAGCGTGTTGGTGTTCGTGCCGCAGATTACGATTTTGTTCGCCTTCATCCTGCTTTTGGAAGACTCAGGCTACCTGCCGCGTGCGGCTTTCCTGCTGGATAACGTGATGGCGAAAAGCGGCCTGTCCGGACGCTCATTCATCCCGCTCCTGTCGAGTTTCGCCTGTGCCGTTCCCGCCGTTATGTCGGCGCGTACGATTAATGACCCGCGCGAACGCCTCGTTACCATCGCCGTCGCCCCGCTGCTGACCTGCTCCGCGCGGCTGCCCGTTTACGCGCTGATTATCGCCGCCGTCATTCCTAATCGCACCGTAGGCGGGATTTTCAACCTGCAAGGACTGACGCTGTTCATCCTCTATCTCGCAGGCATCCTGTCTGCCGCCTTGGCAGCGTATATCATGAAACGCTTGGCGCGTATGAAAGGCAACGTGCAGCAATTCCCGCTCTTGATGGAGCTGCCGACTTTCCGCACGCCCAACTTCAAACACATCATGACCAGCCTGTGGGACAGGGTAAAAGCCTTCCTCAAACGCGCCGGTACGATTATCTTCGCCCTTGCCGTAGTTTTGTGGGGCTTGGTAAGCTGGCCGCAACCGCCCGCAGGTGCAACAGGCGCGGCAATCGACTACAGCTTGGCGGGTATGCTCGGCCACGCTATCCAACCATTGTTCGCCCCGCTGGGCTTCACTTGGGAAATGTGTATCGCCATGATTCCAGGCATTGCCGCGCGTGAAGTCGTTGTTGCCGCACTGGGTACGGTCTATGCCGTCAGCGCGTCGTCTGAAGACGCCGTACAAAACGCGCTGATTCCGATCGTACACAACAACTGGGGTTTGCCAACCGCCTTCGCCTTCCTGGCTTGGTATGTGTATGCTCCGATGTGTGCCGCGACTTTAACCGTAATTAAACGCGAAACCAAATCCACGAAAAATATGCTTATGATTACAGGCTATTTGTTCCTG
>ERZ773072.1257-NODE-1257-length-12801-cov-3.115409_pt1 | contig 12801 bp, 9 predicted proteins | sample MGYA00580617_ERZ773072 | MGnify/ENA primary metagenome ERZ773072 (study PRJEB29015, sample SAMEA2737970) | human oral metagenome | biome: human oral; feature: human-associated habitat; material: dental | place: China | collected 2122 ... | reverse complement strand
AATTCCGAAATGAGTACATCGAACGAATGCTGAGGAATTATGCTTACCTAAACCCTGGTCTTAAAATTATTTTCAATGGAGAGGCTTATTATTCGGAAGAGGGGCTAAAAGATTTGCTAACGGAGGAGATCGGCGAGGAGATTCTCTACCCAATCATCCACCTAAAAGGGGAAGACATAGAGGTTGCGATTACCCATTCTGATAAATCACAATCCGAGACCTATTTTTCCTTCGTCAATGGGCAGAATACTACCCAAGGCGGTACGCATCTCAACGCCTTTCGTGAGGCTTATGTAAAAACGATTCGTGAGTTCTTTAATAAAAATTTTGATGCTTCGGATGTGAGGAAATCCATCATTGCAGCGATCTCTGTAAATGTAGAAGAGCCTGTTTTTGAATCTCAGACCAAAACGAAGCTCGGCTCTAATGAGATGGCGCCTGGTGGCACAAGCGTGAGGTCATTCGTTATTGATTTTCTAAAAAAAGAGTTAGACAATTTCCTCCATAAAAACCCTGAAATAGCAGAAGCCATCAACAGGAAAATCTTGATCTCCGAAAGGGAAAGAAAGGAGCTCTCGGGCATACAGAAATTAGCTCGGGAGAGAGCAAAAAAGGTCTCTCTTCATAATAAAAAACTGCGCGACTGCCGACAGCATTACAACGACCAAAAAGCACAGAGGAAATCCGAAACACAAATCTTCATCACTGAGGGTGATTCTGCTTCTGGCTCCATTACCAAGTCCAGAGATGTAGAAACTCAGGCGGTTTTCTCGCTAAAAGGTAAGCCGCTAAACTGCTACGGACTGACCAAAAAAGTAGTCTATGAGAATGAAGAGTTCAACCTCTTGCAGGCAGCGCTCAACATAGAAAATAGTCTGGAAGACCTCAGATACAACCAAGTTATCATCGCTACCGATGCCGATGTAGATGGTATGCACATTCGCCTGCTGATGATTACTTTCTTCCTTCAATTTTTCCCTGATGTGATAAAAAATGGGCATCTCTACATCTTGCAGACGCCGCTTTTCAGAGTGAGAAATAAAAAAGAAACCCGCTACTGCTATACCGAAGAAGAGCGGATAAAAGCCCTCAGCGAGCTTGGGAAAAATCCAGAAATCACGAGGTTTAAAGGGCTTGGAGAGATATCACCAGACGAGTTTAAACATTTCATCGGAAAGGATATCCGCCTCGAGCCTGTAGTCATTGGTAAAGACCAGACCATAGACCAACTATTGGAATTCTATATGGGGAAAAATACACCCGATAGGCAGTCCTTTATCTTGGAAAATTTAGTGGTAGAAGAAGCACTGAGCTAATTCTACCATCAATCTTTATAAAAAACACAACACAGATGAGATTAAGTAACAGAAAAAAAGAACCATTGTATAATTTTATTAATACACTGGTGATATTTTCTTTCGCGATGAGTATTCTGATATTCTTTGCAGATAGGTTTGAGCTCCATACCCTCGGGTGGAAAGCTAGCCTCTTCCTGCTTATTAATATCGTGGCCTTTGGGCTGCACTTCATCCGAAGAAAACAGATTTTTGAGTACGACAGCGATGGCGAAGCTCTCAATTTCAGAAATTACAGCATAATTCCTTTTTTAGGAAGAGAAGCAAGAGATGAATTTCCTAAATACAAACTGATTTCTTTTGATATTACTGATGCTGTTCTGTTCAAAAGACTTCACATAAAAATAACGAGCAGAAAGAAAAATGAAATTGTCCTAAAATACGATATTTCCTACCTTACAAGCAGTGAAATAAGGGATTTGAAACTTTCTTTACAACGAGCAATAAAAGCCAACAAAGAAAATACAGATAACGAAAAATAGATAGTATGAAACGACATAATTTATTTAACTTACACGAAGGAGAAGAAAAACAAGACAAAGTCCTACAAGATGTCTTAAAAAACATTTCATTCAAAGGGGCTAATCTTTGGATTTTGGCTTGTGCTATATTCATTGCCTCTATTGGTCTGAATGTCAATTCCACAGCTGTGATTATCGGCGCCATGCTGATTTCTCCACTTATGGGACCTATTGTAGGAATTGGAGTTGCCCTTGCTATTTATGATTTAACTCTTCTAAAAAAATCAGGAAAAAACCTACTTACGGCTACTATCGTGAGTCTTTTAGTCTCTGCGATTTACTTTACTCTCAGTCCCTTTAAAGAGGCTCAGTCTGAGATTTTAGCCAGAACATCACCTAATATTTATGATGTTTTGATTGCTTTCATTGGTGGAATTGTAGGAGTAATTTCCATCACCCGTGTAGAAAAAGGAAATCCTATCCCTGGGGTAGCTATTGCCACAGCGCTTATGCCGCCTCTTTGTACGGCAGGTTTTGGGCTGGCAACTTTCAATTTTAAGTTTTTTGCTGGAGCCTTGTATTTATATTCTATCAACTGCTTCTTCATCGCCATTGCTACATTTACTATTGTTAAATTCCTTAAATACAAACCTGTTTCTACTCAGGACGAAAAATTTGACAGAAAAGTAAAATATTCCATTTACATTTTGTTTACTATTATGATTGTTCCAAGTATTTTCTTGGCTTACCGTCTCATTAGTGATAATAAATATACTAAAAATGTAGAAAATTTCATCAAAAATGAATTTACAGACAAAGGGCACACGGTGATTTATAAGAAAATAAACAAAAATGAAACACCAAAAACCATAGAATTGGTTTTACTAAACCAGCGAATGGACAGTATTGAAATTCAAGCGCTTAACAAAAAACTTGCCGACAGCTACGAAATCAAGGATACAAAACTCCTGATAAAAAATAATTCATCTAATCTAAAAAGTGAGATTTTAGCTGAAATCAACCAGCAGAACAAGGATTTCTCTGAAAAAGATATCATCATCCAAAATCTTACTGCGGAGCTGAATGAATACAAATTTGATGACCGACAGCTCATCAAAGAACTCAGAATCATTTTCCCAGAGGTAGAAAACATATCTATCGGAAAACTAAACAGTTACGAAAAAGATTCGCGTAAACAGGAAAATACTGTCATCTACCAAATCAAAGAAAAAGAGAAGCTGGATGAAGAAAAGCTGAAAAAATGGCTTCAAACCAAGTTAAACGACCAAAATATCAGACTGATAAACACAAAATAAATGCAAGAAAACGAACATAAAGAAGAAACTTTAAAAAAAATATCTGGGCTTTATCAAGATTGGTTTCTTGATTACGCCTCTTATGTGATTTTAGACCGTGCCATTCCATCTGTTTATGATGGTTTTAAGCCCGTTCAGCGCCGTATCATGCACTCTATGCGCGAGCTGGAAGACGGCAGATACAATAAAGTTGCAAATATCGTCGGTAATACGATGAAGTATCACCCTCACGGGGATGCTTCCATCACCGATGCTATGGTGCAGATTGGTCAAAAGGAACTGCTGATAGATACCCAAGGGAACTGGGGAAATATCTACACTGGAGATTCGGCAGCTGCAGCCCGATATATAGAAGCTCGTCTCACGCCTTTTGCATTGGAAGTGGTCTTCAATCCAAAAACAACCGAATGGGTAAAATCCTACGACGGGCGAAATAATGAGCCCGTAGATTTACCTGTAAAATTCCCTCTTTTGCTCGCTCAGGGAGTGGAGGGCATTGGGGTAGGACTTTCTACAAAGATTCTCCCGCATAATTTTAATGAGCTCATCAATGCGTCGGTTGCCTATCTCAAAGGGAAGAGTTTTGAGCTGTTTCCAGACTTTCAAACGGCGGGTCTTTTGGATGTCTCTGAGTATAATGACGGTAAGCGCGGAGGCAAAGTAAGAGTCCGTGCCAAGATTACCCAGCAGGATAAGCATACGCTCATCATCTCCGAACTGCCGTTCTCCAAAACCACAGGCGATTTAATAGACTCCATTATAAAGGCAAATGAGAAGGGGAAAATCAAAATAAAAAAGATAGAAGATAATACATCGGATAAGGTGGAGATTATCATCCATCTGCACAATGATGTCTCTCCAGATAAGATGATAGATGCGCTCTATGCCTTTACGGACTGCCAAGTAACCCTTTCGCCTAATGCCTGCGTCATTATCGGGGATAAGCCTGTCTTCACCTCCGTTTCGGAAATCCTGAAATTGAATACCGACCACACGGTTTCACTCCTTAAAAAAGAATTGGAAATAGAACTCGGAGAGCTACAAGAGAGCTGGCATTTTGCATCACTCGAAAGAATCTTTATCGAGAACAGAATTTATCACGATATAGAAGAAGTAAAGAGCTGGGAAGAGGTACTCACCACCATAGACAATGGACTAAAACCGCATACCGGGCACCTCCTCCGCAAGGTTACCACAGAGGATATCATCAAGTTGACAGAGATTCGCATTAAGAGAATTTCACGATTTGATTTGGATAAGTTCAGAGAAAACATCGCAGCACTTGAAGACAAGATAGAGAAAGCAAAATACAACCTCGAGCACCTTGTGCAGTACGCCATAGACTATTACCTCAGCATACAGAAGAAATTCGGAAAGGAAAGGGAGCGCAGAACCGAGCTAAGGATTTTTGACACCATAGATGCCACAAAAGTAGCCGTAGCCAATATTAAATTCTATGCCAACTATTCCGAAGGCTTCGTTGGAACAGCGTTGAGAAAAGATGATTACTTGTTCGATTGCTCAGATATAGACGACATCATCGTCTTCCGAAAAGATGGCACAATGCAGGTAGTAAAAGTAGATCAGAAAACCTTCGTCGGTAAGGATATTCTCTTTGTCGGAATATGGAAGAAGAACGACTCCCGCACCGTTTATAATATGATTTACCGTGAGGGAAAGCTCGGTCCGTACTATATGAAGCGCTTCTCCGTAACCTCCATTACACGAAATACCGAATATCCTTTAGCATCGGATAAAAAGGGTTCCGAAGTCTTGTATTTCTCTGCAAACCCCAATGGAGAAGCCGAGATTGTAAGCGTCATCCTCAAGCCCAATGCAAGGATTCGCAAGCAACGATTGGAGATAGACTTCTCCGAGCTCGCTATAAAGGGGCGAAACTCAAGAGGCAACCTCGTAACCAAATACGCCATCAAGAAAATCGATTTAAAGGAAGAGGGAATCTCCACCCTTGCCCCGAGAAAAATATGGTTTGATGATACCGTGCGAAGGCTCAATGCCGATGGTAGAGGTACCCTGCTCGGTACTTTTAAAGGGCAAGATAAAATCCTTAGCATTACCGCTAAAGGCGAAGCCAAGCTCCTGAGCTTTGACCTGAGCAATCGCTTTGATGATGAGTACCTCATCCTCGAAAAATGGAAACCACAGCAGCCCATCTCCTGCATCTACTATGATGGCGAGAAGAAAATCTATTTCATCAAGCGCTTCCTGCTGGAGAACACCCCCAACCTCCAAACCTTTATGCCGAGCGAGCATCCTAAGTCTTTCATCGAGTTTGTAGGCACTTCCGATGGTTGCACAGCGGAGATTATCTTCGCTAAGGATAAATCGGGCAAGGAAAAAGACCCCGAAACCGTGAACATAGACGACTTCATCGCCATAAAAGGGATTAAAGCCATAGGTAATCAGTTCGTCAAGGACAAGATAAAATCCATCAACATCAATATCCCAGAACCCAATGAGGAAGACCTCCTTACAGAGGACGAAACCTCCCCTCATTCTTCAGATGAAATCCCCGAAGAAGGCATTATAGGCGAGCTGTTTGATGAGCCCACACCGTAGCCGGTGTGGCTCCCACAGCGTGGCAGGCAATTAGACCGTAGCCGGTGAGGCACTTTTTTTACAAAAGTCCATCCGAGCGCTCGGACAGCTCAGCGGAGGGTTTTTAAACCTTTTTTTTATCATAAATTGCACGCAAAACAATCATCAAAAACCCCTATACACCGTAGTTTAAAGCATATTTTTCAGGAAATTTCCCGAACGAGCTCACGAAGAAGGTTTCGCCAACAGGAAATTGTCTGTCTGAGTGCGCGGAGAGACTTTCGCCAACAGGAAATTGCTTGCCCGAGCGCACGGACAGAAAATTTCCTAAAATTAGTTGGAAAAATTGCTCCCCACGCTAGTGGGTTTCCTGAAATTAGTTGGAAAAAATTGCCTGCCGTGCTACGGCTAAGTTCCTCAGCTGGAAGCTGTACCCCCCACGCTAGTGGCTAAGTGCGCCACCTGCAAGTCTATATACACATCTACTCTTTCTACTCTGTAGCTTCACGCTAGTGGCTAAGTGCACCACCTGCAAGGTGTGCTAACGAGTGCCAATTGCTTTAGAATTCCTTACTTTTGCGCAGTTTTAAAAGAATAATGCGTATGACTTTAGCGGGATTGGTAATTATAGCCATTACGGCGATTTTTTCTTACAGAGGTTTTAATGAACCCTTGTTTTTTGAGCAGTATAAGTTTAGCGTAGGGGCTATTCGCCAGAAGCGGGAGTATTACAGGCTTATCAGCTCGGGATTTCTCCACGCTGACTGGATGCACTTTATATTTAATATGCTCTCGCTTTACTTCTTCCAAGGGATTGTGAGCGCTGCATTCGGAGCGGGTGGCTTCCTCATTATTTATTTCGGTTCAATGCTCTTGGGGAATGCTTTCAGCCTGTTTTTATATAAGGATCAGCCTTGGTATTCCGCTATCGGTGCTTCGGGAGCGGTCTCTGGGGTTATTTTTGCTGCCATCGCCCTCAATCCAGATGGTATTAGTGTGAATTTTCTCCCTGGCTGGCTGTTTGGCACGCTCTATTTTTCCTACTCGGTTTATATGCTCCTCCGCCCAAAGCCTTGGGACAATCTGGGGCACTCCGCCCACTTGGGAGGTGCAGTCTTCGGACTGGTTTATATATTCATTGCAGCTACTCAATCGGCGATAGAGAATGGATTATACCTCATCATAATGCTTATCCCGATTCTCTACCTCGCCTATATCCTCTTTAAGAACAAACGAAGATGAGCAGACCAGTACAAGCCGTTATTATTTGCATAGGAGATGAGCTCCTTTCGGGAAATACCCTTGATACGAATTCTCATTATATAGCGAATGAATTGAGGGGCATCGGGATAGAAACCAAGCAAATCTATACCATATCCGATGAGGCTGAAACCATAGAAAAAACTTTGAAAGAAAGCCTTTCCCTCGCTGATATTATCATATCTACGGGAGGGCTTGGGCCGACCAAAGATGATAAAACATTAGAGGCATATTCACGATTCTTCAATCGCAAGCTCGTTTTTAATGATGAGGTGTTTGCTCAGCTTAAAATATTCTTGGAAAAGAGAGGCAGAGCCGAGATTTTAGACCTTAATAGAAATCAGGCAATGGTTTTAGAGGGCGCCGAAGTCTTAAAGAATGAGCACGGCACTGCTCCCTGCCAGCTGATAGATGATAATGATAAGCTCATCTTCTGCCTGCCAGGCGTACCCTTTGAAGTAAAGCCTCTCATCAAAGAGAAAATCATCCCGCTTCTCAAATCTCGTTTTGGGCTGCATTCCATACTCACTGCCGTAGTTTCGGTTGTAGGAATCCCCGAGAGTGCATTGTCCCACAAAATTGAAGACTGGGAAACCCACCTCCCCAAGAGCCTGTCCCTCTCATACCTTCCCGTAGGAAATAGGATAAAACTGCGAATTACCGCAAAAGGAAGCACAGAAATCGAGCTCCAAAAACAGCTCAAAATCGAAATACAGAAGCTGAAATCTCTGCTCGGCACCAGCATTATCTCCGAGGCTAATGACAGGATACAGGATATCGTAAAAGACCTCCTCATCTCAAGGAAAATGACCATTTCCACTGCCGAGAGCTGTACGGGAGGGGCGATCTCTAAACTGCTCACATCGGTTTCTGGCAGCTCGGCTTATTTCGCTGGTGGCGTTTGTACCTACTCCCCCGAGATGAAGGCGAAAATACTCGGTGTAGCGCCTTCCATTATAGAGAAGCATACGGTGGTTTCGGCTGAAGTATCCCAAGCGATGGCAAAAGGCTGTCAGCAGCTCTTCGGCACTGATATTTCTGTATCCACCACAGGAGTTGCAGGTCCTAATACCGACCAGTACAATAATTCCATCGGTTTGGTCTATTATTCGGTAAGAATTGGTGAGAAAGAAAGCACGCACAAGCTTTTTTTACCCCACTTGGAGCGGGAAGACTTCATTAATTTCGTCAGTGAAAAGGTCTTGCAAACAGTGGTAGAAGAAGTGCTTAAAAGTTAGTATATTTGCTCACTCATTACAGAAAATATGATTAAAAGTAATAAGAAACTCGCTATTGATTTCGATGGTACCATCGTAGAAGATGCCTATCCAGCTATCGGGAAACCCAAAATCTTCGCATTTGAAACCCTTAAAAAATTGCAGAGCGAAGGCTACAGGCTCATCCTCTGGACCTACAGGAGCGGCAAATCATTAGACGATGCGATTGATTTCTGTAAAAAGAATGGAGTAGAGTTCTACGCCGTCAATTCTTCCTTTGAAGGCGAGGTATTTGATGCCGAAGCTCAATCTCGAAAAATAGATGCCGACCTCTTCATCGATGATAGAAACCTCGGAGGCTTCCCAGGCTGGGGAGAAATCTACAACATCATTAATGAAAAAATAGAATTTCGAGTAGAAGGGCGAGAGGTTCTCCCTTATTCCAAACTAAAAAAAGAAAAAAAGAAAGGATTTTTCTGGTAAAATAAACGATGATACAACTAAAAACATTAGAAGAGCTCTACCTCATTAGAGAATCTGCTCAGCTCGTCTCCAAAACACTGGGGATGCTCGCAAGAGAAGTACAGCCCGGTGTAACTACCCTACACCTCGATAAACTCGCTTACGAATTTATTAAAGACCACAATGCCGAGCCAGGATTCCTCGGTCTTTACGGCTTTCCGAACACGCTCTGCATCTCGCCTAATGAGCAGGTGGTGCACGGCATCCCGAATGAAAAACCCTTAGAGGAAGGAGACATTATCTCCGTAGATTGTGGCGTCTATAAGGATGGCTTTTATGGAGACCACGCTTATTCGTTTCAGGTAGGCGAGGTAAGCCCCGAAGTGAAAAAACTCCTCAAAATAACTAAGGAATCTCTCTACAAAGGTATAGAGCAGTGCATACGAGGCAAGCGGGTAGGCGATATTTCCTACGCTATACAGACCTATTGCGAGAAGGAAGGCTATGGAGTAGTTCGCGAGCTCGTGGGGCACGGCGTAGGCAAGAAAATGCACGAAGACCCTCAGGTGCCTAACTACGGCAAGCGAGGAAGTGGCAAAGTTCTGAAAGACGGTATCGTGCTCGCTATAGAACCTATGATTAATATGGGGACTGAGAAAGTTATTTTCCATCAAGATGGATGGACGGTTACCAGCCAGGACAATAGCCCCTCTGCACACTTCGAGCACGATGTAGCAATCATCAAAGGAAAGCCCGTTCTCCTCTCCACATTTAAATATGTACACGAAGCGCTTGGTATTTCCTCCGATGAAGAAGAACCTTTCCAGTACGATTGGTAATGTTTGTATTTCATAATATTAATATTTATTTGTTAAACTTGAAATCCTCGTTTTAAACGAGGATTTCTTTTTTGTCTATAATAAACCAAAAGAAATCAAGGTGTATCATAATATTGAAACACCTTGATACTATTTTCTATATTTTTTATCTTAATAAAAACGATGCCTCAAAATTGCAGGTAGATAGGCATTACTTGTTCGGACGATTTAAAGAAACCGTAGAGGATGAGAAAGGCAAAGAAAATGAGGATATATAAGCCTAATGAGAACTTGTTTCGCTTTTCTACGAGTTTGTCTATAAAGTCATCCGGGATAAAGTGGATAAGCATTGCGAAAGCAATCATCCAAACCACATATTTGTAGTTTTCATAGAAGGGCATCCACACGCTGAAATCAAAGTTGAAAGCGATTTGCCGAATCATTGCCAGTGCGATATCAAAATCCTCAGCCTTAAAGAATATCCAGCAGAAGCAAGCGAAATGAAAGGTAAGAACAATCATTATGAAGTTATAGAGCTTGGAATTATTAAAGCGAGCAAATGCTTTCCCAGTCATCATCATCCATATTTTATGAATACCGAGCGCAATGCCGTGCAGTGCGCCCCAGATAATAAAATTCCAGCTTGCACCGTGCCAAAAACCGCCGAGGAGCATTGTGGTAAGGAGGTTAAAATTAGCTGCGATACCTTTATTATTTCCCTTTAAGAGCGGTGGGAGTACGAATATCATCAGCAAACCGAAAGTAATAAGCCCCGAGTAAAGATAAGACAGGCTAAAGAGATGGTTGAGCATCATAAAACTCCCGATGAGGAATAGAATAACGAAGAGGTAAGAGCCAAATGTAGCATTTCTATTCCCTCCCAGAGGGATGTAGAGGTAATCCTTTAGCCAAGAAGAGAGCGAGATATGCCACCTTCTCCAAAACTCTGTAATATTCGCACTTTGGTAAGGCGAGAGGAAGTTAGGCGGTATCTTGAAACCGAGCCAGAGAGCCATACCGATAGCCACATCGCTGTAGCCACTAAAATCGCAGTAGATGACCATTGCATAGCCGTAGAGGGCGATTAGATTTTCCAGACCTGTATGCAGTGAAGGGTTATCAAATATATAATCTACCAAGTTGAGGGTGATATAATCGGAGATGACCAATTTCTTTATCAACCCCGAGATAATGAGGTAGAAGCCTTTTGCAAATTCCTTCTCATTGATGTAATAAGGTTTATCCAGTTGTGGTACGAAGTCGTGCGCCCGTACGATAGGACCCATCATCAGCTTTGGGAAGAACGAAAGGAAGAGCAAATAATCTACAAACTTATGAGCAGGCTTAAAATCTCCTCTGTACACATCTATCGTATAGCTCAGGTTCTCAAAAGTGAAAAAAGAAATACCTATCGGCAGGAGGATATGGAGCGGATTAAAGCCCGTATTAAAAATCTCATTGGCAACCGAGATAAAGAAGTTGGTATATTTAAAGTAGAACAGCAGCCCGAGATTGATAACGATACTCACCACTAATGTAAGCGTCTTTGTCCGCTTTTCTTTGAGCTGGTATATCGCGTTTGACAGCAGATAATTGACCACCGCTGAGAGGATGACCAGCAGTACAAACGAGCCACTTGCCTTATAGAAAAAGTATAGAGAGAAGCAGGAGAATACATATTTCCTTGCTGTAGGCTTGTGCCTCAGGAGGTAGAAGAGCAGGATAAATAGAAAGAAGAAATAGACGAAGAAGCCATTGTTAAAGAGCAGAGGGTTCTTGGGGTCGTAGAGAAACTGGCTGAAAAAAGCCTCTGCATCAAAGCTGTTGATAAGGTTTAGGAATATTGTAATAATCATTTTTCTATCGTGTGGTTAGGTTTATTTTTTCTTAGCTACATCTTTTTGGATTGCCTCAAAGAGCCTTTGTGCGAGGATTTCTGCCCCTTTGTGGTTGGGGTGTATATAGTCTTTATTGGCAAGTGCGGGTTTTTCATTTGCCCATTTCACTATTGAGTTTTCTCCGCCCATTGTCTCAAACTGATTATAGAAAGCGATTTTATTTTCAAAAGCCATCAGTGCTTGGGTCTCGATAAGGTTGGGTAATCCGATTGCTGTTTTAAACTCGCCATTGTACTTAAAAGCGCGGTCAGCCGAGCTGATGAGTAGAAATTCAGCCCCCTCAAAAGCGGTTTTCATCTTTGATAGGACTGGGGAGAACATCTTTGAGTAGAAGGAATAATCGGTGGTTTTTGGTTTAAAGAGTAGATTAACGCCGTACTGCAAGACGATGAGGTCATACGGATTGTTTTTCTGTACCGAACGCATAAAATCTTCATCAATCTTGTTCAGTTCTACGCCTGTAATCCCTCGGAAGGAGAAGTTATCCACAAAAACGCCACTCTCGCTCTCGAAACTAATACCGTACAGTGGTGTTTGAACATTATTCCCCGAGATTTTTATTCGGTTGGAGCTATCTTTCAGCAGCACTTTTCGGTTGAGCTTTTCGGTGGATGATAGCTGCACCGCTGCGCCATTTACCAGTACCTCTGATGCTGCACCACTACCAAAAATAAGGGCTTTTTCTGTGTTTGCTGAGTCCTTTATCGTGTTGTCGGTATAGCTCCCGGCACCTGTCCCCGTGTATTTATACCCCGAGATGTAGAGGTTTTGTGCGGCTTTATCCATAAAATTCGTCCCCTGCCAGCCTTTTACAGAAATCGTGGCCGACTGTCGGAAGCCCGCCACATTAGAATTAATTGGCAAGAAGCCCACGCCAGAGCCACCGTATTCCCCTTGTAGAAGAGCTCTCAGCGTCTGTGTCATCAGGTCACCTTCAATCATACTATCCCCGAAATAGGCAATCCGTATTTTCACTTTTTCTCCCTTTTTCAGTCGGTGTAGTTTCTCCGCAAACGAGGGTAGGGCAGGAGAGGAGCTCTCTCGGAAATCGGTAATCAAATTTCCTTTTCTGTAAAGTTCAAAATTCTCTTTTGCCTCGCTTTTCCCATTTTGAGAGGCGATCAATGAATCTTTTTTCTTTTTCAGCTCAGCGCTAGCAGTTGATTTTTTATCATCAGACTTGATGAGTTCAGAGATGAGATTAACCTTATCAAATGGCTCCCAACTGAGGTTGAAAGCGGTGAAAATAACCGAAGCCACGAAATAGATAATCGTACAAATAGCGGTTAGCGATATAACCTTTTTATTAACATTTTTCAAGGTGACAAATCATTTTACTGCAAATTAACGATAAAATCTCTCTTTTATCCTAATAAATCCTAAAATAGCTTATAGATTTAGGATTTGTTTATAGTCCTAAACTAGAACGACAAGGTCAGAGACCCGAATAATAGG
>ERZ773072.1256-NODE-1256-length-12806-cov-180.133088_pt1 | contig 12806 bp, 10 predicted proteins | sample MGYA00580617_ERZ773072 | MGnify/ENA primary metagenome ERZ773072 (study PRJEB29015, sample SAMEA2737970) | human oral metagenome | biome: human oral; feature: human-associated habitat; material: dental | place: China | collected 2122 ... | reverse complement strand
AGTCTTTCATAATTTCCGCTTCCATCGTGGCGATGTTTTTCTGGGTAACGTTGGCATTGGCGTCCATTTTCGAGCCGTCCGCCGCGTTTTGCGCACTGATGTAGTCGTGCATGAATTGCAGTTTGCCGTTTAACTGTTCGGGATGCAGCCGAATCATGTTAATTCCTCCTGTGTGGATTGGATAAAGAGCCTCAGGCCGTCTGAAAAGCCGCTGCCTGCAGCTGAGTCGTAATCGGGATGATTTTGGGCGCGGGTTTGTCTTTGATAAACAAGCGATTCAACACCTCGCCCGTGCGCAAATCGATAAATTTCTGATTGGTTGTCGGGCTGTCCAAGCCGCCCAGCTCCATCTGCCAACGGCCGGTTTTCAGATACGTCAGATAAGGCAGGATGCCGCCTGAAACCGCCTCCAGCTCCTCACGCTCCAAACCGGTGTACAAACAGGCTTTCAACCCCGCCTGCGTCACGATGCCCAACATTTTCTGCAAGGCTTCCGGCTGCCATTCCCCGCCCATAAACAACACGCAGCTAATCAGCCCGCGATAGCGTTTCAGACGACCTCTCAAATAATCCTCGGTCAATTCCGTGCCGACACCCTCTTTCCACGCATCGGCACTATGGCAGCCCTTGCAGCGCAGCGGGCAGCCGGAAAACAGAAACGCCAGCGACACTTCACCCGGCACTTCCTGCCAGACAATTTGCTCGATTGTGAATTTCAACGCTGCCATGACTTGTCACGCATAAATACAATATATGGTGTGAATTAAATCATAAGAACACAAGATATGGTATTTTTATTTAACAATGCAACAAACCGATATGATAGTTTTTAATAATTCCCCATATTGAAATTACAAATCAAGACCGGCTTCCAATACGAAAAATAAGTCGTGATAAGCAAACTCCGTTATGGCAAAGACCTGCTTCAAGGCAGACTGACAATTTGAAATGAGTCGGTTTTGGGCACAGAAAATGCCGGATTCAAGGCAAAAAGCACAGCAAGATTGAACATCTTACGAGCATTTTTAATGCGGAAGACGGCGCTTTATGAGACAAAATACCGCCATTATCGAATGAGCCCCAGTCTAAATCTCAAAAACAGAAAAGGTCGTCTGAAACCCGTTTCCAGGTTTTCAGACGACCTTTACACATTCCCCAAGCCTTCAATCAGACAATATGCTGCACCCGTTCGTACAATTGTGTAGGATTCACCATCTGATCGGCAAAACTCAGACTGAGGTCTCGCGATTGTGCCGAAGCGTAGTAATGCTCAACCTTCACCTCATCCCCTTCACCGAAAGCACGGATCAGCAGGCTGTCTTGGGCGCGTGCGAACACGGCATCTGCCTGTTTCACCCCTTCAAACACCAAACGGTCGGTAAACACGCCCGCACGGGTTGAGCCGTCGGCTACTGTATCTTTGCCGTGTCCCGCCGCAAAAACGTAAGTATCCGCAGTGTTGATACCGCCTGCCAGATAATCATCGCCTTTCCCGCCGATAATCGTGTCTTTGCCGTAGCCGCCGTAGATTTTATCGTTGCCCGCGCCGCCATGAATCGTATCGTTGCCGTGCCAGCCCGTCAGCGTCGCGCCTGTATCGGAGCCATATATTTCCATAGCCGCTGTTTTCATGGCTTCCGCATCCAAGGTTTTGTCGGCAAACTCGAAACGTACATGACGGTTGGCAACCGACTGGAAATAATTGGCGACCGTTACCGAATCGTCTTCGCCGTATGCCTTGACGGTCAAATCGTTGCCGCTGCGGATAAATCTGACCGAACCGGAAACCGCGCCATCGAAGCGCAGCGTATCGGTAAATTTACCGCCCTGATAAGTCGCATCCCTGACGGTATCGTGTCCGTGTCCCGCTGCAAAAAGGTAAACATCGCTGCTGTTTATACCGCCATACAGCGTATCATTGCCCGCACCGCCTGCCAGCACATCACTATCCAAGCCGCCGCGCAGCAGATCTTCGCCGTCCGTTCCGGTCAAAATCCTGTCTTGTCCCGACGCACGTCCCAATACTTCCAAGCGCATAGCGGCTTCTGCCGTTGCACCCTGCGTATCGGCTGCCGTAATTTTCAAATCAAAGCTGCCCGATTGCAGAACCCTGCCGCCGAATACGCCGCGTTTACCGTCAAAATCCATGCCTTCAGGTAGTCTGCCACCATCGGCAAGTGTCGCGCGGTAAGTCAGCGCATCGCCGTCTTTATCGGCAAACAATCCCTCCGGCAATGCAAACTTCCATTCCTGTCCCGCGCGTGCGTATTGCGTATTCAGACGACCCTGCACTTCGGGCGCATGGTTTTCCGACCCGATTGCCAACGTCCAATCTTGAGAGGCCGACAAACCCTCGTCATCGAACGCACTGATTTTCAGAACCAATTTATCCGTTTCAGACGACACTTTGCCGCTCAAAGTACGGCTTGCCGAATCAAACGCCAAACCTTCGGGCAGGGGCGAGCCGTCCGCCAAAGTCAATTCATAGCGCACGACACCCTTATCGTCGCGGAACAAATCATCCGCAAGTTGGTGGCTGAACAGCTTATCCGCCGATACCGACAAAGTTTCAACTGCCTTATCCGCCTGCGGAGCAGCATTGGGCGCAGGCAACGCCAATCCAAACATTCCATCGCGGAAATTCTCTATCGCAATCTGTCCTTGGAACGTCGCGCCCGTCAAAACCAGGCTTGTGCCCACCAAAGCCAGCGTCCAACCTTGCGCCGAATGCCAAACATCAGGCTTATCGGCATCCGCCGTCCAAACCGTACTGTCGAGCGAAACGCCGTCGATAAAGATCGCGCCTTCCCCGCCCGCATCGCGTATGGTTTTCACATCATCGGCATTCTGCAAATCGCGGGATGCAAAGAGATAAGAATCGAAACCCTCGCCACCGTCGAGCAGGTCGCGTCCCGCGCCCGCTGCCAGCGTATCGTGTCCCTTGCCGCCGTAGAGCCTGTCGTCGCCCTCTCCGCCGTCCAGATAATCGTCTCCCGATACCGCAGCGTCGCGGTTGTCGTCGCCCCACAAAATATCATTGCCCGAACCGCCGTACAGCACATCGTTGCCGTCCTGACCGACAAGCAAATCATTGCCCGCGCCGCCATGCAGCACATCCGCCGCACCGCCCGCAGCAACGCGGTGTACATTGTCCGAAGGCGCAATTTTCGCCGTCAGCGCGTAATCGCCGGTCTCGGCGTCAATCGCAACATCCCAAGCATCCGTATCGTTGTGCGTACGGCTTGCGCTGTTCAGATAGTTCGGATCCCATTTACCGTCGCGCCAAGTATATTCGTAGCTCAGCGTACCGGCAGGAATCCGCACCGGACGCGGCATGACCAAGCCCGGCACCAACGGCATGACGGGCGCAACCGTACCGTAATTGAAATAAATGTCCCCGCTACCCGTGGAAATATAATGTCCGCGGCTGCCGGCGCGCAAAAAGCCGTCGCCCAGAATCACATCGTCGCCCGCGCCGCCGAAGACCGTATCGCTGCCTTCGCCGCCCGTAATCAAATCGCGGTTTGCGCTGCCGAAAACCTCATCATCGCCCTCGCCCGCAGCAACCCAGTCGCCGCGTTCGGACGAACCCGTTTCCGACAGATGGCTGTCTGTCAGCTCCGAATAAATCACATCGTCGCCCACGCCGCCGTAAATCAAATCCCGGCCTGCGCCGCCGATGATGATGTCGCGGTCTTCCGCCTTCTGCGCCTCGGTTTTGTTGCCCGCAAAATTGCTCCCGTTCAACAAATCGTTGCCCTCGCCGCCGTTGATGACGTCCGCGCCGTAGCTTCCGTACACACGGTCGTTGCCCGCACCTGCCGACACCGTCAGCCTGCCCGCGCCGCCCGCAAACAGCACATCGTCCTTATTGCCGCCCGTCAGATTGAACCAACGGTCTTGCGCATTCGCATAGAACACATTGTACTTGTCCGCCGTACCGACCCCGTCGGTACGCACCAAAGAGCCTTCCCCGGCCTCCGAATCGGGCATGGTAGGCTTCTCTTTGGTCGTCAATGTGATCCCCAAAGCCGAAACATCCGATTTCTCGCCTTCAAAGAAACCGCGAATGACCGCCATATCCTTACCGTGTTTCACCAACAGCGAATGGGAAAGAGCAGGACGCACCGCCGTCATCAAACCGTCAGGCTTACCGTCCGCACCCACGCTCAGCCAGGTATCGTCGCTTTCGCTGTTGCGGATAAAACGGGACGCGCGGACGTCGTCTGAAAAGATAACTCCTTTCTTAAAGACGATGCTTCCCTGTTTATCACTATCATAAACCGTATCAAAACCTTTGATAGTATAGGTATCGTTGCCGTTACCGCCGATGAAGCTGTCTGATTTATCTGTGCCGATAAAGGTATCGTTTCCATCTCCTGCAACATAGACAATTCCATTCTTAATATACTGCTTATAGTGATTCAATTTATTCTCAATATAACGTTCTGCTTTGAATACAAAATATGCAGCAAGCTTTGAAGGGAGATCTAAAATTGCTTGGGACATTCCCTCCATCATCCAAAAACTCAACGCAAATTCATCTTTATGATTTACAAAAAAATCATTTACAGAATCGTTAATTTCTTTATTGTATTTCTTTATAAATCTTTCAATTAAAACTTTCTCGACAAGAGCGATATCAAAAACATTTGTCAAATCAATACTACCATCATGACTCTTGAATCCTGCAAAATTATCACCATTACCAGTACCAAATAAAACCAATCTTTCACTATCATCAACAAATTGGACGGACTTCAACTGAAGCAGTTTATCCAAACCATTCCATAATGCAGACATAACTTCAGAAGTATATGGAGTCAAATTTTTAGGAATGCTGGGATTATCTGAATCAGGATGATTCTTTACATATTCCCAATATTCTTCTTGCGTATAACGACCACCATTTAAGGCAACAAAATCCCCATCGTACTTAATATTGACTTTCCTTCCGATACCGGATGGGTCTGTTATACTCCTGAGTATTGGATTAACCATAGATGCCAACCCATCGGAACTCTCCAAATCATAATTATCGTCATTAGGTTTAAGTTTGATATTGTCAAGATATAGAGGTTTACCGGTTTGCTTATCAAAAACATAGCGTATGGAATCAGTATCTAAAGCAAAGGATGTTGAACCAAAAACTAATGCTCTTTGCCAGTAGTCTGCAGTATTCGGCTCTAAACTGTACTGACTGACAATTAAATTCCTAGACGTAATTAGTCTTTCATATAAATCCGAGTTATTATTTTTTAAATCTTCATAAAAATAACTAATAAATTCATTGTGAGATAGAATAATTTTATCCCCATTAGAATGCTCTATAAAATCCTCCTTATTACTATCCAAATAAGAATTAAAAAATTTCTGAAAAATTTTCTGTTGCGCTATGGGAAATTTATTTCCAACATAATTCATATAATCATTTGAAGATAAAGAAATATATATTTCTTTATCATTTCTTATATATTTATCACTAGCTAAAGATTCTGCTTCAGGTGGAATAGCCTCTCCATATAGATAATAAGAAAGCATTGTTTCAGCATAATTCCCATTATTTGCCAAGAAAAAGAAGGAACAGGTTGTGAGTTAGACATATTTTACTCCTAAAATTAAAATTTAATAAATGGTGTTATTTTCCCGCAATATGTAACTGGATATGCCAATAAGACAGCACTACCGGCATAATTGTTACTTCTTCCTAGCATATTCAAACCAGTATAGGAAGAAACTGCGCGATCTAAATTATAGGTTTTTATAACTAAGAACTTAATTTTATTCAACTCCTCAAGACTCATAAATTTTTCTATAAGATACAATATATGTACAAAATCATGGCTCCTTTTTAATTCTGAATATTCCAGTAATCGACAACAATCTGTGGGATACCATACAACACCATCGTAGCTTCGCTGAATAACTGCAAAAGGAGTCTCTCTATTAAAATATTTTCCTGTGTAAGGTCTATCTTCAAAAGGATTAAAAGAAATTCCTGACCATTCTTTTGATACTAATGATTTAAAATCACTTATCTTGTAATTTTTACTTTCCCATTTTTGAATTATATTTAAATCATTATATTCATATAATAACCAAGGATAACAAGTACTGTTTATTTCATTAGATTTTTCTTCATTTATATTCCTCAGCCCGCATATTTTTCTATTTAGATCATACGGAGTATCATCAAGTATTAATTTTTCATCTTTCAATGTTTGAATTATATTATCCCAATCGGAAATTTTTTCAACCTGATATTTCCAATAATCATCCATAGCTAATTCATATAATTCGCTATTACTTAGCTCGTTACTTGGATTATTACATATTAATTTAGAAAAAAAATGCTGCCTATAATTTTCCCTGTTCTGCTCTTCTTTTTTCTTTATCCGAAATTCTTTTTCTTTTGGAGATTCAAAATAAGAACTGATACCCAAATATACTTTTTCTATTTTGGATGCTATCCAAGGTAAATTAAATGCGAAAACAGGAAATAAAATTAAAATGAATATAACTAATGTTAAAATTAGCACAATTATATTTTTATTATTAATCATATAGTTATCCTTGATTTTGTTTTTTGTATTATAAATGACTTGTAAAATTATGCAATCGAACTACCAGACAGGATAGGATTTTTTCAGACGACCTTATAATGCCAAATCCAAACAACTGCGTGCGTCCATTCCGCATACATCCTATCTGATGAAACAGAGACTTTATGCAGGCTACGGCTTGCTTAAATTATTTATAGACAACATCTGAAATTGAGAATTTATATTTCTCTTTCAAAATATTATAATCTGATGATTTACATACTTCTTTCTTATCAAAAAACAATACATATCCTCCTGCGCCGATTAAAGATGCCATCATTCGAGAAAACCACCCTCCGTATGGCGTATATGTCTTATATGTAAAAATTTCACTTTGATTTGAAGCATCTAAATACTTCGATATATTATATTTTATAGGTATAGCAGAATACCTAACATTCCCACAATTTTTACTATCAAATTCCAAAATTAAATTTTTATTACTTAGTTTACTGACATCCTTTATTAAAAATATTTTTTCAGACTCACATAATTTTTTTAGCTGATACATACCTATTATTTCATCACCAAACATTATAAAAAACCAAAGTATCGCACCGACAATATAGAACAAAATCCTTTTTTCACAACGTAGGATTTCATATTTTTTGCTTTTCCATTCAAATACTATCCCAACAATAAATCCCAAAAAACCAAATATAGTGATATTGGCAATAAAAAAAAGTATTCCTATCATAGCTCTTTCCTATTCATTTAAGATTTATTTCCCGAAATCCTAAGATAAATTTTAACTCCAAAAATAAAACCTGGAATAATTCCAAAAAATAAACTGATTAAATAATACACAAACGCTTGCATATTCATCTCCAATTATTCGACAAAATATCCGTTTTAGATGGAGGCATTTTCTGTAACTATAAATAATAAGAAAATACTTCGACACCTGATAAAACAGGGACTTTATACAGGCTACGGCTTGCTTATTAATTAACAAATAATTTATCAGAAGATATAACACTAGTGCAATTTGAAAAATCATCTTTAGTGTATTTACCTTCCACCCCATAAATATTAACAGACTTCCAAATTCTAGTTTTCTGTTTAATATTAATATCTTTTAATAAGAACTCTCCGCCTCCATCTGCCGATATTGTATTCATATTATTCATTAATGAATAATATGAAAAATTTGCATTATTCTTTGCATCATTTCCAGTAGAGAAGTAATTAATATTTAAAGTTCCCCAAATGCTATCAATATCATTTTTAAATGTATACTTAGTTCTATAAAATAAATATTCTTTTCCCATAAAATTCTCAGTAACTATTTCACAATTCGATAGTTTTTTTTCAATAGTATTAGATGAGAATTTAACCTTAGTATTTAAGCATAGATTATGTGCGCTATTATCGCTAGAATATGTAGTATATATAGTAATCAAACCACAAGAGTAATCGTATTGTTTTTTCTCATATAAACGGCTTACTTCTTCTGAATTTATGTAACTAATATCAGTGTTATATCTGTTATAATAATCATCTAAAACAAAAAAATATTTCAATCTAAACAAAAGAAAAAATATCAGCGTAAATACCAATACAGAAAATAAATATATTATGATTTTATTTTTCAACATGACAAATCCAAAACAAATTTTTTAGTTTGAGACATTATTGCATTTCCTCGTGTAGTCTAAGATTTTTTGAGACAACTGTAAAAATCATTACCATTCCAAATGGTTTGGTAGTTGAAAATATAATCTAATCTTTTAAAAAGTAAACGCGTTACAGAGTCATCAGGTTTTCCATTACTCCATTTTATACAGCCAACAGGAATTTCTGTAACCACCTGAATCCAATTTTCATTAATATGAAAACCATAATCTGTGGTCATATACTTTGTATAATCGCCTTTTACAGAAGAATATTTTTCAGGAAGATATAATCCACAATTATTTATGATATATCTCATATAATATACTTCCATTTTATCTGTTAAATTTAAATTAATTATTTTTAAATCTAAAAAATAATTTCCTAACCCTCTTTGCTCCAATAAATCGGGTGTGCCATTGAACGGATAATCAGCTTTCAACAACTCTGACTTTTCCTTGATACCGCAGCAGTCATAGGGGTAAAAAGAACTGAATCTGTTTGAGGCATAAAACCCGAAAGGGAGCTTGTGCGATTGGTAGCGGACATTTTTTGGAAAAAACTGATCCGCCCTGCTGAATGTAACTCCGTTATCCCTTGCCTTTAATAGCGAGATTCTTTTTTCCTTGTCAAAGATATAATCCCCCATCTCGATAGCGGGCATCATATACAACTGACACGATTTCTCCGTGGGGCATCTGTCCTTCCAGGCGTAGTCAGATGGGTCATCGAAATACTGCCCTATCGATTCGTGCGTGAAATAGCTGACCAAAGCCCGCCTCAGCAACTCTTCCTTGCTCAATTTCCTTCCCTCATCCACGCAAATCCCTTGCAGATTCTGTTCTATGGTTTTGTTGCTGAGGATTTCAAAAGGAGAGAAGAAGATACGGTAATTGCTGAAAAAATAAATTGAGAAAGAGATAACTAAAGTTAAAATCGTAAAAATTATTTTCTTATTTTTAATCATATTGTTGCCTGCTTTTTAAAGTTTTCGGATTATTCCACGAATGTCATATTTATGTAATAGGATTATCAAAAAGGTCGTCTGAAAATCAAATTTTCAGACGACCTTTCGTTTACGTTTGAGACTTAATGCTCCAACCCCTCGGTATCGATTTTGACGACTTTGTCGGTTTTATCCTCCGGCAAAAGCAGGTTCAGGACAACCGCCGTAATGCCGCCGGCGGAAATAGAGTTTTGGAACAAGACAGGCAGGTTTTTGAAGACTTCCGGCTCAAACGCCACGCCCAAGCCCAAACCGACCGACGTCGCCGCGATCACCGCCTCGCGCCTGCGTATGCCGTGACTGACCAAAATCCGCACGCCCGCAATCGCAATCAAGCCGAACATCAAGACCATCGCGCCACCCAACACCGGACTCGGAATCGTCGTAAAGGCGCGTCCGACAACGGGGAACAAACCCAGCAGCACCAAAATCACGGCAATATATTTGCCCACATGGCGCGAAGCCACACCGGTCATCTGAATCACGCCGTTGTTTTGCGCGAAGGTGGTCAGCGGCAGCGAACCCAAAGCCGTCGCAATCACCGATACCAAACCGTCCGCCAACACACCGCCGCGTAGGCGTTTGGTGTATTCCTCGCCTTCAATCGGCTGGTCGGACACCATTGCCGTCGCGGTCAAATCGCCGACTGCCTCAAACACGCTCAACAGGAAAATCGCGCCCGCCACAATAAATGCGTGCCAGTCGAAAGCAAAGCCATATTTAAACGGTACGGGCAGCGTAACCAGCGGCAGGTTTTGCAGCGCGGAAAAATCCACCTTGCCCAAAAACAGCGCGACAATGTAGCCGGCAATCAGCCCGACTGCGATGCCGCTCATACGCAGCAGCGGATTTTTCATGCAGTTGAATATCAACACAATCAGCAACACCAGCGACGCCAGCCCCAAGTTTTCCATCGAGCCGAACGTGCCGTTCGCCTTCGCGCCGAAGCCGCCGCCGAAATCGGTAATACCGACGTGTACCAAACTCAGACCAATCAGCATCACGACCACGCCGCTGACCGTCGGCGTAATCACTTTTTTCAAATACGGCAAAAGCCATGCCGAGAAACACACCAAAAACGCGCCGACAAACGATACGCCCAACAGCGTCGAAATCATCGCATCCTTAGTCAAACCGCCCTCTTTCATCCCCGCGCCGAGCGCGATCATGACGGTAACGAACGAGAAATTCACCGACTGGATAGACAGCATCCCCGAACCGACCGGTCCGAAGCGGTTGACCTGCAAATAAGTGCCGACACCCGACGCCACCATCGCCATCGACACGAGATACGCCGTCATCTCCACCGGCAATTCCAGCGCGCCGCCCACAATCAGCGCGGGCGTAATCATCGGCACAAAAATCGCCAGAAGATGCGTTATCGCGCTTAATAAGGCATTTCCGAATGGCGGTTTATCTTCCAAACCGTACACCAAATCAGGCGAATCCGCCTGTTTTTTCATTGTTTCAGCCATCGCAGTCTTTCTATCCGTTGTCAAACGTTAAAAAATTTTAAGAAACGAAATTGTAACCAATACTGCATGTTCTATCAATTTCAGCCTGCAATACAAATACGGCAAAAAGGTCGTCTGAAAACCCGCATCGCAAGTTTTCAGACGACCTTTGTATTTGGACAGGCGGTTTACGCTTTGCCCGTGCTGCCGAAGCCACCTTCGCCGCGTTCGCTGGCGGCAAATTCGTCCACGACTTTAAACGAGGCTTGGACGACGGGAACGATGACCATTTGCGCGATGCGTTCCATCGGCTCGATGGTGAACGCTTCTTTGCCCCTGTTCCACACGGAGACTTTGAGTTCGCCCTGATAATCCGAGTCGATCAGTCCGACCAAGTTGCCCAAGACGATGCCGTGTTTGTGTCCCAGACCGGAACGCGGCAGCAAAACGGCGGCGTAGTCGGGATTGGCAAGGTGCACAGCCAGACCGGTCGGAACAAGGTAGGTGTCGCCCGGTTGCAGGGTAACGGCTTCGTCCAGACAGGCGCGCAGGTCCAGTCCGGCAGAACCCGGCGTAGCGTAGGCGGGCAGTTTGTCCGCCATTTTCGGATTGAGGATTTTCAGTTCGACTTCGGTTTGCATGGTTTTCGTTTGTATCAATAAAAAAGCGCATTATAACAGCAGCGCTTGAGGCCGTCTGAACAATGGGAGTATGATGGGTCGGGGCGCATTTCCCGCTGACCCGATATCGGAAAACGGAGGATAAAAATGGATTTGCACAATATCCGCGAAGATTACAGCAAGCGCGAACTGTCGGAATCGGAATGCCATGCCGACCCGATTGTCCAATTCGAGCAATGGCTGAACGAGGCGATTCATTCGCAAGTCAACGAGCCGACCGCCGTTAACGTCGCCGCCGTGGGCGAAGACGGCAGGCCGAACAGCCGCATGGTGCTGCTGAAAGAAGTCAATCCTCAGGGATTTGTGTTTTTCAGCAATTACTTAAGCCGCAAAGGACGCTCGTTTGACGCGCATCCGTTTGCCGCCATGACGTTTTTCTGGCCGGAGCTGGAGCGGCAGGTGCGCGTTGAAGGGCGCATTGAAAAACTGGATGCCGCCGCTTCGGATGAATATTTCGACAGCCGCCCCTACACCAGCCGCATCGGCGCATGGGCAAGCGCGCAAAGCGAAGTGTTGTCGAGCAAGGCGATGTTGGTTGCCAAAGCGGCGGCAGTGGGCGCGAAACACCCGCTGCACGTCCCGCGCCCGCCGCATTGGGGCGGCTATCTCGTCATCCCAGACCGCATTGAGTTCTGGCAGGGCCGCCCCAGCCGCCTGCACGACCGCATCCAATACCGCTTGGTTGACGGCAACTGGATACGCGAGCGGCTGTCGCCTTAAACTTCCCACAGCTTCAAGCCGATAGGGTAAAATCCCGACTCCAGCAAAAGGTCGTCTGAAATATAAAAACGTTTTAACAAAACTCGTTTCATTCGTTTTCAGGCGGCCTTTTATCCGTAACTTATCCTGCCGCTACCGCCGCAGAAGAACCGTTTTCCGCAGCGGGTTGAATTTGACTTGCCTTGTCCCGTTTCAAATTCAACCAGCTGCCATCAAACGCGTTAGGAGAACCCCATGTCCAAGCAACCCACCAGCAAACGCCAATGGCGCGACGGCGCAACCCCGTCTGCCAAAAAAACCGCCAAACCTTTCAAAAGCAAAGCCCGTTCCAAAGACGAAACGCGGAAAACTGCTTCCAAACCTTACGGACAAAAAGTTTCAGACGACCTCAAGCCGCAAAATGCCCCCAAACAGCGCGCCGCCAAAGCCAGAAAACTCGTCGTCCGCAATCCCAACCAAAAAATCATGGAACGCGCGCGCGATTTGAAAGAACGCCGCAGCGACCTGTCGCGCATGGAACCCGAACGCCTGCAAAAAGTGCTTGCCGCGTCCGGCGTCGGCTCGCGCCGCGAAATGGAAGAGTGGATTAACAACGGCTGGGTAACGGTCAACGGCAAAACCGCACAACTGGGCGACAAAGTTACCCCCGACGACCACGTTACCGTCAAAGGCAGTATCATCAAACTCAAATGGGCGGACCGCCTGCCGCGCATCATCCTGTATTACAAAC
>ERZ773072.1255-NODE-1255-length-12820-cov-3.633529_pt1 | contig 12820 bp, 10 predicted proteins | sample MGYA00580617_ERZ773072 | MGnify/ENA primary metagenome ERZ773072 (study PRJEB29015, sample SAMEA2737970) | human oral metagenome | biome: human oral; feature: human-associated habitat; material: dental | place: China | collected 2122 ... | reverse complement strand
TTCTAATGTTTGAATGGCTTGCTCTTGGTCTGGTGTGTAGAATGTGATGGCTGTTCCTTCAAGACCATTACGTCCAGTACGACCAACACGGTGAATGAAGAATTCTAATTCGCCAGGAATTTCTAAGTTAATCACATGAGAAACGCCTTCGATATCAATTCCACGTGCAGCAAGGTCAGTTGCGACAACGAATTGATAATCCATTTGTTGAATTTGTTTCATCACACGGCGACGTTCTCTTGAAGGAATATCTCCGTGAATCGTTGCTACTTTGAAGTTATGATTGCGGAGGTCTTTTGTCACTTCATCTGCTTTTTGCTTCGTATTTACGAAAATAAGCACGAGGTAAGGGTGACCCATCACCAGTAATTGACGAAGAACATCCATTGGATTTTGAGCCTTTGTCACAAGCAATTGGTTTTTAATCGTTGGTGAAACGAGTTGTGTATTCTCGATTTGAATCACCTTTGGATTGCCCAAGTATTTCTTCAAGAATGGTTTAATCTTATCTGGAATTGTTGCAGAGAAAACGGACATTTGTAAGTTTTCTGGCATACGAGATGCGATCTCATCGACGGTTTCTAAGAATCCTAAGTCAAATGTCATATCCGCTTCATCTACGACCATCATTTGGACCGTTTGAACGAAGAGGGCATTCTCTTGCATTAAGTCGAAAATACGACCTGGTGTCCCAATCACGATATGTGGTTGCGTTTGAGTGAGTTTTGCCACTTGGCGTTTTTTATCTGTACCACCTATACATTTTTCTAATAAAATTTCTGTATCACTAAAGGTAATGAGTTGGGCTGCAACAGCGGTTAATTGTTCTGCGAGTTCACGACTCGGAACTGTAATCACTAATTGTAATTCTTGACGGCTAGGGTCAATTTTGTTGATGAGTGGTAATAGGAAACTATGGCTCTTTCCGCTCCCTGTTTGCGATTGACCAATCACAGATTCTCCTTTTAATAAAAGAGGAATGATGCGTTCTTGAATAGGTGTTGGTTGTGTAAATTTTAAGTCAGCCAAGGCTTTTTGCAAATAAGGCTGTAATGCGTAATCTGTAAATTTCATGTTTTCATCTCTTTTCTTTCTCTATGTAGCGGGATTATTATACCATAAATTGAAGATTAAAGCTGGAATTGGGAAAGTGGGCATAATTTTTGCTTATCGTGTTTAGTGGATGGTATGATAATTAAAGAAAGAAACAGTTTTCAAAACTGTATTTAAAAATTAGGAGGAATCTTGTAATGACTTATGAGTTACCAAAATTAGAATACGCATTTGGCGCATTAGAACCACATTTTGATGCACGTACAATGGAAATCCACCATGACAAACATCACAATGCATATGTTACAAATTTAAACGCAGCGGTAGAAAAACACCCTGAATTATTCGAAAAAACAGTTGAAGAATTAATTAGCGATTTAAACGCTGTTCCAGAAGATATCCGTGTAGCTGTTCGCAACAATGGTGGTGGACATGCAAACCACAGCTTATTCTGGACTCAATTATCTCTTGATGGTGCAAAAGCTCCAGAAGGTGCTTTATTAGCAGCTATCAACGAAGCATTCGGAAGCTTCGACGAATTCAAAGCAGCATTCGCGCAAGCAGCAGCAACTCGCTTTGGTTCAGGTTGGGCTTGGTTAGTTCTTTCTAACGGAAAATTAGAAGTCGTTTCTACTCCAAACCAAGATAGCCCTCTATCAGAAGGCAAAACTCCATTATTAGGCTTAGATGTATGGGAACACGCCTATTATCTGAATTATCAGAACAGAAGACCAGATTATATTGAGGCATTTTTTAGTGTCATCAATTGGGATAAAGTAGAGAATCTTTATAATAAATAGTAATTTTTCATTTAAATTGAGTGGAATCCATAGCCGAATTTTTTGGCTGTGGATTTTTTATTTCACTTTTACAACATTTCCCTTAGCTTTGCCCTCAATATCATAAAATCTAAGAAAGATGAACCATAAATTAATCCTAATCCTATGGATAATGAGCTTCGGGAAGCTATTTTCTCAAGAAATCAACTACAATTTCCCAAAATTAAAGTCATCGATAAATATGCCCGTGCGTGTTCCGCTCTCCGAGCTTATGAACATTGCAAACAGCTCAGTAACAGGGCTCATATTCTCAGATGATTCAAGGGTGGATAATAATAATGACCAGCTGAGAATAAAAGTATGGAAGACAAATCCCATAAAAATAACCTCCGGCGCAAAGCAAAACTTCCTGATAGAAGTCCCGATAAAGATCTGGATAGAAAAAGGCATCGGTACACTCGGCGTTTATACCTATCAAGAGACCACTTTTGAGACCGTAATGCACTTTAATACCAGCATCAACTTTAATCCCAACTGGACCATCTCTACCCAAACCACAAGCAAGGGCTTTAAGTGGGTGAGCAAACCCATCCTCGATTACGGGCAGGTGAAAATCCCCATCACCCCTCTTGTGGAAAGCAAATTACGCACAGAACAGCAGAAATTCTGTGCAACAATGGACAAAGAACTCTCCTCAAAACTCAATTTCCAAGAGATGGTAGTCTCCGCGTGGAACCTATTCTCCGAGCCCTTCCTGATTTTGGAAGAGTTCCAAACTTGGTTGAAAATCAGCCCATCAAAAATCAGCGTAACGCCTCTTGTTTTCTACAAAGACGCCCTTGATTTCAGTATAGGAGTAGAGATTTTCTCCGAAACCCTCACAGGGGCAAAGCCCAGAGCCGCCGCACTAAGAACCGCAGCCCCCGCTTTTAGTAAGGCAGAGGTGCTCCCGACCAACTTCCTCCTGCAAACCACCGCCAGCATCCCTTATTCGGAGGCGAGCAAGATGGCAATGGAAATGTTCAGCGGGAAGGAGTTCGATTTCCGAGACTCGGAGCATAAAGTGAGGATAAAAGACATCAAAGTCTATGGAAAAGAGGGTCAGGTAGTCCTCGAAGCTACTACCGAAGGCGCTGTAAATGGCGTCAGTATCATCACGGGAACGCCGGTATATGATTCTCAGAAGAAAAAAATTGTGCTGAGAGACACAAAATTCAAGCTGCGAACCCAAAACATCCTCCACAAAGCAGCATCTCTCCTGTTTAAAAACAAAATCATACGAATGATAGAAGAAGACTACGGAATCCCTACTGCCGAGCTCGAAAACTACTCCCGAAAAAGTACCGAACAAGCCTTTAATAAAGACTATTACAAAGGGGTAAAGCTCTCGGGAAGAGTTACTTCTCTCGCGCCGCAGAAGATACTTGTAGGAGTGCACGGGCTCACTGCCATTATCGATATGCAAGCCTCCGTGCGGCTTATGCTGGCAGGAAATTAATCCCAACCCTCCCCCTTTCTCTTTCAGGATGGGGATTTTTCTTGCCCTTATCCCGATATTTAATCTTCAAATCTGATACTTTAAGCCCCAAAAAATAGTAATATATATAAAAATAGAACTAAATTAACCAAAAATATAAGTTGGCAACAAACGAGTATAACTATTTTGACCAAAAATATAAGTTGGCAGCAAACGAGTATAACTATTTTGACTAAAAATATAAGTTGGCAACAAACGAGTATAACTATTTTGACCACGGATATAAGTTTATGATAAATTTTCATACATTTGTATCATAAAATTGAGGAGAGGGGCTTATAATTTTTCCAAAATGTGGGGGAAAGGCATTATCTCTCCTAAAATATCAAGCTGAATAACACTAAATACATATAAATATGGTAGTTTATATTAAGAATATGGTCTGCGAGAGGTGCATTAGAGCCGTGAAGCGGATTTTTGAGGAGAAAAACATCTCCGTAGGGAGGGTTTCTTTGGGAGAAGTCTATGTTCTAAGCTCCGTATCTAAAGAGATGATAAAAGAATTAGACCTTGAGCTGAGAAAAGAGGGTTTTCAGATACTTATACGGGAAAAAGACAGGCTACTAGAAGCGATAAAGACTGCGATACGGGAGAAAATAGCCTCGCTCGATGTAGAGGAGGGGATTATTATCTCGGATTTCGTGCGAGAGGTTACGAATAAGAAATATAGAGATATGGCGCGGCTCTTTTTGGAGAACGAAAAGATAAGCATACGGTATTATTTTATTCGCCACAGGCTAGAAAAAGCAAAGGAGCTCCTCACCTACGAGGAATACAGCAATACACAGATAGCTGCGATGCTCGGGTACAAATCTGTGCAGCACCTTTCTAAACAAATGAAGGATTATACAGGGCTCTCGCCGAGAGAATTTAAAAATAAAAAGGAAAAAAACAGAACTTTGCTAGACAGAATCTAGCCGAGAGACCTGAACGGACTTGTAGGGATAAATAAACCTCTGCCCTGGGCAGAGGTTTATTTGTATTGTAAGGTGTTTCTCTCTTATACGAAAGGCAATTTTACCACCGTAGCCTTTAAATGTTTGTTGCGCACCTGTATAAAGATTTCCGAGCTGGGCTTTGAGAACTCGGTAGGCACATAGGCGAGCCCAATTCCTATTTTTTTCATTGGCGAGGAGGTTCCAGAGGTTACCGTACCGATGACTTTTCCTTCGGAATCTACTACTTCGTAGCCGTGGCGGGGCACTCCTTTTTCCAGCAGCTCAAACCCAACCAATTTCCTTGTAACGCCTTCTTCCTTCTGCTTTGCAAAGACTTCCCTATTGATGAAATCTCCTTTCTGCAGCTTGGTTATCCAGCCCAGTCCAGCTTCCATCGGCGAGGTAGAGTCGTCTATATCATTCCCATAGAGGCAGAAGCCTTTTTCTAACCTGAGGGTATCTCTCGCCCCGAGCCCGCAAGGGATAAGCCCCTCTTCTTTCCCTGCAAGGGAGATGGCATCCCAGAGTTTTTCGGCATATTGATTTTCAAAATAGATTTCAAAGCCTCCGCTCCCTGTGTATCCTGTGTTGGATATGATGACATTAGGGATTTCATTCACCACTCCGACCGAGAAATGGTAGTAGGGGATTTCGGAGAGGTTTACTGGCGTCAGTTTTTGGAGGACTTGGAGGGCAAGCGGCCCTTGAATAGCGATGAGGGAGGTCTCATCGGAGAGGTTGGTCATCTTCGCTCCAAATTTCTCATTGTATTTAGAGATATGCGCCCAGTCTTTCTCGATATTCGAGGCGTTTACGACCACGAAATACTTCTCGTCATTCATTTTATAGATGATGAGGTCATCTACGATGCCTCCGCTTCCGTTGGGCAGGCAGGAGTACTGTGCCTTACCGTCGGTGAGGAGGGCGATATCGTTTGTGGTTACATATTGCAGGAGGTTTTTTGCCTCTGCACCTTCGATGAGGAACTGCCCCATATGAGAGACATCGAACATCCCTGCTCTTTCTCTTACGGCGAAGTGCTCGTCGGTTACGCTTGTGTATTGCACGGGCATTTCAAAGCCCGCGAAAGGCACCATCTTGGCTCCGAGGGAGCAGTGCTTGTCAAAAAGTGCTGTTTTCTTCATTGCTTACTTTTATGTATTGATTATTTAATTTTATTCTTTAATAAAAACTGTTGGAACTCGTTTAAAATGATTTTGAACCATTCGGTAAATTGTTCTGGCGACTGGGAGATTTCCTCGCTCAGCCTGTCAAGGGAAACAAACCTAAGCTCGGAGACCTCGGCAGGGTTTGGGGAAAAGGGGCCATTGTACTCACCCACGAAAACCGTGTCTAATTCGTGCTCCCACAAGCCTCCTCCTACTTCGGCTTTGTAGATAAAGTGGAATTTCTTCTCTACTTCTGTGCTGATGCCTAGCTCTTCCTTCATTCGGCGGATTGCGGCGTCTTTGTAGGTTTCGCCTTCTCTCGGGTGCGAGCATACGGCATTCGTCCAGAGGTTGGGCGAGTGGTATTTGGTGCTCGCTCTCCTTTGGAGGAGCATTTCTCCATCGGAATTAAAAATGAAGACAGAGAAGGCACGGTGCAAAAGTCCTTTGCGATGGGCTTCTTGCTTCTCCATCAGCCCTTGAACTTCGTCCTGAGGATTTACTAAGATTACAAACTCTGTCATTGGATAAGATTTAGGGTTGGGGATGAGTATCGCTGCCTCTGTCGCTTGTTTTTCCAAAGACTAATTTGATGATTACAGGCAGTGTGGTAACCAATACAAGACCGATGACGATAATTTCCAAGTGTTTTTTCAAGTCGAGCCCGAACTGGTCTTCCAAAAGACGCTGTAAATAATGCCCAGCATAGACGAGAAGGAATGCCCAGAGAACTCCCCCGATGATATTATCGCGGAAGAACTTCTTTTTATCCATCTTGACAATCCCCGCAACGATGGGGGTAAAAGTACGGACAATCGGGAGGAAGCGGGCGAGGATAATTGCCATAGAACCGTGCTTCTCGAAGAAGTCGTGCGCTTGGTACAGATATTTTTTCTTGAAAAGCAAGGAATCTTCTCTCTTGTAGAGGGCAGGTCCTGTTTTATAACCGAAATAGTAACCTACCTCATTGCCAATGATAGCCGCCAGTGCGATAAAAAAAGCTAAAATAGAAGTGTCTAAAAAATCATTCCCGAAAGAGCCAAATGTCTCTTCAATAATGGTCTTTGCATATATACCAGAGATGAATAGCAGACTGTCGCCAGGAAGGAAAAACCCTACAAATAAACCCGTTTCTGCAAAAATGATAAATAACACTAACCAAAAACCACCGAGTTTTATGTAAAATTCCGGGTTTAACAAGTCTTTCCAACTCTCAAAATGTTCCATTCAATAAAGTCTTTGAGCAAAAGTAAGGATAATTTTAATATTAGAGGATATTGAGAAGGTAGAGCAAGCCTACGCTCAGCATATTCTTGCTTGTATTGGGCGTCTGCTCTGTATATTTTGAATGATACTTTCTGGAATCATTACTGAAATAAGTAAATACCTTGAAATTCTGACTCTCAAAAGGTTTAAACTCCAAACCGATAAGGTTAATATAATGATGAGAGAGGTGGCGCTCGATAGATTCAGACCTGCTATTGATGCGTTCTAAAACGGACTTTCCTGTTATAAAGATTTTAGGTGTGATGGCATAATCCATACGCAGTACTGCCGCCTGATGCTGGATGTGCCGAGCATAAACAGGCTGATAATTGATATTCTGAGCAAGATTGTAAGCATTCAGCACAGGGGAAATAAGGTTTGCATAATCTACTGCTGCATTCGTCTGGTGAAGGTCTAAGTACATATCAAAATTTCCAAAGGTAAAACGGTTCCCGAGAGAGAGGCTTACATTAGTTTTGCCTTCCGCTACCTGAGAAACGCCCGCAGAATAATAAGTTCTGAATCTATTATCCCAGAAATCTCCTTTCCAGATGATGTTGGCACCAAGGGGGAGCTTAGCGGCTTTTAAAGCATTAACACTATAACCTGTGGTTTTGTGGAGCTTGCTAAAAGTATTGTTACTGGTATTATAAACCTCCAATTGAAGCTGATGGTTTGCATTGAAGGCATACGAAAGCCTTGTACCGAAAGCAAAGAGATTGAGTTGCTGATTAAGGTAATCCGAGTATTGGTATTCAAATACAGGGTTGATATCTGCCTCCCACGAGCCTGTGGATACGAAATGCTTCCCTGCCATAATTGACCACTGTTTTTCCTTCCCGAAGAGGTATTCTACATAAGCAAAATCCAATGAGGCGGGGGCATTATCGAGTGTATTGGGCTCTTGCGCTCTGTTGAGCCTAAACCTTAGGTTGTATTTTATGTCAGGATTCACTTTCCCGATGAATTGCAGTCGGCTTTCGTTTAATTTAAAGCCCGCCTGATTGTTTTCTCCCTCTGGGACTTCCAAAGAGGAACGAAATACGAGGTTAATATCAAGGTTATTGAGCAGATAATCTGCTTTTGTTTCCTCTGTCTGCGCACTTATAGCATTTGCCAGAGCTATTCCTATAATTAAAATATATTTTCTCATTGTTTTTAACTATTATATATTATACTCTATTCGTTATTTAGCTTTAAAAACAAAAGTTTCAAAGAATTTTCTACTATCATTTTTTACTTTGAGTAACTTTTCCTTTTCTCTTAAATCTTACCAAATGATGCCTTATCCTACTATTAAGTCTCTCTACTGTAAAGGTTTCTGCTTTTGATTTTATGTGTCTTTCACTGCAAATTAACCCTGAATAAAGAACTTATACCAGCATATAAGTCTTATAATCCTGCATTTTTATTTTGCCAGAATCTCTCAGTAGGATGAGATGCTCGAGGACCTCCTCTCGATTACCGTTACTGATGGCAATACATAGCTCATCTAAGGTAAGAGGCCTGCTCGCTAAGGCATTGAGAATATCTTTTTGGGGGCTACCCTTGATATTATTCTGAAATCGGTTGCTACAATAGGAGCAGTTGCCACAATCCTGAGCATTTCTCTCACCGAAGTACTGTAAAATCAGCCTCATTTTGCAGAAGGAGATATCGGTGATGAAGAATTTCATCTCTTCCCACTTTCGGACTTTATTCTTTTGGATTGTAGAGAAGGTTTTATAGTATTTCCCAAACAAAAGCCTCTCATCTCTTGGGGTGAGGAATTTAATGCTCGCCTGCCCGCCATCTATATATTCCATATAGCCTTTGTTTTTCATCTTGCTGAGGCGCTTTTTTATCAGATGAAGTGGAGATTCTAGCTTTTCGGAGAGGATTTCCTCATCAAAATGTACTTTCTGAGCCGTAAAACCTATAATATTCCGTAGCAGGAGCTCAATGAAATAGGCATCTTCCTCTGGCAAGAGCTCTATCTGGTCGTAAGGAATAAGCAGCTCGATGGATGAGCGATTCTTTTGCTCCCTGAGGTAAATCACTTCTTGAATATGAAGAAAATTGAGGACAGATTTTAGTTTTGTTTTCCCAATTGCCGTCAGTTTAAGCAATTTTTCAAGGCTAAACTGAAATTCTTTCTCCACCTTTTGCTGCTCAGCAATACCAAACATTGAGTAGAGGTAAGAAATAATCTTCTGGTACTCTTCCTTAGAGGTGTATTGGCTCCTCAGTATCTTATCTACCTTCAGCAAGTCCTGCTTGTCCCAAAGCAAGTGGGCAAAGCTCTCGGCTCCGTCTCTCCCCGCCCTTCCGATTTCTTGGTAATAATTCTCGATGGACTGAGATGGCGAAAGATGAATGACGAAATAGACATTCTCCTTATCTATCCCCATCCCAAAAGCATTGGTAGAGATCAGGACATTCAGGCTGCTTCTCTGCCACCAGTTTTGCTTCTTTATTCGCTCATCTTTGGGCAGCCCTGCGTGGTAATAATCTACATTTGTCAATCCTCTTGATTGGAGATATTGGGATAATTCCTCTGCCTCTCTCCTCGTTCGGGTATAGATAAGCCCTGAGGTGCAGTTCATATTCAAATAATGATAGATATGAGGATATTTATCCGAGATTTCTAATACATTAATATGAATATTCTCCCTTCTAAAGCCTTTTTTAAAGATTTGAGGAGCTTTTAGTGCTAATTTATCTACAATCTCGGTGAGAACTCTCGGGGTGGCTGTTGCCGTAAGTGCGATACAAGGCAAATGATAATACTGCTCCCTGAACATTTTAATGTTTCTATAGCTCGGGCGGAAGTCCTGCCCCCATTCGGAGACGCAATGTGCCTCATCTACCGCAATAAAAGAGAGCTGGATATCTTGAGTTTCCATTAAAAACCTTTGATTGCTCAATCTTTCAGGGGAGATGTAGAGCAATTTTGTAACGCCCTCCTTCGCTCTGGAATACACGAGGTCTTCCTCTACCGTATCCAAATCAGATGAGAGGTAATCTGCCTCTATACCTATGGAATTGAGCTGCTCAACCTGGTCCTTCATCAATGCTAAAAGCGGAGAAACCACAAGGCATACGCCCTCGCTGAGCAATGCAGGAAGCTGATAGCAGAGCGACTTACCCCCTCCTGTAGGGAGAAGTGCTACGGTATCCTTGCCTGATAAGATGCTATCAATAATCCCCTCCTGAGGCGCTCTAAATTCGGTATAGCCCCAAAACTCCTTAAGCGTTTGGTATTTCAGATCCCTCAAATTCTCTGCTGATATCATACAGGCGTAAAGATAGAACAAAATAATTAAAACAAATCGGAAGTAGAATATTCTACTTCCGATTCAGTATTTTCAAAGTTTAACTTTAAAAACTATTTAGCCTCAAAGTAAACTCTTCTATTTGCTTCATTTTTCCACTCAGGGCACTTAGTAGCTGGGTCGCACTCAGGATATTTAAGGTCATTTTTACCTCTACCCTCTGCTATTAGCATTGAAGTACTCACCCCTCTATCTACTAAATATTTTACTACTGCTTTTGCTCTTCTTTGAGAAAGTGCCAAGTTATATTTAGCAGAGCCTCTAGTATCTGTAGCACCGATAACTAAGAACCTATCATTAGAATTTAACGTCTTGATGATATCCGCTGCTTTATTCAGTCTATCAAATGAAACAGGTCTAATTTTATCACTGTTAAGCTCAAACTCTATACCTTCAAAGTGCTTATTAACTTCGCTTACTACTGCCTTGGTGTTTATTTTAACTTCTGGCTTAGGCTCTAGTGGACAACCTTGATTTTCTACAGGTCCTGGAACAGTCACACACTTATCATAAAGGTCAATTACACCATCCAAGTCAGCATCTAAAGCTACACCAGCACCATCAACTCTTGCACCTGCAGGTGTATCAAGTTGTCTATCCCAGTCATCACATACTCCATCATTATCCTGATCTCCTTTTTTACAAACTTCAATATCTTGATTTTTATTTGCCAAGTTATCAAGTTTGGAATAAACCTCTTGGAAAGGATCATGCCAGAATAAATGAGATTGGTGTTTTCCAATTTTATAAGTTACACCTGCTGTAATATTAAAGAAATTATCTGAAATTTGCTCTTCAGTCATATTAATATTACTATATGGCTGACCTCCACCATCAAATTCATCTGTACCTGTAACTACATACATCACTCTACCTTCTACATCAAATCTTCTTGAGATTTTATATTTAACTCCGGTACCAGCCTGCATAAATAATGAACTCAAATTAAAAGGTTTAACCTCAGAGGTTAAATCTGTTCCGTTCATATCTTCCAAATAAGCTCTATAGGCTAATGTACCAAAGCCAAAGTAACCGTGAATAGCCCACTTATATGTAGAGTGATTATCTACCCTTCTAAGTAAATTTGAAAAATTTAAATCTCCAATAAGTGAGATCGCATCATACTGAGTTAAAGCTCCAACCTCCTTAGCACTGCTTGGGTTATGTTTTTTAGTGTGGAACCAACCTTGTCTTGTTTCTCCTCTGTCATACTGAAGTTTAAGGCCAAAGGAATGAGTGATTGCTTTATCTACACTTAAATAAAAGGAGTATCCAAAAACATTTTTACCATTTCCATTTTTAATTGATGTTAAGTCTGCAGACTGAACAAGTGGAACTCCCACCCCTGCAGAAACAGACCAATCATTAAATCTTTTTGATTCTTGAGTAAACTTGGAAACATTAGAAGAGCCTGATGTAAAAGTATTAGGAAAAACTCCATTAGCTTCTGTTGCTACTGTACTTTGAGCTAATATAACAGTTGGTAAAGCTAATGCCAATGCAACACTTGTACAATTTAGTTTCATTATATTTGATTTTTTATGTTAAACTAATTAAATTATTTTTTTTGAGGAATTTCAGTACCTAGGGGACAGCCTTTATTTTCTGGAACACCTGGAACTGTTACACATTTATCATAGAGATCGATTACACCATCCAAGTCAATATCTAATGCTACACCTGCACCATCAACTCTTGCCCAAAAAGGAGTATCAAGCTGTCTATCCCAATCATCACATACCCCATCTCTGTCTTTATCTCCTTTTTCACATACATATACCTCACCGATCTTATTTTCTAAAAGAGCTGTTCTATAATACACATCCTGCAAAGGATCAAACCAAGCCAAATGAGTATTATGTTTACCCAATTTAGCAGATACCCCTATATTTACAGTAAAATAATTATCGGATGTATTTTTCTTGATATAGTTATATGGATTATCCGCCTGTCTAGGTGTACCTAGTACCAAACCTGATTGCTCACCTCCTCCATCAAACTCATCATCACCCGTAATAACATACATTGCTCTTGCTTCTAAATCTAATCTTCTTGAAAGATTATATTTTACACCTACCCCTGTTTGAAAGAAGAAAGATGCAAAATCAAAATCCTGCTCTAATGAAAATGGGTTATTCCACCTTTTAGAGCTATCTTCCAAATAGGTTTTATAACTCATTAATCCTATACCTGCATAACCGTGCAAAGCCCATTTATAAGCAGAATTATTATCTACCCTTCTTAAAAGGTTTGTTAAGTTAATATCTCCAAGCAAACTGATTTGGTTATATTTTGACCAAGCCTTAGCTACTCCATATTCTTCTTTTAAAAGAGCTTTTTGATTAGTTTTACCTGTCTGATATTGCAAACTCAAACCAAAAGTATGAGTAATTTGCTTATCTACACTTAAATAAGCATTCCAACCAAAATCTATTTTACCATCATAAAAAGAGGTAAGGTCACCATAAGACATTAATGCCGTACCTCCACCAGCAGAGATAGCCCAATCATTAAATGATCGGGATTGATTGGTAAATTTACTCACATTTGCTGAACCTGAAGAAAATGTATTAGGATACTCTTCTTTTTTTACTTGATCAGCAGTCTTTTCCTGTGTATAAAATGCTATTGGTAAAGATATAGCCAATAATAAACTTAGTTTCATAATCTATGTTTTACAAAAATTTATAAGATTATTTAATATTTCTTTTGAAAACTGTCTTTCTTCTAAATGTTTTTTATGTGGTATTGAGAGTTTATTACA
>ERZ773072.1253-NODE-1253-length-12830-cov-4.424892_pt1 | contig 12830 bp, 15 predicted proteins | sample MGYA00580617_ERZ773072 | MGnify/ENA primary metagenome ERZ773072 (study PRJEB29015, sample SAMEA2737970) | human oral metagenome | biome: human oral; feature: human-associated habitat; material: dental | place: China | collected 2122 ... | reverse complement strand
GTGGACAGGCGGTAGTCGGACGTATCTTTTCAATCGGGGCGTATCCCCGATGCGGGGGCGATAATCTGCGGACAAGCCCCCAGCGCAGTTTCCCTGTTGCGTCTTTGGCACAACACAGCCTGCGTGCCGTCTTCGGACGGTTTTCCGCGTTTTCAGGCTGCCGTAATACATCAGGCAGCCTGAAAGTGCAAATCTACAAAATCAAGCCTGTTTTGCTTTTTTTTTTGCTTTTGTTGTTTGAAGGGTGGAGCAGGTTTCTTTGTGTAGGTTTTTGGGAGTGTTATGATGAATTGGTGCGGTTTGGCCGTGTTTCAATATCCGAACGATGTTTGGCTGGTTACGGGTATTGTTGTTTTTTTCATCTTTTGGTTTTTGCCAGATGAGCGTGAGAAGAAAACCGTTATTGAAAAAATCATCCTTCTTTGCGTTGTTGCCACTATCTCATATATCTTTTCCCATGGTGTTGTTTTTATTATAGATGGGAAAATTTAAGGTTTGGGTGAGGGGTATTCCGTTAGTTCTAAGCCCGATTCCTGATGCCAAGAAATTTGATAGCATTCTTTATCGTTTTTACGGATGGCTGTTGCACCTGCGCGAGGACGGCAGTCCGAATGGGTGTAGCTGTCCAATATCAGCAGATGGGCATCGTATTGCTTTACATAAGGGTAGGCATAACTTATTGCTAGCCAAATGAGCATACAGGTTGCACAATGGCTCAGATTGACCAACAGGTTGGAAAACGTGTTGTTATCCCGTGTACGCTTGGCGAAAATAAAAGCCCAATATCCGAGTGGGAAAAAGATGAAGACAGTAATAGCGGTAATTAACGCCCAAACGCTGACAGAATAATTGAGGTATTCGGGATAAATACCGTATTTATTGTTGTAATGGTGCACGGCAAATATCTTGCCGATAAACAGCGTAAGTGTGGAAACGATAAAGGTTGTCCACGTCCATTTCAGTTTGGCAACTGTGTTTTCCCAGTCGCGGCACAGCATAACGGCAGAAATTGCCGGAAATACGGCTAAAAACAGATAATAACCGTTGAGCATAAAATAACAGAACAGTCCGAAAAAAATGATGCATAACACGGCATCACGGAAGGACATCGGCTCTTTATTTTCCATGGGTATCTCCTTTGGGTGTGCGGATTGTCGGATTAGGGAACCCAATCTTAACACGCACGGCGGGATACCCGCCCCATGGCAAAGGCAGCCTGCAAAGAGAGCTATGTTTTCAGGCTGCCCTAATTTTATGCGGCGGCAAATCCGTTTCAAATTCACGGCCTTGCCGCCTTTTTCCAACCCTTGTCCACAAAATCTGTGGACAACCGTTCAAGGAGCATTTCATGCATCGTTACACCCGCCGCTGGGACGAAGAGCGGCTGCTCTCGGTATTGGCCTACCGCCCATTTATCACGGTATCGCATTTCGCGCATGAAGACAAAGCCAAACGGCGTTGTGCCGCAGCCGCGAAAAGGCGCGGTTTGGTGGTGCTGGAAGACAGCGGCACGGGCTACTTCACTGTGCGGCTCGCCAAGCAGACTGCAACCGCCTATGCGCGGCGGAAGTATGGGGTGCAGGCTGCCTGACAATATCAAATTGTTTCTTTACAGGGTATCCCTGCACAGCGGCAGGGTGGTGGAAACCCAACCATTGTGGCGGCAGTGGAAAGCCGGAAACATTGTGAAACGCAGAAGGATACCCGCCTTTTTAGGCAGCCTGCACTTCAAAAACCAAGTGCAGGCTGCTTTTTTTGCCGGTAGAAATTACCGGCCCTCTCCGCCGACCGAAAGGACGTTTTGCCGTGCAACCGGTAAGACGGCGTAAGCGGCTCAGGTGCAGGCGGCGGATACGGTTTTAGGTGCACCATCAGTCTTACCCGGGCACGGGTATTAACGCAACAAATCGCTACGGAGAGACCGTAAAACCGTCGTTGCAGACGGTAGTACGGCGTTTGCGGGATAACGAGACCCCGCACGGATGCCGCCTGCCGAAACAGGCGGCTTTTCATTCCGATCCGCCCGTATCTGTGCTTTTTTACCGCTATGCGCAGTTTAAAGATTTCCCCGTTTTTCCATTTTCCCACCAATAAGGAGTTTTTCCATGAAGACCAAAATACTGACCTTGCTGGCTGCCTCACTGCTGGCACCGACCATTGCCGCAGCGGAAGGCGGATTGAGCGGCGACGCCAAACTCGCCTGTGAAGCGATTTTATGCTTGTCCAGCGGTACGCGCCCGGGTGAATGTACGCCTTCGCTCAACCGTTATTTCTCGATCAGCCATAAATATTTAAGCGACACGATTCGCGGCCGGTTAAACTTTCTGAACCTTTGTCCCGCCAACAACCCGGGAATGGCCGAACTGAAACGTGCGATTGCCAATGGGGCGGGCCGTTGCGATGCCAGGGAACTGAACCGTGTCATGAAACGTACGATTACCGTGCGCGAATGCCATAAGACTCCCGGCACAATGATGCGCAACAAAGAGCGCGAGGTTTGCGAAGACGTTCAACGGCGCGTCATCCTGAATCAAAAACCGTCCTATTGCAATGACTACCATGGCAATGAGATGTCGCGTTCCGGCGATACGGTGCGCTATCAGGGTGATCCCAAACAGGGCGGCAAATGGGTGGATGTGAAACAATAAAATTCCACCCACCTCATATAATGACCGTTTACTCCCTTATGGTTATCCCGCCATAAGCTTTGCCGTATCTGATGGGCATATCAGATACGGCTTTTTTGTTCCCAGCGTAAAAACCATTTCCGGATCCAAAGTGGTTTTTCTCGTGTGAATAAACATTTTGATACAGAGAGGTTTTTGATATGAAAGAAGTACATTTTGTCGTTCAGGGTAAGGGTGGCGTGGGCAAATCGTTGTGCGCATCTATTTTGGCGCAATATTTGCAGGAACGCAGTCCCTTGCCGCTGCATTGTTTCGATACCGATGCGGTCAATCCTACATTCAGCCGCTGGAAGGCTCTGAACGTGGAAACCGTAAAAATCCTGACCGAGCATAATACGATCGATACGCGCCCGTTTGACGAAATGATCGAGTCTTTGGTGGAACTGGACGGTATCGGTGTGATTGACAACGGTGCGGCCACGTTTGTGCCGCTGATTGCCTACATGAATGAGGGCAATATCGCCGAACTCCTTAAAGACAACGGCGTGCGCGTGGTGATGCACGTTCCCATGAACGGCGGTCAGGCCTTGGGCGATTGTTTGGCTGGCCTGTCGCAGACACTCAAAAATGTGGATGCCGATATCGTGGTATGGCTGAACGATTTCAAAGGCGCGGTGCAGGAAGGCGGCAAGGATTTCACTGATTTTAAAATCTATACGCAGAACAAACACCGCATCCTTGGTATCGTACATCTGCCCAACCGCAATCCCGATACATTCGGCAAGGATATTTTCCTGATGACGGAAAACAACCTTACCTTCAACGAAGCAAACAATTCTCCCGAACTGTTCAAACTGGCACCGCGCTCGCGTTTGAAACGGGTGAAAGACGAACTGTTTGCCCAATTGGACAAGCTGGATTTGGATCAAGATGATGAAGCTTAATATGGTTTATCCCAACCGTAAAAGCAGCCTGCAGACTTTCGGCGGCAATGCCGGTGATGGGGCAAACAGCATTGCCGCATGGCAGCCCGAAAGCGAGCTGGCGCAGTTGCAGACGGAGGTGTTTGCCGCAACCGGCGTCAAAGTCAGCGCAGACGATCCGATTATGGCGGTGCTCGTTATCCAAAAACGCGATATGAAGGACTACATCGCCGAGCTCACGCGCAGGCAGGATGAACAGCAGGACATCTTTCTTGCCAACTTCAGAATGCAGGCGCAGGAAGTGTCCCAAGCCGCCGAAAACCTGGCCAAACAACAGCAGCAGATTGTGAATACCGTACTCAAAGCGAATAGCGATTATTTGGAAAGTATGGAAAACAAACTATTAGGCTCTGTTGCGGTCAAAATTAGAAATCAAAACCAAAACGAGCAGCAAATGTTTATCAGTAACTTGAAAAAATCCCTACTGCTTTTCGGGTGTGTATTTTTAGTAGTACAGGTCGTCCTTTTGACCCTATTTGCCGTACTGTTCAAATAAGGTGGCATTCCAATGTTTGCTGACAAAAAAACCATCATTGCCACCGTAAAAGTCAATCCTAACTTCGTCCCCGATGCACAGCGGCAGTATCCCCATTTCAGGATGTTTCCGCTGGTAACTGATACAGGCAGGTATTGCTGCCTGTATTTCTTCGTCTCGCCGCAGCACTACCTTCTGCTCGAAGCCAAAGCCAGACGGCACGAAATCATCCGGCGGCTGGAACTTTTGATCGAACATGCACCGTTTACGGTATTTGAAACGGTGCAAAGGTAGGGAAGGGAAAAAATGGAAACCTACACCGTCTCCGAAGCTGCCGCCTATCTCAAACTGCACCCTGAAACGGTGCGGGAAATGATACGGCAGGGCAAAATCGCCGCCGCCAAAATCGGGCGGCATTTCGTTATCCGGAAACAGCATCTTGACGCACTGCTGGCATCATCAGAGAATGAGACCATGCAGGCATTATCTGAACGCAGGAGTAAACAGAAATGCCCATCTATAAACGCAATAATGTCTGGTACATCGATATCTGGACGGAAAGCGGCAGCCGAATTAGACAGTCTGCTGGCACTAAAAACCAGCAGGAAGCCCAAAGGCTGCACGACAAGCTGAAACACGAATTGTGGCAGCAGGCCAAAGTCGGAGAAATGCCTAAAAGACTTTGGGAAGAAGCCGCACTGCGCTGGCTTCATGAGAAAAAAGACAAAAAAAGCATACAGAGCGATATTGTTCGTTTGCGCGGCCTTTCGGTTTTTAACGGTTACTACCTGCACGAACTCACCCGTGAGTTTGTGATGGGCAGTATCGAAAAAATCAAGCAGGGTAAAGCGAATGCTACAAAAAACCGCTATATCGCCCTTGTCCGGGCCATTCTCAACAAAGCGGCCAACGAATGGTTGTGGTTGGACAAAGCACCGAAGCTGACGTTACACCGAGAACCTAAGCGGCGCATACGCTGGCTGACACCTGACGAAGCAAAACGGTTGGTTGCCGCACTGCCGGAGTATATGGCGGATATGGCCGTATTCAGCCTTGCAACGGGTCTGCGACAGCGCAACGTATTGAATCTGCGCTGGCGGCAGTTGGATTTGCAGCGCGATGTGGCATGGGTAGAAGCGGAAGACAGCAAGTCGGGCAGGGCGATCGGTATTGCACTCAACCAAACCGCACTGTCCGTCATCCAAAAGCAGATGGGCAAACACGAAGAATACGTGTTTACCCATTCGCGCGGACAACGATTGAAATATATCAGTTCGCGTATTTGGAAAAATGCCCTTGTCAAAGCCGGTATCTGTGACTGCCGCTGGCACGACCTGCGGCATACTTGGGCAAGCTGGCTGGTGCAGAAGGGGGTCCCGCTCAATATTTTGCAGGAAATGGGCGGTTGGGAGAGCATTGAAATGGTGCAGAGATATGCCCATCTGGCGCCGGAACACTTAGCCAAGCATGCCGGCCTGATTGACGAAATGGCATTGTGTAAAGACACAAATCAGACACACCCCAAAATTGCCGAAACAAAAGATGATGATCTAATTGATTGTTTAGATTATGGAAAATCTGGTGGGTCGGGTGGGTTTCGAACCCACGACCAAGGGATTATGAGTCCCCTGCTCTAACCCCTGAGCTACCAACCCCAACAAAAGACTGCGAATTATAGATAAGAACGCAGCATCCGTCAAACGCCTGCAAAGCAGCGCGGCAAAGGGCGCATAAGTTGCCCACGCGGTATGTGCGCATGTGCTATAATCCGCGCGTTTTATTGTTCAACGGTCTTACACTAACACAGGAAATCATCATGGCGTTGATTGTACAAAAATACGGCGGTACTTCGGTCGGTTCGGCAGAGCGTATTAAAAATGTGGCCAACCGCGTGGCTAAAGCACGCGCAGAAGGGCACGATGTGGTTGTCGTGGTGTCGGCGATGAGCGGCGAGACCAACCGCTTGGTGGCACTGGCGCACGAAATGCAGGAATTCCCCGACCCGCGCGAATTGGACGTGGTGCTGGCAACGGGCGAGCAGGTGACCATCGGCCTTTTGGCAATGGCATTGAAAAATATCGGCGTGGATGCCAAAAGCTACACCGGCTGGCAGGTGGCGGTGAAAACCGACACGGCGCACACCAAAGCGCGGATTGAAGAAATCGACAACGATAAAATGATGGCCGATTTGAAAGCGGGCAAAGTGGTGATTGTGGCCGGTTTCCAAGGCGTTACCGCCAACGGCGACATTTCCACTTTGGGACGCGGCGGTTCCGATACGTCGGCAGTTGCGCTGGCGGCGGCTTTGAAAGCGGACGAATGCCAGATTTATACCGATGTGGACGGCGTGTACACGACCGACCCCCGCGTCGTGCCGGAAGCCAAACGCATGAACAGCATCACTTTTGAAGAAATGCTGGAATTGGCGAGCTTGGGCAGCAAGGTGCTGCAAATCCGTTCGGTGGAATTTGCCGGCAAATATAAAGTGCGTTTGCGCGTCTTAAGCAGCCTGCAAGAGGGCGGCGATGGAACTTTGATTACTTTTGAGGAAGATGGAAATATGGAAAAAGCGGTTGTTTCAGGAATTGCATTCGACAAAAACCAAGCGCGTATCAATGTGCGCGGCGTGCCGGACAAACCGGGCATTGCATTCCAAATTTTGGGTGCGGTGGCAGATGCGAACGTTGATGTGGATATGATTATCCAAAACGTGGGCAGCGCGGGCACGACCGACTTTTCATTCACCGTGCCGCGCGGCGATTGCAAACCGACTTTGGAACTGCTGAACAGCCTGAAAGACAGCTTGGGCGCGATCGAAGTGAGCGGCGACGATTCGGTGTGCAAAGTCTCCATCGTGGGCTTGGGCATGCGTTCGCACGTGGGCGTGGCATCGAAAATGTTCCGCGCATTGGCGGCGGAAAACATCAATATCCAGATGATTTCCACTTCCGAAATCAAAGTGTCCGTATTGATTGACGAAAAATACATGGAATTGGCAACGCGCGTGTTGCACAAAGAATTCGGTTTGGACAAATAAACCGCTTGTTGCACCGCCAATACGAGTGCAGGCTGCTTTCCGTACGCAAAAAGCAGCCTGCACTGCTTTTTTGTTACAATCTGCCTTCTTTTTGATAATGTTTTACCTATGAAGCCAGCCGCAGCCTATTCAGAATCCAGCATCCAAGTCCTCAAAGGCCTAGACCCCGTCAAAGAACGACCGGGCATGTACACCCGCACCGACAGCCCCACCCACATCTGCCAGGAAGTTATCGACAACGCGGCAGACGAAGCCTTGGGCGGTTTCGCCACGCGGATTGACGTGGAAATCCATGAGGACGGCTCGCTTTCCGTGCGCGACAACGGGCGCGGCATTCCCACCGGCCTGCACCCTGTGGAGCAGATTCCCGTGGTGGAACTTGTATTCACGCAGCTTCACGCCGGCGGCAAGTTCGACAAAAAATCGGGCGGCGGCGCGTATGCCTTTTCGGGCGGCCTGCACGGCGTGGGCGTGTCCGTGACCAACGCGCTTTCTTCGCGGCTGGAAGTGACCGTGAAGCGCGACGGGCAGGTTTCCCGCATCGTGTTTGCGGACGGTTATGTGGTCGAGCCGCTGGCACAAATCGGCAAATGCGCCGTGCGCGACACCGGCACCGAAGTGCGCGTTTATCCGAACCCGAAATATTTTGAAAGCCCCACCTACAGCATTCCCGAACTGGAACGCCTGCTGCGCGCCAAAGCCGTGCTGTTGCAAGGCGTTACCGTGTCGCTCACGCGCCATGTCAAAGGGCAGCCTGCACACCCCGTTACCCAAACCTGGCACTATCCGCAAGGCTTGCAAAGCTATCTGGCGGATTTGCTGGAAAACGCACAGGAAGCCGTGCCCGTGTTCGCCGCCGAAAACTATATTTCCGGCAACGACGACGATTTCCGCGCGGGCGAGGGCGCGGCGTTTGCGCTCACTTGGTTGGAAGAGGGCAGTTGCGCCAATGAAAGCTATGTCAATCTGATTCCCACGCCTTTGGGCGGCACGCACGAAGCCGGTTTGAAGCAGGCTGCATTCAATGCGGTGAACAATTTTATCGCCCACCACAACCTGCTGCCGCGCGGCGTGAAAATCAACAGCGACGACGTGTTCTCCCGTGCCGCCTTCGTACTCTCTGCCCGCGTGCTCGACCCTCAGTTCCAAGGGCAGACCAAAGACAAGCTCACCAACCGCGACGCGCTCAAACTCGTGTCCGCCGTGTGCAGCGACCCTTTGGAACTGTGGCTCAACCAAAACACCGAAATCGGCAAAAAAATTGCGGATTTGGCGATTAAGCAGGCGCAGGCACGGATGCGTTCCGTGAAAAAAATCGAAAAGAAAAAAGGCAGCGGCGTGGCGGTGCTGCCCGGCAAACTGACCGACTGCGAAAGCGAAGACATCCGCGAAAACGAACTGTTTTTGGTGGAGGGCGACAGCGCGGGCGGCTCGGCCAAACTGGCGCGCGACAAGAGTTACCAAGCCATCCTGCCCCTGCGCGGCAAAGTGCTCAACAGCTTTGAAGTGCACCGCGACCAGCTTTTCGGCAATGCCGAAATCCACGATATTTCCGTCGCTATCGGCGTGGACCCGCACGGCGCGGACGACGATGTGGATTTGGGCGGCCTGCGCTACGGCAAAATCGCCATTCTGTCGGATGCGGACGTGGACGGCTCGCACATCCAAGTGCTGCTGCTCACGCTGTTTTACCGCCATTTCCCCAAACTCGTCGCCAACGGACATATTTATGTCGCCCAGCCGCCGCTGTTCCGCGTCGATGTGAACGCGCAGGGCAAATCCAAGCCCGCCCGCAAGTTTTATGCGCTGGACGAAGCCGAACTCAACGCCATCCTCGAACGCCTGAAACAGGAAAACGTGCGCGAAACGGCGTATTCCATCAGCCGCTTCAAAGGCTTGGGCGAAATGAACCCCGACCAGCTCAAAGACACCACGCTGCATCCCGACACGCGCAGGCTGCTTCAAGCGCGTATCCCCGAACACATGGCGGACGACACTGAAAACGTGTTTCTGAAACTGATGGGCAAGGGCGAAGCCGCCGCACGCCGGGCATGGATGGAAGCGGAAGGCGACAAGGCGGATTTGGATGTTTAGGCCGGCACGGCGCAACGGCGGTTGAAATGGACGACACTGTATCCTTATCTGCGCTCTTCGTTTCCGCCTTCACGTCCGCCACGCTGCTGCCCGGCACCTCAGATGCAGCCTTGGTGGCCGTGCTGTGGCGCAATCCCGCGTTGGCATGGCAGGCGCTGGCAGTGGCAACGCTGGGCAACAGTTTGGGCGGCATGCTCTCGTATGGGCTCGGCAGGCTGCTGCCCGAAAAAATCCGCCACCGCTTCTCCGAAAAAACCGTGCAATATTGCCAACGTTGGGGCGCACCCGTGTTGCTGCTGTCGTGGCTGCCGCTGCTGGGCGACGCGCTGCCGTTTGCCGCCGGCTGGCTGCGGCTGAATTGGCGGCAAAGCCTGTGCTTTCTGATTCTGGGTAAATTTTTGCGCTATCTGGCGCTGATGTGGATAACGCTGGCCGCGGCTGTTTGATGTGTTGCATCCATAAAGTGCAGGCTGCTTTTGGAACTGAAAAAGCAGCCTGCACCTGTTTGCAGCCAGCATCAAAATAGGGCCATACTGAACGGGTGCATGGCGTTGCGCCGCCATACCCACGCTGCCGATGCTTGCCCGCAGCACTGGTTTCAGCCCATCAAAAAAGCAGCCTGCACGTTACAAATATAGCGGATTAAAATAAAAATGGTACAAGGCGAGCCAACGCCGTAGCATTGCGATTTTAATCCGCTATAAAAATGCAGGCTGCTTTTTCATCGTCCAAAAGCAGCCTGCACCCGTTTTGTCGTTACCGTGCCAAACTATCCAGCCAGCGTTCCGCGTCCAAAGCCGCTTGGCAGCCGCTGGCCGCGCTGGTAATCGCTTGGCGGTACACGTGGTCTTTCACGTCGCCGGCCGCCCACACGCCTTCAATATTGGTGGCGCCGACATTGCCGTCGTTGCCGCCACGCGTAATCAGATAGCCTGTGTTGTCCATATCCAGCTGGCCTTTGAACAGCGCCGTATTCGGCTGGTGGCCGATGGCAATAAACACGCCGTTCACCGCAATTTCCGACAACTGTCCGTCATTCGTGCGCAGGCGTACACCCGTCACACCCGCATCGTTGCCCAAAATTTCATCAACTTGCGCATTGGTTTTCAGCACGATTTTGCCTTCTTCCACGCGCTTCATCAGTTTTTCCACCATGATTTTTTCCGCACGGAACGTGTCGCGGCGGTGAATCAGCGTAACGGTTTTGGCGATATTGGCCAGATACAGCGCTTCTTCCACCGCCGTATTGCCGCCGCCCACCACGGCCACATCCTGTTCCTTATAGAAAAAGCCATCGCAAGTTGCGCACGCCGACACGCCGCGCCCCGCAAACTGCTCCTCGCTGGGCAGCCCCAAATATTTGGCCGACGCGCCCGTGGCGACAATCAGCGCATCGCAAGTGTATTCGCCCATATCGCCTTTGAGCGTGAAGGGACGGTTTTGCAAGTCGGCCGTGTGGATTTGGTCGAACACGATTTCCGTGCCGAAACGTTCGGCGTGTTTCAGGAAATGTTCCATCAATTCAGGGCCCTGAATGCCGTCGGTGAAAGCAGGGTAGTTGTCCACTTCGGTGGTGGTCATTAGCTGGCCGCCCTGCGCCATGCCGGTAATGATGACGGGGCGAAGATTGGCGCGTGCCGCATAAACCGCCGCAGAATAACCGGCAGGTCCGGAGCCTAAAATAATCAGAGAATGGTGCTGTGCCATACAATATCCTTGTCAAATGCGAAAAATCGAAAGCAAATTGTACCGATTTTGCCGTGCAGCGTAAAATGCAAAAGTGCAGGCTGCTTTTTATAGGTACGGAAAAACACTTGCTTTTCAAGCGAAGATTGGTTAAAATGCCACATTTTGCAACCTTGCTGTCCGCACCGCATGGCGGATAGCTGTTTTTAACCAACCGTAAGGGAGATAACATGCGTCATTACGAAATCGTGTTTATCGTGCATCCTGACCAAAGCGAGCAAGTGAACGCAATGGTGGAGCGCTACAAAACCATGATTACCGAAGCCGGTGGCAAAATCCACCGTTTGGAAGACTGGGGCCGCCGTCAATTGGCTTACCCAATCAACAAAATCCACAAAGCACACTATGTGCTGATGAACATTGAAGCAACGCCTGCAGCTATTGAAGAATTGGAAACAGGTTTCCGCTTTAACGATGCAATTTTGCGTCATCTGACTATTCAGATGAAAGCAGCGGTTACCGAAGCATCTCCTATGATGCGCGAAGAAAAATCCAAAAGCCTGATCGCAGGTGAAACCGCAAACGAAGATAGTGCCGAAGCATAATCATTGGAAAACCAATTTGTATTGACCGCTGTTTTGCATAAAGTCGGCACTGTCCGATACAGCCCGTCAGGCGTACCCATATTGGACGTTGTGTTGCAACACAGCAGCCGACAGCAGGAAAACGGAATTTGGCATCAGGTAAAATTTGAACTGCCTGCCAAAATTATCGGTCAAAATGCTCAAGCATGGCAGCAAAAAGCGGGTGAAGCCGTTACAGTTCGCGGGTTTTTAACACAAAAAAGTATGCGACAGTTTTCCCCAATGCTGCACATTCAACATATTACAGAATATAAAGGTTAAACGACATGGCTCGTCAAACATTTAAACGCCGTAAATTCTGCCGCTTCACGGCAGAAAAAATCCAAGAAGTGGATTACAAACAAGTTGATTTGCTGAAAGATTTCATTACTGAAAACGGCAAAATCATCCCTGCTCGCATTACAGGCACCAAAGCGCATTATCAACGCCAGCTGGCTGTTGCAGTAAAACGTGCGCGCTTTTTGGCATTGCTGCCTTATACTGACCAACACAAATAATTAGGAGTACAACATTATGCAAATTATCTTGTTGGAACGTGTTGCTGGTTTGGGCAACTTGGGCGATGTGGTTACTGTGAAAAACGGTTACGCACGCAATTTCCTGATTCCTACTGCGAAAGCAAAACGCGCAACTGAAGCTAACTTGAAAGAGTTTGAAGAGCGCCGCGCAGAATTGGAAGCGAAACAGGCCGCAGTATTGGCAGATGCGCAAGCACGCCAAGCCAAATTGGATGGTCAAACCATCACAATTTCGCAAAAAGCTGGTGTGGACGGCCGTCTGTTCGGTTCGGTTACCAATGCGGACATTGCAGATGCCATTAAAGCAAACGGTATCGAAGTGGTAAAAGCCAATGTGCGCTTGCCAGAAGGTCCATTCAAAGCAGTTGGCGAATACACAGTTGAAGTGGCATTGCATGCTGATGCGGTTGCTACAATTACTGTTGTCGTTGCTGCTGCAGCGGCACAATAATGATGATATAAATAATGCAGGCTGCCTGATGTTGATCGGGCGGCCTTTTTTGTGTTTGTGGGAGGAATATTCATGTACCAAATTCAAGAACCTTATCAATCCGGTCATTTGGCTGTTTCGCCAATCCATCAGATTTATTATGAAGTTTCAGGCAACCCGCAAGGCAAACCGGTGATTTTCCTGCACGGTGGCCCGGGAGGCGGTTGTAGTCCGCTGCATCGCGGCTTTTTCGATCCGGAGCGTTACCAAATCGTGTTGATTGACCAGCGCGGAGCAGGTCGCTCGTTGCCTTACGCGTGTATTGAGGAGAATACC
>ERZ773072.1248-NODE-1248-length-12870-cov-7.664456_pt1 | contig 12870 bp, 15 predicted proteins | sample MGYA00580617_ERZ773072 | MGnify/ENA primary metagenome ERZ773072 (study PRJEB29015, sample SAMEA2737970) | human oral metagenome | biome: human oral; feature: human-associated habitat; material: dental | place: China | collected 2122 ... | reverse complement strand
TGCCCCTCACATCCGTCGCCGACCGTCTGCGCGAGTCCATGTGGCGTTCCGCCAACGACAAACGCCTCAAACGCCTCCAACGGGTTGTGGACGCCATGCCGGAGAACCCGCCCGAGGCCCCGACATCCCTCGACGCAACCAGCGACGCCGAACTGGCCGGTTTCCTGGCGGTCGCAGGTGAGGTGGCGGGGCGGGAGGTGGGTCTCGCTCCCTTCCCCAACCAGTACCTGGCCACCGCCGCCCTGCTGCGAGGGTTCTCCATCGAACTGGCGACCGGGGAGGGCAAGACCCTCGTGGGTGCGATGGCCGCCGCCGGCTGGGCCCTGGAGGGCCGTCACGTCCACGTGCTGACCGCCAACGACTACCTCGCGGCCCGCGACGCCGACTGGATGGGTCCGCTGTACCGCAGCCTCGGGCTGACCTGCGCTGCTGTGCAGGCCGATCAGGACCTCACCGCCCGGCAGGTCGCCTACGCCGCCGACATCACCTACTCCTCGGTGGCCGAAGCCGGTTTCGACCTGCTCCGCGACCGCCTCGCCGCCCGGCCCGGGGACCGCACCGGGGCCCGCCGCGAGGTGGTGCTCGTCGACGAGGCCGACGCGGTCCTGCTCGACGAGGCCCGCGTGCCCCTGGTGCTCGCCGCCGACGCCGAACCGCACCGCGACGAACACGCCCTGGTGCTCGCTGCCTACGTGCGGGGCCTCGAAGCGGGCCGCGACTATGTCGTCGCGCCCGATCGTCGCACCGTCCACCTCACCGACGACGGGTTGCGCCGCGTCGAGGACGACCACCCCGACCGCGACCTGTTCGGCACCGACTCCGAGTTCCTCGTCTCGCTGAACCTCGCCCTCCACGCCCACGCCGCCCTGGAACGCGACGTCGACTACCTCGTCGCCGACGACCGCGTCTGGCTCGTCAGCGGGTCGCGGGGAAGGGTGGACCGGCTGCAACGCTGGCCCGACGGGCTGCAGCTCGCCGTCGAGGCAAAGGAAGCCCTCGAGACCGCCCCCGGACTCCAAGTCCTCGACCAGCTCGTCATCGCGGAACTGGTCGGTGGCTACGACAAACTCGTCGGCATGAGCGCGACCATGCGGTCCGCCGAGGAGGAACTCGAATCCCTGTACGGGCTGCAGGTCGCGGTGATCCCGTCGCACCTGCCGTGCCGCCGCACCGACCACCCCACCCGGCTCCACGCCACCTCCGAGCATCGCGACGCGGCCCTGGCGGACCTCGTCCGGGACTCCGGGGAGCGGGGGCGACCCGTGCTGGTCGCGACCCAGAGCGTGAGGGAATCGGAGCGGATCGCGGACCTGCTGCGCGGCCTCGGCGTCGACTGCGTGCTGCTGAACGCCCGCAACGCCACCGAGGAGGCCGCGATCATCTCGCGGGCCGGTGAGGCGGGCCGGGTCACGGTCTCGACGCAGATGGCCGGGCGCGGCACCGACGTGGTGCCCTCACCCGAGGCCGTCGACGCGGGCGGGCTGCTGGTGGTCGGGGTGGGGCGTTTCCCCAGCGCCCGGCTCGACGACCAGCTCCGCGGTCGCGCCGGACGGCAGGGCGATCCGGGGGAGTCGGTGTTCCTCGCCAGCCTCGCGGACCGCCTCGTCACCGACAACGACCCCGACCATCCCGAACCCGCGGTCGTGGACGGCGGCGGCGAGGTCGAACAGTGCCGCGCGAACCGTCGTGTCCTGGGGGTCGTGGATCATGCGCAGCGGATCAGCGACGGCGAGCAGCGCAACCTGAGGTGGCTGTCGTGGCGTTACGGCGAACTGCTGCGCCGCCAACGCGCCCACCTCGTCGAGGTGCGCGAAACGTGTCTCGAGGGGCCCGAGGCCCTCGACCGGCTCGCCGACCACGCGCCCGAGGAGGTCGCGGAGCTGGATGAGCGGGTCGGGGAGGACGAACTCGAGGAAGGGGCGCGACTGGCGCTGGTCGCGGCCCTCGACGCCGCCTGGAGCGCGCACCTCGGGCACGCCGCCGAGCTGCGCGAGGGCATCCACCTGCGGGTGCTGGCCCGCGAGGATCCGCTGACCGAGTTCGAGAAGGAGATGGGGGCGGCCTACCAGGGCCTTTCCGGACGCATCCTCGACGACGCCGTCGCCGCCCTCCTGGAGGCCCCGATCGTCGACGGGCGGCTGGACCTGGAATCGCTGGGGTCCCGCATCCCCAGCGCCACCTGGGCCTACACCGTCACCGACAACGAACTTGGCGACGACTTCACCCGGATGGGTCGCGCCCTGCGCCGTCGACTCGCGGGCGATCGCTGACAGGAGTTTTGACGGGTACCGTGTCGCGACGCCCTTTGACGGTCTCGGCGACGGCCTCCCCACTAGGGTGGGGACGTACAGCCGTCTACCAAGGAGAGACCGTGAAGGGCATCGTCGTTTTCTCCGGTTCCGCCCATCATGCGCTGGCTGACGAGATCTGCGACCATCTGGAGGTTCCCCGGAGCCACGTGAAGATCTCCCGGTTCAGCAACGACTGCCTCCAGGCCCAGCTGCTCGCCAACTGCCGGCAACGCGACGTCTACATCGTGCAGCCTCTCGTGCCGCCCACCCAGGAGCATCTGATGGAGCTGCTGCTGATGGTCAACGCGGCCCGTGGCGCGTCGGCGACGCAGATCACGGCGGTGATCCCGCACTACGCCTACGCCCGTTCCGACAAGAAGGACGCATCCCGCATCTCCCTGGGCGGCCGTCTCGTCGCCGACCTGCTGGTCACCGCCGGCGTCGACCGGGTGCTGACGATGAACCTCCACGCCCCGCAGGTGCACGGGTTCTTCTCCGTGCCGGTGGATCATCTCACGGCGCTCGGCGTCATCGCCGACCACTACCGTGGACGCGACCTCAGCAACCACGTCGTGGTGTCCCCGGACCTCGGCAACGCCAAACAGGCGACGCTGCTGGCGCGTCTGCTCGGGCTGCCGGTGGCAGCCGGCAACAAACAACGCCTTGCCGACGACAAGGTGGTGATCTCGTCGGTGGTCGGTGATGTCGCGGGTAAGAAGGCCATCGTCCTCGACGATGAGATCGCCACGGGCGGGTCGATCGTTGAGATCGTCTCCCGGCTGGCCGATTTCGGCTGCGTCGAGGCCTCCATCGCCTGCACCCACGGCCTGTTCTCAGGCTCGGCGGTGGAGCGTCTCACCTCCGCCACCCACATCTCGGAGGTGGTCTCCACCAACACCGTCCCCGCACCCGAGAACTTCCCGGGCCTGAAGGTGCTGAGCGTCGCGTCGCTGTTCGCGGAGGCCATCGCCCGCATCCACAGCGGCAACTCGGTCTCGACACTGTTCAACGGGGTCGATCCCGCCTACGCCCAGCCCCAGGAACCCGAGGGCCTGTTCTGAACCACCCGGCCAGGGCTCCTCAGGTCGCATGGAATTTGGTTGAGCCTGACCGCAGGCCCACTGGGTGAGTAGTCCGGGTTGAAACCACCCCACACACACCCCGGGGCTTGGGGCAGGGTCACGTCCGCGTAGCGGGGAAAGGATTGTGTTGAGTGCACTATGCGCGGATCAGCCTTCTCCGTTTCTTGGGCTTTCTTTCCGGTCTCCACTCAGCTTGCGGAAATATCCACCCCAAGCGAAGATGAAAACCACGACGCCGGCAATCCACCATGCGGAAGCGCCGGTCAGGCGGATCGTGATGGCGAGTACCAACGCGAAAGCGTATCCGCCATATTCCAGGGCCTTGGCAGATTTCTTCATTTTTCTTCTTCTCCGATGAGATCAATGACGTCAGAGAATTCAATTCCTTCTGGAATCTGGTGACTCACGAGGAGTCGAGTTCTGGGGTCGATGTGCAGCATCCGAGCGATCTGCCGGGTGGTTTCATCATCGAGATGAGTGAACGGCTCGTCTAGGATCACAAACTCGCGCGATGTGGCCAGGTGTGCCGCGATCCAGAGTTTTTGGCGCATTCCTCCCGAATAATTTCCGACCTGCTTCCTCTCAAGATCGCCCCCACCTAGCCCCCATTCCTGAGCGAAGGCCACGGCCTTCTCTAGGTAGCTGGGAGTCTCGTTGGAGAGGAGCTGGAGCAGGCGAAGGTTCTCCATGCCACTGAGCGCTGGGAAGAGCTCAGGCTCTTGGGAAGCGTAGGCAACCAGCAGACGCAAATCCTCCTGGTTGATCTCCTCGTCGCGCCACAGGCAGCGGCGAGAATCGGCCTTGAGTACACCCGTTAAGATGTCACAGAGCGTCGTCTTCCCTGCCCCGTTCTTTCCTCTCAGCAGCACCAAAGACCCTTCGAGGAAATCGAGATCAAGATTATCAAATAAGGGGGATTCATCGTAACCGAATGTCAAACCTTCCAGCAATAGAAGCACATTTGTTTCCATCACTCAACCAACCTTCACGTATGAGATCGTAGATTCGATAACAGCGCCGAGAAGATAAAGTCCCAGAGCGCAGCAGCCAAGGACAATTATCCCCTTGGTGCCGAAGGGAATTATGCCTCCGGAAATGATTCTTCTCTTGATGATCCTGAGGGCGCGCCAACTTTCGAATCCCAGAACACCACATATTGCCGTCGCGGCGAGTTCCGGTAAGGCATGAGGCAAGACCCCGGTGACGATGGGGTCCCAGCCGCTCTGCATATAAACCCCACTTACCGTTGCTCCAAATATCAGTTGATTGTATGCAATCAAAATGAGCGAACCGACCCCGAGGGAAATCAGGCCAAGGAGGATGATCAGACAACCAACCCGAAGATTGTTGCTCAGGACCGTCCACATCGAGAGTCTATTGTTAGCGGCAACACGTGGGGAATTGCCGCCGAAATGGAGTCCACATAGAAAACCGATCACGGCAGCAATTGACACCAGAACCAGATTTCCAATCCTATAGAATGCAAGATTCATTTAATTCACCCCGACTGATCTGTGAGAGGCAATGAAAACGCCAACCGGGAGCGCGACCAAGACTCCAGCAAGGAATATCCACCAGGTCGCGCCTTTGAGAAAACCGAGCACAGGAAAGAGAACGAGAGTAAAAACTATTGCCGTCTGCACCAAGAAAATAGGCATCATGCGAATGGAGCGGATGGCTCGATATCCGGACAGGCTGACGAGATCCTCAAAACTCATCCTCGGGGACAGGGCATCCGCCTTCCGAAGAAGCACCTCGATGGCGTCGATTGGCGATGCCATGCAGAGTCTGGGCATGGGGAAAGCCAAGATGGAAGTGAATATTAATCCTCCAATCAAGGTGGCGATACTCATTCCGATATCAAGAGAATTACCGGAGAGCAAAATTGCTAGCAATATATATCCACCCGACAGAAGGAAAACCGGGAGAATGCTCAAGTGCCGCAAGAGTTTTTCAGATGACCCGTAATACTTCATCCTCATGGAGGAATCTGTTTGCCTGAAGACTCGCAAGGTTTTGATCGCCGAGCCGAACTCGAAGACAGCTGGGTAGTGAGCAGCGAATCCCCGATGCACCGCCATGGTCAATATATAAATCTGTATTGCAATGAGCGAAAGAATCGCTGCCGGATTGCTCAATGTGGGGATCACCGAGAGGGTAAAGCCGACTAATAACCAGAACTCCATTGGAACAAGCACATTGAGCTCACTGTGTCCGTAACGCGGCGAGAGGCCTCGCAGCTGAGCCGCGGTCACATGTTCGAAGGAGGTTATTCTTATCGACCTGAGTGCACTATCGACATAGTGGCTTCGAAAGCCGCTAGGGGTCATGATTCCCATGCGGGAAGACCGCACGAGAAGTACCGTAATTACGAGAATGACCAGAATGATCGATCCCGAGAAAAAGAACCCCGCGCTGCTATAGATGTCATTCACCGCGCTGAGCGCCGAGCCATATAGAAGACCCATCGCTTCTCCCTCAAAGACCTCTCCTCTACCTTCTGCAACTGCTGTCTTGAGTTCTGAGATGAGGGTAAATATGCTGGAGAAAATTAATGCCGAAACCGCGGTGATGGCGACTCCGGTCAAGGCATACGAAACCATTCCAGATATGCTATTCACCCTCATTCTGAAGAAAGAATGGGCGATGAATACGGTGTAGGAAGCCAGCGCGACTACGGCTAGAAGCAGAGCAGTACGCCATCCCCCTGAAAGAATCGCGATTTGGCTCCAGAAAATCATCGTCCCGAGATTCCTGAAAGCTGAGAACCAAAAGATGTTGTCAATCAGAAATATCCCAGTTCTTTCTCGCTCCCTCGTGAGGGTGTGCAAGTATTCCGATTTGTAACGTCTTAGGTGAACATCGATATCGTCAAATAATGGCGATAGAGTCGTGAGTGCAATAATCGTCGAAGCCAAAAAAACCAGGAAACCCTTGTCTATGTACCGCCCGGCGATCGCGAGTGAAATGCCACTGATGACGGCCTGTAAAACCCAGCGCATGATGATAAGGGCGGGATACCATCTACATGTGTTGATTTTTACGAAAGACGTCCATAGCTGTGATGTAGACAGGTCAGAATTCTTGTTGAGGAGAAAGAAAATCTTGATATTTCTTATCAATGCTCAGCGCTTTCTGGTCGCGGCCTCAGGCCTGTGGCGGGCGAGAAATTCTGCCTGTCACAGGCCCGTGAGTCTCAGTACGCCACGGCTGCACGCGTACCGTACTTCTGTGCGAGGCCCTTCACCGTCATAAAGAAGGTGGTCCAACCAACCGATGCAATACCGGCCCACCCCAAAGTAATCAGGGTGGCGATCGCCGATGCGATAGAGAGTGCACTTCCAGCGTTCATGACGATGGTGAAGATCTGCTCCGCAGCCTCGTTGCCGACGCCGAGAACCTCAGCGATGAACAGTTCCATAGCATCCTCCTTGGGGCTGATCAGGTTATGGACCCTGTTCCCATGCTGGAAGTGTATGTACGCAAAGCCTGCTTACGCGAGAGTTCTCCCGGTTTCTTTCGAAAGAGTTGACGTTAGTACCCAGCTTCTCGACAGCAGCACCCATCTTTAGCTAACTATCCATTGATATAGATCCTTGGGGCTCGTCACACCGCAGCAATTGTTGACAGTCTGTTCACGACCGTCACTCCGCCAGTGGGTGAGTAGGTGCATGCGATGCGCGACCGCAGTGCGATGTGCTGCGTCTGCCTCGCAGGTGAGACCACCAGCCAGCATGATCTTCGCAACGACAGTGGCCAGGAGACGTATTCACGAGGTACGGGCTAGGTGTACTCGGCTATCAGGGTGGTGACAGCCGGCTGATGGGGGTCTCCTCCCGTATCCGCCCACCGGTCTTCGAGGCCATCTGGCTGGGACACCCTCTGGCGAACGGATTGCACATGGCACGTCTCGAGGATGATGCCGACATCTCCGGCGCCGTCGTTCGCGAGCGCCGCTGATCCCGGCTGAACCCTGTGTCTGCCGGGATCATGTCCTGGACCCCATGAATCGACGTCGAGGCACCGATCATCTGACCGGTGCCCCGACGTCGACTCGTGCTGGAACCTGCACGAGAGTGGTCTTGCTGCGGGTGGCTCTACAGCAGGGACTGGACCCGCACCGTCACCCGGGGCGCGTCCCGGTCCCCGGCGCCGGAGGAGCCGGAGTCCTCCTGAGCATCAGAGGCGTCGCCTGACTCGTTCACCTGCGACAGGGAACGGATGATGGTCTCCTGGACGTCGCGCACGATGTCCTTGACGGGCCTGGAGCCGTCAATGCCGATCTCGATGACGGCCCTGCGCGAGCCCGCCTCGACGACCACGCCGAATCGGGCCTGCTGAGGATCCCGCTGGCGGATGTAGTTGCTGATCGTCCTCAACGTGCTGCCGATCCCCGGCTCGATTCCTCGTACACCGGGGACAGCAGTGACCAGGTGGGCCAGTTCGGCTGCTGAGAGGCTAGTCGTCATCGTGAAGATCCTGGATGTGGACGTTGACGGTCGGGGACACTCCTAGGTTCTCACGGCAGGCTGCTCGAACGGCGTCACGGACCAGCTGGGCGAGCTGCGGCAGGCTTTCCACGCTGATGTGGGCGGAGATCCGACAGGTGATGGTCTCTGGAACCCCCAACCCGCGGTGATCCACGCTTGAGGGGGCGTGCTCGAAAGAGGACCGCAGGGCATGCGCGCCGGGCACACGGTCCACGGTGCGTCGGATGAGTGCCCGCAGCGAGAACTCAGACATGCTGTAGGGCCCCAGATCGGTCGCGGGCATCTCCACCTGGGCGCCGTGACGGGTCTCGGCGAGGATGGCCTCCATCAGGTGGCGCTTGGGCATGACTGAGGTGCTCGCCTGAGATTCCAGCTGGTCCCACTCCTCGTGCAGGGAGGCGATCAGACGCTGGTATTTCCGTGTTTCCGCGTCGTCTTGCTCATGAGACCGGGCGGATGGCCTGGCCGACGCCGTCGAGCGTCGGACGCTATGTGAGAGCTGATTGAAGGTGCTCATGCCCACTCCTTCATCTGGCGCATGACGAGAGAGCGGGCGCGCGCCAGCCTCCCCCGGACGGTGGACTCGGTCAGGTTCAGGGCCTGGGCGATCTCCTCGTAGGACATATCGTCAACCTCTCGGAGCACCCAGACGATACGCAACTCGGGCTTCACGGAGGCCAACAGGTCGGCCAGCGCCTTGATCTGGGCGTTGACCTCGCTGGACTCAGCCGGGTCTGCGGCGCTGTGTGACGTCGTCTCCGCCATGGCGCTCGCAGTCTCCATGCCCTCGGCGTCGTAGGGGTCGGTGGCCCGACGTTGGCGCTTGCGTGTCATGCTGGCGGTCTTGTTGGTGCAGATCCGCATGAGCCAGCCTCGAAACGCGGCGGGCTCCCTGACCAGGTGAAGACTGCGCCAGGCCTGGATGAGGGTCTCCTGGACGATGTCCTCACTGTCGTGACGGTTGCGCACGATCATGTAGGCGGTGCGGAACAGGCGCCCCTGATAACGCTCGACGAGCTGCTCGAAGGCGTTGATGTCACCGTCCTGGGCGCGCAGGACCAGGCGGCGGTCCTTGTCATGGGACGCGGCGGACGAGGTGCTCGGCTGTGCGGCGTGCTGTGGACGAGGCGTCGACACTGCCTCGTCCTGCCTCTCATGTGTCATCGCCGTTCCCTGTGATCGCGGGCGAGTGCTGCCCTGTGACGGTCTGCGAGACGCTGCGTTTGCTCGAGGACCGCTCCAGTCGCACCAGGACGTCGACCTGCCTGGGGCTGGCGCCCAGCGACGTGGTCACGTCGTCCACGAGCCGGCGCCTGAGCGCGGCTACGGCCCACTCGGCCTCGCAGTCCTGGGAGACGGTGGCGTCAGCCTGGACCCACAGGCTGGTCGGGGAACCGGTGACCCACACGGCGCACTGCTCCACCCCGGGGACGTCCTCAGCTCGCTCGGACAGTGCCTGAGACAGGACGTCGGGGGCGATGGTGGCCAGCAGGAGGCCCTCGGAGTCGCTGAGCCTCAGTGGTGAGGCGACCGCCTTGCGGGGGACCTGCATGGCGAGCAGGACCAGCCCGGCGATGACGGCGAGCACAGACACCAGCGCGGTCGTCAGCAGGAGCCAGTGCGCCTGGGGCGCGATGAGGCTGCCCACTCGGTCCTGCGCAGTGGCCAGGTACGGGGCGGCGTCGGGCCAGAATCGACCGGCATCAAGGCCGGAGGCCAGCAGCCAGAATGAGGCTGCCACGATGAGAAGGCCGCAGCCGGCCAGGACTGTCCTGTTGAGGACACCAGAAACTGAACGCATGGTCGAATCTCCTTCAGCTCGTGTGCTTGATCCGCACGCGGCTGCGTGTGATGCCCGCGGGCTGGAGCGTCTGCAGGGCCTCGTCGGTTTTCTTGCGGGCGGCTTCAAGCACCGGGCCGAGGTCGTCCAGGACGCTGAGGACGACGACATCGACCCGGGAGCGGCGGGTGGTGACGGCGGCGGAGTGGACTCCGCCGATCTGCTCGACCTGGGTCCTCACCAGGGCGGCCAGGTCGCGGCGCCGCACCGCGGTCTGGCCGGGGATGGCGTCGGGGAGGATCTCGATGCGCTCGGGCAGGCCCGGCCACAGGGCCGCGAGGACCATGGTCAGGCCGCATACGGCGGCGATCCCGGCGGCGGTGAGCATCGCGGCGGAGCCGAGGGCGGTGGATCCGATGGAGTCAAGCGTGGTGACGGCGTGGTCCGGCCAGGTGCCGGTCACGATCCGGTGCCCCGTCAGCCAGGCTCCCAGGCCTCCGACCGCGAGCAGCAGCAGTGCCAGGATGACACTGGGGGCGCTGCGGGACGGGCGACGAATGAGGTTCGGAACGGGTGTTCTCATTTCAGGCTCTTCCCTACGTGGCTGCTCGGATTGAGCCAGGAGATCTTGATGGTGATCTTGCCGACGCTCAACCCGGTGAGGTACTCGACCCGACTGCGCACGTGGGCGCGCAGCTCTTCGATGGTGGAGGACAGTGGCGTGGGAAAAACCAGGCCGAGGTCCAGGTGGAGGACGGCGACCTGCCCGTAGAGCTCACACTGGGCCTCGGGCCGGGAGGCGAAGTTGCGGCGGGCACCGATTCCCAGGATTCCGCCGGCGTTGGAGCCGACGTTGCCGGTCTCATAGGCGGCCTTGGCCGCGATCTGAGCGACGACTCGGGCCGGAATGGTGGTGGTGCCGCGCTGCTCCCAGGAGGAATCCTCGTCCTGGGAAGGTCCCGGCTGCGTGAGTGCAGGCTGGGTCGCGGTCGCCATCGTCACTTCTTTCGCCGATCCAGGATGCTGTGGACATCGACCCGGCCCTCCAGGTAGAGGCCCACCGCCAATCCGGCCAGGCCGCACAGGGCCACCAGGACGAAGTCGGCGAAGGAGCCGAAGGCGAGAATGGTTCCAAGGAACAGGCCCACCAGGAGGGCCAGGTACGTTGTCTTCATGAGAACTCCTCAGATCAGGGCGTTGGGACGGATCACTTGAGGTCGGCGGCCTCGGAGTTGTCGGAGTCGTCGTCGGGCAGGTGGACGTCGGTGACGTTGATGTTGACCTCGACGACCTCCAGGCCGGTGGTGCCCTCGATCTGCTCGATGATGTTGCGGCGGATGGCGTCGGAGACCTCGACGATGGAGACGCCGTACTCGACCACCACGGTGACCTCGATGGCGGCCTGGGTCTCGCCCTTCTGGACGCTGATGCCGCCGGCGACGTTGGTCTGGGCGTTGGGGATGCGGTCGGTCACCGCGCTGAAGGCGCGGCGCACGGCGTTGCCCATGTCGTAGACGCCGGGCACCTCACGAGCGGCCATGCCGGCGATCTTGGCGACGACGTTCTCGTCGATGGTGGTCACGCCGTGCGAGGTCTGGAGGGGGCCGCGGGGGGTCTTGTCCTCCTCGACCTTCTCGTTGCGCTCGCGCTGCTGGCCGGTCTGGGGCGTGGCGTTGTTGCTCATGGGAGCCTCTTTCGTAGATCCGTGAAATGGATGGTGACGGGATGTGATGGAGCGCGGTTCAGCAACTGGCCCGTCATGGCGCCTCGGTGGCTGCCATGGTCGACTCGTATGACCGACCTGACTGACTGGTGTTGCTGCCCGTCATGATTGCCGCGCTGAAAGAAAGACGCCACCAACCGGGAAATCCTCACGACCTCAGTTCGTGGCGTGTGTCACACACGAATGAAAGAGGCTCCGTGGAGGCGGTGAGTGCCTCCACGGAACCTACTTCAAGGCGCTGAAGGTTATTTGCGACCGGTGACGCTCAGGTAGATGGAGATCGCGATGACGGCGGCAGCGAGGGACAGGGCCCACCTGATCCAGTCAATCCCGTCGGTGTGGGCGACACCGAAGAAGCTGGCGACCACGCTTCCGACAAGTGCGCCCACGGCGCCCAGCACGACGGTCCACAGTATTGAGATGTTCTGGCTGCCCCGCATGATGAGCCGGGCGAGGGCACCGAGAATGGCGCCGGCGATGATCATTCCGATGAATGACAGCATGGTTTCTTCCTCCGAAAAGGTCCGATGGGGTGGAGATGTTCTCCAACCAGACGTGCAAACGGTCTGGCACTGGCAGCGGTGTCAGTCAGTCCTCAGACTGACAGACTCCTCTGTACAGTAGACGCCACTGAAACGTGGATCGTCACGAAATCTTTTGTGCGCCGTCGGCGGTGAGTTCTGGCGCGGTGACTGTGCGCACCTGGCTGCCCAGCCCAGATCCTCGACCGGGTGTGGGACTACGACGTGGTGACTGTGCGCACCTGGATGCACGGCTCAGCCAGCGGGGTCGGTTGTCAGTGATGCCTGCTGGCGCGGATTCTCTGCACCACTTCCCGCCAGGTTGGGACGATCACCCCGTGGGGACGCATCATGGTGCGCAGCCGATGGCGGGTGCTGAAGATACCGATCAGACCGACGGCGAAGAACGGGAACTGCAACGCCATGGCCTGGTTGAGTTGTTCGGCGGTGTAGTCGCCGGCGGGATTGAGCCAGCCCAGGAAGGCACTGATGGCCAGCAGACTCACGGTGGCGCCCGTGAAGGAACCGGTGATGACCAGGCCGTTGGCCGCGCCGAGGCGGTGCGGGGGCAGCAGGGTGCGGGGATAGTCGAATCCGATGCCGGTGCCCGGACCGCCCGCGGACATCGCGACCACCAGGAAGATCAGCAACCACCACGGAGCCTGGCCCGGCCACAGCAGCGCCGCCGCCCACCCGAGCATGTTGCCCCCGATGACGGTGAGAGCCAGGTTGCTGCGACGCAGCGGGTGGCGCGAGGTCAGCCACCCCAGCAGCGGTGAGAAGACGATGGAACCGTAGACGGTGAGACTGAACAGGAAGGCGGCCTCGGCCTCCGAGCGTCCCTCTGCCTGCTGCAGCCAGGGGATTCCCCAGATCATCGCGAACACGTTGATGCTGAAACCGCTGGTGAAGTGCACCCAGAACCCGAGCCGGGTCGCGGGATGCCGCCAGGCGTCGGCGATGCCGCGGGGCAGGTCGGAGAG
>ERZ773072.1245-NODE-1245-length-12892-cov-10.622887_pt1 | contig 12892 bp, 6 predicted proteins | sample MGYA00580617_ERZ773072 | MGnify/ENA primary metagenome ERZ773072 (study PRJEB29015, sample SAMEA2737970) | human oral metagenome | biome: human oral; feature: human-associated habitat; material: dental | place: China | collected 2122 ... | reverse complement strand
TCCTTAATCACCAGAGGGCTGCCATTGGGGGTGACTACCCACAGGAGGATCTGATTGAACTTCTTGGTGGATTTAATGTCAACATTCATCTTGGTGCTGTTCACATCAGTGCTACCAATCACATTATTCGCCAACAGTTGGTTGATCGCCGACGTGATCTGGGCTGAACTCGTGGGACTCGGGGTTGGATTTGTCGTATCCAAACCAATCACCTGCACGTTTGTGCCCTGGGTTACGCCGGACAACACCACGGTCTTAATCCGATGGGCCGACTCCAGGCTCAACACCAGGCCGGTTTCCGGGCCGGTTTCCCACATGGTCGCCGGATTGTCGTCAATGGTGTAAGCAGCGGTCGGATTCTCCAGGCCCCAGGCGGAAGCCGATTTGATCGGCAGTAACTCGTCCGGCTTCTTTGGCGGTGACGCAATCCGGGAAGTGAGCGAATCCTGCCGCAGTGGGGAATCCTTGTTCTGGTTGAACAGGGTGATGAGGAAGGCGGTGAGCATGGCCGCAATAATCACCAGGATCGTGGCCCCCACCAGCACAATGCCCGTGGTCATCCGGGAATAGCCTCGGCCGAAGCCGGGGGCCGCCGTCACCTGCGGGACTTCCTCTTCCTCAATTTCTAGTGGCTGCTCCACATTGGTGGCTGGCGATGGGCTCATCATCAGGGCGGAATAGGCCTCCGGCATATCCTCCAGCTCACAGGTCAAAAGATTGTGGATGCCGGGTGGCGCCGTTGGGGCGTCGATAAGCGAGCTGAGAGCGGTACGGATGGAACGCAGATCTTTCTCATGTGACGCCGACTCCAACACCGCGGGGAACGCCAACACCGCAATCCCCTGGGTGTTAATGCGGATCCGGGCGTGATTGTCCAGGCCCAACACCCCAACCTGGGATGCCTCCACCAGGGGCTGCATGGCGTGGGCTGCCGCATACGGGTTCACATCACCATGCGCCACCGCCGCCAGCGAACTGCCCGGCACCCACTCAGCGATGACCAGGCAGCCACTGCGGTAGGAACGGACCTCGATATCTGAGGCAATGGCCGCATTATTGATTCGCCCCAGTTTCATGGTACGCGCCGCCACAAGCTCACTGGCCGCCCGGGCCGCAGCCGGGGTTGCTGGGGCCATGGGGGCTAAACCGGAGGTGTCCACAAACGTGAGGGCTACTTCCTTGCCGGTGGCTTTTTCCCGGGCATGCCAGAAGCGGGCACCCGGCACCGAACCGTGGTCTGCCAGGAGCCGGAAAGAGCCGTCGGACACTTCCGCGCCGGGGACCAGGCGCGGCCCGCGCACAATACCAGCCGACATTGGCGGCGGCACCGGGGTGGCGTTGAAGGTGTCGTCCACATAGGTGGCGGCTGCCCGGAGCTGCGGGGTGGCGACTTCTTCGTAGTATTCGTTGCGTTCTGGTTCGGCAATGAACCGGCTGAGGCCGGGGATGCGGCGGGCCACCCGGGAGAGCACCGATAGTTCGGGCAGGCCGGATCGGGAGAGCACGATGCCGGTAATCACGAGGAAGACCACACCGGTGATGGCCAGGTCGAGGATGAAGCCGATGCTGCCTATCCGCATAATCACGGGCCGCATTGCGAATTTGAGTAGGTAGTGCAGGCCGAAGGCCATGCTGCCGCCCACGAGGGAGGACATGAGTGCCCAAACACATGTTCGGGTAACTTGTTTGGTGCCGAGGTCCCCTAGTTGGCGTCGCAATAGGAAGCCGCCGATGAGGGCGCCGGCCACGAAGCCGAAGCCATTGGCCGCACCCAGGAGGATAACGAGTTTCTGCGGTTCGGTGCCTACCATGGTTGCCAGCCACGACAGGGCGACTTTGGTCACGGTGATGCCGGCGATGATGAAGGTGGGGGTCCAGGCTTCTTCCCGGGCGTAGAACACTCGTAGGTGCAGGAGCACCGTGGAGTAGGGCAGGAGGGTGAAGGCGGAGAAGCTGAGCGTCCAGCCCAGCACTGTTGCGGCTTCGACGTCGAATTTGCCGTAGGCGAAGAGGCCTTTGGCGATGTCGGTGCCGAAAATGGTGAAGAAGATGACGATTGGGATGAGCGCGATATAGGTCATCTTTGAGCCCATGACCAGGTCTTCGACCACGGCTTTGTCGTCACCGTCGGCGGCGTTGCGGGAGAGCCGCGGCATGATTGCGGTGAGCAGGGTAACACCAATAATGCCGTAGGGCACCTGCAGCAGCAGCCATGCCTGCTGGTAAATGTTGGGGGCCAGCGCGTCGGCGGAGGCTGCGATTCGGGAGGTCACAAAGTAGCCGAATTGGGAAATACCCACGTAGACGACGATTGCGGCCGCCATGCCGCCGAATTGTTTCAGGCGGGAGTCGATTCCCCAGAGGGGTTTGAGGGACACCCGGGATTTCTTGATATAGGGCAGCATGATGAGCGCTTGCACGATCACGCCGGTGGTGGTGCCAATGCCCAGCAACAGCACGTGTGGGTTGAAAATGCCCACGCCGTGGTCTTTGGGGTCGAGCTCCCCCGGCAAGACCCAATAAAGCACCAAGACGGTCAGGGTGATGATATTATTAATCACCGGAGCCCATGCCCCAGGCTTGAACACATTCTTCGTGTTCAGCACGGCCATGAGCAACGCAAACACCCCGTAGAAGAAAATCTGCGGCAGTAGCCAGTAGGCGAAACTCGTGGAGATAGCAAGGTTCACCTTACTCTCAGAGCTTAGGGCCATTTTCACCAGGTTGGGCGCAAGAATAACCGAGAGTATCGTAACAGCGCCTAGGAGCGACACTGATAGGGTAAATAGCCGGCGGATAAACGCTTCACCGTGGTCGGGGTCTTCCTTTTCCGCCCGCACCAGCACCGGTACAACCAGCGAGGTCAGCACCGCACCCAGCACAATTTCCGTAATAATATTGGGTAGCTGATTCGCAGTGTTGAACGCCGACGCGATTGCCCCACCCAGTGAGGCGGTGATGAGCATATTGCGGAGGAAACCCGTGAGTCGGCTCAACAACGTGGCAATCGCCATCGACCCGGATGATTGCAGGACCTCCGAGTCTGAGGCGTTGTCGTCGCCGGTGTCGCCGTCGGCGTCGTCGGGTGGTGCCTCCGCGGCTGGCCGGCTGGGCCTAGTTTTCACCGCCGTCCCGGCAGGCATGAACGCCGCATCGTTGTGCATTGCCGCTAAGAGCCCAGGTGCTTCCTCCGCGGAGGGGGCTTGTTTTAAGAGCGAGCGGTCGTTTGCCGGTCGTCGCCGACGAAGCTCCCGACGAGCAGGCACCGGCGAGGGGGGTGCCGGCGGAATGATTCGACGTCGGAATCCCGATTGCTGGTCGTTGTCATTCAAAGGGATACTCCTTAATAATCTTTATGGAATATTTCAGATTATCAGTCAGAATTTGTGCTTACTGTACTCTTTGAGTCGGCTGTGGCTTCGGTTTTGGCTTTACGACGTCGTAACGTTAACCGTCCTAGTAGCGCAATTGACAACACTATGACTGCCAAACTGGCTAAACTACCGGATGTTCCAAGTACACCCGAACGGGTTCGTACCCCAATCGTAATCTCGTCCGAAAACCGTGACCCACTATTCGTGGCCAACCATAGGTTCAGATCGGTGCGTTCATCCCACGCAGTATCCGTCGGCAAGCTGGCGGTCATTTGTACCGTAATTGAACCTTTGGCTGGTATGAAAATCGTTTCTGGCATATTAATCTTTGCCCCTGTTGGGCCCCAATAGTGGATGCGCGTATCGACCGGCAACGGTAACCCATTGCGGGCAACAATAAGGAGTGGTGATGACTCCGAAATTCGGGTGTATACATTCCCTGGCGGAATCAGGGCCACCGAGCTGCGTAGTTCTTTGAGCACGATGTCTTCGTTGTCGAGGAGGCGTTGTACGTCTCGGACATTCGTGTCGTAGGTGGACATGGCCCGGCGTCGGTCCCGGCTGAGTGCCCGCAAAATATCTTGTCGTAGGGGTTCGGTGAAGCCGTAGGGTGTGAGGGCAATGGTGGGGTCGCTGATGACGAGTTGGGTGAGGTTGTCGATTGATTCGAGGAGGCTGGTGGCCCGGAAGATTTCTGAGTCGGAAATCACGCCGGGATCCTCGTGTGGCGCCCCAAATGGGGTGGAGTTTGGTTGCGACTGTTCCGTCGTGGTTGCGGCGCTTGTCGTGCCCGTTGCCGTTGTTTTGGGCGCCGGCGCCCGTTGTGTCCGCTGGGAGTCCACCGAACTCGCCGGCCGCACCGAGCCCGCCAGCCGTGCAGATCGCCCTGACTGTACTGCCTGCGCGGACTGTGTGAGCCGTTGTTGCTCATCCGCCTCGGTTGCCGCATCAGCTGCCGCGGAGGTGGCCGCGGAGGTGGCCGCCGCCATGCTCGCCAACTGTTCTACCTGTTGTAGGGAGGGGTTCACGTAGTCTGACAGCTTCATGGGCGTGGCCGCATTCGATTCGAACATTTTTGCAAGAGCATCGAGCCATTGTGCCGTATTAGACATCGCTGACGGCAGTTGTACCAGCAGCGGCTGCGGTAAACTTGCCCCTGATATTGGCGAGTCGCCCTGGCCGCCGCCCCGGGAATCGCTCATATTCCCCTCGTTGTTGGCCTTCATAATGCTCATTTGCAGGGCAGAAGTCGCGGTTGCCCGGCGTGCCGGCAGCGAATCCAGGTCGTAGTTGAAGCGGGCATTATAGTTGCTGTATCCGACGGTTGTTGCGGTGTCGGTTGCTTCGGCGAGGGAGGCGGCGAGGGATCCTAGGTATGTGACGGCGCGAATGCCGCCGCCGATATTGCTGTTGGTGGTGGCGTTTTTGGTTACCCCGGCGGTGTCGAGCACCCCGAACCTATCGACCTTGGGGATTCCCCACACGGTGTTGTCGGCGACCAGTACGTCTACGGGGGCGGTGGGGATGGGGGCGCCTACCTGTTTGGAGTCTTTTTGCCATTCATCGGAAATGTTTGGGTATTCGTCGCGGGATCGGTAAGGGGCGAGGTCGGCCCAGCCGAGGTTGCCGGCGGCTTGGGTGGTGACGTAGCCGGCCCCGGGGAGCACAATGTTTGTTTCTGGGGTGATGCCGAGGATGGTGGCGATAATGCCTGGGCCGGTTTGGACGGCTTCCCGCATGAGCCAATCGTTGCCGGTGGCGGCCACCGAGTTGAGGTCGGTGTTTCCCCAGGGGAGGGCGATGGTGCATTTGGCGCGTTGCGCGGTTTTCCGCAGTTCGGCGAGCCAGCGGCCGGCGTCGTCGGCGCCGGTGCCGGGGGTGCCGGATTCGGGTTCGTCGTCGGTGCCCCAGGAGTCGCGGAGTCGGCGTTTTTGGGATACGGTGCTGGGCCGGTCGTGGGCGATGGTGTATCCGCCGGCCATGCGTTCGACGACGCTGACGAGTTGCGGGTCGATGGCGAGGCAGGTTGCGGTGGCTAGGCTTTCTGACGCCTTGGTGTAGGTGGAATAGTCTTTGAGGAGGGTGTCGAGGCGACCGCCGGATCGTAGTTGTTCTGCTAGTTGTTCGCTTTCGAGGATGAGGGGTGGGTGGTTTGGTGCTTCGCCGGTTTCGCCGCCCACACTATCGACGGTGGCGGTGAGGGGGTAAACTACGGTCACCCCAGGTGATAATTGCGAACTGGTTTTCGAAGTGGTGTCGGCGGTTTGGCCGCCGGTATTTGTTCCGGAGTTTCCTTGGCGCGTGGCTCCTGTGGTTGCCCCCAATCCGGTGGTGTTTTTGGCGTTGACGTTGAGGAGGAAGCGTTGCGTGTAGAGCAGTGCATCGTTCTCTAATGACCGTAACGCGAATAACACGGGATAAAAATCTGCCTCACTGATATTGAACCCACCCGTCGCTCCGGGTGCTGTAGGAATAATAACATCAATATCTACACTATGACCAGGTGCAATAATATCATCCCTACTAATCGTTTTGGCTTGATAAGGGTATGCTCCGGGTTCTTGGGATAATACGATGCGTGCGGTGGCTAAATCTTTGGGGGCGTCGGCGTGGGCGGGAACAATTTTGAAGCCCGCAATTGATTCGGGTGAATTATTAACAACTTTGAGAGTAACCTTAAGTTCTTCGCCGAGTTTGATGTGTTGGGGGACGCGGAGGATTTCGATTTTGTAGTTGCTGGTTTCTTCGCCGGTGCGGAGGTTTGGGTTGACCCATCGGGCTTTGGCTATGGGGTTTGTGGGAAAATTAGGGAGCGCGTCGGCGTGGGCGTTGGGGATGGCACTGGTGCTACATAAGGTGGTGGCGGTGGCCGTGGTGAGGGCGGTGAGTCCGAGAATGATACTGTGGTGGAGTCGGCGTCGTATCCGGTTGAGTGGGCCGATTGATAGGCGTGGAATATGGTGGGTCATCGGGGTGTGGACCTCCCCGCCGCCTGCTCGTCACGGGCCATGTCGGGTAGCAGATCGTGGGCGATGCGGGCGAGTTTGCGTTCGTCGGCGTAGGCGAAGCGTTCGATGAGGCCGGATGCGGGGATCCAGGCGACTTCGGTGACTTCGGGGTCTTCGTCGTTGAGTTCGCCGTCGACGTAGCGTAGCAGGTGGTGGTGCACGGTTTTGTGGATGCGGGTACCTTCCGAGACGAACCAATAGTCGATGACGCCAAGTTCAGCGAAGACTTCGCCGTGGATGCCGGTTTCCTCCCAGACTTCACGGGCGGCGGTTGCGGCAATGTCTTCCCCGGTTTCGACGTGTCCTTTGGGCATGGACCATAGAAGGCGGCCACGGCGGTCTAGCCGGCCAATGAGCGCGACGTAGATACGACTCAAGTCTACGCTGCCGTCGGCCGCTACAGCTTCCGAGAGGCCGGAAATAACGAGCCCGCCGGCGGAGGTCTCGTTGCGGGTTTCCATGCTGGTTTCGGTGGTGCGGGGTTTTGCGGCCCGGGATCGGTTGGCTGCGGTTGCTTTTCGACGTTTTTTGCCACTGGTTTTCCCGCTGGTTTTGGCTTGTTTACCGGAGGTTGTGGCGTCGACAAGCGTTGTAGTGGGTGGCTGAGATTTGGGGGTGCGCTGCCGGGATCGACGCCGGTTACGCCGTCGGGTGGAGCGTGCCTCGCGGGTGTCGTTGTTCTTCTCAGTCATCCTGTGATCGTAATCCTTAAATAAGTTGTAGTGGGGTATTGGCCCTTCCTGTGGAATATTGAAGTATTCAATGATACCTTCCCTAGACGGGTAGAATCATTCCCTGTGACACAACCACAAGAAATCGAAGTCCTTGCGCGTGCTGAAGCCTCGTTTTCGGCGCTGATGCCCATCATTCAGCCTTTGGCTGCTGAGTTCAACACTCGCGGTCATCACCTGTATTTGGTGGGGGGATCGGTTCGTGATGCGCTTCTTGGCAGGCTGGGCAATGATGTGGATTTCACTACCGACGCTCGTCCAGAAACCATACTAGAAATTCTAGAACACTTTGCCGATATCACTTGGGATACCGGTATTGAATATGGCACCGTGTCGGCGGAAAAATCGGGGCAACAGATAGAAATTACCACGTTCCGTTCCGATATTTATGATGGGGAATCCCGCAATCCTGAGGTGGTGTTTGGGGACACATTGGCGGGGGATTTGGTGCGCCGCGATTTTACGATTAATGCCATGGCGGTGGAGATCACGTCGGCCCCCGATGCCGCAGGTGCCACGCCTGCCGCGGCCGAGTTGGAGTTTTTCGACCCCATGGGTGGGTTTGCGGATCTCATGAAGGGGGTGATTGATACGCCGGCGGCACCGGACCAGAGTTTTGCCGATGATCCATTGCGGTTGCTGCGGGCTGCCCGGTTTAGTTCCCAGTTGGGGTTTACGGTGAGCGATCGGGTGCGGTCGGCCATGACCGATTTGGCTTCAGAGATCCAGCGGATCACGGTGGAGCGGGTGCAGGTGGAGTTGGATAAGATGCTGTTGGGGGCGCAGCCGTGGTTGGGGATTGATCTCATGGTGACCACGGGGTTGGCGGATTATGTGTTCCCGGAGTTACCGCGGTTGCAGCTGGCGCAGGATGAGCACCACCAACACAAGGATGTGTATGCGCATAGCTTGCAGGTGCTCCGGCAGGCGATGGATCAAGAGGCTGCGGGTGAGCCGGATCTGGTGTTGCGGTGGGCGGCACTGGTGCACGATATTGGCAAGCCGGATACTCGGGAGTTCACCGAGGATGGTCGGGTGAGTTTTCACCAGCATGAGGTGGTTGGGGCAAAACTTGTGCGAAATCGAATGCGGAAGTTGAAGTATTCGAAGGCCATGGTGCGGGATGTGAGCCAGTTGGTGTATTTACACATGCGGTTCCATGGGTTTTCGGAGGGCCAGTGGACGGATTCGGCGGTGCGCCGGTATGTGACGGATGCGGGGGATTTATTGCCGCGGCTGCACAAATTGGTGCGGGCGGATTGCACGACGCGGAATAAACGAAAGGCAGCATGGTTGCGGCAGATGTATGCGCAGCTTGAGGAGCGTATTGCTGATCTTGCGGCGAAGGAAGACTTGGCGAAGGTGCGCCCAGACTTGGATGGTAAAGAGATCATGGCAATCTTGGGATTGCAGCCCGGCCCTGATGTGGGGAAGGCATGGTCGTATTTGAAAGAGGTTCGCCTGGAGCGGGGCCCGTTGGATCGAGACGAAGCGATCAAAGTGTTAACAACGTGGTGGGCGGATCGACAAGGTCAGCAGGAGCAACAAGACCAACAAATCCACCAAGTCCAGCAGGATGAGCGGTAACGTAAGGCCTAAAGACTCTCAAGGAGGAATCACGTGTCAGAAATTTTTGCCGACCGGTTATTTAATGGCATGGAACGAGAAGAACCCGCGGCAGGGAAGCTTTTAGTCGCAGCCCCTGGTATGCAATCGACCGCCTTTTCTCGAACTGTTGTTCTATTATTGGAGCACGATGCCAATACTACCTTTGGCGTCGACCTTGCCCACCGCATGGACATCGCGGTGGCGAATGTGCTCCCCGATTGGGTGGATTGCATTTCCAAGCCGCAGGCCATGTATGCTGGCGGCCCGGTCAGTCCCCAGTCGGCGGTTGGCGTGTGCGTGACTAAGCCTGACCTGGATATTAATTCCCGACCCTATTTTAAGAAGCTGGCCAACCGTCTCGCTTTGGTTGACCTTGGTGCGCCTCCTTCCGAGGTCAAGGCAGATATTACCGGCATGCGCATGTTTATAGGCTATGCCGAGTGGAGCCCTGGACAGCTCGATGAGGAGATTGCGGCCGGCGAATGGTATGTTGCCCCCTGCCTTCCCTCCGACGTCACTGCCGCAGGTAGCGTGGATATTTGGGGCGACGTCATGCGTCGACAAGCTATGCCATTGCCGCTGTTCAGCACGTTTCCTGCGCGCCTGGGCGAGAATTAACCCCCATGTTTCACGTGAAACACCGGTTTTTGCTTTACGACGTCTATAGCAGCCAGCCGTGTTTCACGTGAAACATCAACGTTTTGGGTGGGTCGAAAGCTCATTCAAGCAAACGGTAAATCACGAAAACAGGTCGCTCATTTTACGCTTCCCGGTTGCCATAACTTCAGGAAATAGAGCCTTTCCCAGCAATGGAATCGGCATCAGGGATAAGCTGGCTGGAATGTTGTGGAGTGTCATTGGGGATTTGGCGGATATTTCGCGGAATGTTTCACGTGAAACACGGCGTCTCTACAACAACCTAATTGTTTCACGTGGAACCGGAGAATAGTTGGAAGTTCTTTTTGGCAATTCGTTTTCTGTGAGTGTATTTGCTTGGTGTGGGTTTCTTTTTTTGTGGGGGGTGGGCTTCACCGTAGGATTTTTGTGTTGTGGTTGGAGCGATGGGTTTATTGAGTGGATTGTCGTGTTTCACGTGAAACATGGGTAATGCTTGAAGCTTATTCAGCCGCTGGGAAAACTCATCTTCATTAACAGACAGAAAATCAGAAAGAACATGCTATCTAGCTTGGTCTTCCTTACCTACAGAGACTAGTCATGTTTGGGAACGCTGAATAAGCTTCATGGCCCCCTTCACCTGCAGGGTTACACCAGACTTCAAAACAAGGTAGGTGGCACATCGACATAAGTTCCTTCGAATATGCGCTAATCAGAAACTACAATATCAAGCGCAACGAAGGTAACCATGAGGTTTAAATATTGGACTGTACCGATGCGCCCAACCCTATAAGTGAAGCCTATTTAAATGTTAGAAAGCACAATCTCACCACCCGGAAAATAATCCTCCCCAAAAAATTAGAGAAACAGGGCCAGCAGTGTACTTGATATAGATGTGAATAAGAACAAATTACTATCATAGCAGCACACTGCCGATAGCTTACACACTTACCCTAGAAGATCTCATCACATTAGCTAACATCATCACCACATTAAGCATCCCGCACCACTGCTCACCGTGCTTGGGAGTGCTCACTAGTGCGCAGATCACTATCCTCTATCTGCAAGAAAACCTGCGATAACAAACAACCCTGGCTAGCATTTTTGAGATCTCCCAAGCAACCATCTCCAACATGCTAAATGTGCTTGATGTTGTGTTACCGCCGCCACAACCAATAGATTTTCACTCTCAACGGTTATATGTGTTAGATGGTACGCTTGTGCCATACTGGTGCTGGCAAGAAGCGAAAAACTTGTATAGCGAGAAACGCCATAAGGCAGGCCATAACCTTTAAATACTCACCGACCAGCACATCTTTTACATTTCTAAAACCACTACCAGGATCAACCCATGACATCACTGCTATAAGAATCGCTGGTTTATTCGGTTATATGCAGCCTTGGCATCACGTCGCGGATGAAGGTTATGTTGGGTTAGATCGCAACACACCCTTCAAAAGAAGACCTGGGAAACCCCTGCCACAATGGCAGAAACGATTCGACTAAAGTATTAATTTTATCTGGTATGTTGTCGAATAATCCAATGATCCATAGCCCACCTGAAAGTACGGCGAATCTTATCTACCCCTTGTAGGCTCTCCCAACCCACAACCATTCGGACAATCAACGTGATACAAAAATAACGTTCTACCAACCACCCCACACCCTATTTCCCCAGCAACTGAGTAAACTTCCTGGTATATCCTGTTCTTTCTCCATCGATTCAACTAATATCGAACACTTCTCACACCAACAGTAGTAAAGTAACCCCTGCTAAATAAACTTTCCATCATGTGTAACATTATCAACTTAGCTCAAGCCAGAGCTGACAGAAGTAACCTAAAAATCCAGATAATTCGTTCGGAAAAAAGGGCTGGTGGTTCCTACCCTTTTTTGGCCGCAGCGACTGATGGTCATGATTACTGGTGCAAAGCAATTAACAACCCTCAAGGACCAGAAGTTCCTGTCAACGAAGTGGCTGCTGCAATCGTAGGTGACCGTATACAGTCTCCCATGCCTCGATGGGCGATACTTGACATCCCAGATGATTTAAGAGGGTATCGTATCAAAAATTACACGCTTACCGGCGAACCAGTGTTTGGATCTCAAGTAGTCCATACAAGCGATGTTTATAGTTTAGATGACACTGATGTCCTTGCGCATGTCGCTGATGACAGCAATTATAATCGCATCCCTAAGTTATACGCACATTGGCTGCTATGCAATGCCGAGGACATACAGGTAATGTATGATTATGAAGATGACCATTCAATAATCTCAATTGATCATGGTTTCTGGTTTGGATCTCATGAGTTCCCTTGGGGGTTTGGATCCCATACACAACTAGCAGGCCGCCCCTCACTCCCAGCCATTCGAAAAGAAATACCGAAGGATCAATGGGATCTAGCTATAAAAAGCCTTGAAGTACTAGATGACACATTATTCGATGATCTTAAGAAGACTATTCCCGAAAGCTGGAATATAGAGGAAAAGATGCTCAAAAAAATAGCATCATATGTGCTAGAACGTAAAGATTACACTATAGAACAGCTTCAGGAAAGGCAACGCTGGACACAACGGAGGTAACCATGAGGTTTAAATACTGGACTGTACGGATGCGCCCAACCCCCATGAGTATTTCAACTATTGGTGTCGGCGTTATCGTTGAAGATACACAATCTGGGATTATTAACTATCAGTTTGTCGAAGATATTAAAGCACTGCTCCCACACTTTCCACATCAAAGAGCTGTCAAAAAGCAGATAGAAGAATTACGCTTGTGGTTGCCTTCCGATGTCTTTGATCAAAACCCCCGACTAGAACTCAACCCAAATCACACTATTCCGGGAATCATTGATTCCCTGGTTATCCGGTGGAACAACCTTGTGGTTATAGATCCCAGTAATATCATGTCTGCCCCCAGCATGGAAGAAGCGATCAACCTGCTGTTTAACAAACTAATTGTGTTTACTTCTCATCAAACACCACAATCATCCAACCTATTACCGGAACTTCGCAGCAAGGTAAAGAGAACCTACGAAAGCCACCCGGCAATCAAGCCTCTTGTTAAAACCAAACCCGTCATGGTCATAGCCGATGCCGCCAATGAGAGCTTTGATATTGGGATTATTCATGACACCCACGCATACGAGTTGAACCAGGGTTTTTCATTCCAATCAATACGTCAAAAACAGAGTCAACGGCGCCTTGAAGCATGGACATGGAAGGTCACGTTACTGCGCTCACGGGGTGCGGAACTAAAAATCGATGGAGATTACATCGAAATTGACTGCAAAACACCCATTATTGTGCCCTATTACCCACCCCCGCCAGAATCAGAGGATGGAAAAATCCTCATGTTGAAATTCATGAGACAATGGGACCGACTTGATATCGACCACTATAACCTAGATAATTTTGAAGCCCATGTGAACGAATTAGCCGCCCAAGTGGCATAGTTCATCAGATCCTCTCCCCCCCTTTAGCCGTCGTAAAGCAAGTAGCACAAACGCCCCCAACAATGATTGCTGGGGGCGAATGCGGATAGTGCTTGAAG
>ERZ773072.1238-NODE-1238-length-12925-cov-17.764103_pt1 | contig 12925 bp, 10 predicted proteins | sample MGYA00580617_ERZ773072 | MGnify/ENA primary metagenome ERZ773072 (study PRJEB29015, sample SAMEA2737970) | human oral metagenome | biome: human oral; feature: human-associated habitat; material: dental | place: China | collected 2122 ... | reverse complement strand
CCGACGGCGTCGCCAGCAGCTGGGGGAGCTGCCCCCAGGACACGCGCGTCCCCATCCCCACCAGGGGCAGGACGGCCACGGCGGTGAGCAGGGGGACGAAGCCGAACACCGGGTGCCATCCGAAAGCGCGCACCACGTAGCCCGCGATGACGGGCCCGACGAGGCTGGGGACCACCCACGCCAAGGAGAAGGACGCGAAGAAGGCGGGGCGGTGGGAGGCGTCGGCCACGGAGCCGATCAGCACGTAGAGGGGCACGATGAGCAGCCCGCCGCCCAGGCCCATCATGAGCCTGCCGACCACGAAGACGGAGATGGTCCCTGCCAGCGCGGACACCACGAGGCCGGAGGTGAACAGGGCCAGCCCCCACGCCATGACGAAACGCGGACCGCGCCAGTCGCACGCGAGGCCGGCGACGACGGTGGCCGCCAACTGGGCGGCCAGGGCGGCGCCCGAGGCCAGGGAGAACCACCGTTCGGCCCCCAGGTCGGCGACCACGCTGGGCATGATGGACGTCGACGCCAGCTCCTCGAAGGCGACCAGCGTGATGAGCAGGACCGAGCCGACCATCAAGGACACCTCCTGCGCGCGCCAGCGGGGCCTTTCCGAGGAGGCTGGGGAGGCGGGTGACGTTCGTGGCATAGCGGCGATTCTAGCCGATGCGTTTCCCCGCAACCGCTCCCGGCGCGTAGAATCCCACGTGCCTCCGCCCGTCTCGCGGATGGCACCGACGAAAGGACTGCACGTGCTCCGCACTCACACCATCGGCTCCCTGGGGAAGGACCTCATCGGCCAGACCGTCACGCTCACCGGTTGGGTGGACAGGCGCCGCGACCACGGGGGCGTCGCGTTCGTCGATTTGCGCGACGCCTCGGGCATCGCCCAGGTGGTCGTGCGCGACGAGTCAGTGGCCCACGAGCTCAGGAGCGAGTTCGTCCTCAAGGTCACCGGCGAGGTCGTCGCCCGTCCCGAGGGCAACGAGAACCCGAATCTGCCCACGGGCGCCATCGAGGTCATGGGCGACGACATCGAGATCCTCAACCCCTCGGCGCCGCTGCCCTTCCAGGTCTCGTCCCACGCGGAGGACTCGGGCAACGTCGGCGAGGAGGTGCGCCTGAAGTACCGTTACCTCGACTTGCGCCGCGAACCCGAGCAGCGCGCCCTCCGCCTGCGCTCGATGGTGTCGCGCGCGGCCCGCGACACGCTGTACGCCCACGACTTCGTTGAGATCGAGACGCCGACGCTGACGCGCTCCACCCCGGAGGGCGCTCGCGACTTCATCGTTCCCGCGCGCCTGGCCCCCGGCTCGTGGTACGCGCTGCCCCAGTCCCCCCAGCTCTTCAAGCAGATGCTCATGGTGGCGGGCATGGAGCGCTACTTCCAGATCGCGCGCTGCTACCGCGACGAGGACTTCCGCGCCGACCGCCAGCCCGAGTTCACCCAGCTCGACATCGAGATGAGCTTCGTGGACCAGGACGACGTCATTGAGGTCGCCGAGGACGTCCTGAAGAACGTCTGGGCGCTCATTGGCTACGACCTGGCCACCCCGATCCCGCGCATGACCTACAAGGACGCCATGGAGCGCTACGGCTCGGACAAGCCCGACCTGCGTTTCGGCCTGGAGCTGGTCGAGCTCACCGAGTACTTCAAGGACACGACCTTCCGCGTGTTCCAGGCGCCTTACGTCGGTGCCGTCGTCATGCCCGGCGGTGGCTCGCAGCCGCGCCGTACCTTCGACAAGTGGCAGGAGTGGGCCAAGGCGCGTGGCGCCAAGGGCCTTGCCTACGTCACGATCGCCGAGGACGGTACACTGGGCGGTCCCGTCGCCAAGAACATCACCGAGGCCGAGCGCGAGGGTCTGGCCGACGCCACCGGTGCCAAGCCCGGCGACTGCATCTTTTTCGCTGCCGGAAAGCCCACCCCCTCGCGCGAGCTGCTCGGCGCCGCCCGCCTCGAGATCGGCAAGCGTTGTGACCTCATCGACCCCGATGCCTGGGCCTTCACCTGGGTTGTCGATGCTCCGCTCTTCAAGCCCACCGGCGACGCCGAGGCCGAGGGCGACGTCGCGCTGGGCCACAGCGCCTGGACGGCCGTCCACCACGCTTTCACCTCGCCCAAGCCCGAGTGGATCGACTCCTTCGACAAGGACCCGGGCAACGCGCTGGCCTACGCCTACGACATCGTCTGCAACGGCAACGAGATCGGCGGCGGCTCGATCCGTATCCACCGCCGCGACATTCAGAACCGCGTGTTCAACGTGATGGGTATCGGCGAGGAGGAAGCCCAGACACAGTTCGGCTTCCTGCTCGATGCGTTCAAGTACGGCGCCCCGCCGCACGGCGGCGTGGCATTTGGGTGGGACCGTATCGTCTCCCTGCTGACGAAGTCCGACTCCATCCGCGATGTCATCGCTTTCCCGAAGTCCGGTGGCGGCTTCGACCCGCTGACCGAGGCCCCCGCGCCGATCACGCCCGCGCAGCGTCGGGAAGCCGGCGTCGACGCGACGCCGAAGAAGCGAGGCGAGGAAGCGACCGACGAGGATCAGAAGTGAGCTAGCTCTCGGTAGCGCTGTCCACGAAACCCCCATCCGGCTCCGGTCGGTGGGGGTTTCGTGCACAATAGAGTCATGTCGTACATTGAGCTGCACCCGGAAAATCCTCAAGCACGTCTGGTCAACACGGTCGTCGATCTGCTGGAGCGCGGCGGCACCATTGCACTGCCGACGGACTCCGGCTATGCGATTGCCACGAAGATCGGCAACAAGTCGGGCATGGATACGATTCGCGCGGTCCGTAAGCTCGACGACAAGCATAATTTCTCGCTGCTGTGCCACTCTTTCGCCCAGCTCGGGGAACTGGTGATCGTGGATAACCACGAGTTCCGCACGATGAAGGCCCTGACGCCTGGACCTTACACGTTCATCCTGCGTGGGACCAAGGAGGTGCCGCGCGTAATGCTCAACAAGAAGAAGCACACGGTCGGCGTGCGCATCCCGGATCACGTCATCACTCAGACGATTGTCGAAGCCCTCGGAGAGCCCCTCGCGTGCTCGACGCTCATCATGCCCGGAGAGACCGAGCCGCTGACGGACGGTTTCGACGTGGATGAGCGTATCGGTCACCAGGTTGATCTCGTCGTTGTGGGGCCGGTCGGCGTGGCCGAGCCGACGACGGTCATCGACTTCGCGGGCGGCGACGCGGTTGTTGCTCGCGTGGGCGCGGGCGACATTTCGCTCTTTGACTGATCAGCTGATTATCGACGCGCCATCGTTTTCTGAGACGGGTTTTCTCCGGCTTGTTCCTGAGCCGTCGGCGCTCCGGTCTGCTGGCGCCGCCGCGGGTCCGCTTGTCGGCGCACGGATGGTGATCGATGGCCGTGACGCCGTTTCGGTGACATTCCGGTGCGCCGGGGATGGCGCCTCGGGGGTCTACCTGGTCCTCAATACGGTGACGGATCGGGCGCGCGATCACCTGGAGCTCTTTCGTATGGAGCGGGTGGGCGGAGTGGATCCGTGGGTGCTGTCGTGCGCGTTGCCCGCCGATGTCATCGTGAGTTACCAGTTTATGCCGGTTGGGCCAGGCGGGCTTGATCCGCGCGTGGCGGATGATAGGCGTGCGTGGGTACGCGTCGTTGCCTCGGCGGTTCGCGATCGCTCTCAGCCGCGTGTGCTCGTCAATGGGCGTGGGCATGTCGCTTCCCTGTTCGCGGGTCCGGATGCGCGTCTTGCCTGGCCCGCTGTTAAGGGGGATTCGTCGTACATGCGCGCCGCGCGCGAGGTGGAGTGCGCGGTGCTGGTCGCGTCCGGAGGGGCGTCGCCGCGTCGGCGCGTCGCGGTTGTGCATGATGGTGATGGGACGCCAAAGCGCACGCTTCTTGTGTTCGATGGGCAGATCTGGAGGGCTAACGGGGTGGGGTGGCTGACGCGGCGCTATCCGGGTCTGCGCGTCGTGACCATCGACGCGGGTGAGCTGGGGGAGCGCGAGCGGGAGCTCACCGATGCCGGCAGGGTTGAGGCGCTCGTGGGCGCGGTCTGCGATGAGGTCGGCGTGGGGCCGATCGCCCTGGCGGGGCAGTCCTATGGCGGGCTCGGAGTCCTCGAAGCTGCCCTGGGAGGCACGCTTCCCGTCGAGTGTTTTGTCGCACAGTCTCCATCCCTGTGGTGGGGAGGAGGGGAACGAGGTCGGGGCGAGGGGACGCTCATGGCTGAGCTGAGCAGGGGGGAGCGACGCCTGCATGACGGCTTGACGCTGTGGTGTCAGGTGGGTGAGCGTGAGGTGGCGATGTGCCCGGTGGTGCGCCGTTGTGCGGGGCTGTTGGATGGGGCGACGTCGCTTGTCAGGTTCGAGACCTATTCGGGCGGGCACGATGTTGCCTGGTGGCGAGAGGGGCTCCTGCGTGCGCTTGACGAGTGGTGTGTTCGAGGCGAAGGTGCGTGAGATGAGGAGGCGACGCCAATCGCTCCTAGGTTAGGCTTACCTATGCATCTATTGTGATCTATCCGAATCGAGGAACACGTGCACATCTCGACACGAGTCCGCGCCATTGCGGCGCTCGCCCTTGCAGCCTTGACGCTGGGGGCCTGCTCGACCGCGCAGCCCGCCCCGGCCTCGTCCCCCGAGGCATCCGCGACGTCCGAGACCTCCGCGACGCGCACCGTCACCGACGCCTCCGGCCAGGAGGTGACGCTTCCCGCTCACCCGAGCCGCGTTGTGACCCTGTCGGAGCCCACGACGGACAACGCGCTGGCCCTGGGCGTCACCCCCATCGGCGTCGTGTCGGGCCGCGGCCAGCAGACCGTCCCCAACTACCTCCTTGACCGCGCCGGAGACATCCCGATCCTCGGCTCGATCGGCACCCCCAACCTCGAGGCCATCGGCGCCGCCCACCCGGACCTGATCCTCGTCGACGGCACATCGGTGAAGAACAACGACACGGAGACGCTGACCGCGCTCGCTCAGATCGCCCCCGTCTTCTTCACGACGCAAAAGGGCGGCGACTGGCGAGAGACCTTCACCCTGACGGCCGACGCGCTCGGCGTTGCCGACCAGGCGCAGGCCAAGCTCGCGGAGTTTGATCAGCACGTTGCCTCCGTAAGCGCCCGCCTGAAGGATGCTGGCTACCTCGACCAGACCTACTCGGTCGTGCGCTGGCAGGGCGACAGCGCTGGCCTCATTCTCAAGGAACTGCCCGCTGGCCAGGCTCTCACCGCTCTCGGCATGAAGCGCCCCGCCAACCAGGATCGTGACGGTGAGGGACACTCCGAGCCCGTCTCGCTGGAAAACATTGATCAGATCGACGCTGACTGGATCTTCTTCGGCACCCTGGGTAAGTCCTCGGTGAACAACCCCTCCGCCGGTGGCAACACGGGTGTCGAGGCCTCGGCTGCCGCCCTGGAAGAGGCGAAGAGCACCGTCGGTTTTGACTCGCTCGGTGCCGTGAAGGCGAATCACGTGATCCCCGTTGACGGTTCCCTGTGGACCTCGACCGGCGGCTACCTCCTCATGGATGGAATCGTCTCGTCCATCGAGGCGCAGTTCGTCCCGGCCTCGTGACCGGGGCGGCGACGCACTACCCGGAACGCGCCTGAGATGAGACCACGCCGCCTTGCCAGCGTCGTTGCCGCCTGTGCGGTGACGACGCTGGTACTCGTCACTGTGATCGTCGCGTCCCTCGCCCTGGGGTCGCGCCAGATAGGCGCCGATGCGGTGTGGGACGCTCTGGTGCATGGCGGCAGCTCGCAGGACGCGCAGGTTGTCCTCGCGCTGCGCGTTCCTCGCACGCTTGCCGCCCTCATGATCGGCGGCGCGCTCGGGCTTGCCGGTTCGATTATGCAAGCGATGACGCGCAATCCGCTGGCCGATCCCGGGGTCCTGGGCATTAATGCCGGCGCTGCCTTCGTCGTCGTGTCGGCCACCGCTTTGGTCGGCGTGTCGACGCGCGCCATGACGATCGGTGCGGCGCTGGCGGGGGCTGGTATCGCCTCGGGTCTCGTTATCGTCCTGTCTGGGCGCGGCGGGGCCGGATCGCATGGTCGCCTCGCCCTGGCCGGTATCGCGGTGTCCGCCGCACTTTCCTCCCTCACGCAGGCCGTACTCGCCTCCAATCAGAATGCCTTCAACGAGTTCCGCTACTGGGCGTCCGGTTCGCTCGAGGGCGTGGACGTGGCGACCCTGGTGTGGGGCGGCATTGTCATCGCCTGTGGGTTCGTCGTGGGGGCGGCCCTGACGTCGGCCCTCGGAGTGCTCACCCTCGGAGACGAGGCCGCCTCGGGTCTTGGGGTGCGCGTGGGCCTCGTGCGAGGTTTGGGGACTGTCGCCGTCGCGTCCCTCGCGGGCGGGGCGACGGCGATCGGCGGTCCCCTGACCTTCGTCGGGTTGGCCGTTCCGCTGCTCGTGCGCCGGGCGGTGGGCGCTCGACAGGGGCCGATCGCTGCGTGGTCCGTGGTGGTCGGAGCGGTGTGGGTGACGGCCGCTGACGTTGCGTCGCGCCTCGTGCTGGCCCCGCAGGAGGTGCCCGTCGGAGTTGTCATCGCGCTCATCGGCGCGCCGTTCTTCATCCTCGGCGCGCGCGGAAGGGGAGTGTTGTGAACTGCGAGCGGGATCGGTATGTGCACGTGGCACTGGGGCGCGTGTCTGTGCGCGTTCACAGGCGCAGCGTCGTTGTCGTGCTCGGGGCCCTCGTCGTGCTCGTTGCCCTGTGCGTCTTGTCGCTGACGTTGGGGGACTACGGGCTCAGCGCCGCGGATTCGTTTCGGCGCCTGATGGGTGATGGTGGTCCGTCGAACGATTTCCTCGGCGTCTACTTTGTGCGATCTGTTCGCCTGCCGCGCATGGTCGCAGCCGTGTGTGTTGGGTGTGCGTTGGGGATCGCCGGTGCGGTCTTTCAGACGATTTCGGGTAACCCGCTGGGTAGCCCCGACATCGTTGGCCTGTCCACGGGGTCGGCGACGGGGGCTCTCGTCGCGATTATCGTTCTGGGTTCGAGTCCTGCTGTCACGGGGGTTGGAGCCCTCGTGGGTGGGCTGGCCTCGGGTGTTGTCATTGTGGCGTGCGCGGGCGGCGTGCGGGTGACGGGGATGCGCGTCGTGTTGGTCGGTATCGGGTGCTCGGCGGCTCTGAGGGCCGTGAACTCGCTCCTCATTGTGAAGGCGCCTCTGGAGGCTGCCCAGCGGGCGCAGCTGTGGAGCGCGGGTTCCCTCGCGGGGGTCACGATGGCTCGGGTGCTTCCCCTCGTGGTCGTCCTTCTGGTCGCGGCGTGCGTCCTTGCGTGGGCGTCGGTGCCGTTGGGGCTCGTGGCGATGGGTGATGATGTTGCGGCAGGGTTGGGGGTGCGGGTTCGTGTCGTTCGTATTGTCGCGATTGTCGTGGCGATGATGCTGGTCTGCGCGGCGACTGCCGTTGCCGGTCCGGTGTCTTTTGTCGCCCTGTCTGCTCCCCATGTTGCTCGGCGTGTGAGCCGTAGCGGGGGAGTGGGCCTCGCGGCGTCGGCTGGCGTGGGCGGCCTCATCGTGTTGGCATCCGACGTGGTCGCGCAGCGTATCGTGGCGCCGCACGAGCTGCCCGTCGGCGTGGTGACGGGCGTCGTGGGAGGTATCTATCTGTTGGCTCTGTTGGTTCGTGAGGTGAGGTGACGTGTTGGGCGCCAGGGGTGATGCGCGGGGGTTGCGCGCGCGTTCGGTAACGGTGGGGTACGGGAAGGATGCTCCCATCTTGGAGGATCTGTCTCTCGATGTTCTCGAGGGGCAGCTGACGGTGATTGTTGGTCCGAATGCCTGCGGTAAGTCAACGCTGTTGCGTTCCCTGGCGCGAGTGCTGGGCGTGCGCTCGGGTGTGGTCGAATTGGATGGTCGGGCCCTGACGACGATGAACCAGAAGGAGCTGGCTCGTCGACTCGGGCTGCTCGCGCAGTCTTCCACGGCTCCCGCGGATATCCTCGTAGAGGACTTGGTTGCGCGCGGGCGCTATCCTCATCAGTCGTTGCTTCGTCAGTGGAGCGCTGAGGATGACGAGGCCGTGGCGTGGGCCATGCGTCGGGCGGGCGTTGAGGCCCTGGCTCGGCGGCGCGTCGGGGAGCTCTCGGGCGGGCAGCGTCAGCGAGTGTGGATCGCGATGGTGCTTGCGCAGTCGACGGACATCGTGTTGTTGGACGAGCCGACAACCTATCTGGATCTGAATCATCAGCTTGAGGTGTTGCGCCTCGCGCGGCGTTTGCAGGCCGACGGCAGGACGATTGTCGCCGTGCTGCACGATCTGCACCTAGCGTTTCGCTATGCGACCCACCTTGTGTGCATGAAGGAGGGGCAGATCGTGGCGCAGGGGGCGCCGAGTGACATCGTGACTCCCGCTCTCATCGAGGCGGTGTTCGACGTGCCGTGCGTGATCGTCGAGGATCCACAGACGGGTTCGCCGCTCGTCGTGCCACGCCCCTAGGTGTTGAGTACGTGAACTCGCAATCTCAAATGCTGACCAGCGGGTTATCTGACAGTATGATTGTCCGATAATATAGCTCACAATAAATGGCATGCGGGGCTATTTTTGCTCGGAAAATCGCCTATTGAGCCTATGGTCCAGTAATTTGCTTGTTGCTCGCAATTGCGTCGGGGGCGCGAAGTAATACTATTGATCGTGTAACCGGTAGTTACTCGGACACTGACATTAACGTTCTGCGCAAAACTGCAAGGATTGGTTGAGATTTACTCGAGGAAAAGGAAGACATCAGGCATGACGACACGGTCGCTCGCGCGGAGCAGGGGATTGCACATGTCCCTGCTCGGCTTGACCGCCTCTGCGTCCATCGTTGCAGGTGTGTTTGTCGCCGCCGCGCCCGCCTATAGTGACGACGGTGTTGGGGATGCGTCGGCATCCTGTCTTGTGGCAGCCGAGGAGGATGCGACCCTGCGCGTCTCGTCCATCCTCCATGCGGGTGAGCCCGTTCATGCTGAGGGCAGCGGGTGGGGGCCGAGTTCTGACACTACTCGCGGTTTCGTGATCGTCACCCTCGATGACGGCAAGGAGCTTCGTCCTGTTGAAAGGAGCCTTCCTGACTGGGCGCCGGCTGCCGTCGCACGCGACCGGAGTGCCTGGACGGTTCTCGAGGTTGGAACAGATGGATCCTTCTCGGCGGATATTGATATTCCCTCCACCTGGGAGGTTGGCTCGAGTCATCTCATCGCCATCGGTGATGGCGTGACGGGTACCTATGTCACGGTGACGGTGAGCGTCGTTGATGCGCAGGTAATGGTTCGTTCCTGTTCGCTGACCGTCAACGATCCGACTCCCGTCGATCCGAACCAGGGGGGCGATGGTGACGAGCCCGGCGGTGATGCGACGACTAGCAGCGATTCTGACCCAGCTCACTCGATTGTGATGCCCCCGTCTGCCCCTGCCGATGATCAGGCGGAGCCGGTTGTCACCACCTCTCAGGTGATCGTCACGCATTCCTCTGGTGAGGAGTCGGCCGCCGAGGTGCGCCCGGGCGCACGTGAGGTCGAGGCCTCCTCGCCCTCCCCGCTACCCTCGGTTTCTGCGACTAGCCCCTCTGCGCCCGGGGCGTCCTCCTCCGGCGGTGCCGGTGCGGCCGGTAGTGCCGCTGACCCGACCCCGCAGGCCTCTGCCTCCACCGAACAGCAGAGCGTGTCCGCCTCGCAGATCGGTCCGAAGGCGAATACGGAGCAGCATGCTAACGAGCAGGCCGCCCGTGAAGAGGAGGGGCGCCTGAATGGATGGATCCTCGCAGGTGGTGGGCTGCTGGCCCTCCTCGGTGCTGTCGTCACGGTCAGTATTGTGCGTCGCCCGCACGCGGGGGTTCACTAGAACCTGCGGTGTGCCCACTCGTGCCAAGACGATCACGATTAACCGATTGGTGTGCGTTGGAATTTAGCAATCAGTCGTCACACCTGTTACTCTGGTTGCTAGACAATAGCTGCCGAGTATTAAGTCACTAAGGAGAACCATTATGCAGCACGGACGGGCTAGTTCTGCCCTCTGCGCGCGGGGGCTCGCGGGACGCAGTCGGGCGATGAACCTCCTGATGGCTCTGTGCCTCTTTGCTGCGATCGCGCTCGCCATTCCTGGTTTCACCGCGCGTGCAGACAGCAATGATGGTCCCTATTCCATCCCCACCACCTCTTTTGTGGTCAGCCTCGAAAACGCCAACGACTTCGAGGCGGAGTACGGAAAGACGGGGTACTGGGCCGTTATCCTCGACAGCGGTCGCGTCACCCCGACGTCGACTCCGACCTTCGAACGTGATGGCGAGATTGTGGCCGCTACTGCCGACGACCTGTGGAAGGCCGCCGCACTCAACAGCTACAGCATGGTCGTTCCCGTTCCCAACGGCACCAACAACCTCGAAGGTGTGACGTGGGAGCCGGGCACCTCGCATTGGGTCACTATCGTCACCTACAAGGACGATAAGACGCTTGCGACCACATCGACCTACTCGGTGCGGGTCTTCAAACCCTACAATGCGGCCGATGTCGATCCTGTCGAGCCCGCGCCGCAACCGACGGCCGAGCCTGCGCCGCAACCGACCGCTGAGCCCGCGCCGCAACCGACCGCTGAGCCCGCACCGGAACCGACCGCCGAGCCCGCGCCGGAGCCGACCGCCGAGCCCGCGCCGGAGCCGACGGCCGAGCCCGCACCGCAGCCCGACGATCCGACGCTGCCCGTCGTCCTGCCGACGCCGACTCCGTCTGCGAGCCCCTCCGCCTCAGCGTCTCCCTCTCCTCACTCGAGCCAGCCCTCCGATACGCCCGTGTCCCCCGTGACCGATGAATCGCAGCTGACTGACGCCAACAAGGGAGGCGTGAGCGCGGCCTTCACCGCTGGACAACTCACGATCAACGTCCCCTCTGACAAGGCCGTTGCCGGCGAGTGGGTGAGTGCCAACATCATGCAGACCGGCGAGGCTCGCTGGCTCCAGGTCGATCCTTCCAACCAGGTGACCATGGACGTGACCGGACTGCCGATGGGTGATTACAAGGTCGTCGTCGCAAACCGCTCGCACCAGTTGGTCGGCTGGGCCGAGTTCAAGGTCGCATCCACGGTCGCAGCCGCCAACCCCGGTACCGCCGTGGATGGCTCCGGCTCCATCAAGCTCCATGCCGAGGTCCTGTCCTCCTCGAACCCGGGCGACGAATCTGAGGGGCTGAACGGATACCTTCTCGGTGCCGGCGCCTGCATGCTGATTCTCGGAGGCCTTGTCGTGCTCCAGGTTCTGTCCGGTCCGAAGATCGGCTCCTCCTCGCAGGGAGTCACCCTGACGTAGGCTGGGTTTCATGGATCTGTTTGATTCTGAATCATTCGACGAGTTGGGCGTGCCCGCGTTTACCGCGGACGCGCCCCTCGCCGTTCGTATGCGTCCCACCACGCTCGAAGAGGTCGTTGGCCAGTCCCACCTCCTGGGGGAGGGGGCGCCTCTGCGGAGGCTGCTTTCTCGTGAGTCGAGCGGCGGGGTTGCCGTCTCTTCGGTCGTCCTGTGGGGACCGCCCGGTACGGGAAAGACGACGCTCGCCTATCTGATCGCTCGTGCCTCCGGTCGGCGTTTCGTTGAATTGTCAGCCGTATCGTCGGGGGTCAGCGACGTGCGCCGTGTTGTGGACGCAGCGCGCAGGACACTCGCGAGTAGCGGTGAGGAGACGATCCTCTTCGTCGACGAGGTACACCGATTCTCCAAGTCGCAGCAGGATTCGCTCCTGCCTGCCGTTGAGAACCGCTGGGTTGTTCTGGTGGCCGCGACGACGGAGAATCCGTCGTTCTCCGTGATCGCTCCCCTGCTGTCTCGCTCGCTGCTGCTGACGCTGCGCCCCCTGGAAGCGGAAGCGTTGGAGGGGCTGGTCCGGCGCGCCCTGACCGATGAACGTGGTCTCGGCGGGCGATTCTCCATCAGCGATGAGGCCGTCGCTGGCCTTGTGCGGCTAGCGGGCGCCGATGCGCGCAAATCGTTGACGCTTCTCGAAGCCGCGGCGGGCGTGGCCAGTGAGGATGGCTCCGGAGAGATCACGGTCGCCAGCGTGGAGGCCGCCGCGAATCAGGCGCTCGTGCGGTGGGGGCGCGACCAGCACTACGACGTGACGAGCGCCTTCATCAAATCGATGCGGGGATCGGATGTGGACGCATCCCTGCACTATCTCGCACGCATGATCGAGGCTGGAGAGGACCCGCGATTCATTGCGCGGCGCATCATGATTGCTGCTTCCGAGGAAATCGGCATGGCCGCGCCTGAGGTGCTCACGACATGCGTCAGCGTCGCCCAGGGCGTTGCCCTCATCGGTATGCCGGAGGCGCGCCTACTCCTCGCCCAAGCGGTGGTAGCGGTCGCGACGGCCCCGAAATCAAACGCCACCTACGTGGCGATTGATCGGGCGCTCGCAGACGTGAGGGCTGGGCGTGGGGGTGCGGTGCCCGCGCACTTGCGCGACTCCCACTACCCCGGAGCCGCCTCCCTCGGGCACGGCGACGGCTACCTGTACGCGCACGATCATCCCCACCACGTCGCGGCCCAGCAGTATCTTCCCGACGATCTGGAGGGGACCCGCTACTACGAGCCGACAGAGAACGGGCATGAGGCGATGCTCACGAAGCGGCTCGGTGTCATTCGCAATCTGCTGAAGAGACGCTAATATAGAACAGTTGTCCGCTCAGGCGGGCACCTGGGGCCTTAGCCGATGGACCCTCGCCGGTCCTGGAGTTGGCCCCATGTCGGGCAAACGCACCGACATGACATGAGAAACAGGAAGAAGAATTATGGCAACGAATCGTTCCCGCAAGCAGGTCCGCGAGTCCCGCGCTCTCGGCCTCGCCCTGACCCCCAAGGCCGTTCGCTACTTCGAGAAGCGCCCCTACGGCCCCGGCGAGCACGGCCGTACCCGCCGCCGCCAGGACTCCGACTACGCCGTTCGTCTGAAGGAAAAGCAGCGTCTGCGCG